>ONZT01000823.1_pt1 | contig 21500 bp, 10 predicted proteins | sample 1671571 | NCBI WGS metagenome assembly ONZT01 (sample SAMN06348170, study PRJEB24527) | human gut metagenome | biome: human gut; feature: ankylosing spondylitis patient; material: feces | host: Homo sapiens | place: China | collected 2015-10
AAGGCTTTCAGCCTAACTGCAAAATTCCCATTTAACCGATAAATTCCCATTTAACCGATAAATTCCCATTTAACCGATAAATTCCCATTTAACCGATAAATTCCCATTTAACCGATAAATTCCCATTTAACCGATAAATTCCCATTTAACCGATAAATTCCCATTTAACCGATAATTTCTCATTTAACTGCAAAATTCCCATTTAATTAAGAACGGTACGGAAATGAGGTAAACTCATACAATTATAATTCAAAAAAACTTCCGTAAACATTCTCAAGTATACTTATCACTATGAGAAAAAATACTCATAGGTATGAGAAGAAATACTCATTACAATGAGAACTTTTTCTCATTGCAGTGAGAATATACCCTTGTCAGAATAGGCTGAAACAGTGCATTACTGTACCGGAAACGAGCTAATTCTAATTCAAAACCGAACATGAATGCTTGTCTACTTCCCACTATATTTACTTGGCTGCATCCCGAATTGTTTCTTGAACAATGAACTGAAATACTTCGTGTTGACAAATCCGGTTTCGGCGGCGACATCGGTTACGCTTTTACCTTCTTTCAGCAGTTCGGCAGCTTTTTGTAGCCGGATGATACGGATAAACTCTTGCGGCCCTTTTCCCGTCAGTGATTTAAGGCGACTGTAGAATAGTGTCCGGCTCATTGCCATTTCATGGCACAAGAGATTGATGTTGAAATCGGGTTCATCCAAATGTTCAAGAACAAACCGGGTAGCTTGCATGATAAACCGGCGATCACCCTCGGCCATTGTTTCGCTTGCTGTCGTTACGTTTTTGTTGTCGATACTTTCATTGTTTTCATTGCTTTCATTGTCGTCACGTTTGCCGCCCGTCTCTACTTGAGCGATGGCTTGCCGCATGAAAAACTGCCGTTGCCTGTTTCGATTGTCAATCAATCCTTGTACTTTCAATTTCAGTATTTCTGTACTGAATGGTTTGGGGATATAATCATCCGCGCCTTTCTTCAATCCTTCCACTATTGCTTCGTGGTTAGCCTTTGCCGTCAGCAGAACGACGGGAATACCCGACGTGTCAGGATTTTCCTTGACCATTCTGCAAAGCTCGTCACCCCGTATGCCGGGCATCATGACGTCGGAGAGGATGATGTCCGGATATTCATTGGCGAGACAGGCGATAGCTTCGTGTCCGTCGGCAACATCAATCACCCGATAGAGGTGTTCAAAGGTCTGGCGGAGGTAGTGACGGAGAGTTTCGTGGTCTTCTACAATGAGCAATGTATTCCGGTCGTCCGGATCTTTTATTTTATCCGTTTCGTGGCTATTATTATCTGATGTGCCGGCAAGGTGTTCGAGGGATGATTCGTGCGACACGGGTTCGGCTACGGTGGTGGTTCGCGGCAATGTTACGATGAAAGTAGTTCCCTTGCCCTCCTCGGAACAGAAAGTGATTTTTCCATGCAGCATCTTTACAATGCGCTGCACCTGCAACAGTCCGAATCCGGTTCCTTCTTCCTGTGACTGCCGGGCATTTTCGGCTCTGTAAATATCGGAGAAGATGTGCTTTTTCGCTTTCTTCGGTATGCCTATTCCGTTATCTTTCAACGAAAGGATGGCTTTGCGTTTCGTGGCTTTCAAATCCAGACTGATTTCTCCCTGGGGCATGGTGTATTTGCAGGCATTGGAAAGAAGATTGTCGAGTAACATCTCTATCAGGTGTTTGTCAGCCGAAACGAAAACGGATTCGTCGGGTTGGGTCAGATTCAGTGTCAACTGCTTCTTCTCGCAAAAAGACCGGAAGACGGAGACTTCTTTCAGCAAAACTTCATTCAGACAAAGCGGAACCGATGAAGAGGATGGCTTGTGGGCGTCTACCTTTTCAAATTCGAGCAACTGTGTGATGAGCGAATGGAGTTTCTGGGTACTTTCATGGGCCAGATTCAGGTAATAACGGGCTTTGTCCGAGAGATCCTGTTCCCGGTTCAAATCCTCCAGCGGCGCCATGATAAGCGTTACCGGCGTGCGAATGTCGTGCGCCGTGTCGATGAAGAAACGTATTTTGTCTTCGTCGTATTTCTTTTGGAGCTGGTTGCTCTTATAGCGCAGGATGAAATAGAAAACGAAGCCTATTATAAATAGGTAAATAGTCCAAGCCCACCACGAGTTCCACCATGGCTGGCTCACTTTCACTTCTAAGATGCTTTCGGAGATAGTCTTTCCGTCGCTGCGCCGCAGGCTGCGCACCTTAAAAAGATAAGTGCCCGGCGATACCTTGGTGTAGGATGCCTTGCCCTCGGCAGACGGTTTGCTCCAGTCATTGTCATACCCTTCTAAAATATGCTGATAGACAATATCGCGCTGGAAACGATAGTTGATAGATTCAAAAGAAACGGTAAACGAGTTGTATTTATAGCCGAGCCGTACCGCACGGTCGGCAAGCATATCATGGATGGCAGGTTTCAACGATTCTTCTTCCTGGACGTTTTGATAATCAACTGTCAGCCCTGTGAAACGCAGGAGCGTCCAGTAGTCTACGGTTGAAATGTCGAGTGGCATGATAAAGACAGCGCCATCCGTGCTGCCATACACGAACTCGCCGTTCATCAACCGGGCAAATGAGGATTTGTTATATTCCTTGTCTATATTGCCCGCATAGTTGAGGTTCGACACGCGCAGGCTGTCTATCAAGGCAATTCCTTTTCCGGTGCTGACCCACAAGCGTTTCTTGTCGTCTCGCTGCAAACTATATATATCGTTGGACGGCAATCCCTCTTGAACAGTGAAAGTCTTTACCGTCCGGTTTTTCATGTCATATAGATTCAATCCTCCCCCTTCGGTTCCCAGCCACACGGTTCCGTCGTCATTGAACAGCATAGAGATGATATAAGCACTGACATTCTGATTGTGAAATTCCTGGGAATTGGCATAGTGCTGTATATTCCCTGTATGTTTGTCCACCAGGAAAAAACCGTTGACCGTAGCCACCGCTACCCGGTTTCGGTCGATAGGTTCAATGGACTGTACCCAATTCACGTCGAAAGACCGTCTGCTGCCTTTTTCTTTTTCAAACATGATCAGGCATCCGTCCAGACCTCCTATCCATAAGTCTCCCTCCATGTCTTGTCTGACGGAGAAAATATAATTGGTGGTCAATTGCCCTTGTTGCTTGGTGAGATGGCGTAACACGCATCCGTTGTTATCCAATAGATACACTCCGTCTCCGTACGTTCCTACCCATACGTTCCCATTTCCGGATGTGCAAAGAGAAATGGTTACGATTTCTTTCAGCACGTGTTTCCAGGTGCCTGACAGGGTGTTTCGGATGCTGATTCCATCATCGGTAGCGAACCATTGGTTGCCATCCGGGTTTTCTTCGATATCATTCACGTTGTTGCTGATGAGAGAATGGGTATTTCCCTTTTCGTGTATTAATATCGAAATGGGATGTTTCAGCAGGATAGCCACGGATACACCTCCCGTATAACTACCTATCCAGATGTTGCCCTGATCGTCTCTGGTTACGGCATATACGCCGTTTCCGCGCAGGTAAGTATCTGTGTCATCTTTGGTATTCATCAGTAAACGGGCTTTCTTGGTGTCCTTGTCTATCGCATACACACCGCCACCGTCCACGCCTATGAGTATGGTATGTACATCATAGTCTGTAATTGCCCGTATCGGATGAAGGAACGTGCTCCCTTGTCCCTCCAGCGCAAGCACTTTGGAAGTGTCGAGGTTCATCACAGACAAACCGCTGCCAAATGTGCCTATCCAGAGTTCTTTTTTCGGTTTGTCGCAGAACAATGTTTGTACATTCCACCCTTCCAGCAGCTGGCGTTTCTTACCCGGCAGGGCGTGTGACAGTTGCCAGACTCCGTTAGAAGTGCCTACAAAAAGCGACTCGCCGGCAAATGCGATGTCGTTGACATATTGTCCTTTCAGCACGGCAACTATACGATGGTCCGCTTCTTGCTTGTATAGTCCTTTATCCGCCCCCATCCACCAGGTTCCGTCACTATCCAAACAGAGTTTGTTCAAGATGACTTCTTCCTGAATCAATTGTCCCAGGTGGAGGACTTGCTCAAAATGATCCAGGATGGTGGAGTATCGGTAAATTCGTCCGGTATGGTCGTAGGCAAACAGTCCTTGTTGTGCGTCGTACAATAAGTAAAGTCTGCGTCCGGCAAGATCGCCATAATAGAAACTGCCCGGTAAATCATAGTTCTTTACCGTATGACCGTTGTATCTGTCTATTCCGGTTTTTGTAGCAATCCACATTGCACCGTCTCCATCCTCGACAATCGAAAAATACTAAGTCCTTCTGCATAGCCTACATGCCTGACATCGAACATCCGGTTGGTCAGTTCGGCTTTGACAGCCATATTTATCATTAGTAGTAAGGTGATAACAAGATTAAAACGAACCATATTCTTTTAATTGTTGACATTACAAAGATAAAGTTTCTTTAGAAAATCCCAACAGAATAGGGGTGTGAAATTAGAAGGAATATTCAGTAAATGTTCCTATGTAAAGTCAATTAGAAAATCAACAAGATTAATATTTCCGGGAATGGCAAGTTTCTTTCTTATTCGGTAACGGGCTGTTTCTACTCCACGAATAGTAAGATTGGTGAACTGCGCAATATCTTTGGTCGATAGATTTAGCCGTAACAGTGCACAAAATCTCAAGTCACTGGCTGTGAGACTGGGATATTGTTTACGCAGGTTACGGAAGAAATTCTTATGGATCATATCAAAATTCTTGTGGTAAATATCCCAGAATTCCTCCTCATTCAGGTTTCCGTTAATCTGCTTCAGTATGGTGTCTATATCATGTTGATTGATAATTCCTTTATGCTCTTGTTCAGACATGACCTCTTTCAAGCTTTCAACTGCTTTACGCTGGACTACGGCATCGAGAGCCAGGCTGGCTAATTCCTTACTTTTGACCTGTAATTCTGCTTCAAGTAATTGCTCGCGTTGTTGCGCGATGATATGTTCTTGCTCCAACATCTTGAAGTCCTGTTTCATTTTCTCTTTCTCAAACTCCCTATTACGTTTTCTTAGCATTTTGGCAGCATGCCAGCGAGAGTATAAATATACTATTACACTCGCAAGAAGCACATATATTATCCAAGCATATATGGACAGATAAAATGGGCATGGTTTATTGAAATAATATTCTACGGAACTAAGTACCTGCCCATCGACATTTTTCACTGAAGCCGTAAAATGATAATCTCCATACCCTAAGCTACCAAATGTGACCACCGGATCGGCTGATTCTGACATCAGATCCAAGCTACTTCCCGTGAGGTGATAACAAAAACGGAGAGGTTCGTAGTTAAAATTAGGATAAGACAAATGGAAAGTTATATCCCCCCATATTTTCTTGTTGTCTTTCTTTTCGGCAGATACAGGCATTAGATGCAATTGATAATCTTGCGACAAAGAAGTAGCTTTTCTAATGAGTAAAGAATTCCTTTGCAGCAAAGTGTCTTTTTTCAGATTCATATCCAAACGCCCTATACCATTGTTGAGACAGAAATAAGTAATGTTATTGTTTACATATACATTATTATTGTTTTCATTGCATTCAAGTCCGAAAAAAGAGGAAGGGATGAAGCGTTCCATCCTGAAATTGTCATTATCATATCTTATCAGGGTGTATCCGCGATAGTCGGTAAGCCAATAGAGGTTATCATCTACCGGTATAGCCATATTAATCCCGTTTTTGAGAATGGAGTTAAGTTGTACGAAAGGTATAATACGCTGGTTAATATCATCATAAGTATACGTTCTTTTGCTGTCCGATAATACCACTCTTCCACGTATCTTCATAACATGCATCAGGCTTGCATTATTCTCTTCGTCTGACAATGACTTGATATACGTGTACTTTTCTACCTTTTTTAAATCTCTTGAAAGCTCTATTTTATAGATACCGAGACTCATATGTGCCGCCCATATATTTCCACTATGATCGACCTCGAACTGGCGTACCGGATTCCAGAAGCCATCAATGGAATGAGAGAAACTCCATTTGCCATTATATTTACGGTAGACCCGAAGATTATAATAGGACGATTCAATGAGCACTTCTTGTCCGTTAATGATGCATTTGCGGAGGCATGTGCTACTGGTTTCTGTTTCGGGGATATTGCTGGCGGTAGTTCCTGTTATGATTTTAGTTCCCAAATTGTTTCCCAACAAGATTTGTGAATCAAATGTACTGATATGCCAGTTCTGTCCTTCGGTACCCTGGATAGGAACAATTGTTTGGTCGGCAAAAGAGTACAACCACGCAGACTGGTTAGTAGCAATATATAGATTATTATTAAATGCATTGACCCCATATACCATTCCGAATGACTGTGAATTGCGGTCAGGTATCAGAATGGAATAGGGAGAACCGGTATGGATTAGTGCAATGCCGATATCAAGTGCCGCCCATACATTATTATCCCGATCGCAGAAAAGCCGTAATACAGAATTGTTGTATAAACGATTTTCCATATCATAATGCCACTTTTCTTTTCCTTCTTTGTCAACGGCATAAATACCATTGCGGATCGTTCCGAGTACGATTGTCGAATCTGATGGAATCATTACGGCACGATTCATCTGCTGACTTTTTAATTCCTGATCGATAGCGGTAGGGTGGGGAGAAAGTGTCTTTCCGTCATAGTCAAAAAGTCCGTTCCACTCGGTACATAGAATCATTTTTCCTCCTGCGGTGGGAATGACTGCAACCACAGAGTCATCTTTTAATGCTTTACGTTTAATCAATAGTTTATATTCATCATTTTCCAGAAGGTAAAAATCACCGTTGACCATCTGTACATAGATTCGTCCATGCGCTTTATGAAAATACAATGGCAAATGTTGAGAGTTATAGTGTGCGGTTACTTTCTTTCCGTCATATTTAAACCATGAACTGAAAGATTGGAAATAAATGTATTCACCTATTTTGAGTATATTCCATATTTCATCGTTGTGTGTTTCGATATTCTTGAGTTGGCTCCATAAGGAAGTGTATTCAAGTATACCGAGAGAGTTGCGGCTGAAATAGCCGAAATCCTCGTATGTTCCCACATAAATACGGTCACCGTCAATGAGTATGGATCGCACAAGCTGATTACCGGGCATTTGATATTTACTCCACGTATAGCCATCGAAACATAATAGTCCTGTATTATTGCCAATATACATCTCTCCGTTCTTTCCTTGGGCTAAAGCCCAGTTTTGTAATCCCGCCTGATAGTCTTTGGCAGTATAGTTGGTAACGATGGGCATGAATGTAGATGCATGACTTATTACCGGGGATAAACATCCTCCTATGAAAATAAATAATAAATAGATAAAATCAGTGCGTCTCATAGAATACTCTCTCTATTATAGTGATGGAAAATAATTTCAAATATAATACCAAATAATTAAAAAATCCCAAATCAGCGAAAAAACATGCCAAAATAAGTGTCTACAAGCGATAAACGTACTAAAAACGTAGTGTTGTACAGCATAAAAGTAGTAGCGTAGTATGCGTTATTTTGCAAGAATTTTAAAAACTCCATTCCTTTGTTGCATCGATTTTTTAGCAACCTTATTATCAACTAATACGTAAAAAAATGAAGAGAAAGATTACTTTTCTTGTAGTTGCAGTGTTGTGTTTACAAACACTGCTTGCTCAAAACAAAACAATCAGAGGTACTATTGTTGATTCCTTTAGTGAACCGATCATTGGTGCGTCTGCTCATGTAAAAGGTACCTACACTGGTACTATCTCGGACCTTAATGGTAACTATACTTTGGAAAACGTTCCCGAAGATGCTGTTATTACCTTCTCTTATATAGGAATGATACCTCAAGAAATTGCTGTAAAAGGGAAGAATGTAATCAATGTTCAATTAAAAGATGATGTTCAGAAGCTGGAAGAAGTGGTCGTGATCGGTTACGGTTCAGCCAAAGCCAAGGACTTGACTTCTCCTATTACGGTAGTCAAGGGGGAAGCGTTACTTTCTACTCCCGCCTCTTCACCTATGGCTGCCATGCAAGGGAAAGTGGCCGGAGTAAATGTAACTAATAGCGGTACTCCGGGAGAAGGGCCGAAGGTAGCCATTCGTGGTAAAGGGTCATTTTCCAACAGTTCGCCTCTTTATGTTGTAGACGGTATGTTCTATGATGACATCAATTTCCTCAATAGTAATGACATTCAGGATATGTCCGTGTTGAAGGATGCTTCGGCTGCTGCCATTTATGGTGTGCGTGCCGCTAATGGTGTTGTTATTATCACTACCAAAAAAGGCCAACGTAATCAGAAAGCTAAAATTACCTATAACGGATATATAGGTGTACAGAAAGCTACAAACGTTTTAGAAATGGCTAATTCTCAAGAGTATTCTACTATGCTTCTCGAGGCTAATTATGATGCGTATGTATCTACCATGAAGGCTTCTATTGATAAATTCGGCGGTGACTATTCCGATCCGGATTTTCATAACTGGAAATTCGATTCAGACACAGACTGGTATAAGGAGTTACTGCGGAGTGCGCTTATCACTAACCACAGTTTGGGAATTAGTGGTGGAACAGAGAAAAGCACTTATTCCGTAGGTATGAGTTATTTGTATCAGGATGGTGTAATGGATGTAGAGAATAACTATAAACGTCTCAATTTCCGTGCAGCACTCGATTATGAAGCAGCCAACTGGCTGAAGGTCGGTTTTAATGGTGTATTTAGTAACTCTACCCAAGTGTTGCCACAAAATAAAGCTTGGCAGCAGGCATTTAATGCTCCGGGCATTTATCCGGTTTATGATTCGGCAAATGATAATACTTTCCCCGACAAGTATGCATCACCTGATGCAGTTGGTTTCACTGCTAACTTCTACAATCCTGTGGCAACAGCCAACTATTATGATTCACAAAATGAGAACTATCAGGTATTGACTAACTTCTATGCACAGTTCCAACTCTTACCGGAGAAGTTAAATTTCAGAACAAGTTATAGTTATGATTATTCAGCCATTCGCGGTCGTGAATATATTGCTCCCTACTATGTAAGTAGCTGGCAACAACAGGCCGTTTCAGAATTGACAAAGAAAGATACGAACTATTACAATTACATTTGGGATAATATATTGACTTATAATAATCAGTGGGGAAAACATAACTTTGGAGCCATGTTGGGTTACTCTATGCGGCAACAACAGTACAGATATATGTGGGGAAAAGCTAATAATGTACCGGAAGGAAAGGACGAATGGCTTTATTTGAGTCAGGGAAATGCTGAAGGTGTAACTCTTGGAGATGATGGTTACTGCTATCGCGGTCAGTCTTATTTCACCCGTTTAAGTTATGACTATGCAGGGAAATATCTGTTGACATTCACTATGCGTGCGGACGGTTCTTCCAAATATCAGGAACATTGGGGATATTTCCCATCCGTTGGTGCTGCATGGGTTATCAGTGAAGAAGATTTTATGAAAGATCAAAAGTTCTTTGATTACCTGAAACTGCGTGCCAGCTGGGGGCGTTTGGGTAATGACCACGTAGCTGCAAGTGATGGTTTTGCTTCAATTACCACAGGTAATTCTGCATCCGGTGTATTTGGAAACTCTACTTTCCCAGGCTATCAAAATACAACTTATTTCAGTTATTTGAAGTGGGAGCTGGTAGATGAAACAAACGTCGGTTTGAACTTCTCTACTTTTAAGAATCGTTTGAATGTAGATTTGGACTATTTCTATCGCCTGACAAAAAGAGCTGTTATATCTCCGCGTTTACCGTTCAGCAATGACGTACTTGCCGGAAACTATGGTAAGATTCTGAATTCGGGTTTTGATTTATCACTTAACTGGAATGATAATATCGGAAGAGACTTCAAATATAATTTAGGAGTGAACCTTTCATATTTGAAGAATAAGGTAAAAGACCTTGGAGGATTGAGCTCTATCAAGGGAGGAAAGACCATTAATATGGTAGGCAAAGAAATGAATTCATACTATGGATATAAGGTTGTAGGAGTTTATCAGACTTTGGAAGAATGTGCGGAAGATCCGATTGCCGTAGCCAACAATCTTGTACCGGGTGACTTCAAGTATGAAGATGTAAACGGTGATAACGTAATTGATGGTGATGACCGCCAAGTACTTGGCTCTTACATACCTAATTTTACATACGGCATTAATCTTGGTTTGAACTGGAAGAATCTGGATTTTGAATTGACTACGTATGGTCAAACAGGCGGACAGATATACAACCGTAAACGTGCTTTGCGTTATGCACAGTCTAATTATAACTTTGATAAAGCACAGTATGAGAATCGTTGGACCGGACCGGGTTCTACTAACTCGCATCCGTCTGCAGCAGCATTGGTAAAGGGCTGGAATGTATCCGACCAAAGAGTGAACTCTTATTTTGTAGAAAGTGCTGATTTCTTCCGTATTCAGAACATAACTCTCGGTTATAGTTTGCGTAATATCAAGATGGGAAATTACACATTGCCGGGTATCCGTTTCTCACTAACGGCAGACCGTCCGTTCACGACATTTAAGGCGAATTCATTCACTCCGGAGTTGAGTGATGCTGAAGGATGGGATACAGAAGTTTATCCTTTGACATCTACTTATAGCTTTGGAATCCAGATTGATTTCTAAGCCGGAATGGAAAAATTAATTTTAATCTAACAAAAGAACAAGAAAATGAGAATACTAAAGAATATCTTAATATATGCGTTGCCAGCATTAATGTTATGCAATACATCATGTGATTATCTTGATAAAGAGCCCGAAAATAAGGTTCCGGAAGAGAATGTAGACTTTACTCAAATTGAGAATATGTATCAAGCGGTTTCCGGAGTATATGCTAAAGTTAGAACAGGCGGTATGCATTGGGTGATATGGCCGTTGTCTGTCGTGCGTGATGATGATGTTTGGTCCGGACGTATAGATGACCAGGCAACCCTTGTTGATATGGGTAACTACAACTATGACAGTTCTTTCTGGGGGCTCAACGAGATGTGGAATCAGTACTATGGTATCATAAAAGTGGCCAATGCTGCTCTTGAATCGCTGGATTCCTACGCAGAAAATATCACGTCGGACGATGATATGACTAATTACCGTTCTTACTGTGGTGAAGTGAGGTTCCTTCGTGCTTATGCTTATTACCGGCTTGTACAGGCTTTTGGTCCGGTAACTATTTTGCGTAATAATACTCAAACCGACATGACCCGTTCAACGATCAATGCTGTATATAAATATGTTCTTGAAGATCTACAGTATACGATGGACCATACTCCGAGATTACGTCCGAATGAAATGGCCCATTATGGTGCTGTCACTGCTTTCTCGGCAGAGATGCTTGCAGCAAAGATACATCTGAATCAGGGTAATTATGGAGAAGTTGAAACATTGACAGATGATATTATCGGTAGCAAGAAATTTAAGCTTTATGATGATTACTATAATTTATTCAAGATTCCGGGTAAGGTTTGTGATGAATCGTTATTCGAATGTCAGTGTACTGATTTTGGTCTTGGGTCAGGTGATATGGTAGATGCTGATAACTGGTTTGTATTCCAAGGACCGGCGAACGACGGAAATATTTCAGGCTGGGGATTTATCGGTATATATAAAGATTTCCGTGATTGGGCAGCGGCTCGTGGTGAGACTATCCGTGCTACGACTTCGTTCCTGTTGGCTGGTACAACTACTCCAAGCGGTGATGTGATTCGTGAATTGCAGAACTCTACTCAAACAGATTGCTGGAATGGAAAAGCCTATACTCCGACAAATCAGTTGACACCAGGTCGTACTAAATATGGTGCAAATAACAATGTACGTATATTCCGTTACGCAGATGTACTATTGATGAATGCAGAAGCTAAGGTACGTTTGGGTAAGGATGGTGATGCACCGTTGAAGCTTGTGCGTGACCGCGCCAAGATGTCCGAGATTGATAATGCGACAGTAGACCAAATCCTTGATGAACGCCGTATGGAACTTGTTTGTGAGTGGGGAGAGCGTTACAACGACTTGATTCGTACCGGTAAGGCTGCTTCTGTGCTTGGTTCCAAAGGATGGACTGAAGATAAAACCTATTATCCGCTTCCTTTCGATCAGGTATCTAATATCCCAAGTCTGACGAACGAACCGATTGACGAGTAATTATGTCTAAATAAAATTAGGAAATGACAGGAATAGTAAAAAAGATATTACTAAGTTCTGGGATAGCGTTCTCTGCCTTGGCAGGGAACGCACTACCACCGGAAGATTCTATAAAAGTAGTAAAAGGACAGGTAAGCGACTACTATATCCCGGTAGTAAATCAATACGAAATAACCGGAACGGTTGTAGATGAACAGGGTAATCCGCTTGAAGGGGCTACCGTTATGTTTTTCTCGAGTCCGGTTCATTGTAACACGAACATAGAAGGCCGTTATACGTTGAAGGCTACTGATAACGATGTGCATCTTTATGCCTATTATCCGGGAAAATCTTTTGCCAATGTAAAACGTGCTGTTGACGACCGGCAAGTGAAAATCGTTATGCAATCAGGGAAGCATAAGTCTGTGCAGCGTCAGCCTGCTCAAGCTACAAGGTGGTATGACCCTGCGCATCCTGTCACTCGTACCTATTGTAATCCTATGAATATTAGTTATAACTATGAACCTTATAATAACAATGTTCAGTCTAACGGATCGTTCAGATCTTCTGCCGATCCGATGGGATTAACTTATAAAGATGAGTATTTCCTGTTTTCCACGAACCAGGGAGGCTTCCATTATTCGAAGAATCTAAGTGACTGGGAATTTGCTCCGGCCTCTTTCCAGCGTCGTCCTACGGATGACGATATGTGCGCTCCGGCAGCATTTGTAAGCGGAGATACGTTGTTCTATACCGGTTCTACTTATGAAGGATTGCCCGTATGGTATAGCACATCTCCCAAATCCGGGCGTTTCAAGCGTGCTATCGAACGTAATACGTTACCTTCATGGGACCCTTGCTTGTTTTTAGATGATGACGGGAAACTCTATCTTTATTATGGCTCGAGTAATGAGTACCCTCTTAAAGGCGTACAGGTCAGTCGTGATGATTTTCGTCCGGTCAGTAAGATTTATGATATCATGATGCTTCGTCCGGAAGAACATGGCTGGGAACGGTTTGGGATGAACAATGATGATGAAGTGACGTTGCGTCCGTTTACCGAAGGGGCTTATATGACGAAGCATAATGGAAAATATTATTTTCAGTACGGTGCTCCGGGAACGGAGTTCAAGGTATATGCCGACGGGGTATATGTCAGCGATTCGCCATTGGGGCCGTTCACTTACCAGCAGCATAATCCGATGAGCTATAAGCCCGGCGGATTTGTACAGGGAGTAGGACACAGTGGCACTTTTCAAGATTTGAAAGGGAATTACTGGCATGTGGGTACCTGTATGTTATCTCTCAAATATAAGTTTGAAAGGCGTATCGGATTATATCCTGCGGCATTCGATCCGGATGGAGTGATGTACTCTACCACAGCATTCGGCGATTATCCTTGCTGGAATGCTGACTACGATATTAAAAATCCGGTTGACCGGTTTACCGGCTGGATGCTCCTTTCTTATGAGAAACCGGTAAAAGTATCCAGTACCGACAGCATCTATTCCGCTTCCAATCTTACCGATGAAAATATGCGTACGTATTGGGCTGCTAAAACGGGGGAACCGGGTGAGTGGATAGAAATTGATCTTGGCGCCATGAAACACATCAAGGCGATCCAACTCAACTACTATGACCATAAAAGTGTGCAGCATAATCGTGCAAACGATTTATACTATCAATATCGTATCTACTCCAGTGATAACGGGACAGACTGGACACTGGCGGTAGATAAAAGTGATAACGATAAAGATGTACCTCATGACTACATCGAATTGGGTGAGACGCTGGATGCCCGTTATCTGAAACTGGAAAACATTCATGTTCCATCCGGCAATTTTTGTCTTTCGGAATTCCGGGTGTTTGGTAATGCTGATGGAGAGAAACCTCTGCCTGTACGAAACTTCAAGGTAGCACGTGACAAACAGGATAAGCGCAATGCGATGATTTCGTGGAATCCTTCATCCGATGCCTACGGTTATAATATTTATTATGGCATTGCTCCCGAAAAGCTATATAACTGCATCACCGTGAACGGTGCGGATCATTATGACTTCCGGGGACTTGACCTTGATACGACTTACTACTTTGCCATTGAAGCTTTGAATGAATCGGGACGGTCGGCGTTGTCGAAAGTCGTGAAACAATAATTATTAATCAGAAGAAATACTTTATATGATGATGGAATGGACAAGAACCGGCATATTTATTACTCTACTCGTAGTGGTATGCGCATGTACACAAAAGAACAAGACAGTGACCGATGCGGAGCCTGATCGTCCCGAGGCATTTGCGAACGACGATGAACTACTCGACTATATTCAAAAGACGCATTTCAACTATATGTGGGAAGGTGCGGAAAAGACTTCCGGACTGGCCTGCGAACGTATACATCTTGATAACGTTTATCCACAACAGGACCAGGATGTAATTACGATTGGAGGTAGCGGATTTGGAGTTGCCGGCTTGTTGGTGGCTATCGAACGAAACTTTATCAACCGGGAAGAAGGTGTAGCCCGGTTGACAAAGATTGTAGACTATCTGGCAAAAGCCGATCGTTTTCATGGAGTGTGGTCGCATTGGCTCCATGGTCCTACGGGCAAAGTGAAACCGTTCGGAACAAAAGATGACGGTGGCGACCTGGTAGAAAGTAGCTTCCTTATGCAAAGTCTGCTGTGTGTACGGCAATACGTAAAGGATGGTAACGAGAAAGAAAAAGCACTGGCAGCTAAAATAGACGAACTGTGGCACGGGATGGAATTCGACTGGTATCGCAACGGCGATCAGAATGTATTATACTGGCATTGGTCTCCTAACTATGGCTGGGAAATGAACTTCCCGCTCGAAGGCTATAATGAATGTCTGATTACCTATATCCTTGCAGCCTCATCCCCTACACATTCCGTTCCGGCAGCCTGTTATCATGAAGGGTGGGCGCGTAGCGGTGGCATCAAAAGCGCTTCCAAACCTTACGGTTACCCGCTCGAACTGAAGCATAATGGCGCAGAAGAGAAAGGCGGTCCCTTATTCTGGGCACACTACTCTTACATCGGCCTCGACCCGCGTAACTTGACCGATCAATATGCCAACTACTGGAATGTGGTACGCAATCATGCGATGAGTGATTATCAATATTGTGTCACTAATCCGAAAGGCTACAAAGGATATGGACCTGATTGCTGGGGACTTACAGCGAGTTACTCCATAAATGGCTATTCAGCCCACATGCCCGACAATGATCTCGGTGTGATAACTCCTACTGCCGCTTTATCCTCTTTCCCTTACACACCGGAAGAGTCAATGGCCGCCTTGAAAGGTTTCTATAAACAAGGATCATGGATTTGGGGGAAATATGGATTCTACGATGCATTCTCACCGAACGAAAAGTGGACTGTTCCGCATTATCTCGCCATCGACCAGTGTACGATTGCGCCAATGATAGAGAACCACCGTACAGGACTACTTTGGCGGTTATTTATGAGTTGTCCGGAAATTCAGGACGGACTGAAAAAGCTAGGTTTCACTTCTACAACAGCCGAATAAAAACAGAAGAAAGAATAATATAAATACAAAACAGAATATGAGAATAGGTAGATTTTTGCTAACTGCAGTGATTACGGCGTCTGCTGTCACTGCTATGGCTACACCGCAAGCCGATAAAGGTAAAATGGATCAGTTTATTGACAACCTGATGGGGAAGATGACTTTGCAGGAAAAGATCGGTCAGCTCAATCTTCCTGTGTCGGGTGAGATTGTCACTGGGCAAGCTAAGAGCAGTGATGTGGCCGGAAAGATAAGGAAAGGTCAGGTCGGTGGTCTTTTCAATGTAAAAGGAGTGGAGAATATTCGGGAAGTCCAAAAGATTGCCGTGGAGCAGAGCCGTTTGAAAATTCCTTTGTTGTTTGGTATGGATGTCATTCACGGATATGAGACTGTTTTTCCTATTCCTTTGGCACTTTCCTGTAGTTGGGATATGGAGGCTATCAAAGAATCCGCCCGTATAGCGGCAAAAGAATCCAGTGCCGATGGTATTTGCTGGACTTTCAGTCCTATGGTCGATATTTGTCGCGATCCCCGCTGGGGACGTATGGCTGAAGGCGGAGGCGAAGATCCTTATTTAGGTTCGGAGATTTCGGCAGCCATGGTAAAAGGTTATCAAGGTGATGATCTGACAGATAAGAACACCATTATGGCTTGTGTGAAACACTTTGCCCTGTATGGTGCACCCGAAGCCGGCCGTGATTATAACACAGTAGACATGAGTCACCTAAGTATGTTCAACAATTATTTTCCTCCTTATAAAGCAGCTATTGATGCTGGTGTGGGTAGTGTGATGACTTCTTTCAATGTGGTTGACGGTATTCCTGCTACCGGCAACAAATGGCTGATGACCGATGTCTTGCGTGACCGTTGGGGATTTGATGGTTTTGTTGTGACAGACTACACAGCTATTTCCGAGATGATTGCTCACGGAATGGGAGATCTTCAACAGGTATCTGCCATGTCACTTAGTGCCGGAACCGATATGGATATGGTTGCAGACGGTTTCCTTACTACTTTGGAGAAATCTCTCAAAGAAGGGAAAGTGACAATGGCTGAAATAGACAAAGCCTGCCGTCGTATTCTTGAAGCGAAATACAAGCTCGGATTGTTTGATGATCCTTATAAATATTGTGATGCAAGCCGTGTGAAGAAAGACATCTTTACGGCAGAAAACCGTGCCGTAGCCCGTAAAATAGCTACTGAAACATTTGTGCTTTTGAAGAATGAAAACAACCTGCTTCCATTACAGCGTAAAGGCAAAATAGCTCTTGTTGGCCCGCTAGCCAATACAAAGGCCAATATGCCGGGTACATGGAGTGTGGCAGCTGCTTCTGACAAATACAATTCCCTGTATGAAAGCATGAAGCAATCATTGGCAGGTAAAGCGGAAGTGCTTTATGCCAAAGGTTCAAATCTGATGTATGATGCTCAAAGAGAGGCGGAAGCTACTATGTTCGGTCGTGAAATGCGTGATCCGCGTAGTGCGCAGGAATTGCTTGATGAGGCTTTGAGTGTCGCTTCCCAAGCGGATGTGATTGTGGCAGCGGTTGGTGAATCGTCTGAAATGAGTGGTGAATCCAGCAGCCGTACTAATCTTGAAATGCCGGATGCGCAGCGTGATCTTCTGACAGCATTGAAAAAGACAGGCAAACCGATTGTACTGGTCTATTTTGCAGGTCGCAGCACTGTGATGACTTGGGAACAGGAAAATTTCCCGGCTATACTGAATGTATGGTTCGGAGGCAGTGAAGCAGCCGACGCGATTTGTGATGTAGTATTCGGAGATGTTTCTCCGAGTGGAAAACTGACTACGACCTTCCCGAAGAACGTAGGACAAATTCCTTTGTATTACAACCATTTGAATACAGGTCGTCCTTTAGAGGCAGGAAAGTGGTTCAGTAAATTCCGTAGCAACTATCTTGATATAGACAATGATCCTCTTTATCCATTTGGATATGGATTGTCATACACCACATTCCGTTACGGTGATCTTCAACTTAGCAATAACTCAATGAATGAAAAGGGGAAGATAACCGCCTCTGTCACTGTCACCAACACGGGCAACTATGATGCTGATGAAATCGTACAAATGTATATCCGTGATATGGTAGGGAGTGTAGCACGTCCGGTGAAAGAATTGAAAGGCTTCGAACGTATCCATTTGAAGAAAGGGGAAAGCCGCACTGTCTCTTTCGATATCACAGCAGAACAACTGAAATTCTATAACAGTGCGCTGAATTGGGTATGTGAACCGGGAGAATTTGAAGTGATGGTTGGTGGAAATAGCCGCGATGTACAAACAAAGAAATTCAGTTTGCAATAATACATATATGCTAAGATGACGTTTTCATTAAGGTTAGTCTAGGTATATTCATCAAATATGGTCAAACGATAGAAAGAGAATAAAGTCTCAATTTATTGTTTGACCATGTTTTAATAAGTATTTTAAATCAGAAGTTGCTTTATAAATTCAAGGCTTTTCAAATACTCTATTCTTTTTAAGTCATCCGGTACAGAATTATTAGTGGTTACTTTTTAGTCTATTCAAGTTTATTGGACCTCAAAACTCCCCTTCAACCGTATATCCTGTGAAGAAGCTCCCACCATCACCGAGAAACTTCCCGGCTCTACCGTAAACTGATTATTCTTGTCCCATAATCCCAAGTCTTGAGGAGTAAGGGTAAAGCTGACGGTTTGTTCTTCACCCGGTTGCAAATGAATACGTTCAAAACCACGCAATACTTTATCGTAGGTGGTAACGCTGCTGAAATCATCCCGGATATAAAGCTGGACTACTTCATCCCCTGCTTTCTTTCCTGTATTCTTCACAGTACATGAAAGAGTGATATTTTCCTGCGGACCGATCACCGGTTTAGATATTTTCAAGTCTGAATATCCGAAGGTCGTATAGCTTAAACCATATCCGAAAGGATAAAGTACACCGTCTACACGAACTTTCCCTTTAGAGTCAGAACCCGGCTTGAATGGGAATGCAAAAGGAATCTGTCCCACAGATTTCGGGAAAGTGACAGCCAGACGTCCTCCCGGATTATAGTCTCCGAAAAGTACTTTAGCGATGGCATCCCCCATAAATTCTCCGGGGAACCAGGCATGAATAATGGCAGGAATGTATTTGTTTGCCCAGTTGATGGTTGCTGCCCTTCCGTCCACCATCACTAGAACGACAGGTTTACCTGTTGCATAAACTGCTTCCAATAATTGTTGCTGCCGTCCGCAGAGGTCAAGATTGGTACGTGAAAACTCTTCCCGAACCGTTTTCTCATTTCCACCCAGTACAAGGATAGCGACATCCGAAGCCTTTGCTAATTCTACCGCTTCCTGAATCATCGCCTGCTCTTGTGTATCTAATGGAACATTGTACAGTTCGCTCTCCGGGAAATATTTATCAATAATATCACAGCCTTTAGCATAGCGAACTTCCGAGTTAGGCAGATATTCTTTGATTCCCTGATATACAGTCTTAATAGACGCATTGGCAGGACCATATCTGCAAGTCAGCTCCTTCACTTCTTCCGCATTCGGACCAATCACAGCTATTTTTTTGAAGTTCTTGGATAACGGAAGCATCTGATTCTCATTCTTCAAAAGAACGACGGACTCCAAAGCGGCTTCCATAGATACTGCTTTATGAGCGTCATTGTGTACGACTGTCTCCGGACGACGCTCATCACCGGGATACGGATTATCAAAAAGCCCCATCATAAACTTGACACGCAGAATCTCACTGACGCGTTGATCGAGCGTATGCAAAGAGACTTTACCTTCGTCGATAGCACGACGCAACGGGAGGATGAAATCTTGTGGCGGAGTAAAGTTGGTACGGATATTCAATCCTGCATTGACCACTTGTGCCGCCATCTCTTCTTCAGTCGGGGTGATACGATGTTTGGTGTGCAGAAACTCTACCGCCTCACTATCCGATACTACATATCCTTTGAATCCCCATTGCTGACGCAGAATCTCCGTGAGGAAATGATAACTTCCGGAAACTGGCTCCCCGTCATAATCATTATACGAACTCATCACTCCTAGAGCACCCGCTTCCTGAATACCTTTGCGGAAAGGTTCCAAATAAAGAGTCTTCATCTCACGCGGGGCCACGTGCGGATCAGTACGCGTACCTCCGTCGCGTCCACCGACCGGGATGCTATACACGGCGAAATGCTTGGGAGTAGCAACAATACCTTCGCTTTGCAGACCGAGGATCATCTGTTTTCCCAATTCGCCCGCCAGATACGGATCTTCTCCGTAACTTTCTACCACACGTCCCCAGCGAGGATCTTGTGCAATATCCAGAATAGGAGAATAAATATTGGTATATCCCAATGCTTTTGCCTCATTTGCAGTGACTTTCGCAATTTCCCGGATCAGTTTCTTGTTCCACGTGGCACCTTGCCCGCATTGAGCGGGAAACATGGTAGCCCGGTCGTGACATAATCCGCGTATTCCTTCATTGGTGAAGTCCACCGGAATGCCCAGTCGTGTCTGTTCTACAAACCAGCGTTGAATGGTGTGTCGGTTCTTTACACTGTTGGCATACGGATAGGAGATTTCAGAACCGAATTTACCCAGTCCGTTCGCCTGCTCATCAATGTTTCCGATACCGTCCTTCCAGATTTCTTCTGACCATGCGGCAGTAGGCCATGTATCTTTCAATACCCGTCCCGAACCGTAGAGAGTAGCCATCTGACAGGTTTTCTCTTCCAGCGTCATTTGCGAAAGCAAATCTGCGATACGGGCCTCGATAGGAGCGGAGGGATCTTCGTATACGTCCTTTACACCGTTCTTATTGAAGTCGATCCAGGTCTTTTTGTATATGTCTTTTGAGTTGTTGCCGGATTTGTTACCGGTAGGTTTGTTGCTTGCCGAGATATTGCCGGTGTAGATACTTCCGGCAGATATTAACAGGGCGAGACATAGTAATTTCTTCATAATTTATTTATTTGTAAGAGTACTTATCTATTTATGCTGCAAGTATACAAAAAGAATTTGAAATGAGAGGATAGAATAGTCTTTATAATCATGTTATAAACGGCTGCCTTGGTACTGGTGTATAGGGAGAATGGATATTATGAAGCAGGGAAGAATACCTTATCTCCCCTTTATTATTGTATTAAGTTACCGCTCTTCTTGCATCAGACTACCGATATGGTTAGTTTACCACGGCCGTGACGAATTCTCTCCACGGCTGTGACGAGAAGTTACCACGGCTGTGGGAAGATCTCCCCGCGGCCGTGGGGAATTAACTATATCGGTGGTTTAACGGATGGATAATGAAGGGATAACAGATGTATACCGGTTGCATTTCTTATGTAATGCGGGGAAGCAGGACGACGCTTACAATGAGACAGGGTGAGGGTAACAGCCTACCCTCACTTACCATCACCTTTACCCTCACACCTGTGATGCCGATGGATAAAGAGATACAGGCAGAGGGTGAGGGTGTGAGGGTAAAAGTGCCCTGAACTTTTGTTTGGAGAAATTTGCTTGGAGATGCTCCGTCATGTTTCTTGAATGCTGAATTCGTTTCTTAAACGGGTGTGGAGCATGAAGTTAAATTCATTAGCCGAAAGCCGGAAACTGTTTTATGGCTTTTCGTTGGCTCGCAGACCGAAGACTTTTCCTGTCATCTGCCGGACGGCTACTTTCCACACTTTTACGTTACGTACGGCAGGATCGGAATAGCTGAATGCGTTGTCTGTATAATGTCGCATGATGATATCCAGTGCACGGCGTTTATCGTCTATCTCTTCGATGAATTCTACTTGCCCCCGACACATCGCGCTTTCGGAACGCATA
>ONZT01000857.1_pt1 | contig 20906 bp, 10 predicted proteins | sample 1671571 | NCBI WGS metagenome assembly ONZT01 (sample SAMN06348170, study PRJEB24527) | human gut metagenome | biome: human gut; feature: ankylosing spondylitis patient; material: feces | host: Homo sapiens | place: China | collected 2015-10
CGCACAAAAAAGCACACTTTTCCAATTTTGTTAAAGATAACAGTGATTGTATACTTCACTTTATTTTTTTGTGCGCATTACACAAAACAACGACAAGGAGTCAATCCATGGACGATTTGGACCACAAAATCCTACAACTGCTGGCGGAAAATGCGCGTATGCCTGTTAAGGACATCGCCCAGCGGGTCAGCCTGACCAGTCCCGCCGTATCCAGCCGCATCCACCGCCTGGAGCAGGAGGGTGTCATCGGCGGGTACACTGTCGTGCTGCGCCACCCAGACGCGCCCGCGCGGGTCGAGGCGCTGATCTCGGTGCTGGTGGACGCAGCGACCCGCGCGAGCTTTCTGACCATGATCGAGCAGGAGCCGCAGGTCTTGCAGTGCTTCCGCGTAACAGGCAGCTACAACTTTATAATTAAGGTAAGCTGCACCGACATTGACGCGCTGGAGCACCTGCTGACCAAGATGCAGAAGATGGGCTCCACCAACACCCAGATCATCCTGAACACCCAGCTGGACCGCGGTCTGGCATTCGACGAATAAGCGAGGTTTTTATGGCACATTTTTGCAAAAACTGCGGTCTGCTGACTGCCCCGTACGACGAGCGGTGCCCCAAGTGCGGCGCACCGCTGCCGCATATCCCGATGGGCGAGGCTCTGTTGGAGTCCATGCGTCAGTCCCCGGAGGGTACCGTTGAAACCGGCGAGCCGCTGTACGAGCAGGACCTGGAGGAGGACCGCATCGACGCCATGAGCCAGGGCGCAACGACGGCGGCCATGCTGCTGTTCGCCATCCCCATCGCCGGGTTCGTGCTGGCGGTGGTGTGGAGCTTTGGCGGCACGCAGGACCCTGCCCGCAGGCGGCTGGCCCGGGCGTACCTGATCCGTGCGCTGGTCGTGGCGGGGCTGGTCATCCTGTTTGTGGCTGTGGCCGCGATGGTGTTTACCGCCGCGCTGCACAGCCAGCTGGCCTACTACTATTACCGTTGAGGAGGCGCCATGAAAGCATCTGTCATCATCCCGAACCTGAACGGCGCGGGCTGGCTGCGGGATTCCATCGAGTCCGTCTGGGCGCAGACCGAGCAGGATTTTGAGCTGATCGTCATTGACAACGGCTCCACCGACGAGAGCCTGGACATCGCCCGCAGCTACTGCGGACGGGACCGCTACACTTTAATTGAGAACGCCGGGAACACCGGCTTTTCCCATGCGGTGAACCAGGGCATTGCGATTGCCAAAGGCGAATACATGGCGCTGTTCAACAACGACGCCTTTGCGGAGCCGGATTGGCTGGCGGAGCTGATCAAAACCGCCGACGCCGACCCGAAAATTTTTGCGGTCAGCAGCCTGATGCTGCGCTACTATGAGCCGGAGCTGGCCGACGACGCGGGCGACTACGTGACGATCCTGGGCTTTGCCTGCAAGCGCGGCGACGGCTTAAAGGCCAGCCGCTATACAAAGCCCTGCCGTGTGTTCAGCGCGTGCGGCGGCGCAGCGCTCTACCGCAAGTCGATTCTGGACGAGATCGGCGTGTTTGACGAGCTGTTCTTCGCGTATTACGAGGACGTCGATTTAAGCTGGCGTGCGAACAATTTCGGCTACAGGAACGTCTACTGCCCCACGGCCCGCTGCCGCCACATCTGCGGCGCGACCACCGGCGCGGTGCGCTACAACCCGTTTAAGAGCATCCAGAGCGGGCGCAACAGCATTCTGCTGCCCTACAAGAACCAGCCGATTTTGATGTTGGTTTTGAATTTTATCCCGATGCTGCTGGGGTATCTGCTCAAAGTGCTTATGTTCCGGCTGCGCGGCTTCGGCGGGGATTACGCGAAGGGCTTCCGCGAGGCGTGGGCGGCGCTGCCGAAGATAAACAAACCGAAATTCAAGTGGCGGAACCTGCCCAATTATGTCTGGGTGGAGTTCAGTCTGATCGCCGGGCTGTTCAAGTACATTGTGTACCGCGTGCAGCGGGCGTTGAAGATCACGTGATGGGGGCCTTGTCTTTCATTTTGCTGCGCTGTAGGGGCCGGGCATGCCCGGCCCGGTGCTTTCCCGGAAGGCCGGTGCTAGCGGGTAACGGCAAGAAGCCCCTCCGGCCATCGCTGCGCTCGGCCACCTCCCCTGTGAGGGGGAGGCTTTTCTCGGGCGGAGCCCGCAAAAAAGGCTCCTCGCATTGCGGGGTGACTCCCCGCTGCGCGGGGAGATGTCGCGAAGCGACAGAGGGGTTCGGGTCCGAAGGACTGGCCGAGCCTGCGAGGCCTGAGGGGCTTTGGCACCTTTCCGCAGACTCCCTTTTCTCTTACTTTCTTCGAGAAGAAAGTAAGCAAAGAAGCTTTCAATATCTCAACCAAAAAGCACCTGCTGACCGGTCACACGCATACCGGTCAGCAGGTGCTTTTATTTTACTTGTTCAGAATTTCTTTGGTTCTTTCTTTGCAAAGAAAGAACATCTCTCGTTTAATCCTCATCCGCAAAGTTGCCCAATGCCTTTGCCTGCTCGATGACCTTGTTCTCGAGCATCTGCGGCAGGGTCTCATACCGGACAAACTCGAAGGTGAAGTAGCCGCGGCCCTGGGTCAGCTGGCGCAGGAAGGTGGTGAAGTCCTGCATCTCGGCCACGGGGACCTCGGCCTCGACGACCTGCAGGCCGTCGTCATCGGGGTTCATGCCCAGCACGCGGCCGCGGCGCTTCGTGACCTCGCCCATAATATCGCCGGTGTTGTCGGCGGGGACGTGGGCTTTCAATGCGCCGATGGGCTCAAGCAGGACGGGGCCGGCCTCGGGGATGGCGGCCTTATACGCGAGTTTGGCGGCCATAATGAACGCCATTTCGCTGGAATCAACAGGGTGGTAGCTGCCGTCCAGCAGCGTGGCCTTCATGCCGACCATCGGGTAACCGGCCAACACGCCGTGCTCGGCAGCCTGACGGACGCCCTTCTCGACTGCCGGGAAGAAGTTCTTCGGCACGCTGCCGCCGAACACGTTCTCGGCAAACTCGATGCCCTCGCCCTCGATGGGCTCGAACTGGATCCAGACGTCGCCGAACTGGCCGTGGCCGCCGGTCTGCTTCTTGTGGCGGCCCTGCGCCTTGCAGCTCTTGCGGATGGACTCACGGTACGGCACGCGCGGATTCTCGAGCGTGATCTCGACGCCGAACTTATTCTTCAGCTTGGCCAGCGCGACCTCCAGATGCTGGGTGCCCAGACCGCTGATGATCTGCTGCTTCGTCTCGGGGTCGACCACGAACCGGATGGCGGGGTCCTCCTCGATCAGGCGGGCCAGCGCACTGCCGACCTTACCCTCGTCACCCTTCTTGGCGACCTTGACGGCCATGCGGTAGCTGCTGATGGGGTACACAGGTGCGGGCAGCGCTACGACGCGGGCGGGGTCACACAGGGTATCGCCGGTCTTGGCGGTGGCCAGCTTGGCAACTGCGCCGATGTCACCGGCGGCGATTTCGGGCGTGTCGGTCTGCTTTTTGCCGCAGACGGTCAGCGTCTTGCCCAGGCGCTCCGGCTGGCCGGTGCGGGCGTTGACGGCGTTGCTCGTCGCGGTCAGCCTGCCGGACAGCACCTTAATAAAGCTCAGCTTGCCGACAAACGGGTCGGCCACAGTCTTAAAGACGTAGGCGCACAGCGGGGCAGCGGGGTCGGCGGTGATCTCCACCGGCTCGCCGCCAGACTCGCCCACGGCGGACGCGGTGTCCGCGCCGGGCAGCAGCACGTTCATGTTGTAGAGCAGCATATCCAGCGCCTGCGCGTTGACGGCGGAGCCGCAGAACACGGGCGTGATCTGTCCGCTGCGCACGCCGGAGGCCATGCCCTGGACGATCTCCTCTGTGGTGAAAGCCTCACCCTCGAAGAACTTTTCCATCAAAGCCTCGTCGGTCTCGGCGATGGCCTCGCTCATGGCCTGGATCAGGCCCTCAAAGCGGTGGCCGATGTCGGGCAGGTCGATCTGGACCTGCTTGCCGCCTTCGTATTTGAAGGCCTTCTGGCTGAACAGGTTGATGTAGGCGACGGTGCCGTCGTCCAGACGGACGGGCACGACGCAGGGGCAGACACTGGGGCCGAACTTGATCTTCATCTGCTCCAGGATCTTAAAGTAGTCGGCGTTTTCCAAATCAGCCTTGGTGACAAAGATCATCCGCGCCTTGTTGTTTTTCAGCGCCAGCTGGTACGCCTTCTCGGCACCGACGGTCACGCCGGAACGCCCGGACACACAGATCAGCACGCTCTCGGCGGCCATGATGCCCTCGGCAGCGCCGGTCTCAAAATCAAACAGACCCGGTGCGTCGATCAGGTTGTACTTGATGCCCTCGTACTCGACGGGGACAACGCTCGAGTTGAGCGATGCCTTGCGGCGGATCTCCTCGGGGTCAAAGTCGCTGGCGGTGGTGCCGTCCTCGACACGGCCCATACGCTCGGAAGCGCCGCTCATGTACAGCAGTGCCTCGGTCAGCGTCGTTTTGCCGCAGCCGGCGTGGCCGGCCACCAGAATGTTGCGGATGTCTTTGCTTGCGTAGCCCATGGATCGTCAAACCTCTTTTCGCGCCGGGGCTGCTTCCGGCAGCCCTGCGGCGTAGAATTTCATTGCGGCGCAGTGATTTTTGAACACTCCCGCCTGTTTGATACTACTTTACCACATTGTTGTGGAAATTTAAACAGTTTTTTCGGATTTTTTGTAAAAATTTTTAGGCAAAAGATTGTGGAAAGTGTAAAAAATCGTTCCTCGACATACAGCGAGTGTAGGGGGCGAGCATTGCTCGCCCGCCAACTTGGCGCAGCATCGTCTTTTCGGGAAAATATATCACAGGGCAAACGGGCACGGGCGGGCAATGCCCGCCCCTACCAATCGTTTCTTTGCCGGTCCGTGCAGCAAAAAAAGCCGCACAGCTTTCACTGTACGGCTTAACGGCTCACTTATTTTTCCTTCTTCGCCGTCTTTTTGCGGCGGCGGGCGCGCCCGCTGTCGGCCTTGGCCTCGGGAACATAGAGGCTATAGCTCAACAGGTAGCGGCCATGGGCAGGGACGCGGTAGAACGCGGCCTTGATGCGCTCCAGCGGACTGGTGCCGCTCTCGGCGGTGCTGCCGCTCAGCATAACAACATACTGCATATCGGTGTAGCGGGCGGCCACATCGCACTGGCGCAGATTCGTGCGGATCAGATCGCCCAGCTGCTCCACCATCAGAGCGGTCTCGGCAGCATCGGTGTTCTGGCTGGGAGCCACGGTCAGGATCGCCAGGAATACCTGCAGACCGTAGCGGACCTGCACGCCGCGCTGTACGCGGTAAATTTCCTTGAACGTCTCAAAGTCGCAGATACAGGCCCCCGTGTTGTCGGTATCCGGCAGGGCAGAGATCAGCTTGGAGACCTCGCTCTCCATATTGCGGTCTGCCTGGCGCATCTGGCGGTAGGCAGAGCCTGCGCGGCCCGGCTCAATGGCATGATGCAGGCAGCCCATGGCGCTGCCGCGGCGTGCCAGATCCTCCGCCTCCTCGTGGCGGCCCAGCGTCTCCAGCGCGACGATCTTTTCCAGATAAAGGCGCTCCTCGTAGGGGTCCAGCTCCAGTGCGCGGGTGCACAGCGTAACGATGCGGGTGCTCTCGCCCCATTTTTTGCAGAGCTCCAGCAGGTTTAAAATAGCTGTGCGGTACTGCCCGTGCAGACGCACGCTGACGCTTTCGACCCACGGCTCGGACGCAGACTGCGGCAGCAGCCGCCCGTCGTACAGGTTGACGATCTGTTCATAAATGCGGCTGCGCTTCTCGGCGTCGCTCTCCTTGCGGGCCAGCTCCGAGAGGTCGTTGACCTCAAACACATCCACGCTGCAGTCCAGATGGGGGTTCCACTGGTAGTAGCCGCGGCTGGTCACGATGCAGCCCTTCATCTCATCCAGACCCTCCGCGTCGATCATAAGGCGGAAGCGATGCAAGATGGCGCGCAGGGCCATGTCCGGGTTGGTGGACCGCTCCCCTGCCCACAGGGTATCGGTCAGTACCTTGTGGGAGACGCGCTCCCCGCGCCGCAAAACGAGATACTGCACCAGCGCCGTTGCCTTGCGGGACTGCGCCAGCTGTGCCAGCACGGGCTTGCCGTTCACACGGATCTCAAAGCCGCCCAGCATTTTGATTTCAATTGTTGCCATCCTAGTCATCCTCTCTGCTCTGATGCACATGACGTTCCTGCATTTTGTCCGGCACACAGGTATTCATGTTTTAAAGTATAACAAGTCCATTTGAATTTGTCCAGTACATCCGCCGGGATTGTAATATACTTTTCAAAAATCGTCCCGGAGGGCACCGCTCACGACTCCGACGATGCCTTGCCGTCCCAGGTGCCGGGTTTATACAGGATGACCGGCTCACCGGGCAACTGCACAATGGCTTTTTGGGTGCACAGCGGCACGATCTGGTTGTCGGCGTCCCGCTTGGCCACAGTCAGCACCACCGTCATAGCCGTAATGCGCGGGGTCTTGGTTTCGTCGCCGTCCTGCGTCCAGCTGCGGGCGTAGAAATGCAGTTCGCTGATGAACAGCCCCATATAGGCATCCCGGGGATAGGCCGTTGTGTAGCCGTAGGCAACGTAGGGCAGTTTGACCGTCGTCACGGTACTTTCCTCGGCCTTGTCCTTTTTTGTGTGCTGCGGGTTGCCGTAGTGCCCGGCGTCATTCAGTTCATCGCGGTAAAAGCGCATGTGCAGGTAGCCGTTCAGCGCATTGGCCTGTTCCGCTGTCAGCAGCGCTGTGCCGTCTGTCTTTGTCAGCGGCGGCACACAGTCCTTGTCGATCAGCTCAATGTGGTTAGGGTAGACGCTGAATTCCAATGCCGTGCCCTTGCTGTAGTCGTTACCCTTGGACAAAAAAACGCTGTCCAAATTATTAGGGTCCGTTGCGCCGTCGGTGAAGCGGATATAGCCGTTCGCCTCGAGCACCTCGCCGCGGATCGTCTCAATGAGCGCATCGGCCAGATTTTGCGCGCGCGTCTGCTGCTGGATGTCCATGTACGCTTGTGCGCTGGGCTGTATCAGCGTGACCGCCGCCAGCGTAAAGAGCGACAGCAGCACCATGCAGACGATCAGCTCCACCAGCGTTGTGCCGTTCTGGTTTTTCAAACGCTGCTTCATGGGTTGGTCGTCCCTTCTGCCGTGCTCTTGCTGTAGCGGTAAAACTTGTGCTGTTCCGTCGTTTTTTGGCCGTTTTCCGTAACTTCTGCGCTTGTCTCCACGCTGTCCAGCTCGACGCCGTTCACCGTAAATTCACCGTAATCGCCAAAGGAGAACGCCAGCCCATCCTGTTCCTTCACCCAGTTGGGGGCCGCGTTATTGGCCGGGTACAGCCCGGCGCAGAAGGCATAGGCTGTCTCCCGCAGCGTTTCGGCCTTTTGGGACATGGCGCGGGCGTACCGCAGCGAAACGACGAACATCGACGTAAAAATCATCAGCAGCAGGAACGACACAAGCACTTCCACAATCGTTTCCCCTTGCCGATTTTTGAAAATGTGTTTCATAGCGGGTCACTCCTGTGTTGTGCCGGTGCTCTGTTTGGCACCGCGGGTGTAGGTGATGGAATCGGGCTGCTGGCTGGTGTCGCAATGGAACGTCAGGCGGTTGCTGTCAATGTTGCCGCCAGTAATGGTCAGGTCACCACTGCCGGGGGCGTAGAACATCAGGTCGCTAATACGGTAATACTTTGTTGTACTGTCTTTTATTGTGTAATACACCTTGGGGAATGTATTGTTTTTTGCCTGGCTGCCGTCGCTGTCGTACTTCACTGTGCGGTCATAGGTCCGCGTAAAGGCAAAGCTCTCGCCGTTTTTCGTGACTGTCACCGTAATGTCCAGCTGTAAATCGACGATCTCCATGCCCTTGCGGTTTTCGCCCTCCAGTGTGTCGAGCAGGTTGCGCAGGTCTGTGGCATTGGTGCTGTTCGCCGTTTGGTTCAGCTTGTCGGCACCGTCGCCCGGGCGGCGGCGCAGTGTTACCGTGATGGCCTCGGCCCCGCCATCAGGCTGGCTGCCGTTCGGTTTCCAGGCGAACTCCTTGGGCTGGGATTCCAAATCATAGATGTCCTTGCCGTAGCTTTGGGAGAACATGAACTGCTCATTGACGAACTTGGCAAAGCTGCTGTCCTTATTGTTCAGCTCCCCTTCCAGCACGTCGGAAAAGCTGGTTGCCAGCTGGTAGGCTTCCTGTTCCAGCAGCTGGCGGTTGGCATTGGCCGTCAGCACGGAGGCCGCATAGACCAGCGCTGCCGACAGCGCCACAAACAGCGCGCCGATGCAGAGAACCAAAATCATCGAAAGTCCCTGCTCCCCGCGCAGAATGCTGCGTGCCCTGCGGTGCATAATGCCACCTTCTTTCCTGAAATAAAATTACGATGCGTCGCTTGTTTCCGTCTGTTTCGGGGGCGCGGTTTCCGCCGCGTCCGTCTCATCCGGGGCAGCGGCGGTCTCCTGGGTTGTCACGGGCAGTGCCGCACGGGCCCGCATCAGGACCGGGGGCACGCTTGCGGGGGCGCTTTCCGCCGCCGTGCTTTCTGCAGTCTCGGCGGGCGCGACGCTCTCCGCGGAGTCCATACTCTGGGCATCCTCCGTCGCATCGGCGGTGTTCGTCTCGTTGACGGGGACCTTGACCGAATCGGACGCAACGGTCTTATCGTCGCCAATCGAGTGCGCCAGCGTCTGCAGCGTCACACTTGCGGTGAACTTTTGCAGAGCGAGCGAATCGTCCTGCACCTTTTCCTGCAGCTCGGGCAGGGTGATGCGGTAAACAGGCTCGGCACCGTCCTCCTGCACCAGCTCCAGCATGGGAACCGTCTGTGCCTTGTAGTACAGCGTACCGCCGTCCTTTTCCACCGTGCCGGTGACGTCATAGGGTTGCGATTTCCAGTCTGTCACGTTGCCGTTCTCGTCGGTCACAGGCTCAACGCTCAGGTCGTACCAGATGCGGGTGACTTCGCCAGCCTCATTTACGTCGTTGGTCGGGTCGATGTTGGTTTTTTTATCACCAATAGTCTTGGTGACGGTTTTGATTTCCCCGCGCTTATGCGTGGTGCCGTCGTCGTCCGTCTCGTCCCTGTTGTAGGTCGTCACCGTAATGCTGTAGGGCTGTTTCGTCTTACTATCCAGCGGCGTGACGGTAAAGGTATAGTTGTCGGTCAGGTTGCGCACCGTGCCGTCGGCCTGGGTGTACTTGTTCACCGCGGTCCACTCCACCGTAAAGCGGCGCAGTTCCAGCGGGGCCGTACCGCGATTGCTCTTAAACTCGGGGTCGTTGTACAGGTTGACCTCCTGCGTGTAAACGGCATTGCCAAGCGCGCGTTCTGGTTCGGCAGCGTCCACGGGGGCGTCCAGCGTGATGGCCGGCAGCTGCGCATTTGCGGCATCCTGCAGCAGGATGTAGAACCAGTTCGACGCTGTCCTGCCGTCGGTGGGCATAACGCGCACCGCGGGCAGCAGGTATTGTTTTGCATGGTCGGGCGTCAGCGTAAAGCCGTTGCCGTCGGGCACAAAGGTATAGCTGGCGTTGGTGTCGTTGGCGCTGGCGCTCCCGCCCACCGTGCGGCTGTCCTTCGGGATGACCAGCTCGGCGTCGCGACTTTTCAGCATCTCGTCCAGTTTTTTGGTCAACTCCTGCTGGGCCGTGTACTTGTCCTGTCCGGTGGACTTTTCCTGCCAAGTCCTGGCCAAATCGGCAATTGTATTGTAATTGTCCTTGTTGCTGAAGATATAGCCGGTAAAGTAGACATTGCCCTGTGCGGGTGCGTCCAGCGTCATGTTGAGCTTGAGGTCGTTCAGGAACGTCTCCTGATTCGGGCTGTCGGGCGCAAAGCTGCTGGCCGTAACCTTGGGCGCAGCGGCGCGGCGGACGATGGTCTCGGGCTGGCTCAACGCGCCGTCCGGGCCGTCAAAGCAGCTATCGTCATTGGCCTTGCGGCGGGCAATGACGCGGAAGCGCAATACCTTGCCCTGATACTGCTCCAGATCCAGCGTCAGCCTGCCGACGTTGTCCGTGGTGGGCAGCGTCAGCACAGTTTTGTCAACGGCATCGACGACGCACAGGTCATAGTGGTCAATGCGCTCGTCGTCGGACGGCGACCAGCTGACCGTGTAGAGCAGGGCATCCGCGTTGTCGGTCTCGCCGTTGACGCGGGTGATGGAGCTCGGCGCGCTGATGCCGGGCAGGCGCTGCTTAACGCTGTAATCCGCCACAGCGGACGCGCCGATTTCATTGGTGTCGGCTGCCGCCACACGGGTGACCTCGAGCCGGACCTTGTCATAGCGCCAGCTGTCGCTGCCGTTGGCCAGCATGGTATCCACGTTGACAGGCAGGGTAAAGCTGTTGCTGCCGCTGTTCTGAACCTTATCGGCCAGATTTACGCCGTCCTTCAGCGCAATTTGCTCCTGACCGGTCACATTGCCGTTCTCGTCCGTCAACAGGCCGTAGAGCTTGATGCTGTAGGTCGGCTTTTTCGTGCCCATGTCCTCTTGCGTCCAGTTGAACGTATAGGTCAGCTGATTGTTGTCCGGGTTCACCTTGCCGCCGTCGGTATCTTCGGCCAGCGTCGGGGCTTTCAGGACATTCAGGTTCAGCTGCTTGAAGATGATCTGCGGGGTCGTCTGTGTGGCCTGTATAGCCCAACTCTTGTCATCGGTGCGGTTCACGTCGGAGAAGCAGAGCGGCGTCAGATGGGCATAGGTATAGCTGTGCTCGCCCGTGCGAACGATCTCATAGCCGTTCTTCCACCAGATTTCTTTGTCGGTGTCGTTTGTCTCGTTCGCATGGCTGGCGATGGCTGCGGACACTTCCTCCGCCGTGGCATCCCAGCGTGTGGTCACATCGCCTTTACCGCTGGTGATGGGCACCGCAATGACAAGGAAGTCGGTGTAGTTGGACATAGCATCCGACGGCAGACTGTTCAGGTTGAAGGTGACGGGTGTCTCGGTGACGATGCCCTCCCGCGCGGCCAGCGTGATGTACTGGCCGTTCAGGGACTGCCCGTTGACCGTGTCATTGCCCAGATATTTTGCCAGCAGCATGACGCGGTAGGTCGGGCTGCCGTGGGTCGGGTCTGCCAACGTTGGCGTGAAGCCGAAAGTCACCGTTGCGGTAAAGTTTTCCGCCGATTGGCCGGTGCAGGTCACGTACTCTGTCGCGTTTTCTGCTTTGGTCAGCGTGCCCGCAGGCAGACCGTCTTCATTCTTCTTGGCATCTTCTTTGTTAACATCACGCCATTGGGATGGGACGTAGGTTTCGACCTTGTACTCCGCCGAGCGTAAATAGCTGGTGCTGCCCGCTGCCGGAGTTGCCAGCGCTGTAAAGGTCTTGGTCACCCCAATACTCCACGCTATGCGGATATACTTCTTCCCATTCTGCCTGCTGAACGTATAAGGGTTCGTTACACCGTTTCTTGTTACGGTTACTGTCCAGTTTTCATCCTTGGGGTAGTCCTCATAGTTTTTCAACACAAGAATTTGCTCATATTTAAATTCTTCGTTACCATCGACCTTCGTGCATTCGTTCCAGTTAAATTCCGAGCGCTTTACAAGGCGGACTTCCAGTTCCGGTTTCGGCAGGGCGTGCATAAAGGTCTGCACGCCGCTGGTGTTGGGGTTATCAGGCTGATTCGGGTCGTTGTTGGTGTTGTAGGGCGTTACACGCACGACGAAGTAACCCGTCCACGCTTTATCTGCCACAAAGGTATAGCTGCGCTGGTAGACGTCCGCTTTCAGATAGGGAACTGCATCCGGTGCGACAGTATCCGCATCGTTGCAGGGCAGAATTTCAACACGGTAGTAAGCGGCGGGGCTGGCTGTCGTGTCGTTCGGCTCGTCCCACGTCACTTCATAACGGCCATAGACGTTGTTGTCCGCGTCCTGCACCTGGCTGGCCTTGACGTGGATTTCTCCCGGCTTGGCGGGCTTGGTGCTGTCCAGCACGTACTTATAGTAGTTCTGGATGACCTCGTCCGTGATGTCCTCATTGTCCGGTTCGCCCTTGCGGTTGTCCTTGGTCGTCTGTGCGTTTTCACCGTAGACCAGTAGCAGCTGCCCGCGCTCACCGCCGTTGGCATCGTAGATATAACGCCGCGTCGATTTTTCACCAAAAGACTGCCCGGTCTTGACACCAATATAGCCCGTGCTGCCTGTTAGTTTTGTAATGTCGTAGCTGATTTGTTTGCCGTCGCTGCTTGTGGGCAGCATAGCAAAATAGGCATCGTCCGTTCCACCACCTGTATCCTTACCGATGAAGAGTCTGCGGCTGCCGGACTTGGTGTTTTCCTGCCGCTCGGTAAAGTTACTGTTCTGCGTGCCCCAGTTGATGCTTGTGGACAAGCCGGTTGTGATGCGCGTCAGGGTTCTGTCGGTTACGCCCGTAGCGGTTTGGGATTGACCTTGTATTTTCTTGTAGCTATTGGCAAAGGCCGCGCCGGAATCGATATAGTAGTTGTTATGACCCTCGATGTGTTCGCCATAAACAACCGTACCGTCTTTCATTGTCAATTCTGTGGACGAACGCTTGTCATAGGCAACAGGGTGCCAATCGTCCTTAACGACAGAGAAGCAGTTTGTGATTGTTGTGGGGGCTACACTGTAGCCGCCCATGGACCGGCTGCCGACAATACCGGCAATCCAGTAATATTTACCATTATTAGTGCTGTCATTATCGCCTTTTCTGGTTTGGGTCGTCATATTGGTGGTAAAGTTGCGGCACCGGTCAATATTGATGGTAACATACGGGATGGTTTTAAACTGGGCATTCCCATTGTAGCCGTTACCTTTTTTTACGCTGCTGACATTCGGATTGTCCACGCCATCCCACGGGCCCAAGTAAGCAAAAATGCCGACAGCCATCGATCTGGCTTGAATGCTTACAGTGCTGCCGTTGACACAGTCATACAGATCGATTGTCATAATGTCGGTGGCGTTCTTCATCTGCACTTTGCCAAAGATGCCGCCGATGTCGTTTGCGCTGCTCCAGCCATCAATAGACGACTTCATCGAGCCATGGTTCTGACAGGACAGGACGTTGACCGACGTGTTGGAGACAGGCGCATCATAGTAAGCCACAATACCGCCCATTGTACCGCAGTCACTGCCGCCGTCGTTGAAGTTCGTCTTCAGGTCGCCGAAGTTGTAGCAGTTTTGAAGCGTGCCGCCGTAGTTCGTCCAAAGCGAAATGACGCCGCCCGCATTGCCGGAACGACTGTTATAGACAGAGCCGAAGTTAATACAGTTTGTCAGCGTCCACCGGTCACCACTGCGGTTGTTCTGGTTGCAGATGATGCCGCCAACCTGCACATTGAAGCGGTTTGTGGAATCATAGTAATTAACATCATCGCGGTCATTGGCATCGCTTTGGGAAATATCACCCCTTTGGGTCGCGTTATTGCCCGTTTTCCAGAACGTCCGGCGGCTGAATCGACGCACGGCAGCGCAGTTTACCACAGTATCCAGCGCACTTGTGCCGGTCACATTGGATTCGTTCTGTCCTACGATGCCGCCAACGGTGGTATCATCGCGGGCTGCGTTATCCGCATAGACGAACCACTTACCGCTGGCCGTGCTGCTGATGCTGCCGTTCAGGCCGTTGAATCCGGTAATTCCGCCCAAGTGACCGCTGGCAAGGTTGTTCATATCCTTATTGCTGCCGCGCAAGCCGACAAGCAGATCGTTAGCGGCCAGACCCGTGTCGCTGTAAACGTTCGTGTAGCCCTTATTCGTCACAGTGTCAACGCCCTTGAGATCCACAAAGTTGGACACATAGCTAGCTGTAGCGCCCGTCCCATTTACCGGGTTGCCGCGCAGCGCAGCGACAATTGCATTGGTGTCTCCGTCAGCGATCCACTTTTTCAACTCGGGCATCAAATCGGTCTGCACAGTTTTGCTGCCGCTGCCCGTGATAGTGCCGTTGTTGGAGCCCGCAACGCCGCCCACAAAGCCGTAACGCGCCGTGATGATGCTGCCCGCGCCGCCGTTGCTGCGCTCGGTGGCGACATAGCTGTTGGCGATTTCGACATTGTTGCGGCCCGCAATGCCGCCCACATGGCTGGCACTGGCGAGCTTTTCGTCTGCGGTCTGGGTCGTGGTGATGTTGCTGATACCGCTGACCTGCAGTTTGATGTATTTGACCTCACAGCCGGTGATTGTGCTGTTGTTCAGACCGGCAATGCCGCCCACCGTGCTGCCGGTGCTGCGTGCACCGACGGAGACAAGGCCGTCCTCGCCTGCCTCGCCGCCCATCGTGCCGGAATAGGTACACTGCTTCAGGGTACCGTCGTTCTTGCCTGCGACGCCGCCCAAATTTGTATATTTATCAAGATTTTGTGTAAGGTCCAGCCGAACGTCGGTGCTGCTGACCGTGCCGTCCGCCGTGGTGCGGCCCACCGCGCCGCCCAGCGTGACGGTGTTGGTGCCCGCGCGCAGACCGTTGTTCAGCGCCAGCGCACCGTTTTCGACCTGACAGCCGGTGACGGTGCCCGCGTTCATGCCCGCAAGGCCGCCGATGGTGACCGCCGGGGTGCTGAACTGCACGTTGGCGTTTGCCGCCAGCTTCACGTTGCGGATGGTCGCGTCCGCGCTGTTGTACGCCGCAACAGCGCCGATGCTCTCCGACGTGCCGGTGATCGTGCAGCCGCTTACGCTGCTGCTGCTTTCCAGTCCGGTCTCCTGACCGATGGTGCCGAAGTTCGTGGCCGTGACGCCGCCCGCCGTGCCGTTGGCCGCGGTGACGGCGGCGCTGACCTGCACATTCTCAATCAGCGCGTCTTTATTATTATTGCCCGCGATGCCGCCCGCCTCGCCGTTGGTGGCGTAGACCTGATTCTGGGCATGGACGCAGGCGCTGATTTTGCCGCCCTCGTAGTTCTCGCCCGCAATACCGCCCGCATATTTTGTGCTGGCGCGCACCGAGGCGTAGTTCTCCACACGGGTGATTTCGGCACGGTTCGTACCGGCCACGCCGCCCGCGTAGTTGGCGGCAGTGACGCTGCCACTGACCGCGCCGTTGGCGTTTTCAGCGCCGCAAATGCGGCCTGTATATATGCCGTTCTTCGTATTGATACCGGCCACGCCGCCCGCATAGCCGGTGGCGGTGACACTGCTTTGCAGCTTGCCGGACAGCGAGATATTGCCGACGTTGGCACCGGCCACGCCGCCCGCGTACTGGTTGGCCTCTACCGTGCCAGTGCTGTTGTTGTTCCCCGTGCAGATGATGAGGCCCTTGCGGGTGCTTGCCGCAGCGTCACCGCCCAGGTTGACGCCCGCAATGCCGCCGACACAGCTGTCGCCGCGCACGGCGCAGTCTTTAGCCGGGTAGGCAGACTGAATAAGACCGCCGTTGACGCCCGCAACGCCGCCCAGATAGGTATACCCGGCTTCACGGTTGCCGAGGGACGCCGCCATGTTGCCGCCGGTGATCGTGCCCTCGTTCCAGCCCGCAAAGCCGCCCGCGGCGCACTTGTGAGCCACTGTGCCGTAGTTTGTGCAGTTTTCCAGCGTTGTGTTGGGTGTGGCATAGCCGATGATACCGCCCGCCAGTGCGCCGTGCACGGGGCCAAAGTCATAGCGGTCACCGGCCAGTTCGCTCAACAAAACGCCGCCTTTAAACGCGCCGTTGGACGGGTTCAGGCCGCCGACGGACAGGGCGTTCTGCTTTGCGCCGTTGGTTGCCTTTTGAATCGTCAGCTTCGTTTTAGCGTCGTTTGCGCCGACGATGCCGCCGACGTAGATGTCAGCCTGCAGGTTGAGCTTGTTCCAGAAACCGGTCAGGATGATTGGGGTATCCGTTTTCGTTTCCGCGTCGGTGCTGTCGGTCAGCACGCCGGTGCTCTTGTCAATCTTCGGCAGCAGCGCCGCCAGCGTGACGCCCGCGCGCTTGACCGCCAGCAGACGGTTGTAGCCGATGATGCCGCCCGCGACGGCGTCGGCCTCGACGCGACCCGAGGCCACATCTGTGTTAAACGCGCCGCCCTTCACGGTGAAGCCGCCCACCGGCAGGTTGGCGCCGATGACGCCGCCGACAAGCTGCTGACCTGCCACGCGGCTGACCGCCACAGTGGCGGAGGGCAGCATGGAGGCGCAGTTCAGGCCGATCATGCCGCCGACAGCCTTGCCCGCCGCCACGATCTGGCCGCTGATGGTCAGGTTCTGACCGGAGGAGTTGGAGATTGTCGCATTTTCATCGTTATAACCGGCCACGCCGCCCACATAGTTGTTGCCGTACAGGATGGCACCCAGCGTCGGGGTGCCGTTCTTATCCCACGTCACAACGCCTTTTTTGCCGTTGCTGCCTGCGATGCCGCCGACATAGTCGGCGCAGCCGCTCAGCTCCTTTAACAGGTTGATGCGGCGGGTGTCGGTGGCGTTGTCGCCGGACATACGGTTGGCGCAGTTCTGCACGGTGGCTGTGGCTTTCGGGTCTTGACTGCCGCCCCAGTCGGCATCATTGACGCCGACGATGCCGCCGACGTAGGCCGCGTTCTTTCCAAAGGCCGCGACCAGACCCGTATTGGTCATGCCGCTGATTTTGCTGTTGCTGCCGTTGACCGACACGATGCCGCCGACGTAGCGGCTGCCAAAGACGTCACTGCTGTTCGTATCGTTCTGTTTTACGCCGCTGCCGGTAAAGCCACCGGCCAGACCGCCCACAAATCGGCTGCCGAGCACGTAGCCCTTGCCGGTCTTGCAGTCCTCCAGCACAATATCCTTGCCGTAGCCGACAAGGCCGCCGACGAAATCACCCTTGAGGGGGCTGGCGTCGGTCAATGTGCCGGTTTCGTCGAAGCCCGCCTTGACCTGCTCCTTGAGCTGGGTCTCGGTCAGGTCGCTGCGGGTCACGCTTTCGCAGCCTTGCAGGGTCACGCCCCTGCCGTAGCCCGCAATGCCGCCGAAGAACTGCCCCAGCACCAGGCTGCGCGCATCGCCCGCGGTATCGCCTTTATAGTTGGCGCCCGCGCTGACCGTGCCGTTGTTCCTCAGGCCCGTCAGGCTCGGCGTGCCGGTATTTGCGCCTGACGTAAACAGGTTGCCGACGATGCCGCCCGTAAAGCCGTTGCCGGTCACAAAGCCGTTGTTGACGATGTTCGTCTTGTCCGTCGTCTGCATCTTCGCGGCGTCCACCGTGCCGAACACGCCGCCCACGCCGACGCTGCGCCAGAGGGAGTTCTCGTCATTCGGCTCAGCCGCCGCGGCAGCGTAGCGGGCCTTCTCGGCCTGCTGGTCTGCCGCTGTGTTTGCAACGGATTGCGTGTCCCTGTCCACAAGCAGACCCGCCACCGTCACGTCCGACGCAACGGTCAGGTCCTGCATGACGGACTCGGCTTTGGGTATGGCAACGCCGACGAGACCGCCAATGCCGCGCGGCTCGTCTGTATAATAGGTATAGCTGTTGCTGCCAGCGTCCGGCGTCTGCTCTATGCGCTGCGTTGCGGTGGTAGTGTTGTCAAACGCCAGCGCCGCGGCCACCAGCGCACTCGTCGAGGAGTTCGTGCCGCGGGTCAGGGCGCAGTTTTCCAGCGTGCCGGTGTTGACGCCGCAGAGTGCGCCGACGGCACGCACATCGCGCCAGTTCTCGTCGTCCTTCGCCAGCGCCGTGACGAATTTGGTCGCGGTCAGCTTGAGCTGGTCTGCCTTCGGCAGCGTACCGGCGTCGACAGTCTCGGTCTTGACGTTGACCTGAATGTCCGGGTCGCGCAGTGTGATGTAAGAAATTTTGCCCTTGTTCTCGCCGATAAGGCCGACATAGTGGTCGGCCAGCTCGTCCTTCCCTGCCCTGCCGGTTTTTGCAACGGACTTGCTGCTCAATTGCAGATTGAGGATGGGCACACGGGTCGTCTTGGTTGCAAGGACCGTTGTTTTGCTCGTAAGTTCGATTTTTTCACCCAGCTCCGGGATCGTCGGCCATGCGACAGGGTCATTGAGGGACGGCACCTTGGCCACAGGAGGCCATGCGCCCGCGGCGCAGTAGACCGTGACGCCGCCGCCCGTCCAGTTCAGGCCGGTGCTGTTGCTGGCCTGGGGGGTCAGCGTGTAGATGCCCTTGTTGGTGATGTCCCAGTCGGCAGACCAGCGCAGGTTGTACAGATGGCGGAAATATTTCAGGTCAGCCGTGACCGCCGTGCCGCCCTTGGCCAGCAGGGTGTTTTCCTCGTTCGTCGTTTCCTCTTTGCTGGCTGTGTAGGTATCGCTGTAGTTTTCCCGCGGCTCGGCGCGCATGGCAATGTAGATGTCCTTCGGGTCGTTCAGCAGGCGGGTGATGCTGTACAGGCTCGTGGCGGCAACCTCGTCGTTCTCACACGCACGCAGCAGCGCCGCGTCCGCCATGGCGTCCAGCGTCAGCACAAAGCTGCCCTTGTTGTAGCTTAACGGGAAGTAGAGTTCTTTCTTGGTTTCCGTCCGTTGGCCCGCATTATCATACGTATAAATCGTGACAGGCATCTTGGTGATGACCTGCTTGTTATCATCCGCCGCACCCGCGGTGTCGCGCTTGATCGTGATGGTAAACAGCGGTTTCCGATTTTCGCCGGTGTCCCCGGCGGCGTAGGCCGTTGCCGTGTAGGAGGTGTCCAGATCTCCGAGGCTGGAGTTGCCGCTCCAGCTCAGGGTCAGCGTCTCGCCGTTCGTCAGGCGGGGATTCTTGACCTTCAGCTTCGTCTGCACCAGCTGCACAACGTTGACGCGATCCTCGGCAGAGTAGTAGCCGACAAGGCTGTCATTGCGGCGGTGGGCATAGCTGCGGTCATAAATATTCGTAGCACCGTCCTGATTGAAGCGTAGCTTATCGGATTTGGTATCGTAAAAGACCGAGTAGACCTGCCCGCTCTGCATGTCGATCTCGACACAGATCGAGGCATTCAGCAGCGAGGCGTCGTAGATGTAATCGCCCAGCAGCCGCTCCACCAGCGCGTTATGGTTGCCCGCGGCAGCGCCCGTGCGGTCATAGTAGAGCGCGGCCACGTTCTGGTTCAGTTCGGTCTTGGTGCGGCTCACAAGGGTTTTGCCGTCCGCGTCGGTCACGGTGACGTCGTTTTGGAAGTGGTCGCCCGTGCTGCCCTCCTCCATGACCTGCCGGCGGAACGCATCCAGCTCCCCCGCCGTCTCCATCCGGGTCAGGGAGATCTGCGCCGTCTGGAACAGTGTGCGGGCGTTGGCCTCGTTCTTTTCGAACCGGGCCAGCCGCGTGTAGGCGATCAGCCCGCCGCCGACCAGCACCGCCAGAATGGCCGTGATAGCCAGAACGACCATCAGCTCCACCAGCGTAAAGCCTTTCTTTTTGTTTTTTATAATTTTATTGTACTGCACCATAGATGCTCCCGTCGTTTCTCCGGTGAAAGGTTACAATTAGACACAATATCAGATTATATATATTGGCATTATACTCGGAATGTGACGTTTTCGCAACAAATTCCGCGAGATTTCAGCAAATTTACACCAAATATAGTGGGTCAGCGGCAAGCTGTGCACGATTTCGCCATAATTTCCGTTAGCTTTGAACAAAAAACAGAGTTTTTTTCGTGAAATTTCTTGCAAATACAGGCCCGGCACGCTATACTAAATAGCGTGTTATTATATGGTAGAGGATGTGTAACAATGCTGGCAGCACGACTGGGCGCATGGCTGCGCCATACCGGGGAACGCTGGGCCAAAGCTGCGTTTGCGGAAAAGCTCGCCGTACTGCTGGCGCTAGGCGCTGTCCTGTATACTATTGTGACCGGCGCGGCGGAGCTGCGCTATCAGGCCCGTGCGCGGGAGGCCCTGGCTCAGGTCAAGGCTGCGCGGCTGGCGGCCAGTGCCGTGTCTGCCCAATGCTACTCCGCCGGGCAGACGTTTGCCGACCAGACAAGCGCGGACGGCTTTGCGGACGGCATTGCCGAGGAAATCCGCACGCTGGGCTCACTGCCCGGCACAGTGACGCTTTTGCAGATCGACCCGAACGGCTACACCGTGCAGCGGCTCCTGTATCAGGAGAACGGCATGTACGCCATCTATGATGCCGACGGCGGTTACCGCGTTTTCCGCGCGGAGGACCGGCTGCAATACGGCGCGGGGGTGGGCCATGCTGCTGCTTGAGCTTCTGTTGGGACTCATTCGTTTTCTGCTGGGCGCGGCGCTGTTCAGCTTTATGAACGTCGTCGCGTGGCGGCTGCCGCGGGGCATGGACCCGCTGAAGGGCCGCAGCGTATGCCCGCAGTGCGGCCACACGCTGGGTGCGCCGGACTTAGTGCCTGTGTTCAGTTGGTTATTCTTGCGCGGGCGGTGCCGCCACTGCGGTACGCACATTCCGGCGCGGTACCTGCTGGTGGAGCTTTTGGGCGGCGTGCTGGCGCTGGGCTGCACTTGGCGGTACGGCGCTGCCTACGTCCTGCCGGGCGGGCTGTTCGGCATGAGCTGGGCCGCGCTGCTGGCGCTGGCGGTCTGCGGGATCTTGCTGAGCGTTTCGCTCATTGATGCCGAGACGCAGACCATCCCGGACCGGCTGAATCTGGCGCTGGCGGTCTGCGGCGCGGTGAGCGTGCTGCTCTCCCCTGCCGACTGGCTGCCGCACATCATCGGTGCGCTCTGCGTCAGTGTGCCGATGTTTCTGCTCTGCCTTGTCATCGACGGCGCGTTCGGCGGCGGCGACATCAAGCTGATGGCAGCCGCCGGGCTGTTCCTGGGCTGGCAGAATACGCTGCTGGCGATGTTTTTCGGCATTGTTTTTGGCGGTATGTACGGTATATACCTGCTGGCCGCCAAAAAGGCAGGGAAGAAGGACCACTTCGCCTTCGGCCCGTTTCTGTGTGCGGGCATCGTGATCGCGATGCTGTTTGGCGGGCCCGTTTTGGAATGGTACTGCGCGTTTTTGTGATACTCCTTGCCTCCCTCTGCGAGGGAGGTGGCCCCGCAGGGCCGGAGGGAGAGAACCTTG
>ONZT01000885.1_pt1 | contig 20424 bp, 19 predicted proteins | sample 1671571 | NCBI WGS metagenome assembly ONZT01 (sample SAMN06348170, study PRJEB24527) | human gut metagenome | biome: human gut; feature: ankylosing spondylitis patient; material: feces | host: Homo sapiens | place: China | collected 2015-10
TCGCATTATATTTTACTTAATTTCTGAAACATAAACTGAAACATTGAAATGGAATGTCGGAATTAATAACTTTAAATTGAATCTACAAATGGAACTGAATTACATTCAAGAACACACATCATGTGTGAACTACAGGACAAAAGAGTACGGTGGCTTTTCATTGCATGAAGCCTTGGCAGGAAAAAAAATCGATAATCAAAAGCTGGAAATTAAAGCCAACCACCTGATATTTGTATTATCCGGGGAAGTCGAAATTATAAAAGATGAGGGAGCGAAAGTAAAAGTGCAGGCAAATGAGTTTGTGTTTATTCCTATCTCATCCCATTATGTTGGAGAAGTCATTCAGTCGGGGACATACGTCAATCTTAGTTTTTTTTACAACAACATTTCTTTGTGCGATAAACACATGTTAAGCGGCTATTTTAAGGAAGAGAAGAACGTCCCCATCTACTTCGAAGCACTCCCCGTAAGAGAACCGTTGAACCAATTTCTCGACTTGCTGAAAATTTACCTTGAGGCAGGTGTGGGTTGCAAACACCTGCATGAGATTAAAGAAAGGGAGCTATTTATTATTTTGAGAACAGCCTATACAAAAAAAGAAATAATCAGGCTATTCCACCCCATAATAGGAAAGGAACTTGATTTCAAAATGGGGGTTATGCAACACAGGCATCAAGTACGTAACAAAAAGGAGTTGGCACAGTTGCTGGGGATGAGTAACTCCGACTTACAGCGCAAATTTACGCAAGAGTTCGGAGAACCCGTTTCCTCTTGGTTACGGAAACAAAGAAACCAGAGAATACTATCCAGACTAAGTTTTGATTCTGTTCCTATCAAAGAAATTGTATATGAGTTAGGCTTCTCATCATCAGCCAGCTTTAGTAGGTATTGTAAAAGCAATTTTGGTTACAACCCCACTGAATTAAAAAACAAACAGATAAAAGAAAATAAAACCTAAGTGATTGATTTTTAGTAAAAAAATAAAATGGTAACTGTTTGGTTTATTTGGGTAACCCGTGTTCCCTTGATGTTTTCTACTTTTGCAGCATCAAAACATCAACTTTTATGATGATGAAACTTCATTGTAAGATTCGTCTTTTTTTGATGCTTTTTTTATACATTTTATCTGTGCTGTTCAGATAGATGAAATATGTGAAAAGAGAGTAAAGGAAATTGATGTGAAAAACAAATTAGAGATTACGAACAAAACGAAAGAGAATATGCGAAAGAATTTTATGATTTCCATGATTACCCTACTTGTTGCACTTCTGTCCGGAACGGTTTCGGCGCAGCGTCTTGCTGTGAAAAGTAATCTGCTGTACGATGCCACCTCTACCGTTAACCTTGGAGTAGAGTATGGGGTAGCTCCCCGCTGGACGCTCGAGATGTCTGCCAACTACAATCCGTGGAGCTTCTCGGACAATAAGAAGATGAAACTCTGGATGCTCCAGCCCGAAGCACGCTATTGGTTGTGCAGCCGTTTCTCCGGTCACTTCTTCGGGGCGCACCTGCTGGGTGGGGAGTTCAACTACGGCGGTATGCTTCCCTTCGGCATCACCCCCTCGTCATCATCCGGGTTGGGCAGCAAGCGCTACCAGGGGTGGATGGCGGGAGCCGGAATAGGCTACGGATACAACTGGGTGCTGGGCAAACGCTGGAATCTGGAAGCCACGCTGGGAGTGGGGTACATCCATTTCGGATACGACCGCTTCGAGTGCAAGACCTGCGGCGACAAGCTGGGCAGCGGCAGCAAGAACTATCTGGGCCCCACCAAGGCAGGCATCTCCCTTATCTATATAATAAAGTAACGAACCAAGAAACGAAGATTATGAAATATTGTGTGCTATTATGCGGACTGTTGCTGATGCAGGCAGTCGGTTTATCGGCTAAGGAACAGACACGGTTGCAGGCAGATGATGTGAACATCAGCCGCAGCGGCGACAGCGTGCACGTATCCTTCAGGCTGAAGGTAGAAAGATTGACTAAGGATTACGTTTTGAGAGTTACCCCGTTACTGTACGGGAAAGACGGGCGGCAGGCTGCGCTTCCGCAATTGGAGTACGGCAGCCGCACGGCACAGATAGTTGAATGGAGAGAAAAAAGAGTGAAAGAAAAGCGGAAGTCTGCCTCTGCATACCACAAGGCAGGAGAAGCGGTTATCTATACCCACGTCTTTCCCTACGGGGAATGGATGAATGGCGCTTCCCTGCGTTTGGATGCAAAGAGCAAAGGGTGTTGCGGCGAAGAAATGCTGCCGCCCGTGCTTTTGGCAGAGGATGTAGCGCTTGCCACTCCTGCCGAGCTGTTTGTACCGGTGATGCCCGAAACAAAACTCGTGACGGAAACGGTTGCCGACAAGCTGGCGCAGGAAAACGGTTTCCTCGAACCGTGGACGGGTAGTATAGGCAGTAAAGAAGATGTTGCCCGCTACAAGGATGAAGCCACGCTGATAGTCTTTTTCCCTACAGGCAAATGGGAGATACTGCACGATTATGAAAACAACCGCAGTAGATTGGAGCATTTGTTGTCTGTCCTGAATAAGATTACCGAGTCGGGAAACTCCCGCATTGCCAAGATACTCGTAATAGGCTCGTCCTCACCCGAAGGTTCGTTGGAACTGAACAACCGTCTTGCCGGTAAGCGTGCGCAGGCATTGGCCGACTATATCACTGACCGTGCCCGGCTTTCTTCCTCTTTCTTTGAAGTGAGCAACCACAGTGTGGCATGGGATATCTTGCGCAAGTTGGTTGCAAGCAGCGATATGCCCGAGAAGCAGCAGATATTGGATATCATAGACACCGTTCCTGTTTGGGATGCCGCCAAGAATGTAGGCCGTTTGAGTCAGCTTATGAGGTTGGACCATGGCAAACCCTACAACTATATGAAACGGCATTTTTTCCCGAAACTTCGTAATGCGGGTTATATAAAAGTGTTCTTCGAAGCACAGCCCGACCCCGAACTTGTAGGGCTGAACACCGCTATCGACCTGCTCAACGGGAAACGCTATTCCGAAGCCTTGCATGCCCTTCAAGGAAATACGCATCCTAAGGCGGACAATCTCCGTGGAGTGTGCTACATGCTGACGGGCGACACCGAAAAAGCGCGCGCATTATTCCAGAAAGCCGCTGCTGCCGGCGTGTCCGAGGCGGAGAGCAATCTAAAGCAATTTCAATAAACGGCGCAAAGTATAACTAAACGATTAAATATCAATTTATTAACTATTTATTTAAAACAACAATGAAGAAGATTAATTTATTAGCAGTGGCTCTTGCAGCCTTCACTATGTTTTCATGCTCCAATGAGGAGATTGCCGATTTGGGCAGCAATGCTCCGGGCGAAAAGGCTACTCTCACTATCAAGGTGGAAGGATCAGGTAACAACGTAGCGCAGTCGAGAGCGGCAGGTAGTGCCTCTACAAGCGATGTTACGATTAACGACTACGTCGTATTTATTTTCCGTGACGGCGGTGCTTTGGACTGTCCGGCTTATTACAGTTCTTCCAATGCGACGGCTACGATAAGCAACGGTACAACTGCTGCCAAGACAGCTTATGTAATAGCCAATACCGGTGTACTTGCCAGCGGTCCTTTTGCTAATGTAACAACGGAAGCTGAACTTAAGGCTGTTACCGGTGACTTGATGTCCGGTAACAACACAGCTACCCAAACGGAAGATAACCTTTGGATGTCCGGTACAAACAATGTAGCCTTCAACGGTACAGACGGTTCGGTTACTGTACAATTAGGTTTCGTTGCAGCCAAGATTGAACTTATCGTTAAGGATGAACGTACCAACCTCACTGGTGGTGCTATTGAGATTGCAGACGAGAACATTGTATTGCTGTATGCAGGTAAAAGCGGAAATTTCTTTGGAACAGAAGCAGAAAAGACTGCTCAAACCGCTTTCTATTCGGGCGATGTTGCTTATACAGGATTTTCTAATGGTAGTAGCGTCACGGAATCTACAGCTTTAAAAGATGCGGTAAGCTCAGCTTTCACGGATAATGCAGGAGGTGTGGTTTTCAACCATTTCTACACTTTCGGCAACGACGGTGCGATGAATCCGACAATTCTTGCCATTCAGTCTAAAAAAACGATAGGCAGCAACACTGAAACCATTTATTACCCGGTTCAGTTCACAACAGGCGATGCCGGACACACTATCGAGCCGGGTAAGCATTATACCGTAACCCTTACCTTGAGGGGTGATGTAAATGCCGGTGGCGGCGGTGGTACTACCAATCCGGAGCAGCCGTTGGTTAGGTCACAGATATCTGTTGAAGTCAAGGCAGCCACATGGATTACCAGAACTGTCAGCAAAGAATTTAATTAATTTGATTGTAGAAGTTCATCTTATTCTTTAAAGATGCACCGGAAGGCGGGTACGTTCCCGTGCCCGTCTTTCTTTTCACTCGTGTCATTGATAAATTTCAGTAACTAAAAAAACAATGCTAACCATCAATTAAAACAACAACCTATGCAGAATAACAAATTCCATTATTGCCTGCACATACTGCCTATTTTGTTCTTTATGGCATTTGTGTCTGCAAGTTGCATCAAGGACGACCTTAGCGATTGTCCTGCTCCCCGCACTTCAGGATTTTCCTTGCAGGTAAAAGCTTTTGATGCCGACGGCGGAAGTCTCGGCAGTGAAACAGTAAAAGACATCACACTCTATATATTCGATGCCGACAAAGCATTGCTCGACACCCGCGACGTTCTCCTTTCGGAAACCGTATTCTTGGACTATCCCGGACACGACAACCTGAAACTGGTGGCGTGGGGCAATGGTAAACAAGGCGCCCAGTCGATGCCCGCACTGAAAGAGGGCGACCACTTAGAGACGGCATTCGTGTCGCTCATCCAAACCCGGACAACCTTACCCGTGGCAGGTTCGCCCGACGACCTGTTCTACGGCACTATAGATATAACCCCCGATGCCGACGCTTCCGCCAGGGAACTCCCCTTGCGCCGCAAAGTCTCCGGTGTAGCCATTACGGCACGCCACCTCAGAGAGTATGTAGGCAGCGCCGAAGGCGAGTATCACTACATCGTGCGCAAAACCACCGATAAGCTCGACTTCTACGGCAAGCCCAACGGCACGGAAGTAAGTCACCGCCCCGAAGCGGCATTCAATGACAAAGGCGAATTCGTATCTTCTGCTTTCAATATATTCCCCACCGAAGCGGATATCAAGATAGACATCTATCACCGCGACGTGCTGAAAACCACCGTAATTACCGACAGCAACGGTAACCCCCTGCGTGTGGCTGAAGGCAGGCTGCTCAATGTGCTGGTAGACTTCCGGGGAGTTGTAAGCGTAGACATCAAAGTCACCGACTGGGGCAAACTGGAGATATGGAAAGAATTTTAATAGCTATATAATAATGTAGTAATATAACAAAGTTATAGATATAATAAAAACAAAAGTCGATTTAGATGAGAAAGATAGCGATATTGTATTTGCTTGGAGCATTACTTATTTCCGGTTGCATGCGCGATGAATTCGACACCGTCCGTGTGGAAGAAGGTATCGCTGCGCGTGTCAGCCTGAGAATGCTGATGCCCGATATGGGTGGTGCAAGCAGTGCCGGCTCCGACACCCGCACCGTCTCTCCCAATGTGGAGAACCGGCTGGAAACCCTGCGCGTATTGGTATTCAATGGTAGCGGCGAGATAGTGACCAACCGCAAATACACGGCGCAGCCCGATGCACCGCTCTCGTCTCTCCAAATAGACACCTGGTCGGGCAGTAACCACACATTCTGTTTCGTGGCAAACAGTAAGGACGATATGGACAGCCGGCTGGCTGCCGTCACCTCTTACGACGCTCTCCGCGAATTCATAGTCACCGCCGCAGGACTGGACTTCGGTCTGAACTCCACCGACCCGCTTGTGATGACGGCAATCGAGGAACAGGTAGACGTGCAGCCGGGTTCCAATTCCATCACTCCCCCCGTACAGCTTCAATACCTGGCAGCAAAACTCACGCTCACCGTTACCGACAATACCCCTTCGGGGCAGGAAGTAACCATCATCGGCTGGGATGTGCAGGACGCTCCGGTGCGCAGTTTTCTTTTTGCGAACGACACCGATGCCAATCCCGACCCGGAAACCACTGCCGACGACAAGGATGAATACTGGCTGACAAGCACCGTGGACTATCCTTTTGAAACGGTAGACCAACAGACAAAAATAGTTTCCCAAACGCTCTATCTCTTCGAGAACCGCCGGGGCGGACGGGTAGACAAGACACTGCCTAATGCCACGGATACCAATGTCGACATATACGAACGTATGGATAAGGACGATGCCGACTCCCGCGGCAAGGCGTGGTATAAACCCAAGCGTGCCACCGCTATTGTCATCACTGCCATGCACAAGACCGATATCGAAGCAAAACGGATAAAGGCATATATCTATCTGGGTGGTGATAACCACAGCGATTACAATATCCGCCGCGGCAATCACTATACCTTCAACATCACGGTGAACGGCATCAACGACATCAAGATAGATACGAACGTGGATTCCACCGTAGGCGACTTCCTCGTGGACTATGGCGACAACCTGATAATGGATGCGCACCCCGATTTCCGCCCCATGCGCATGCACGCTGCCGATGGCACGGGAACGGTGGAGATACTCGACTCGCAAGGCAGAACCTACGACCAATCGGGATTTGACGCCACCTGGCTCAAAATCTCCCCGTTGAACCTGATGTACCATCAGGTGAAGCAGTCGGCTCCCGACGATGAGTGGCAGCAGGCATCGGAACCCGACAGCAGATTCGTGCGCCCCAAGTATATCCCGCACAAAAGCGTCCGGGCAGCGTTGACGAGCGAAGGCAAAAGCGGTTGGAACGCCGTTCCCATTGATAAGGATGATGACGACGTGATGTCCCTTGCCGATGCCACCTATCGCATGTGCTACAAGATTACGGACATACCCTTTACCGGCGTTACGGTTACCAACCAGACGATGTACGTCTATGCCGACGACTTCCCGAGTAACGGCGGAACCCGCACCGCGCAGGTACACTTCTCGTACTACAAGAAGGGGGGAGACCCGCAGAAACCGGAAACTCGGACTTTCATTATCAGTCAGCGAGGGTATCTCTCCATCTATGCGGATGATAATCATCAGCGTGCCGGGCTGTATGTCTTAAAAACGGACGGAACACCGAGCAGCATAAGAAGAAAGATGGTGACGGAAAGGTTTCCGGAGTATCGTATGGTAATGAATCCGGGCATTACACCCTCGGTGCAGAGTGTAGATGTAATGCAATGGGGATTTGCCTGGTATGAGACTTATTCATACTCGGACAAATTTCGTAACGGCAAGTTTTTGACGACCAGTGTAGTGTATCGGGATGTTACCCGGGTGAATAATGAGGCAACCGGGTTCGGAGTCGCTCCGAATTCTTACCGGTATATGTTCGGAAACGGGAAAGACGGCGTACAAGCATCCCTTCCGGAATATACCGGAAGAACTACCGGCGCGCCCTATTACTATCCGGAAGCCACCGGGAATATTTACCACCCCATATACAAGAGTTCCGCCGGGCGGTATTGCCACGAGAAGAACCGCGACCTGAACGGTGACGGCATCATCGATGCGTCCGAGATTCATTGGTACTTGCCTGCGCAGCACGAACTGCTTCTGATGCTTATCTCCCTTCCCCCGGACGAGTACGCCTTTGCCGGATATACGGGGTTCAGATCTGTCACCGAAGCAGGCGAGCGGAATATGGTCGGCGTATCGGTTGACATAGGACAGTCGTACGTGTCGATAAACAGCAGTGAGGAATCTAAGTTTATTCCGCCCAATTATGCCGTTCGCTGCTGCAAGGTATTGAAATAGAGCCGTGCATCGGTGAGAGTACAGAATTATATAGGAATGAAATTGTGATAAAAGATATGAAAAAAAACATGAAGACGCTGTTGGTATTGCTGGGCTGGCTGTTGGCAACAACGGCAGGCTATGCCCAGGAAGTGTTGAAAGAGGGCAATAAATACATTATAGATGCTTCTGCCATGTTGCGCCATACAACGGATAAGAAAGCGCGTGAGACTGACGGCACGAACTCCGTCAGAGGTGCGAATACTGCGGTCAATATTGGTTCGGCGGTGAGTGACGAGAAAGTGTATTACAAGTTCGAATTATCTCCGGACCGCTTCACCGCTACATGGCTGAATGCCGTAAACAGGTGCAAGAACCTGAGCAACGATAATGGCGGCTGGCGCTTGCCGACGCAAAAAGAAGCGATACTGATTTATATCCTGTGGCCGGAGTTGGTGCAAGCAGGTCTGACGGGAGAAGCCGGCGGAACGGCTACGGAGTCGGGCGGGAGCGCAAACCAATGCAGGTATGTGTTGTATGATGGGGTTGGCACTATTTCGAGCACTCCCAAAAACAATGCGAATAATTATTATCGCTGTATCCGCGACCTTTGAGGCCGGTTATTCATTATATCATTCGGAATGATCTGATAACTGTAATAAGAGCCTGTTTAAATTTTGTTCGGTATTCTTTTGAGAGTTGTTTTTGAGGCTGTTTTTCTGTTCTTATGAGGAGCATAGCAGGCTATGTGACGAAAAAAGGAGGAAAACAGACCGGAAAGAAACTCAAAAAACTGAAGAAAATACTTTTTAATAAGAATTTAAACAAACTCTTTGATAAAATAAGATAAAAATATTGAAATGAAGAAGATTGTGTTTTTTTACTTGCTCGGCGCGCTGTTCTTTTCCGGGTGTGTGCGCGATGAATTCGATACTGTCCGTGTGGAAGAAGGTATCGCTGCGCGTGTCAGGCTGGAAGTGGTGATGCCCGTAATGGGCGGAGCCGATACTCGTGCCGTGGCTCCCGATGTGGAGAACCGGTTGGAATCCTTACGCGTACTGATATTTAATAGTGGCGGAACTATTGTGACTAACCGCCGGTATACTGCATTGCCCGGCGAGCAGCTTGAGTCGAATCTTGGAGTGGATACCTATTCGGGCAGCAACTATACCTTCTGCTTCATAGCCAACAGCAAGGATGCCATAGACAGCCGATTGGCGGATGTCACCTCTTACGACGCCCTTAAGGACTTTATGATGTCGGCTTCCATGCTGGATTTCGGTCTGAACTCCACCGACCCTCTTGTAATGACGGCGGTGATGGAGAATGTAACCGTACGCCCGGGCGCAAGTTCGGACGATGTTCCCGTACTGCTCCGCTTTCTGGCGGCGAAAGTAACGCTGAAAGTCATTGACCGTACGGAAAGCTGGGAAGAAGTAACCGTTATCGGTTGGGATGTGGAGGACGCTTCGGCGCGCAGCTATCTCCTTCCGAACGACAACGATGCCAATCCCGATCCGGATACGACCGGCGACAAAGACGAATATTGGCTGACTACAGCCGGCGACTTTCCTTTCGAGTCGGAAGACAAGGACGAGAGAAGCGTTTCTCAAACCTTTTATCTGTTCGAAAACCGCCGTGGCGGACGTGTGGACAGGGCATTGCCTGGTGCTACGGATGCCAATGCCGAGATATACGAACACATGGGTAAGGACGACGGAGACTCCCGCGGCAAGGCGTGGTACAAGCCTAAGCGTGCCACTTCCGTTACGGTTCATGCCATGCACAAAACGACTTTGGACACGAAGCGCATAAAGGCTTCCATCTATTTGGGCGGCGACAGCCACAGCAACTACGACATCCTGCGTGGTAGCCATTATCAGTTCACCGTGACGGTATACGGAGTCAACGACATCCGGGTGGATACGAACATAGAGTATACCACCGGTGATTTTTTCCCCGACCATCCTTCCAGATTATGGGAGTTCGACGCACACCCCGATTTTAAGCCTATACGTGTGTTCGCTTCCCGCGGCAAAGTGACCGCGGAGATACTGGACTCGCAAGGCAGAACTTACGACGAGCCGGGATTTGATGCCACCTGGCTCAAAATCTCTCCGCTGAATCTGATGTATCATCAGGTGAAGCAGGCATACCCCTATGACGAGTGGCAGCAGGCAGCCGACCCCACAAGCAGGATAGTGCGCCCCAAGTATATCCCGCACAAGAGCGTAAGGGAGAAACTGGCCGGCAAAGGCGGCTGGAACACCGTTCCCACCGGATTGGAGGATGATGACAGCATGGCATTTGCCGATGCCACCTACCGCATGTGCTACAAGATTACGGACATACCGTTTCAGGAAGTCACGGTCACCGACCGGACCATACACGTCTATGCCGATGAGTTTCTGGAGAGGGGCTCTCAGAATTATGGGTCTCCCGGTGCAGTGCGGGAGGCGTCGTTGCGTCTTACCTATTACAAGGACGGAGCGGGTACGGCAAATCCGGAGGTCAGCCTGTTTCCCCTTAACCAGATGGGATACATATCCGTGTACACGGACGACAATCATCCGGATGCCGGGCTGCTTGTGCTCAACGAGGACGGAACACCGAGCAATGTACGCAAGAAAATGGTAGCCGAATGGGAAGCGGAGTACCGGTATCCGAAAAATCAGGGAATCCCCCCCGAGGTGCAGTATTTAAGCGGAATGCAGTGGGGATTTGATGGAACTGGGATATACACGCCTTCTTATAATGCACTTGCAGTCGACTTTGTGGGGGATAAACTCCGGAACGGTAAGTTTATGACGGCAAATCTTGTATATACCGATGTGCAGCGCGTCAACAACGAGGCAACGGACTTTGGTACACGAAGGGATTCCTACCGTCCGATGTACGGAAATACTGGTACCAATCCGCTCACAGCTTATAGCGGAACAAATACCGGGGCACCCTATTATTATCCGGATCCGCTTGGGAACATTTATCATCCTATCTACAAGAGCTCGGCTGCCAGGTATTGCCACGAAAAGAACCGCGACCTGAACGGTGACGGCATCATTGACGAATCTGAAACTCATTGGTACCTGCCGTCGTTGTACGAGTTTCTCCTTTTTACTATTGCGGCTTCCGGCGAAAACGGAGATTTTAACGGATGGGAATCTATCCGGGACTTTAGTACTTCTACCGAGTTTGATAAAGACAGATTTAGAGGTGTGAAAATAATTCCAGAGCATATAAATGATGTGTGGGCTTTTTTTGTGCCTTCTATGCATTATCAATACCCTAAGTATATGTCCTCACTTTTTTATCAGGTACGCTGCTTCAGAGAACTGGATTAATGTTACATACTGATGAAGATTACAACGATATTGAAACAAAACAGTAATAAGAGTATAAAATGATAAAGAGTGTGAAAGTTCTGTTGGGAGTTTTGGCTTGTCTGATGGTGACGGACGGATATGCCCAAAAAGTATTTGTAGGTTATAATGACCAGGTTATTATAGATGCTTCGGCTATAAGACATACAACAACTAATAAGCCGCGGACTACCAGTGCTACCAACACCACAGGAGGGCGGAATGATGCATCTGATATTGCTTCTATGGAGAATAATCAGTGGGTGTATCGTCTATTTGAAGTTTCAAATACTGCATCATGGGGTGTTGACTGGCTTACTGCTGTGAAGGGTTGTGAGAATTGGTCGGAAAACGGTGGTGGCTGGCGTCTTCCTACACACAAGGAGTTGATGCTAATGCTTATACTGCGTTCGGAGTTGGAACAGTTTGGTATAACAGACTGGCTTCATTATAATAGTTTTAGTAATTATTGGTCGGCCACGGAAACGAGTGCTACACATAGTTTAGTTATAGAGTTTAAATATCTCTCGATGTATGCTGTGTCTAAAGATATCTCCAACCTCTCTCCAGGCAATCAATCGAACTTTGGTTACCGTTGCATACGCGATATCAGATAAGAACGATTTATGATGAATATTTAGAATTTTGGTAATACATAGAACCAGAATATAGAATTAGAATGATGACGAAATTGATAGAACCCGAAAACAGTCCCTATGTTATGAATAAAAAAGGTTTGTCCCGGCTTTGTTCGTGTTTTTGTTTGTTTGCACACAGAGGGATATGCTACGGAATCGCTTGCGGAGGCGTCCTGTTTTTAGCGGTTTTCGTAGCCGTTTTCGGTTTGCCTATATTGCTTTTCGAATTTTTTGAAAATAAACTCAAAAAGCGAAAAGCGTCCCGATAAATTATACTTTTTATGAAGAAACCCGGGAAAGAATCTTACGGCGTCATTACCAAGAATGTCCGCAGGACCGAAGTATTGCGCGTAGTTCGCGCCTACCACCCCGAAGTAACTATTATCCTGCTCCAAGAGAAAATCCATATTTATCCCGACGACGATGTGCAGGGCATAATTGCCCTTGCCGTCGGCGTCGCTATTCCGTACCGCTACGCCGTAGATATACGATGGTATATTTGGTTTTCCCAATGAAGAGGTGAAATATGGTTTCCTGAACTTTGTGACGCCTTTTTATACTCCGGTGGCTTCTACGGATACCACCTTATTTAGAAATGAATCAGGTTCACCACAGATTGCACGGATTAATAAATGGCTAATCTGTGTTAATCCGTGTAATCCGTGGTGCAACCTTGGCTTCCATCGTACTCAGGTAGATGTCCAGCGCCCGGGTAGAGATCTGTATCTCACGGAGAGAAACGCCTAAAGAGGCGATTAACAGAAGCAGTGCAAATCCGAAAATATAGATGGAAAGCAGGAACAACCCGATGTAGATAAGAAACATGGTAACTACGCAGAAGAATAGGCTGGCAATGCCGAACACCTGCATCATGCGGGTCAGGTTGAGGCGTTTGCGCAGATTCTCAATTTGAGCTACATTGATATCAGAGGGATCTTCCATATAACGGTCGCGAAGAGTGCGTACCAATTGGGCATACGAGAGAAAACGGTTGGTGTATGCCAAAAGAATAAGTGAAACGGCTGAAAATAGCAGCGCGGGTGTCGTGAGTGTAAGTTCTTCCATTGTTATCATACTTTTATATACAATAACAATGGAAGAGAAATAAAGGTTTACTTCAGTACACCTAATTCTTTACCTACTTTGATGAATGCAGCGATACATTTATCGAGGTGTTCTTTCTCGTGACCGGCTGAAATCTGTACACGGATACGTGCCTGGTCTTTCGGAACTACCGGATAGTAGAAACCTGTTACATAAATACCTTCTTCCTGCATGCGGGCTGCATAAACCTGTGACAGTTTGGCATCGTACAGCATCACGGCACAGATAGCACTCTGAGTCGGTTTGATGTCAAATCCGGCTGCAGTCATCTTGTCGCGGAAGTAGTTTACGTTTTCTACCAGTTTGTCATGGATTTCGTTGCTTTCTTTCAGCATCTTGAATACTTCGAGGCTGGCACCGATAATACCCGGAGCAAGTGAGTTTGAGAACAGGTACGGACGGCTGCGCTGGCGAAGCAGGTCGATGATCTCTTTGCGGCCGGTTGTGAATCCGCCCAAAGCACCACCAAAGGCTTTACCCAGAGTTCCGGTGTAGATATCTACACGTCCGTAAGTGTTGTACTGTTCGCTTACTCCATGACCGGTTGCACCAACTACACCGGCAGAGTGAGATTCGTCTACCATCACCAGAGCATCGTACTTCTCAGCCAGATCACAGATTTTGTCCATTGGAGCTACATTACCGTCCATTGAGAATACGCCGTCGGTAACGATAATGCGGAAACGCTGGGCTTGTGCTTCCTGCAGGCAACGTTCCAGGTCGGCCATGTCTGCATTGGCATAACGATAGCGTTTTGCCTTGCAAAGACGTACTCCGTCGATGATAGAAGCGTGGTTCAGTGAGTCGGAGATGATGGCATCTTCGTCGGTGAACAACGGTTCGAACACACCGCCGTTGGCATCAAAGCAAGCTGCGTACAAAATAGTGTCTTCGGTTTTGAAATAGTCTGAAATTGCGGCTTCCAGCTCCTTATGTATATCTTGAGTTCCGCAGATGAAACGTACAGAAGACATACCGTATCCACGACGGTCCATCATCTTCTTTGCACCTTCGATCAGGCGGGGATGGTTAGACAATCCAAGGTAGTTGTTGGCACAGAAATTCAGTACTTCCTTGCCTTTAACAGTGATAGCAGCTTGTTGTGCACTTTCGATTAAGCGTTCCTCTTTGTAGAGGCCTGCTTCTTTAATTTCAGCAATCGTGTTGCTGAGGTGTTCTTTCATTTTACCGTACATAGTGTTTGGGGTTTTAGTTTCTTTTGCAAAGGACACAATTTTTCTTGGAATAAACAACATATATTTGGTATAAAAATGAAAAAAAAGTGCTTACTTTGCGCACCATTTAGCTTAATACACCTTATTAGTAAAGATAATGAAAAATATTTTGGTAATTGGAGCAACCGGCCAGATTGGTTCGGAGCTCACGATGGAACTACGTAAACGCTACGGAAACACACATGTAGTAGCAGGTTATATTCACGGGGCAGAGCCCAAAGGGGAATTGAAAGAATCCGGTCCGTCGGCGGTAGTCGATGTAACAGATCAGGAGATGATCGCCTCTGTAGTGAAGGAGTATAATATCGACACAATCTACAACCTGGCAGCCCTGCTGTCTGTTGTGGCCGAATCGAAGCCCAAACTGGCTTGGAAAATCGGTATCGACGGATTATGGAATGTACTCGAAGTGGCCCGCGAAAACAAATGCGCCGTGTTCACTCCAAGTTCGATCGGTTCGTTTGGCGAAAGCACACCTCACGTGCAGACACCGCAGGATACCATTCAGCGTCCGCGCACTATGTATGGTATCAGCAAGGTAACCACGGAGTTGCTGAGCGACTATTATTTTAATAAGTATGGCGTAGATACACGTGCCGTGCGTTTCCCGGGAATCATCTCGAATGTGACACCTCCGGGAGGTGGTACGACTGACTACGCAGTAGACATCTACTACTCTGCCGTAAAAGGAGAGAAGTTTATCTGTCCGATTCCGGAAGGAACACTGATGGATATGATGTATATGCCGGATGCGCTGAACGCAGCTATCTCGCTGATGGAAGCTGATCCGACGAAACTGGTACACCGTAATGCTTTCAACATCGCTTCTATGAGCTTTGCACCCGAAACAATTTATGCTGCCATCAAGAAACATGTTCCTGACTTTGAAATGGAATATAAGGTAGACCCGCTGAAACAGCGCATCGCCAACAGCTGGCCTGACAGTATGGATGATTCTTGTGCCCGCGAAGAGTGGGGCTGGAAACCGGCTTACGATTTGGAAAGTATGACAGTAGATATGCTTGAAAAACTAAGAGCTAAATTAAAATAATGTGATGATATAGGCCCATGTGTCCGCCGGAATAATGAAAGGGTTTTGAAAACCGGTTGGCACATGGGAATATCGACACATTGCTAATTATTAAAATGAAAACAATAATGGCGGGAGTCGCCGTCCTGGTGTTGTTAGCCGCATGTGGAAACAACAAAAAGACTGACGCTGACCCCTTTGCATCTATTACACATCTGGTAGATTCGGCTATGGTGAACAAAGCCGACTCCATTGATAAAGAGAAGGCTTCGGACGAACCTAAACCGATTGAAGCTGACGAATCGTTTGACGACTTTATCTATAACTTTGCTTCTGATGACGCTCTGCAAAGGCAGCGCGTAGTGTTTCCGTTGCCCTACTACAACGGAGAACGAGCTTCAAAAATTGATAAGAAGTACTGGAAGCACGATGACTTGTTTACTAAACAGAGTTATTATACCTTGCTCTTCGACCGGGAAGAGGACATGGACATGGTAGGGGATACTTCACTCACTTCCGTTCAGGTGGAATGGATTTTCATCAAGAAACGAATGGTGAAGAAATATTATTTTGAAAGAATTAAAGGGGCGTGGATGCTTGAAGCAATCAATCTGCGTCCGATTGAGAAAAGCGAGAATGAGGATTTCGTCGAATTCTATGGGCACTTTGCAACAGACAGTATCTTCCAGAGTCACCGAATCCGGCAGCCGCTTGCGTTTGTTACCACCGATCCGGATGATGATTTCTCAATACTCGAAACTACACTTGACTTGAACCAATGGTTTGCCTTTAAGCCGGTATTGCCTACTGATAAGCTTTCGAATATTAATTACGGACAGCAGAATGATGACAATACTTCACACAAGATATTGGCATTGAAAGGTATTGGCAACGGGTTCTCCAATATCCTCTATTTCCAGCGCAAAGACAGTGGATGGGAACTGTATAAGTTTGAGGATACAAGTATTTAGTGATTGCTTTTTATGATTATGGAACAAAAATACTCTCTTTTATCACATAACACTTTTGGCATCGATGTGTCCGCAGCTCGTTTTTTGGAGTACTCTTCAGTGGATGAATTGCATCGGTTGATTGATTCAGGACAAGTGACTTCTCCTTATTTGCACATTGGGGGAGGCAGTAACCTGCTGTTTACTAAAGATTACGAAGGTACTGTTTTACACTCACGTATCGAAGGAGTAGAGGTGGTGGACGAAACGGATGATGATATTGTCGTTCGTGTAGGTGCAGGTGTAGTCTGGGACGACTTTGTGGATTATTGCGTGAAGCATAATTGGTACGGTGCGGAAAATCTCTCCCTGATTCCCGGAGAAGTGGGAGCCAGTGCGGTGCAGAATATCGGGGCTTATGGGGTTGAGGTAAAAGATCTGATTGTGCGGGTGGAGACCTTGAACATTGAGGGGAAAGAACGTGTTTATGATATTTCGGAGTGTGGATATTCCTATCGGGACAGTATCTTTAAGCGTCCTGCAAATAAGAGTGTTTTTGTCACTTATGTCAGCTTTAAGTTAAGTAAGAAGGAATATTATACGTTGGATTACGGTACTATCCGCCGGGAATTGGAGAAGTATCCTACGGTGACATTGGAGACCGTGCGCCGGGTGATTATCGCCATCCGTGAGGAGAAATTGCCGGACCCCCGGGTGATGGGTAATGCGGGAAGTTTCTTTATGAATCCGATTGTGTCCCGCATAAAATTTGAAGCGTTGCAAGAAGAATACCCACATATGCCTTTTTACGAAATAGATGCCGACCGGATAAAGATTCCTGCCGCTTGGATGATTGATCAGTGTGGCTGGAAAGGTAAAGCTTTGGGGCCGGCAGCGGTACATGATAAGCAAGCGCTGGTACTGGTGAATCGCGGAGGAGCCAGAGGCGCGGATGTTATGGCACTTTCGGATGCAGTACGCGCTTCGGTTAGAGAGAAGTTTGGAATAGATATTCATCCGGAGGTGAATTTTATCTGAAATGAAAATAAGAATACTTGGTAGCGGGACTTCTACCGGAGTGCCCGAGATTGGATGCACTTGTGCGGTTTGTACTTCAAAAGATCCGAGAGATCATCGTCTTCGTACCTCGGCGTTGGTTCAGGCCGGGGATACTACTTTATTGATGGACTGCGGTCCGGATTTCAGGGAACAGATGTTACATGTCCCGTTTGGTAAGATTGATGCAGTATTGATTTCCCACGAACATTACGACCATGTGGGAGGTTTGGACGACTTACGTCCTTTCTGTCGTTTCGGAGAGGTGCCTATTTATGCCGAAACGTATACGGCTGAGCGTTTGCGTAGCCGGATGCCTTATTGCTTTGTGGAACATACTTATCCGGGAGTTCCGAATATTCCTTTGCGTGAGATTGAACCCAATCGTCCGTTTCTTGTTAATCATATCGAAGTGTTGCCCTTGAGGGTAATGCACGGCAAACTGCCCATTCTGGGATATCGGATCGGTAAGCTCGGATATATTACTGATATGCTGACCATGCCTGATGAATCGTTTAAGCAGTTGCAAGGGGTAGATGTGCTGGTGATGAATGCATTGCGCATAGCACCACATAATACCCATCAGAGCCTGTCTGAAGCATTGGAGGCTGTAAAACGTATCGGAGCGAAGGAAACCTGGCTGATTCACATGAGTCACCATATCGGACTTCAGGAAGATGCGGAAAAACTACTTCCTCCACATGTGCATTTTGCATTCGACGGGCTTGAAATAGAATGTTAGTGATTAATGCTTAATAATTCTTTCTTTAAGTATGTTTTGTTTTATTTGGAGAATTTATTATTTTTGCACTGAGCCGATAAACAACAAATGCCATGAAACTCCGTACGATAGTGAAAATAGCCGTAATCTCGTCTGTTGTACTACTGTGTACAGGCTTCGCTATGTTTTCTTTTTTCAGGTTGTCGGCGGTTGAGGGGCGTAAAGACTTTAATCTTTATACGCTTGTTCCGCGCTCGGCCACTGTGGTTCTCGAAACGGATGATCTTGCCGGGATGATACAGAGTATCAATGAACTGAGTTGTAGCAAAGATCAGCATTTCCTTTATATTTCCAAATTATTTTCTTATTTGAAACTCCATCTTTATACATTGTTGGAAGATACGCCTCACGGGTTGAGTAAACAGATGAATAAGGTGTTGTTGAGCTTTCATGAGCCGGATAATGACCGCAACCAGGTGTTGTATTGCAGTTTGGGAAATGGTGATTATGAGTTAGTGGAGAAATTTATACGTAAATACTGTTCAAGCAGTTTCCCATCAAAACTGTTTGATTATAAAGGGGAGGAGATACGCATCTATCCGATGCCGGATGATAGCTTTTTAGCTTGCTACTTCACTTCCGATTTTTTGGCGGTGAGCTATCAGAAGAAGCTGATAGAACAAGTGATCGACGCACGTTTGTCGAAAAAGTCTTTGCTGACCGACAGCTCTTTTGTAAAAGTGCATGAAGACAAGCGTGCCCGTGTAGCGGCTACTATTTATGCTCGTATGCAACCCCTGAGTATGGGCAAGGCTACCGATGGGATTCGTTCGTGTACACAATTGGGGGGATGGACCGAATTTGATATGAAAATGAACGGGGATGCCATTTACTTTTCTGGAGTCAGTCATGATACTGATACCTGTATGACTTTTATGAACGTGCTTCGGCAACAACAACCTGTAGAAGACTTTCCGGGAGACATCCTACCGGCTTCTACTTTCTTTTTCAATAAACGGTCGGTGACGGATATGCAGGCGATGCTTGACTTTACTGCCCGGCAGGAATATACAACATCAACCTATTCAGATTATATCAGGGACCGGGACGGAGAACTGCTTGCATTCCTCAAGGATAATGCCGGAGGCGAACTTGTGACCTGCCTGTTCCATTCGGCGGACACTCTCGCGAATCCTTGTGCGGTGATGACTATTCCCTTGAAGGATGTCCAGCAGGCTGAGCGGGTGTTGCAAGGAGTACTCCGGAGTGCTCCGAAAGAAGTGGACGGCCCTCCGAAGCCACGTACTATTTTCTGTAAAACGCCTTCAAGAGCTTATACGCTTTATGTGTTGCCACGTAATACATTGTTTACGCAATTGACCGGAATTACGGAATCTGCCTTATATGTCTATGCTTGTTTCTATGGAGAGAGACTGATTTTGGCTCCGGATGCGGAGAGTCTTGCCACATATGTCCGTTGCCTGGATAAAAAAGAAATTCTGAACGATACTCCCGGATACGAGGAAGCGGTAGTAAATCTTTCTCCGTCATATAACTTTATGATGGTGGCTGACTTGGGAGAAACTTTTTCCCAGCCGGAGAACTACGTCAGGTTGATACCTGCATTTTTCTTTCGCAATCAGGAGTTCTTCCGTCATTTTATTCTTTCTGCACAGTTTACCTGTACTGACGGAGTTGTCTATCCTAATGTGGTTTTGATTTATAAAGGTGATTCTGACGATGTTTCCTGACTACGGTAAGAGACACAAAACCCCGAAAGAAATTGGATAGCTTTCGGGGTTTTGTGTCTTATACTAAGGCATGTTTGCTTAGAAAGGCAAGTCGTCTTTTGCATCACCGGCAATGAATTCCGGTGCTGAAGATGGTGCCGGAGGAGGAACCGGAGCTCCCGGAGTCATGGGTGCGCCTGCGCCTACACGCTCTACTTTCCATGCACGGATACTGTTGAACCAACGATCCTGCCATTGACGTGCATCGATATCGAATGATACGGTCAACTCTTCACCCATCTGGATGTTGAATTGTTCTATTTTGTCTGCTCCGAAGATGTCGAAACACATTTTCTTTGGATATTGATCATGATTTTCGATTACATACTCCTGAGCCTTCCATTCGTTGCCGCTTGTCTTAGAAACTCCACCTCTGGGTTGGAGTATAGCGATAATTTTTCCTGTAAATTCCATTGCGATAATTTTAAATTGTGCGGCGAAGTTACAATTTTTTAGGGATATCCGACGAATATTCTCCTGTTTTTTCTTCTCTTTTATTGTGCTGCCTCGATCTTTTTTGTAACTTTGTGCTTTGCAAAAATATAAAATTTAAAATCACAGATTATATGAAATTTATCGTTTCAAGTACTGCACTTTCCAGCCATTTACAGGCTGTTAGCCGTGTGATAAACTCAAAAAATGCGCTGCCTATTTTGGATTGTTTCCTCTTCGAACTGGAAGACGGAACGTTGTCTGTGAC
>ONZT01000893.1_pt1 | contig 20279 bp, 16 predicted proteins | sample 1671571 | NCBI WGS metagenome assembly ONZT01 (sample SAMN06348170, study PRJEB24527) | human gut metagenome | biome: human gut; feature: ankylosing spondylitis patient; material: feces | host: Homo sapiens | place: China | collected 2015-10
AGGACATCGAGCGTTACCGTGCTCTGATCGCAACTCTGGGTCTGCGTAAGTAATTTTAACGGAGGGCAGGTACCGCAAAGGTACCTGCCCTTTGCTTTATGGATAGCTCCATGTATCCCATGCGCACAAAATAGCGGTGGCAGCGTATTGCAGCAGTAAATCGAACGCCTGTGCCTGCGGGCAGGGACGCTGGATTTATTGCTATAATGCGCGCGCCACAGCTTTTTGGATAGAACGATCCGAAAAACAAGGAGGCAGAAACAATGGCAATCGAATTTGGTTCCCGCAAAGAGACCTTTGACAACTTCAAGGTCTACGAGACCATGTTGGCCGGCCGCCCGTTCAAGGTTGAAATGGGCAAGATGTGCGGCCTGTCCAATGCCAGCGCACTGATCCGCTACGGCGAGACCTGCGTGATGTGCAACGTGGTCATGAGCCCCAAGCCCCGCGAGGGCGTGGATTTCTTCCCGCTGAACGTGGAGTACGAGGAAAAGCTCTACGCCGCAGGCCGCATTCCCGGCAGCTTTATGCGCCGTGAGGGCCGCCCCGGCGAGCGCGCTATCCTGACCAGCCGCGTGGTGGACCGCCCCATGCGCCCGCTGTTCCCCAAGGAGATGCGCAACGACGTGTGCATCACCATGACCGTCATGAGCCTTGACCCGGATTGCAGCCCCGAGATCGCCGGTATGATCGGCGCTTCTCTGGTGACCGCCGTGTCCGATATCCCGTGGAACGGCCCCATCGGCGGCGTGCAGGTGGGCTTGGTGGACGGCGAGATCGTGCTGAACCCCACGCAGGAGCAGCGCAAGGTGAGCGACCTTGCCCTGACCGTTGCCGCTACCATGGACAAGATCGTGATGATCGAGGCCGGCGCCAACGAGGTGGACGAGGACACCATGCTGACCGCCATCAAGACCGCACACGTTGAGATCAAGAAGATCATCGAGTTCATCAACAAGATCGTGGCCGAGCGCGGCAAGCCGAAGATCGACTTCCAGGTGGTGGGTCTGGACATGGACGTGTTCCACGCCATCCAGAACAAGTATCTGGATGACTTCAAGGCCGCTATGGACACCGACGACAAGAACGTGCGTGATGCAGCCCTGCTGCCCATCATGGATAAGATTGCCGAGGAATACCCCGACCTGTCCGCCGCCGATCTGGATCTGGTAAGCTACAAGATGCAGAAGTTCGTGGTGCGCCGCTGGCTGCTGGATGAGGGCAAGCGCGTGGACGGCCGCGGCATCAACGAGATCCGCCCGCTGGCCGCTGAGGTGGGCATCCTGCCCCGTGTGCACGGCTCCGGTATGTTCACCCGTGGTCAGACGCAGGTGCTTACCACCTGCACGCTGGGTGGCACCAAGGACAACCAGCTGATGGATGACCTGACCGATGAGCAGACCAAGCGCTATATCCACCACTACAACTTCCCGCCGTACTCTGTGGGCGAGGCACGCGCACCGCGCAGCCCCGGCCGCCGCGAGATCGGCCACGGCGCACTGGCCGAGCGTGCTCTGGTGCCGGTGCTGCCCTCTCTGGAGGAGTTCCCCTACACCATCCGCTGCGTGTCCGAGGTGCTCTCTTCCAACGGCTCCACCTCTCAGGCTTCCATCTGCGGCTCTACGCTGGCACTGATGGATGCAGGCGTGCCCATCAAGGCTCCGGTTGCCGGTATCTCCTGCGGCCTGATCACCGAGGGCGAGCGCTGGATGACCATGCTGGACATTCAGGGTGTGGAGGACTTCCACGGCGATATGGACTTTAAGGTCGGCGGCACCCGCAAGGGCATTACCGCCATCCAGATGGATATCAAGATCGACGGCCTGACCTACGACATCATTGCCGAGGCCTTCGAGAAGTGCCGCAAGGGCCGACTGTATATTCTGGACGAGATCATCAAGCCCGTGATCGCCGAGCCGCGTGCAGAGCTGAGCCGCTGGGCACCCAAGATGTTCAGCATGATGATCCCCACCGACAAGATCAAGGACGTGATCGGTAAGGGCGGCAAGGTCATTCAGGACATCTGCGCTACCTGCAACTGCAAGATCGACGTGCAGGAGGACGGCCATGTGTTCGTCTCCGCCGTGGATCAGGAGGACGCAAAGCGCGCCATCTTTACCATCAAGACCATTGTGGAGGACCCCGAGATCGGTGCCATCTACAAGGGCAAGGTGACCCGCCTGATGAACTTTGGTGCCTTTGTGGAGATCGCCCCGGGCAAGGAAGGCCTTGTGCATATCTCCAAGCTGGACACCAAGCGTGTGGAGCGGGTAGAGGACGTGGTTGCCGTGGGCGATGCCATTGTGGTCAAGGTGACCGACATCGACCAGCAGGGCCGCATCAACCTGAGCCGCCGCGACGCCATTCTGGCACTGGAGGCCAAAAAGGCCGCCCAGCAGCAGTAAAGGCTTAATACAGACTGCATAAAATAAGAGCCGCTGTACGTTTTGTACAGCGGCTCTTTTGCGTAGAGAACCCTCTCAGGCTCACTGCGTTCGCCAGCTCCACCCAAAAAGCTCCCCCTTCGGGGGAGCTGGCATCGAGCAAAGCGAGATGCCTGAGGGGGTTCGTGTCCAAACCCCACCCGTGAAAAAGCAATTCTGGAAAATCCGCAGATTTTCCAGAATTGCAAATTTAAAAATATATTTTCCGCTGATTATGCGCAGAGCAACGCGGAGCGCATTCAAAATCGTGCTGTGCCCGGCAGGGGAGAGAACACAAAAAATGCTCCCCCTTGCGGGGGAGCAAGTTCGGCACACAACGCCAAACTATGCCGAAAAGAAAGGAGACAGGGTCAGTTTTCCTTTTTGCCCTGACGGTTCAGCACCCAGCCAGCGGCAAACAGCAGCACACCGCTGCAGGCCAGCACCGGCACGGGCCAGTTCAGCTGGCCGGTCTGGGGCAGAACAGGCTTATCCGGGTTGGAAGGGGAGACCGGGTTATCCGGGTTCTCGGGGCTTACGGGATTGTCCGGGTTGCCGGGACTTACCGGGTTATCCGGTGTGCCGGGGCTCACCGGCGTATCCGGGGTGTCCGGCTGCTCCGGGAGATCGGGGGTGTCCGGTGTGTCGGGCGGCGTGTCTGGCACATCCGGGGTGTCGGGGATATCCGGCGTTTCCGGGATGGTAGCGCCTACCTTGGGGGTGGCGTCCACATCGTAGATCCAGTTGTCGCCATCGGGCATGGGGATGGACACAAGGAAGGGCTTGATGGCCTCGTAGCCGTGGGATGCCTCGGTCTGCACGACCAAGTACAGCCCCTGCGGCAGCTTGGTAATGTCGGCATAGCCCTCTTCGTTCACGTCCTGCTGGGCGGCAATGGCGGGCACAGCGGGCAGATACTTTACCAGCTGGTCTGCCAGCGTGCTGTCGGAAAGGTCGCCCAGCACCACACCGCAGCCCGCAAAATCGCCGGTATAGTCAAAGTACAGGTTGCCGTTGGTGCGCTTGACGGAGGCCACCTGATACAGGGTCAGCTCGCCGCCGCGCAGGGGCACATCGTTGTGGGTGTCGTACAGACGGACGTGGAGCGAGCCCAGCCGCCCCAGCACAATGTTGGCACTGGTGGCAAAGGCCGGCAGTGCGCAGCATACCACAAGGCACATAGCCAGCAGCACAGCCGCCAGACGATGACGCAGATCAATGCTTTTCATGTTTTTCTCCTCTCGTTTTCTTGGGTTTGCGTGTAGAAAGCAGCATACCGATCAGTAAGATCAGCAGCATGGGCAGCGCCATAATGGGCGCAACAATAATGGGTTCAATTTTAAGCGCTTCGGCGGTAACGCGGAGGTGCTTGTACTGATCCGGGGTCTCCACGCGGCGGCCGCGCACCAGCAGGCGGTGGGTGTTGATGCCGTAGGGGGTGCAGGTCATCAGGGTAACGTAGTCCTTGCCTTCGGCGATCTTCAACTCATCGGTCTCGGTGGGCAGCACGATGGAAATTTTGTCCACCTCGTAGGTGAGCACCCGGTCCAGCACGGTGATGGTAAAGGTATCGCCCACTTCCAGCTGGTCGAGGTTGGTAAACAGCTTTGCGCTGGGCAGGCCGCGGTGTGCCGAGATGACCGCGTGGGTGGATGCGCCGCCCACCGGCAGGCTGGTGCCCTCTAGGTGGCCTGCGGCGATCTGCAGCACGCTGTCGTCGGTGCCGTGGTAGATGGGCAACTCCACGCCGATTTTGGAGATGGTGATGTAACCCATAATGCCCGTGCCGGTAATATCCAGCGTTTCGTTGTAGCCGGAAAGCTGATCCGGGCGGAAGAAGGCGTTTTCGTTGGCGGCCACCTGTGCGTTAAAGGCATTGGCGGCGTCAAAGTAGGCGCTGTAATCCACATCGGTCATGGTGTCCACGTCCTGCGTGTAGCTTGCCACCGCGCGGGACTGGTTGCGCTGGTTGACGTAATCGCTGATGGTGGGGTATAACATCACGGATAGACCCACGAAAAAGACGAGGATCAATATAATGGTGCTTTTGTTCTTTTTCATGGGCTACTCCCTAACGTTATAGTTTCAGGACCAGAGCAGGGGGGCTTTACAGCCCCGCTCTGTGCAGGGGAAAAGGAGAGCTTAGCGGTTCTCCATGCGCTTTTTGGTAATGAGCAGGATAGCTGCAACAGCCATCAGGCCGCCGCCGATCACATAGAAGATGGTGGTGCCGATGCCGCCGGTGCCGGGCAGGGTAGTGCCGCGTTTGTTCTCAATGGGAACAATCTTTTCATCATTGGTAAACGTAGAATCTTCATCATTGACCATCTTATACTGGACAGTGTAAGTAGCGCCATCGAGCCTATTGCAGCTACTGGTAATCTGAACTTCCACATCAGAGGTCAGGCTGTTGAAGCCGACGGGAGTTGTGATTTCCTTCAGGAAGTAGGTGCCTTCGTCCAGACCTTCAACGGCAACATTGGAGGTTGCGTTAGTCGTAAGCTTACCGGCTTCACTCTCAGTTGCAGTCCAGCCGGACAGCTTGTTGGAATCGAACTTTGCGTACTCGGCCGTATCGTCGGCATTCTTGCGGTACAGCACGAACTCAACACCATCCAGATGCTGCTTGGCGCTACCTTTATCGGTGAAGTACTTGAAAATATTGAAGCTCCAAGTATAGGTCTTGGTTTTTCCGTGGTTTGACTCGCCATGATTGCCGTACTTCAGCCAAGTATCGTTGTCGTTGCCGACAGTACCAACCACAGCATCGCTGTTAATGGTAGCAGAGTAGGTTACAACCACCGTATCGTTGGTATGCAGAGAGCCATTGGGGAAAGAAATCTCAAAAGTGCACTTATCGGTATTGGTGTACTCTACCGTGTAGTTAGTAATGGGAGTGTCGTTTACCTTTACGGCAATGGAATTCTCCTTAAAGGTCAGACCCTTGGACATCTTATCGTGCAGAACGTAGTTGGTGGGGTTACCATCGGTCACGTTGATGGTGGTATGGAAGTTTACGGTATCGCCAACGTTGCCGTCGTTGCCCTGACCCCAAGAGCCGGAAGCGTACTCAACTTCCTTTTCCACAGTGGGAGCACCGTTCTTTTCCCTGATGATCACACTTTTTGCAGTGGTATCAATGGAGCAGATCGCATCGTTAGTCAGGTCAGAAACAACCAGATACCAGCCGAGGGGCAGGCGATCAAAGGTTACAGTGCTCGAGGTTGCTACTTCAGAGCCGTCAGCAGTGAGGGCAGTACCCTGATCCTTAACATACCGACCGGCAGCTTCTGCAAGATCCTTAATGGGAGCGCCATCATTTTCAGTGGATACTCCATTTTTCCAAGTGACAACACCGGTCGTTTCATCAACAACTAAACAGTCAGTCTGAGTATCAACAAAGGTTCCCCACTTAGTGTTTTTTACATAGCGGAAGGAGTTAGCAGTTCCATTGTACTGGAGATCCAGAATACGGTAGATCTTATAGGTCTGATTGGCAACAGCGTTTTTAATGGTAATTTGACCATCGATGCTGCTACTGCTGTGGGTAGCACCCTCAGCCGCAAATGCCGGTACCGCCATGGCGCAAACCATAGCAACTGCCAGCAGCGCAGCCATGAGTTTCTTCATTGCTTTTTTCATGGAAAAAGCCCCTTTCTTTTCTGCCCCTTGCCGCCCCCTGCGTTTTGCACAGGGGGGGGGAGGGGTGTAGTTTTGCTTGGTCTATCGCGTAAACTTTGCGCTGGGCGGGCGGGGGCTCAGCCTCGGGTGTCCGGCAGGGAAGTGCAGTTTAGTCATCTGTCCTCCCTTCGCGTCTGCGCTTGCGGTGGATAAAACTATATGCCAGCGCAGACAGCATCATTGTGCCGCCCACGGCTGTATACGGGAGTGTACCGGTGCCACCGGTAGAAGGGAGCTCGTAGCCAACGATCTCCTTGTTGGTCAGCGTAAGCAGACCGCCGTTTTCAACACCCTTCGTGTTGCTTTCGCTGTAGGTCACGTCGTACTTGTCGCCGGTAGAAGCTTCCTTGATATAGTAGAAGTAACCTTCTTTCACGTCCTTGAAAACGTAGGTCCAGTGGTTCGTTTTGTTAAGAGTAATGGTGTCTACGCGTTCGGCACTGTCTTTGCTGCCGCCGCTCTTAGCATAACGATACAGCTCCACCGTGACATTAGTATCCGGAGTTTTAGCCTCGGAAAGCGTTAAGCCGTCCTTGTCCTGCCAGAACTTCTGGATGGTCAGCCAGGTACGTGTATTCTTCACGTCGTAGTTCTTTTGCTGACCGCCGGTTACGATCACAACATCTTTTTTGTCCAAACTTTTGGGGTGTGCAGTATTCTCCCAAGCGGCATCAGCAGTTTGGGCTGTATTCGAGTTTGCAAAGATGACATACACCGTGGTTTCGTCCGAGGTACCCATTTTGTAGCCAGCAGGCGGAGCGGTTTCGACAAGCTTGTAGAGCGTATCGTGCTCGATGCGGAAGTGATCGCCGGAACTATCGTCTTTCAGATTATGACCGAGGTAAAGGACGATTTCGCCTTTTTCATCCGTAGTATGCTCAAGCTGACCCTCGTGATTGACGAAATCTTTCCCATCGTAGTAAGTGAGATTGAACTTTGCACCCTGCAAGCGTGTGGACGAGTTCAGACTATCGACCTTATACAGTGTGAACATGCTGCTGGAAACAGAACCGCTGGCACCCAGCGTTTTGGTCTTTGTTTCCTGCTTGGCCTGGTGATTGCCGGTAAGCTCTGCTTTATTCGAAAGCTTCACTTCAGCGTCAGAATCCAGTACGTAATCATACTTTAATACATAACCGTGAGAATCGTCCAGCGTAAACTTCATGGTATGGGTGTCATAACCAGTTTTGCTGTCTGTGGTACGCTCATAGACCATGCCATAGCTTGTAGTAGGCAGTGGCTGGTCGCCGTCTTTATAGGGATAATCGTACAGCTTTACGCTGTCCATGTCCAGATGCGCCGTAACATTCTTATCTTGCACAGCCAGCGTATCGGTCAGGGCCACCGTGTTGCCGCCCTCCAGCAGGTCGGTGCCAGCCGGGTTGATATTCAAGCTGTAATGCACCACCAGTTTACCTTTATCATTAAGTGCTTCAGCCTTTGCACTCTTGGTCAGGTATTCAAGGTCACGGTTTAAGGTAATGGTAGCCTCAGCTTCATTGCCATCCCACTTTGCCGTATTGGTATAGGTTCCGGTTGTGGTTTTCGGGCTATCCCACTTGGTATCCGTAACAGTTGCCGCGTAACGGACAAGGAGGTGCGTCAATCGATGGCTGTCATCTTTGTTAAGTTCATATTGAATTTTACTGTCATTGAGGTTTTTAAACTTAAAAGTAATGGTCTGACCCTTGCAGGTGACTTCAAAGTTCTCCGTTTTGCCCAAATTGAATCCCTTATCGGAAATCTGCTGACTCCAATTACCCCAGCCAAAGAAGCCCTTGGCACTGCCTTCCTTAAAAGTAAGTCCATCTTGGAGAGTATCGGTTACTGTAACGGTATAATTTCCTTCTTTGTCCTTGGGGATAGTTTTCCAGCTGGAGATATCCAGAACAAGCTCGTAGTACACCTTCATGCCGGACTTATAGTTCCCGGTTGCAATGGGCTTGTAGTTCGAATTGGCACTACCGTACCCATAACTATCGGTGTTGTCAGTTGTGGATACACCCTTAGCAAGACTGGTTTTATCGGTGTTCTTTTTATAATAATAATTGGCTTCATTATTATAGATCCAGGCCTCCGAGCCTGCCGGAACCTTCGTGGTGTCCACATGCGTATAATAGCTGCTGACGCTCATGCTCTTGACAGGGGAAGTGCCAGTGTACGTGCCTTTCTCCAGATGGATGATAAAGGTGCGTACCGGGGTCGTGTCATCAGTGACAGCAAGCTTCTGGTGATCCTTAGCATACTGCAGATTAACGATGTCATCAGCATAGTAGTCGATCGTGACAGTAATACCGGCCTGTTCAGCAGTAAGCGTTTTGTTGTCTGCGGTTGTAAAGGTCAGGTGGTCACGGATCTCCTTATCCAGCTCCGAAGCAATACCGTAGTGCGTAACATTCTTAGAATCTTTGATCCGGTCAAGATAATCGTACGTCTTCCAGGAATTGGGCACGTCGGAATAAAGCTTCCATCCCGCGGTGTACTGATTATCATCGGTAGAGGTAAAGTTGCCGGTGGTGGATTTACTAATGCCCCATTTACGGTCGGACGGCGTAACATCCTTTCCGGCAGTGTAAGTCTTATCACCTATCGTGATGTTGGAATCGTTATGCACCTTTAGGAACTTGCCGTTAGAGTCTTTCGGCGCGGACGTTACATAGGTAAACTGATACTCCTTGCCACTGACATCCCCAAAGGTATACTCAAACCCGGTTCCATCCGGGTAAGGAGCAATTTTATCATCAATAACTATAGTATTCCAGTCGCCTTTTGGGGTGCGGGTTTGGGTCAGCGTGACATTGCCTACGATCGTGGCACCATCCGTAGTGATCGTGTCTACGACCGTAGAATTCTTCAGGTTCTGACCATAAGGGTTCTTGACAGTCACAGTCCACTTGATCTGGTTCGTGTCGGGGTCGTAAGAACCATCTTTCGAGATGCGATTTTCAAACTTGGTCGTCCACGGCTTCCATTCGGTGTTGTTGGAACGCGCTTTATTCTTGAATTCAACGTAACCAGCACCGGTGGCATCGTTTTTGGTTATCTTAACACGATAGGTCAGCTTATATTTCTCGCCGGCCTTCAATGCTCCCAAATCAGTAATATGGAAGGTGGGTTTGCCATCGGTGGAGGTTGTAAATTGGTTGGTGTAACTGTTTACAGGGGCCTCTTGTTTGCTATCGATCTTGACCAGCTTAAAGCTGCCTTGGTCATATTCACCGGCGATCGTGGCGTTGTTTTGGAGTTCGTCTTGAATTTCAATTGGTTTGCTCCAGCCCTTGGTAGAAGAGACGGTGATCGTGTATTTAATGTAGGTGCTGCCGTCCTCCACAACGGGAGTAGCGCCTTCCTTTTTAATGGCAAGATCGCGCGGTAGCTTGACAACAAGCTCCAATTCGGTGGGGAAGTGAATCGTAGAGCTTTCACCATCGCCAACGGTGGAAGCTTCTGCCTGAAAAGCGAATTGCCCGGTAAAAGGCATCTTGATATTATAATCCTTGTTGAAATTAAGCTTGACAGTACCATCTGTCTGAATTACACCGGTACCAACTTGCTTATCAGTATTGTTATCGGTCAGCGGGAACTGTTTCTCTTCATCCAATTGAATGCCTTCAGGAAGGTGATAGGTCAGGGTTTTGGAGGTAAGATGAGAAAGGGCACCTTCAGGGATATTGAAATGGTAAGTCAGACTAAGCTTATCTCCGTCCTTCAGATCAATAGGCTTTCCCGGCGTGAGGGTTTTTGTACCCAGCTTTACAGTGATACCGGTAATACCGCCATTCTGGGTACCCTTGGTTTCATCAAAGAAGTCAACATATTTAACGGATGTAAGGGTGTCGGGGCCCTCACCCGCCAGCGTAAGCATACCGGGGGCTTTCAGTGCGCCGTCAACGGCAGAGGAGAGCATCTCGTCTGCATACTGGGCGGCGGCAACGCTCACCACACCCAGAACTTCGGCGTTGGAAAGGGTGACCTCGGCCACCTTGCCGTCCACATCGCCGGAGATGACGGTCAGCGTGTCGGCGTCACTGTCCACACTGCTCACGATGCCCACGGTCTCCACGGGCTGAGCGTCAGTCACGGTGGTGGTTTGCGGCTCGGCAGCGGGGGAACCCACGCTGGGCGCAGCGGTGTCGGCGCTGTCCACCGGCTTTGCGGCGGGCTGCTCCGGGTTGGCAGTGTCGGGGAGATCGGGGGTGATCACGCTGTCGGCAGTGGGGGCGTCCTCGGCGGCAGGGGCTGCATCCAATGCAGAAGCGCCGGAAGTTTCAAGCGCTGCGCCGTTCTCGCCCTCGGTGTCCACGCTGAACAGTTCGTCCAGATCGTCCGCTGCACCATCGGCGCTGCTGTCCACAGCCACGGTGCGGGTGACGTACTTATTATAAATAACGATGTCGCCCACATTGGCGGCGCTGCCGTCCTCGCCGTCCAGCAGCCAGTCCATGTCGCTCATGGAGCTGCGCAGGGCAAGCACGCTGGCCTCCTGCGGAATAGCGCTCTGGGGGATACCGGCGTACTTCAGGCAGTAAGAGAGGAACATCACGTCCCACTCGCCGTAGGCGTTGCCGTAAGACTGGCCGTAGCGGGAGTAGTAGCGCAGGGTCACACCGTCCGCGGGGTCGATCTCAAAGTTTTTCTCGCTCTGCTCGTAGCCCAGCTGGGTCTGCGCCACGCTGACCAGATCCTCGGCCCAGTTGCCGGTCATCACGGCCTCGGCGTTGGCGGCCTGCCACTCCTCGGGGGTCTCAAGGTCGGCGGAGGTGTCGCTCAGGCAGGCAACGGTGTGGTGGTGCTCCGGCAGGGGGCAGGTGAGCACTTCCTCGTAGCAGGCATCGGTATGGTGGTGGTAGATGGGCTCCACGGTGTCCACCGCCGGCTCCAGCGCCACGGGCTCGGCCACAGCCATCGCTGCCAGTGCGGCGCTCTGGGTGGGCTCTACCACCTGCTCCACAAGCTCGCCCTCCTCTAAGCCGCAGGTCAGCTCGTACTCGGTGGTGTAGCAGCTTTCGTCGTGAGTATGCTCAAATTTGTCGCAGATCAGGCTGCCGTCCTCGGGGTCGAAGCAGTCGTCACCGTGGACGTGCTCTTCCTCCATGCAGGTCAGGGTCTGCACCTCGGTGTAGCAGTCGTCGGTGTGCTCGTGGGGCACAAACTCAATCTGCGGCTCCAGCGACAGCGGCATGGGCTCAGCCTCAACGGTGGGCTGGCTGGTCGCAGCAGCGGCGGCCACCTCGTCCGCATTTTCAAGCTCGCCTTCCTCGTAACCGCAGGTGAGCACCTTGGTGTAGCAATCCGCGGTGTGGGTGTGCTCCTCCTCGCCGCACTGGTACTGCGCGGTCATCGAGATGCCCACGCCATGCAGCTGCCAGTTGACGAACAGGGTGGTGATCATGGCAAGTGCCAGCACAAACGCGGTGTAGCGCCGCAGGGTGTGCCGGTCCTCACGGAACCGCTCCATGTACGTTTTAAGAATGTCGTTCATAACGAAATACCTCCTCCCGGGGTCAATGGATCAACGAGAAGCTGGACAAGGGCCATATTCTTAGGAAAACCCTGCCAACGATCTGGCTTTTTTCAACGCAGCCTATCACGCTGCTGCGGCTGTCGATGGAGGTGGAGCGGTGGTCGCCCAGCACGAAGTAGCGGTTTTCCGGCACCTGATAGGGGAACCGGATGTCGCATTCGCCCACGGTCAGCGCGTCCACATAGGGTTCGTCCAGCGCCACGCCGTTTACCGAGACTACGCCGTTCACGTCCATATCGATCACATCACCGGGCTGCCCGATGATGCGCTTGAGCAGCAGCTTGTTCTGCCAGTAAAACCCGCATAACTCGCCGTTTTCAATGTGGTTGGATTTTACCAACAGGATAATGTCTTTGTCATTTAACGTAGGGTACATGCTATCGCCGGAGACCTGAAGCACCGGCAGAAACAGCGTAGCCAGCAGCACGGCTGCTGCGGCCACCACCACCAGAATATAGATCGTACTGCGCAGCACCCGCTGGTAGCGGTTCTGGTACGCAAGACGCTCACGTTCTGCGGCCACTTCCTCGGTGGAAGGGATGGAAGCGAACCGGATATCGCGTTTTTTCATGTTTCCTCCGAAGGCAGGCCGTCTGTGCTGCGGTACTGGTCCAGCAGCTCGTTGGCCTTGTGGTCAAATGCCTGCCAGCGCTGCTGCACCTCCTGTTCGGCGCGCTCTACCATGGCCTTGCAGTCGGCCTCGGTCTGGGTGCGCTTTTGCGCGGCGGCGGCGGTCATGGCGTCGCATTCCTGCTGCGCCTGCGCCTTCAGGCTGTCGGCGTCTGCCTGTGCCTGTTCCAGAATGCGTTTAGCCTCGCTGCGTGCCTGCGAAAGGGTGTTGGCAGCGGTGGCGTTGGTGTCCGCAAGGCTGGCCTGTACCGAATGCAGATAGTCATCGGCGGCGGCCTGTGCGGCGGCGAACACATTGTTCAGCTCCAGCGCGGCCTGCGCGATGGAACCAGCGCTTTCCAGCCGGAGCTGCCGGTCCTGCAGCTGCGCGGTGAGCGCGGCATTCTGCGCCTTGAGCTGGTCCTCGCTCTGTTTCAGCGCATAGATAATCTCTATTAGTTCAGCGCGGTGCATCCGCCGCAGTTCACGATCTGCCATTTACGTACAAACTCCCAAATGTAAGATGACGAAATTTCTTTCGAAAATTCCGAAAAAACTTAAAGAAAATGCCTGAAAAACCGCTTGCCGCCACGCGATTTGCATGGCCGGAGAGATCTTTTGTAAGCTATCTTATTGTAGCACATCCCCCGTAACAACAATATAACAAATTGGACACAAAATCAAGAGGTAAAGACCAAAAAAATATCGCAAATTATTTTGCTTTGTGTGCAAAACGCCCAAAAATAAGGTAATATACCACAGAAATGTTAAAATTTCCCTTCATAATTCTGGCACGTGAAGTTCTGCGCAGTAATGCACTGAATTACTGCGTCTACGAAAAACGGGAGCCGCACTTTTTCGAAAAAAGCGCGGCTCCCGTATCCAAACTTTGGGGGTGATCCTTTTACTTACCGAAGCTGCCCAGCAGGCTGTTCAGCGATACAAAGGACTGGTAAATGACGTTGACGTTGTTGATGATGGAGCTTGCACCGGAGAAGATGCGGGCGATGTAGTTGAACACCTTGCCGACGTCCAGGAAGGCCTGATAAGCGTTGTTGGCACCGCCGTCCAGATAGGTCATCTCCTCGGCTTCGATAGCAGAATAGTTGGCGGGCATTTTCATGGTAGAAGTAGTCATGGTAAGATCCCTTTCTTCAATGGTATCATTGCGTTTACAGCAGTGTTCAGAACATGGTGGCGACCAGCAGGGTAGTAAGCAGGGCACCGGCCACAAGGGCAGGCCCTACATACTTTTGCCACTGGGTAGTGGCGGGCGGGGTGGTGGGCTGCGGCACAGTGGTGCCAACCTTGGCAGTCCAGTGAGCGTAGATGGTAGCGTCGGAGGTGAACACGGTGGAGGTGGTCACTTTGCTGCCGCCCACCGGCTCGGTGTACCAGCCGTCAAAGGTGTAGCCCGTCATGGTAGGCTGCTCGGGCGTGCTCTCCAGCTTGCCGGACAGGTTCGTGTAGGTGACCACAGTAGAGCAGATGCCGCCTTGGGCATCCATACCAATGGCGTACACGTTCTCTTCCTTTTTGCTCCCTGAAGTTTTGTCGGCAGCAAATGCAACCGGCAGCGCGCAGCACAGCAGCGTGAACAGGCAAAGCCCGACCACCAGCGTTTTCAGGAATTTTTTCATGAGATCCCTCGCTTTCCTTCACAAAGATGGAGACACTGCCTCGCCCGGGCGCAGCCCGGACGCAGGAGAAGTTTCTTCAACATATTTTTATCACATTCAGTGTACCAGAACCGCAACAAAAAATACAGTCTTTTGAGAAAATAATAAGAAAAATCAAGAAAAAAATAAATTTCACCTTTGCAAGATGAATTTTATACCCGTGTGGACTGTGTTTTTTGAAAAACGCATCCCGCAAAACTTACCTTTCGTAAAAACATGGCAGGATATGGAAAAAGCAAAACCTTTGCCGCAAAGCCAAAAAACGACTCAAACCGCCGCAAATGCAGCAGGCAGCGCACAGAAAAAAGCGGCAAAAACGCGGTACACCTCTTGTGGAAAAGCGGAAAATATGTTATACTATCTTACATGATGCGCCATCGCCAAGCGGTAAGGCAGGGGACTTTGACTCCCCCATCGTAGGTTCGACTCCTGCTGGCGCAACCAGAAAAAAGGTCGTTGTACAGGAGACTGTGCAGCGACCTTTTTATTATTTGCCCTCCGGCAGCTTGAAGTAGACGCGGTATTCGTCCGAGTAGACCTTGCTGCCCATGCGGCTCACGCCGCCGTACAGGTGGGTGCGCATCAGCGGCTCAATGGCGTCCAGATCCTTCTCCCGCAGAATACGCAGCATCTCGGCGTGCTCGCTGACAACGCTGGACACGTTGCGCGCGCCTACGATGTCCAGACGGATAAAGCGGGAATAGTCTGCCTGCGGGCGGGTTATCTGCTCCCAAAGGTACTCCTTACTGGTCTTGCGGAACCAGTACTCGTGCATGGCAAGGTCGCAGCTGAGAAAGTGGTTGAAATCAAAGTTTTCCGGGTCGCTGCGCCCCGCAGCGGCCTCCAGCAGCATATTATAAAGGTGCTCCACCGCAAGGATCTCCATGGGCGAGCAGCTCTGCACAAAATCCCGGAACACCATGCCCTCCACTGCAACACGCTGGAAGATGAGCTGATCCACCACGCCAATATCAATGGCGGTGACGATGGTGCCCTTGCAGGGGATGATCTGCACAAAGCGGTTCTGCTCCAGCCGCTGCAAAACGCTGCGGATGGGGGTGCGCGAAACACCGAACCGCTTGCACAGTTGGTTCTCGCTCAGCGCTTCCCCGGGCAGGATCTTCAACGAGCAGATCTCGTCCTCGAGAATATGATAGAGCTCATCCGTGTGCTGTAATGTAGCCATAGTCGTTCTCCATTTATCCGGTAAATATGATCTTAGTATCATTGTACCGTTGCGGCAACCGAATGTCAATGCTGGAACGGTACTTTATTTGAGCACTTGTATACAAGAGCTTGCGCGCACACACAGAGCTGCGCCTGAAACGAAAAAACAGATATACCGCTTTGCAATGCGGGAAAAGTGCTGATAAAATGCCGCAATCAAGAGACTGCTGTGCTAAATGCACAAAGAAAACAGAAAATAACTGTCAAATGTTACAATAGTAAAGCACGGCGCTGGCTGTTGCGGCAGCACTGCGGGTTGAAATATTGTATACAGGATTTTGCTGAAAAAGCTGAAAGGACAAATACCCCACAGATACCGGATCGTCTCCGGTAGATGCGGCAGGGTATGTGCCTTTTTGCGTGCATGCTTGCTTTGCTGCCCGAAAGGCGGTAAACTGGAGGTAAGCCAAAACGCCCGAAAAGGAGAAATGACATGGCATATACAAAGGCTGACCTCAAGCACGACCTTGCTGCGATGGGGCTGACAGGGAACGAGACTATCCTGATCCATTCCTCCATGAAGTCCATCGGCCCGGTGGAGGGCGGCGCAGACACGGTTCTGGACGCATGGATGGAGTTTTTTGCGGAGGGCTTGCTGCTGCTGCCCACCCACACATGGCGGTTCATCAACGAGGAGAACCGGGTGTTCGATGTGCGCCGCAGCCCCTGCTGCGTGGGCATTCTGCCGGAGCTGTTCCGGCAGCGCCCCGGCGTGGTGCGCTCGCTGCACCCCACCCACAGCATGGCGGCCTATGGCAAGGGAGCGGCTGCGTATCTGGAAGGGGAGCTGAACGCAAACACCCCTTGCACCCCCGGCGGCTGCTACGACCGCCTGCGGGCAGCCCACGGCAAGGTGCTATTGCTGGGGGTGACCCACGCCCGCAACACCTTTATCCATAGCGTGGAGGAGGTACTGAACGTGCCGAACCGCCTGACCGACAAGCCCATGCAGATGACCGTGGTGGACGCGGCCGGGGCGCAGCACAACGTCTATATGCGCCGTCACTACAACGCGCAGCAGCCGCATATCTCGGAGGATTTCGTCAAGCTGGAGCAGGCGTATCTGGACTGCGGCGCAGCCCGGAACACGAAATTTGGTGATGCAAGCTGCATTTTGTGCGACGCCGAGGGGCTTTTCTGGGTCACCCGCCACGTTCTTGCCCCGAACCCTGAAGCCTTTGTCACCGAGCCGGTCATCCCGCCGGAGCGCTGGCAGGGTCTTTGCACCGGTAAAACCGGCGGGTGAACCGGCGCGCCCTCTTTTGTGTCGGACAATTGGAGATGGCCTCCGCTTGCGCTTTGGCCATGATTTAAGGAATTGCATTTTAAAATCAGAGGGACAGAAATGACTGCGGACATTTCTGTCCCTCTTTTTCATGTTAGCAGAAACGGATACGGTACTCCCGGGGGGTGCAGTGCTTGATCTCCCGGAAGGTCTTGATAAAGTAGCTGGCGTCGGAAAAACCGCATTCCAGCCCCACCTCGCCGGTCTTGAGCCGAGTGGAGCGCAGCAGCTCGGCGGCTTTTTCCACCCGGAACTGCTTGACGTACTGGATGGGCGTGATGCCCAGAAACTGCCGGAAGCTGCGCAGACAGGCGCTTTCGCTCAGGGCAACGCACCCGGCCAGTTTTTCCACGGTCAGTTCCTCGGTGTAGTGCTCCTCTACATAGCGCAGCATCTGCTTCATCCGTTCCGAGGCGATCTGCTCCTGCTCCGATACCTTTATTTTGCCGCTGACGCATTGGGTAATGAGCAGCCGCAGCGCGGCGGTAAGGTGGTAGCGCACCCGGTTCTCGTAGTCGAAAGGCTCGTCCGCCACGCCCTTCCACGCCTCCCGCAGGCAGAGCAGCACCTGCCGCTGCCATGGCACGGCCTCATCCAGCAAAAAGAAGGGCGGTGTGCCCGGCTGCAAAAGCGGGCGGATGAGCTTTTGCCAGAATACGGTGTCCATGCCGCCGACCAGCCGGGGCTGAAATACACCGGAGTGCAGCAGCGCCCTGTCCTCGGCAGGCTCTACCGCGTGCAGCGCCCCGGAGTTGATGAACACCCCCTGCCCGGTCTGCAAGGTCAGTCGGGTCTTGTTCACGTCCAAATGAATGGGCCCCAACGCCGCCAGAATAAATTCGAACTCCTCGTGCCAGTGCCACGCCACCGAGTAGCAGGAAAGATCCTCGGCATAGCAGGCAATAGGGAACAGCGGGCTGCCGTGCTGGGTCTGCTCCCGCCCGGCGGCATCCGCCACCACGGCAGTAGCGCTGGAAAGCCCCACCCGGCCGCTTGTATAAGATGCACAGCTTGTCTGATATGCCATATTCACCAATTCCTTTCCGCAATACTTTGAATGTTTTTTATCAATGCCGGTTTTGTTGCATATACTATGCGGTTCTGTTCTATTATTTGCGATTGTTTTGTGGTATTATCCTATCAGAGCTTCCAAGCTCAGTATAGCACTAAGGCAGCCGGGACGCAAGCTGTGCAAGCGTTTCCACTGCCGGGCAAAACCGCTATTCTCCCGCCGCCTGTCCAAAGAGGACTGGACGGCAAGTGTAACATAAACCATTTCATCAAGGAGGTATTCCTATGCTTCGTATCGAGTATTTTGATAAGGAACGTTTCATGCGCCAGCTTTCTGCCAGCCACGGCAGCGTGCTGCTGCATCTGGACAACGGCAAGACCTGCGACCTGAAAAAGGACACTACCGCACGCTCCATGCTGCAGATGATGGACACTGCCCCCAAGAAGGGCTTTGACCTCACCGTGACCGACCCTGCCGACGTGACCGGCTTCCTGCGCTATATGCTGGAGGCAGGCCGCACCGAGCGCGTGGCCGGCTGAGTAATGCCAATCTCTTATCCCAATAAGTGTCACAGCAAATGCAAAGCGCCCGTCCCGGTCATGCCGGGGCGGGCGTTTTGCTCATTTTACCGGAAAGCTTGCGCGGGCGGGCAGTCTGTGGTAAGCTGAAAGCAGAAAAAACAAGATGGAGGGAACGACTATGAACCTGAAGGAAGCATTCCGCTACCAGAACAAGCTCCAGTCTCTGCTGGACGAGGCGCAGGGCATTCTGGACTGCGATGCCAACGTGACCAAGGTGGCCAACACCTATCTGCGCCATAAGGTGATGCCCGAGGCTGAGGACGAGACCGTTATGGACGTAGCACAGACCGAATATGCGGAGCAGATCACCGACATTGCCCGGTTCATGCTCTATCTGCTGGAGGAAAAAAGCCGCCTGTTTGCCGCCATCCGCAAGGCAAAGGATGCACTGGACATGGATATGGACAGCGAGGTCAGCCTGAATGCCGCGCGCCAGAGCATTGCCCGCACCTTCAAGCGGATGAACGACCTGCGCAGCTCCGAGCAGCTGCTCTCCGGCGGGGGCACCGGCTACCGCTTCAACGCCGAGGGCAACCAGATCTCCTACTGCTGCGATGTGAAGCGGGTGACCACCATCAACTACGACCGCAAGGTCATCCATGCTGCGCTGAGCAAGCTGAACCGGCAGGCAGACGAGACATCCAACCGGCTGGACCTCTGCCTTGTGACATCAAAGGTAGACTACACTGTCCCCTTTGATGTAAATGCCAGCTTTGCCGAAGCCTTTGAGATCTATCTGGAAAACGCCAAAAACTGAATGAACGCTCCACCGGCTATTTTGGGTGCGGCAAGCGCCGGGTGCGCAGCTGCCGGTTCAGGTGCAGATGAACTATAACGCTGCACATTTCCGCAAGGAAGCTTCGGTACGGCTCACCTTACGAGCCAGCTATTATGAAAAAATCTTGCGTTCGGCTTTTCCGCCACCGCCAGACGCTTTTTCGCCGAAACCGTCCCTTGCTCCTTCCCGCATTCCTGCTTTTGCGCTTACGTCTCCATGGGCAGGCAGGCAAGCCACCCTTCATGAATTTGCCCGCAGACTGTTGCGGGCACATGCTTTCTGCGTGCCGGGCGGGCGCTCTGCGCCCCTTTGCACGCGGAGTAAAATGGCAGCCGCCCCTGCGCTTGCCGTATCCAAAATAGCCGGTGAAAAACCAAAACCGGAGGGACGTACTATGAAAAAATGGAATCTGTTCTATCTCAGCGGACTGCTGTCTTTTCTTACTGCGATGTTGAATTTTATCACTGCGAAAAATCGCTTCACGGCGGTGGTGTGGCTCTGCCTTGGCTCGACCTTTCTATGTCTGGGTGCTTCACAGCAGAAAAAATAAAGCGGTAAGCCAGCCCCGGCGGGGAAAAATCTGCCGGGGCTGCAATTTTTTGCGGGGGTCGTTCGTATTCCAGACAGAACAACGAAATTTCGACAAAAGACGAGGTATGCGTATGTCAACAAAAGCTATCAAACCCGCTGCCGCGACCCGCTTTGACCTGAGCGCAGCGGCTCTTCATATCCTTGCTATGGCGCTGATGCTGATGGACCACCTGTGGGCGACGTTGCTGCCGGCACAGGAATGGCTGACCTGTGCGGGACGTGTGGCCTTTCCCATCTTTGCCTTTATGGCGGTGGAGGGTTATTTCCACACCCATGACCTGAAAAAATACACCCTGCGGCTGCTGCTGTTTGCCCTGCTTTCGGAAGTGCCCTTCGATTTGATGTACGGCGGCACATGGTTCTACCCGGTGCACCAGAACGTCATCTGGACGCTGCTTTTGGGCATTCTGGGCATCCACTTGATGGAAACGGTGCGCAAAAAGCAAAAAACAGGACTGTACCTGCTGGTATCTGCCCTTGTGGTGGTGGCGGGTGCGGTGCTGGGCACGCTGGGCATGGTGGACTACTACGGTGCCGGTGTGCTGACTGTGTTCATCTTCTACTTTTTTCACGGGCACGGGCGCAAGTGGTGGTGCCTGCTGGGGCAGCTGGCTGCGCTGTACTGGGTCAATGTGGAGCTGCTGGGCGGGCTTATGTATCCAATCCAGCTCTTCGGCATGGACTTTGAGCTTTGCCAGCAGGGTCTGGCGCTGCTGGCACTGGTGCCCATCTGGCTGTACCGCGGGCGGCAGGGCTACCACAGCAAGCCCTTCCAGTATGCCTGCTACGCCTTTTACCCCGTGCACATGCTGCTGCTGGTTTTGGTGCTGAACTTCGTGAACCGGTAAGATATTATGAAACGGGTCAGAAACACAGATCGGAAGAGCGT
>ONZT01000896.1_pt1 | contig 20199 bp, 18 predicted proteins | sample 1671571 | NCBI WGS metagenome assembly ONZT01 (sample SAMN06348170, study PRJEB24527) | human gut metagenome | biome: human gut; feature: ankylosing spondylitis patient; material: feces | host: Homo sapiens | place: China | collected 2015-10
AGAAATTTATCAAGTATGGAACATTATCCGAAGTGACAAGAGAAATTGTGACAGAATTGATTGAAAAAATTGTTGTGAATGGAGATAAGAGCATTGATATTGTATTTAAGTATCAGTCGCCTTATCCGGTAGAAAAACAGGCAGTGTAAAGACTGCAAATTTTTTTACAGTAATTTTCCCCTAGTTATAATGAACACATCAAGGGGATTCTCTGCTGGAAACATATCTCAGCAACGCAGCGAATGTAGGACGTTCTGTCATCTGTGTAGGAAGCGGAAATAATGGAAATGACCGGATCCATACGGCGGGACAGCTTCGACAGGGACAGACAGAAACTGTGGAAATGAGTATTGGGACTTATGAGACAACTTTGAATCTGCAGTTATGGAAAGCCTATGCAGATGAGATCGAGATTTCCATAGAAACGCCATCCGGCGAAAGACTGCCAACACTTTCGGAAAAAATCGGCACACAGAGATACCGTGCAGGGGAAACAGATTTATTGATTTACTACGGAAAGCCGGGACCTTTTCAGGTAACGCAGGAGATTTATTTTGATTTTATCCCTGTGGAGACATACCTCACCAGTGGAATCTGGAAGATTCATCTGCATGGCAGACGAATCCGGGAGGGTAATTATAACCTGTGGCTTCCGGGTGGAAATGTCCTGAACCCAGTGACCGGATTTTACCGTCCGATCGCTGCAGAAACACTCACGATCCCATCCACTGCAGCCAAAGTGATCACCGTAGGAGCCTATGACTCCAGACTAAACGCCTACGCCGATTTCTCCGGCCGCGGCGGATCGAATCTCTCATTCCCCAAACCGGATCTCGTCGCCCCCGGCGTAAACATCACCGCCCCCACTCCCGGCGGTGCCTATACCACTGTCACCGGAACTTCTTTCTCCACTCCCTTCGTCACCGGCTCCGCCGCCCTCCTGATGGAATGGGGCATCATACAACGAAACGACCCATTCCTCTGGGGCGAGAAAGTCAAAGCCTACTTAAGACGAGGCGCGCAGCCCCTGCCCGGCTTTAATGAGTATCCGAATGAAGCGGTGGGGTGGGGAAAGCTGTGCGTAGCACAAAGTCTTCCTAAAATATGAAAATATAAAATTTTTACAATTGCTGTCAGAAGAAAAATGGTATAATAAGCTTGAATTATTCACGGCAAAGCCGTGATCGTGGCTGAAAGCCACATAGTTACTGTATTTTAATTGCATATTGCTTTTCACTTGTTAAGTGAATGAAAAAAGAGCATCCATTTGTGGTAAAATTAAGGTGTTCAAAGTCTTAACAATCCCAAACAAAGGAGCCCTTTATGAGTATTGTAAACACCTTTTCACTTCAAAGCAATAGGCAAATTAAAATAAATTTTGATGGAGGCGACTTGTCCTTCGATGCAGGCTTACTCCTCATCAAAGAGTTCATAAGCAAACTTGGCATTGAACGGCTTTTAAACCGTTCATTTAAGACCAATGATTCTGCAGTGTTTCGATATCATACGGACAGGGATAACCTTCTCCAGATGATATATATGATCATGGCCAGTTACTTCGAAGATGATGCTTCGGATGAACTGACCAAGGATCCTATTTTTAAAGCTGTACTTGAAAAATCCGCATTAGCATCTCAGCCAACAGTATCAAGATTCTTTAACCGCATGGATGAAGACACTTTAAAACAGTTCCAGGAAATCAGCCAGATACTTAGAAAAAGGATCTACAGCATCCAGATGCCTCAGGCAGTGATCCTGGATCTGGCTTCCACGCTCCTCGCAGCATACGGCAAACAGGAAGGCAGGGCATTTAACTTCCATTATCGGAGTAATGGCTACCATCCGCTCGTTTGTTATGACGGAATCACTGGTGATCTGATAAAAATCCAACTCCGTGATGGAGCAGCTTATTCCTGTACCGGTGTAACCGATTTCCTGCAGCCGATTCTCGACGAGTACCTGAATGATTATCCAACCATCCATCTCCTGCTTCGCGGCGACAGTGGTTTTGCAACTCCTGATCTCTATAAGCAGTGTGAGGAAAACGGAACAAGCTATGTTATCCGGCTGATGGAAAACTTCATCAAAGAAAGCAAATCCGGTTTTGATTTTTCTGCGGTGAGCAGTCACAACAGAATTGTAAATGCAAACAGAGTCCAGGTACATGCTCTTGCCTATAATATATTTAATTGGTTTAGACGATTGGTATTATCAGCAAAAATGCGGAAACAACGCATTGATACCGTCCGTTTAAAACTGCTGAAGATTGCTACAAAAGTAGTTCACTCAGCAAGATATATCACATTCAAGCTGTGTAGCAGCTGCCCATATAAAGAAGAGTTTTATGACACCCTTTCTGCAATAGGTAAGCTGAATGTACAGTTGGAATAGCAACTGTCAACGAACCTTGACAGCCTGATAATTACTCCAAAACTCGTCATAGGGATTTTATGCTCTTTTTCTGACGAATTGAGAGAAGTTATGGCTGCATGGATCATTTTTCAATTCATGGTGCAAGTTTTAGGTTAGAAATTGCTCCATGAATAATTCGGGTTTAGTATGTATGAATTTGATTTGTAATAATATTATGAGGAAGATGAATCATATCAAAAAGGCGTCTCCATAAAACCGTGGAGGTGCCTTTTCTTTCGGGAAATATGGCAAACGGGTTTACAGAAAGTGTTTCTGTTTTCGGTATTCTGTTGGGGTTAACTTGTAGCGTTTTTTGAATAATCTGCAGAAATAGTCAACGTTATGAAATCCTGTCTCAGAAGAAATGAGACTGACTTTTTTCTCGGTTTTTGAAAGTAACTGACCGGCCTGTTTTAAACGGTAATTAATGAGATAGTTAACCGGCGTTATATGTAAATATTTCCGAAACAGATTCAAAGCGGTACTCTTACTGACCATTGCCTGTTTTGCAATGTCATCCAATGAGATACTCCGTGAGTAATTCAGGTGGATAAATTGCATCATGAGCTGTAAACGGGCTTGAGAAGCAGTGGAATACTCCTGGTGTTCTTTCGGGTATGAAATGTCGGTATTTTCAGATATCTCCAGCCAGAGATTCTGAAGGAGAGAACTGGTAAGGAGTTCTTTGGTTGAAACGGAATCCTGTGCAGAAATAATTTGCCGCATGACAGATAAAACCTTTGCCTGCCAGCATATTTCTTTATGAAATATGAGAAATGGCAGTGGGGAAGAAATAATCGGAAGAATATATTTCTGATAAATCAGGCTGTCGCGAGGGGCAATAAAAGAAGGCATAAATACGAAATTGGGAATGATGGCTTTTGATGGAGAATAAAGGCGATGGAGTACCTTTGTATTAATGAAGATCCCATTTCCTTCGGTTAAATTAAATCGGTCTTCTCCAATCCATAAAGTAACGGTTCCGGATTCAATAAAAATAAATTCCAATTCTGTATGCCAGTGCCATTCGATACAGTTGAAATCAAAAACTGACAGATCTTCATAATAAAACTGGAAAGGATAGCTATTGCTTCCGTGCAAAACTGCCTCCATCAGATCTTCATCTGTAATGATTTTCGTATAGGTTGTATTTATATTCATAGAAACTTCCTTCTTTGAAACATACTTTACGATATTATACAATAAATATCAGAAATAATTCAATGAAAACAATAGAATTATAATATATAATTCAATAAGAAATGAGGTGAAAGGGCATGATGTTCAAATGGTTACATAAAAGTAAAATAAGGATGGTGATTCCTGATATTTTATGAAAACAATGGTGAAGATAGAGAATTCTGTATCCGGAAAGAGTCTTTCTATATATGTAGACAGTACGAATAAAGTAAATGAATTAATGCTCGATCTGATAGAGGCAGGATTTACCGTTAACTATGAGCCTCGTTATATATCGGGAAATTATGAAGGATGCTTTCTGTGTGAGGATGGAAATGTGATTAAAATATGTTGTAGAAAACAAAAGGAGTGATGACTATGCCAAATTATCAGAAAACAAAAAGAGCCTGTTATATGGGATTTATTACACAGGCAATTGCAGCTAATTTTGCACCATTGTTATTTTTAAAATTTCATCATGATTATCAGATTACACTTGGAAAAATCGCATTGATTTCTACCTGCTTTTTCCTTACACAGTTGTTGGTAGACCTGTTTTGTGCAAAGTTTGTGGACAAAATAGGGTATCGTATCTGTATTGTTGCTTCTGAGGTATGTTCCGCAGCAGGATTGGTGGGTCTGGCTTTTATGCCGGATCTTTTGCCGGAACCGTTTGTCGGAATTATCCTGAGTGTGATTGTATATGCAGTCGGAAGTGGTCTGATTGAAGTGCTTTGCAGCCCGATCGTGGAGGCGTGTCCATTTGATAACAAAGAGGCAACGATGAGTCTGCTTCACTCTTTTTATTGTTGGGGAGCAGTGGGTACGATTGTGATCTCCACACTGTTTTTTGCAGTGTTTGGCATGGACAACTGGAAATGGCTGGCTGTCTTATGGGCACTTGTTCCGGCCATAAATATCTATAATTTTGCAACCTGCCCGATTGAGCATTTTGTAGATGAGGGGCAGGGGATGGGAATAAAGGAACTGTTTCGCAAATCTTTTTTCTGGCTTTCTATATGCTTAATGATCTGCTCCGGTGCATCAGAACTGGCTATGGCACAATGGGCATCTGCTTATGCAGAGGCTGCCCTGGGGCTGTCAAAGACAATTGGCGATCTGGCCGGTCCCTGCATGTTTGCTGTTACAATGGGAATCAGTCGTGTGATTTTCGGAAAATATGGTGCGAAAATGGACCTGATGAAATTTATGACCGGATCCGGAATTTTATGTGTGATATGCTACCTGCTGGCTTCTGTTTCGTCGAATCCGATAACAGGTTTGATTGGATGTATTATCTGTGGCTTTTCTGTTGGGATTATGTGGCCCGGCACAATCAGTATTTCATCAGAAAGATTTCCGGCAGGTGGAACGGCTATGTTTGCTTTGCTTGCTATGGCGGGGGATCTGGGTGGAAGCATAGGTCCGGGGATTGTTGGACGTGTTACACAAAGTGCTGGAGACAATATTCGTGCGGGTATGGGGGTTGGACTTTTGTTCCCGGTTACTTTATTAATCATGCTTTTTATTTTTGCAAGGCAAAAGGATCATAAATGAAATCTTTTTCCAAAAAGTGGGAAAAAGGCTGAGAATAGTCAACGGCGGATAATGATGTCCGCCGTAAATTTATTCCTGTTTATTTATTGAAGCCAAGATACCTTTGGCCAGTGCGATACTAATCTGTGGGTACAATTCCTGAATTTCCTGATATTTTTCTTCGATCAATTCCGGCTCATCTGCCCAGACATCCTCATAGATTTTTATAGCCTTTTTGAAATGGGTTTTAGCCTGTGAGATATTTGCTGTAATCAGGCGGCGTAATTGTTGATCTGCGGGATACTGTCATTGGTGTAAAGCAGCTTATACTGTTCCAGTAGCAAGATACCCTTTTCCATGTGTCCTTTTGCAAATTCTGTCTGACCGTTTATGCGATAAAGACCTCCAAGATTGGCATGAAGGTTGGAAACAAGGTGGGCATTACCGTCTGTGGTTTCTTTGATTTGCGCAAGTGCTTCTTTTTCCAGCTTGATGGCTTTTTCTGGTTTTGTTTCCATTGTTGCCTGGTAATCCAGCAACAGTGCACGGTCAGAAGAGGTGCCATGATTATTTCCTTTCAAAAGTTGTTTCAATTCCCGGATAATTTCTTTCATACCTTTCTGGTAGTGGTATTTCTCTATATATGGGAAGACATCCTCTAAAAATAGAAGGTATTTGGACATATCATCTTTATCAATCAGGTGAATGATATTTTCCACTGTCTGGAACATTTTTTGTAATAGTTGACTTCCGTGCCGTGCATCAAACATATTTTTTGAAGAGAATCCAATAAAGTGTGGCAGGTTGTGACGGAAGGTCTGGTTTCAGAAAGGGCGATTTCCTGAATCATTGGGTGCAGGGAAGTGGTATGCCGGGTGTTTGCCTGTATAAAACCTGTCTCAATCAGGTCATTGATGTCATTTAAAGTAGTTTGTCCAAGCCAGTCAGCAAAGATACGGGCGGAAATACCGGCAGGAGGCAGAAAACACAGATCACGCATAATATCCTGTTGTTCTTGTGAAATGGAATAAAGGGAGAACAGGGTGAGAATATGGTTATAGTAAGTTGCCTTGCTGCAGTCAGTCATCAGTGGCAGAAGATTTTGCTGTATTGTTTCAGCCAGTTTTTCCTGCTTACTTGGTTTGGCATAGTAAGTAGAGATTTTAGGGCTGATCTTCGCCTGTCCTGTCATCCACCGGCAGACAAGCCCATTATCAAAAGAAAAATCTTTGCTTTCCGGGCTGTCCATAAAATCCTCAAATATTTCATATAAAAATTCAGGCTGGCTCATCTGGTTACTTTCGCTGATATGATTTTTTAAACATGTCATTATAGAGCTAAAATCGCATCGATCCAATTGCAATCCCACCTTTCTGTTATGATTAAAACACCAATAACGGAGGTGTATGCAATGGAAACAAGAAAAGTTATTTTAGAACTGCGCACAAAAAGAGGTTTATCCCAGGACGAACTGGCTGAGAAGGTTATGGTCACGAGGCAGGCGGTATCTCGCTGGGAAAACGGTGAGACAGTTCCAAACACAGAAACTCTCAAACTTTTATCCAAGGAATTTGATGTTTCGATCAACACACTGCTTGGTGAGCCAAGAAAGCTTGTCTGCCAGTGCTGCGGAATGCCGCTTGAAGATGATTCGATCATAGGCCGTGACAGCGATGGCAGCCTGAATAAAGATTACTGCAAATGGTGTTACGCTGACGGTACCTATACCTACAGCGATATGGACGAACTGATCGATGTCTGTGTCAGAAATATGGTAAGCGAAAATTTCACAGAAGAACAGGCGCGCTCATACATGAAGGAACTGCTCCCGAAGCTGGATTACTGGAAACGATATGAAGAACTCAGCGATAATGGGCAGTTCGAGGCGTTCAAGAAACAGCTGATAAAAGAGATCAATGATCTGCACATACGATGCCAAAGGAGCTGCTCCCGAACTGGTTCTCTATAAAAAAAGGTAAGCTGCCGTAAACAGCAGAAGAGCTACAAACTACCCAATTGTTCTACTGATAGCATAAGGTTATGAATAGAAAAAGTCTAAGTTATCACTTATGATAAAAAAATAACAATAATGATAAAAAAATAACAGATAAATTTCTGGTGAAAAAGCCTTGTTTCATAAAAAAAGCCATTCTTTTTGATAAAAACATACAATAATAGCTGGATAAAATAAATGATTTGTGCTACATTTATATAGACAGTAATTATAGAACCAAATTATCGAAATTTTATTGTTTTTTTCTTAACAGTGCAGAGGGGGAAAGAAAGGATAAAAAAGATAAGTATGCAGGTTCAAATATTTCATAAGGAAGGTGAGCAATTGGAAAACTATACTAAGTACAAGCTGAAAAGCAGTGATGAACTTACATCAGTGCTGAACGGCAGGGACAACCTGTTTGTGATTGCCTGCAACAAGTGTTTCAAAGAATTTGAAACCGTTGACGAACCAGATTGCGGAGAGTTCCTGGAATTTGCTGCGGAGCAGGGAAAAACCGTCACAGGCAGTGCAAAATTTGATTTCTTATGCAATAAGATGCACACAGAAAGAAAATTACAGGATCTGATTCCAGAAGGTACAGAGAATGTAGTAGTAATTTCCTGTGGTCTTGGTATTCAGACTGTTGCGGATCTGGCTGGCAAGCCGGTCATTGCCGCAAGCAATACCCTTAACTACAGAGGTCATCATGGCATGGCACTTACGAAGAAGAGCTGTGATGCATGTGCACAGTGTTATCTGAACGTTACCGGAGGCGTCTGTCCTATCGTCGACTGTTCTAAGAGTCTTGTAAATGGACAGTGCGGCGGAGCAAAGAACGGAAAATGCGAAGTGGATCCGAACAAGGACTGTGCATGGGAAAAAATCTACCAGAGACTGGCAAAACAGGGCCGTCTGGAAGAATTCCTCAATCAGCCGGTGCAGGTTCGTGATTTCTCCAAAGTTAATTTCAAGGTTATCAATGATTATGTCAAATCTATCAGAGATAACAGACTGAACGGATACTATGGCGGTGTTCATCCATCAGAACACAAGGAATTCAGTGAGCATATCGATCTGAAGAGATTCCCGGATCCGAAGACCGTTGTGATCTCCATGTCACAGCATCTGGGAGCTCCGGCTAACCCGATCGTTCAGGTAGGCGACACAGTGAAAGTCGGCCAGAAGATCGCTGAAGCAGCCGGATTTATCAGTGCGCCGGTACATTCCAGCGTAAGCGGAACTGTAGTAGCTGTTGAACCTCGTATGCATGGTACAAGAGGCAGTGAAGTGATGGCAGTTGTCATCGAATCAGACGGAAAGAATACTCTGCACGAATCCGTACAGCCTCATAAACCTTTAGATGAACTTACACCAGATGAGATCATTGAGATTGTAAAAGAAGCAGGAATCGTTGGTATGGGTGGAGCAGGTTTTCCGACCTGTGTCAAACTGAAACCAGCCAAACCAGTTGATACCATTCTCCTCAATGGATGCGAATGTGAGCCATATTTAACAGCAGACCACAAGGTTCTCCTTGAGTTTGCAGATGACATTATTTTTGGTCTGAAAGCAATCCTCAAGACAACAGGTGCCGGGAAGGGTATCATTGTCATCGAGGATAACAAGCAGGATGCCATCGAATTAATGCAGGAAAAAGTTGCCGACATCGGAAACATGGAAGTTTTTGTTGCAAGAACCAAATACCCACAGGGTGCTGAAAAAACTCTCATCAAGCGCGTTATGGGCAGAAAGGTTCCGAGCGGCGGTCTCCCGGCAGATGTTGGCGTTATCGTAGATAATATCAGTACCGTAAAGGCAATCTCTGATGCGATCCAGAAAGGTATGCCGCTGATCGAGCGTGTTACAACAATCACAGGCGAGAAGATCAAGAATCCTGGCAACTTTATCATCAAGATCGGTACAAGCGTAAGAGATCTGATCGATTATTGTGGTGGATTTACAGATGATGACGTACTGGTCAAGATGGGCGGACCAATGATGGGATTCCCTCTGAATACACTGGATGTACCAATGATGAAGGGATCCAACGGTATCATCGCTATTGATACAGATGAGACAAAAGAGCAGCCATGTATCAAATGTGGACGCTGCGTAGACGTATGTCCGATGGAACTTTCTCCTCTGTATTTCGTAAAATATGCCAAAGAAGAGAACTGGCAGGGCATGAAAGACATGAGCGTTATGGATTGTGTTGAATGTAGATGCTGTCAGTACATCTGTTCTTCCAAGATTCCGATCATTAACAGTATCAAAGCCGGAAAAAATGCAGTAAGGGGGATGAAGTGATATGTTGATTACCCAGTTAAAAGCAAAAGAAACGATCACATCACTGGCAGCCGGAAAAAAGGTTTTTATCATTAACTGCCACGGATGTAAAGAAGTTCGTTTTCCGGAAAAAGAAGCTGTTGAACTTCAGAAGGAACTTGCCGCTGAAGGAAATGTAACAGGGATCATGACAACTGATTATATCTGTAATCCGGAAAATATGGAATTACGTCTTAAGAAACATATGAGCAAGATCCAGGAAGCAGATCTGGTTCTGGTATTCTCCTGCGGTGTTGGTGTGCAGACCGTTGCGGAATATCTGGATGACAAGATGGTCTGTGCAGCCTGTGATACATACCCGGTACCTGGTTTCCAGGGTGTGACACCATTAGAGTACAAATGTGACCAGTGTGGTGAATGCTACCTGAATCTGACAGGTGGAATCTGCCCGATCACAGCATGTTCCAAGAGTCTTGTCAACGGCCAGTGCGGCGGTTCCAAGAATGGCAAATGCGAAGTAGACAGTGAGATGGAATGTGGATGGGAACGCATCTACAGACGCCTGAAAGAGATCGGACGCCTTGACGCACTGAAATGCCCGACACAGATTCATAATTTTGCGACAGATGATGAAGTAAAATAATCAGAAGCCTGATAAATTATAATTTATAATGATTGGAGCAATGTACAATGAAAATGAAAGAATTATTCGACCGTGGTGAATTTGTAGTTTCAGCAGAAGTAGGACCGCCGAAAGGAATCCATGTAGATGAACTGGTAGAGGAAGCCAAAACATATCTCAAAGGTGTTCATGCAGTTAACGTAACAGATAACCAGTCTTCTGTTATGCGTCTTGGCTCTCTTGCAATGTGTAAAGTACTTAAGGATGCAGGAATGGACCCGATCTTCCAGCTTGCATGTCGTGACAGAAACCGTATCGCTCTGGAGTCTGATCTCTTAAGTGCTGCAATGTTTGGTATTGAGAACATTCTCTGCCTGACAGGCGACCATACAAAGATGGGCGATCATCCGCAGGCAAAACCGGTATTCGACCTTGACTCTGTATCTCTTCTTCACACAGTGAAGCTCCTGGAGTCTGGTGTAGACCTTGGTGGAAATGAACTGGTTGGTGAGCCGCCGAAGTTCTCCAAGGGTGCAGTTGTATCTCCGTGTAGCGATTCCGTTGACGCACAGCTTGCCAAGATGGAAAGAAAAGTTGCAGCAGGTGCAGATTACTTCCAGACACAGGCTGTATTTGAGCCGGAGAAATTCATCAAATTCATGGAAAAAGCAAAACAGTTCGGCAAACCGGTACAGGTTGGTATCATCATTCCGAAGTCTGTTGGAATGGTAAGATTCATGAACAATAACGTTGCCGGCATTCATGTTCCGGATGAAATGATCGAAGAACTGAAAGCAGACAAAGAAAAGACAAAAGCAGGTATCACAGGTGTTGAGATCGCTGCACGTATCATCAAAGAGTGCAAGCCATACTGTCAGGGTGTACATATCATGGCACTTGGCTGGGAATCCAAGATCCCGGATCTGCTGAAACTGGCTGAGATCTAAAAATAAATCTATGATCTGAGTAATTACAAATTATTACAGACTATCATAAAAGCTATCTGAATTTCGGGTGCAGACTCTGCATCCGAAGCAGATAGCTTTTTTTATGAACAAAAATAATATGAAGAAAAACTTCAATATAATGCGAAAATATGCTATATTTTTAAGATAAGAGACAGAGAGATAAAGGAGAAATACAATGGGAATCGTAGTAATCGGAGATGTTTTCATTGATATCAAGGGATATTCCACATCCCCTTATATTCCGCAGGGAAGAAACGCCGGAACAATCGTGCAGATTCATGGAGGAGTAGGACGTAACGTTGTAGAAGATATTGCAAACGTAGAACTGGAGCCGACTTTTGTTGGAGCAGTTGACAATGATGCGATGGGTGAAGAAGTTATCCAGAAACTGAAAAGACATAAAGTGAATACCAAATATATGCGAAAAGCAAATAACGGCATGGGAACCTGGCTGGCAGTATTTAATCATGAAGGTGATGTGGTTGCATCCATTTCAAAGAGACCAGATCATCGAACGATTGAAAGAATTCTGGATGAACATGGCGATGAGATCTTTAAGGATGCAGACAGTATCGTAATAGAAATCGATCTGGAAAAAGAAATCGTCAAAAAAACCTTCGCCTATGCAGAGAAATACAACAAGAAAGTTTATGCGATCGTATCTAACATGAGCATTGCAATCGAGCGAAGAGATTTTATCCGAAGAACTGCATGCTTTGTCTGTAACCAGCAGGAAGCGGGTATTCTGTTTTCAGAGAACTATGAGAATGTGACACCGGAAGAGATGACGGATATCCTTGCAGATCGTATCCGTTCTGCCAAAATTCCGAAGATGGTTGTGACCATGGGCGGAGATGGTGCTGTTTATGCAGATCAGGAGGGAGATAAGGGCGTTTATCTGGCGCTCAAAGTAGATGTTGTGGATACAACCGGAGCCGGAGATTCCTTCTTTGCAGGTGTCTGCATGGGACTTACTTACGGCAAGACATTACGCGAAGCCTGTGGAATCGGCACCAGACTTGCATCAACCGTCATTTGTACATCAGAAAATATCTGTCCTAGATTTATGCCAGAAGAATTCGGACTTGAGAGGTAAGAGAAAATGAACAAAGAAAGTATTATTATTGGAATCGCCGGAGGTTCCGGATCAGGAAAATCTACTTTTACAAACAGGATCAAAGAACGTTTTGGTGACAAAGTTGTGGTCATTTATCACGACAATTATTACCGCAGACAGGATGGAATCCCATTCGAGAAACGTGTCAAAGTAAACTATGATCATCCGGATTCACTGGAAACAGATCTTCTGGTGGAGCATCTGAAACAGTTAAAAGCCGGGAAATCAATCGAGTGTCCAGTTTACGACTACAGCCAGCATAATCGTTCAGATAAGGTGATCACGATCGAGCCAAGACCGGTCATCCTTGTAGAAGGAATCCTGCTTCTTGCAGATCCGAGGATCCGTGATCTTCTCGACATCAAAGTATATGTGGAAGCTGATGCAGATGAGAGAATCCTGCGCCGTATCTCCAGAGATGTTGAGGAACGTGGAAGAGATCTGAACGGAATCATCGAACAGTATCTGACGACTGTAAAACCGATGCATTATCTGTATGTGGAGCCGACAAGAGCAAAGGCTGACATCGTGATCAACAGTGGAAAAAATAATATCGCATTTGATCTGTTTGCATCAAAGATCGAACAGCTTCTGAGAGACAGGCAAAGTTAAATCATGGAAAGTGATAAGGTGAACGAAGAAAATAATAAAGAAGTAGTTCTTGCAGAGTACAGCTATAAAACATTGCATAAACTGATCAAATCCGGCATGTGGAAAATGTACTGCAGCCGTGATTTTCAGATTGTCAGTGTGGAATGGAGCGATGAACTGAGACGGATGGTAGGATACCAGAATGAAGAAGATTTTCCAAATAGTGAGTGCGTTTTTTTCGAAAGAGTTCATCCGGATGACTGGGAAAGAATGATGCAATTATATAGAAAAGCTCTTCGTGATACCAGCGGAAAAATCATCTACGATACAGAATTTCGTATACGCACAAAAAGCGGCGAGTACCGCTGGTTCCGTTCAACAGGGCGCATGACACGCAAAAAGTGGGGAAGAGCAGGTGTCTTCTATGGAATGCTCATGGACATAGATGAGAAAAAGAAGACCGATGCCAAGCTGTTATGGCGTGATACCCTGGCGGATGTTATGACGCAGAACCTTGACAGCGTATATATCATACGGGATAAATGCAACCGTGATTCTCTGTATGTAAGTCCAAGTATCGAAAAGATTTTTGGAATCAGGAAAGACATTCCGCATCCGCTTCTTGCTGTACAGGATCTGGAACAGCCGGAATCGGACGATTTTTCGATCGAAGAGGTTAAGAACCTTCCGGAAGGTCAGTAGCAGATCAAGGATTCCTGGATCATACCAGTAGGAGAAACGAAGGCAAAAATGTTCCAGAAAACACTTTATCATGTTGTGCGTGGCAGAGAAGACCTTCTGATCTTTGAGTTCGCAGATCATACACATGAGCAGGAAATTCGTAAAAATATTGAGGACGCACTGGAAATCGCGAAGAGTGCCAACGCCGCCAAGAGCAGTTCCCTGTCGAATATGAGCCATGACATCCGGACTCCGATGAATGTGATCGTGGGGCTTTCGAACCTGATGGAGCATGAACTGGATAATCCGCAAAAAATGCGGGAGTATATCCAGAAGATCCAGACTTCCAGCAACCACCTTCTGGGCCTTATCAATGATGTGCTTGATATGAGCAAGATAGAGAGCGGCGAAAACAGGATGAACATTGAGACGTTTGATCTTACCGAACAGATCAGAGAAATTGACATGCTTATCTATGCCAAATATCGTTTTGTGATCACAGATAATGGAATTGGAATGAAAAAAGAGTATCTGGAGCATATCTTTGAACCATTCAGCCGTCAGGAAAATTCCGTCACAAACCGTGTACAGGGAACGGGACTTAGAATGGCAATCACCAAAAATATCGTCGATATGATGAGCGGCATTATCCAGGTAGAGAGCGAAGAAGGAATAGGAAGTACCTTCGAGGTTATTTTTGAATTCCGAATCGATAAAGAAAAGGAAAAATCCAGTCCTGCACAGCCACGAAAGAACGAAATCAATTCCGGCGAGAGCGACATCCTGAAAGGAAAAAGATTCCTCTGCGCAGAGGACAAGGAGCTGAATGCAGAGATCCTTAAGGCACTTCTGGAGATGGAAGGCGCAGAATGTGAGATCTGTACCAATGGAGAGGAGATCGTCGAGAGATTTGCAGACGTCAGAGAAGGCGAGTTCGACGCAATCCTCATGGATGTCCAGATGCCTCTCATGAACGGCTACGAGGCAGCCAGAGCTATCCGCTCAGGCACCAATCCACTTGGCAGAACAATACCAGTCATCGCCATGACAGCAAACGCCTTCGCCGACGACATCCAGCAAAGCCTGGTCGCCGGCATGAACGCCCACATTTCCAAACCGATGGATATGGGCGTGCTTAGGAAGACGGTTGTGAAGGTTATTTCTGAAACTCCGCAGACGCCGATGGTTGTCAGGATCGCAGGGATGAAGGAGATTCCGAAGCCGCGGAGGTAGCCGGACATCACTTCGTAGAGCATGCTGAAGGTATATGCCGAAAAGATGATCAGCAGTCGCATATAGCCGATTTCAATAACCTGCGGATCGCTGTTAAAGAGTAAGAGCAGGAACTTACCACTGGCAAGGATCAGCAGGATCAGAGAACTGGTCAGGTTGGAGACCACAGTCGCAATCGCAACACCGTTTACGCTCATCTTAAAAACAATGACAAAGAGCAGGTTCAGAAGTACATTCAGAACACCTGCAAAAGCCAGCGCCTGCAGAGAAACCTTCGTATCTCCGGTACTTCGGAAAATAGCCGCTTCAAAGTTATACAGGAAGTGCATACAGCGGCAGTTTGTTCCAGATAGGGCCGTGTAAAATATCCAGTTTTTGAGTTTTGTTTTTTGATTCCATGGTAAATACCTCATTAAAAATAATAAGAGATCTTTTTTAGCCGATTGTATTATACGTTCGAAACAAAATAATATCAAATACTTCTTGATAATGGAAGTCGAGTTTTGTCCTGTCTTGTGTATCCCGGAAGTGCCTGTTTTACAGGCTTTCCGGGGCATCAGCCATTTTGTCTGGTATTGTAAAGCAGTGTCAGATTTGTCGTAAATGTCGTAAATTTGTGGTCAAAAGAAGATGAGAAATGGATACCTTATTCCAAACCTCTTACTTATAAATCCAGTGAACAGATGGAGCAGCTTGGTAAGTATGGTTTCTTACGCAGAGATTATCTGAAGAATTATAAAAATTCTCTGTATCAGGTCATGCTTCTGCAGGACACCATTGGAGAGCGTCCTTTTTGAGGTGGAAAAAGTAGCCAGAGAACGGGAAGATGTAATTCCGAAGCAATTAGAAGAAAAAGAACCATTGCCAGATAAAGAAGCAGATCAAATGGCATGGGTGCGAGTTGCCAACCAGCACAGAACGATTGCAGAAGAGATTATTCTCAAAGAGTTGATTTATGTTTAAATGAAGGTGATGAGGTCGTGGATTGCGACCTCATTATTGTATGAAAAAATAGCAGTAGGCAGAATGAGAAAAATAGGGTAAAATGTGAACATGGATTTTGGAAACTCATAAGAAATGATTGTGCGGTAAAGTAACTTGAAATGCCAATTTGGCACTTCAAATGGCAGTGGAACAGAAAATGGTTATGGCGGCAGACGTACATTACCGTATGTATTTACAGAGCAGGGAATATCCATGCTGGCCAGTGTATTGCATAGCGAGGTGGCAATTAATGTAAGCATAGGTATTATGCGTGCATTTGTAGAAATGCGACGGTTTATAGCCAACAATGCACTTTTGTTTGAAAGGATTAGTAACGTTGAGTTAAAACAACTGGAATATCAGAAAAAGACAGATGAAAAGCTGGAGCAGATTTTTGAGTACATATCAGATCATGAGGAGTCTAATCAAAAGATATTTTTTGATGGTCAGATATATGATGCATTCAGCTTATTGATAGGACTGATTCAGAAAGCAGAGACGGAAATTGTTCTGGTAGATGGATATGTGGATGTAGGAACATTAAATATTTTGTCAAAGAAGAAAGAAAATGTGGCGGTGACAGTTTATACACTGCAACGGACAAAATTATCTCAAACAGATGTAGATAACTTTAAAAGCTATAATAAGGAAATCGGCAAACCAGATGAAAGTCTGGGACGCAAAGCTACAGGGCCTGTAAAATGGCAGCCAGTTGCATGAAATGAGGTGCACTGTCTGTTTGACAGTGCTTTTTTGAGGAATGATTTATCAACAGAAGATGAAAGGAAAATTATGAAATTGAAAAAAATATTTGGTGTATCTGTTGTAACTGTGCTGTTATGTCTTACGGGCTGTATGAATAAGAATGCGGCGAGTGAACATGAAGCAGTCACTATTCTGGCACCTTATATAGAGTGTGACTGTCTGGCTGAATTGGTACATGAAAAGTATCCGGAAGTAAATCTGGAGATTCTTTCCTATTCGGGTGCAAACACAACACAATATTTACAGAATATGTTAGCAGCGGATGATCTTCCCGATATTTGTTCACAGACAGTTTATGATCCAAACATCAATGACATGAGTGATAAGATGATTGATCTTTCAAGTTATGATTTTACAGACAATTATGTAGAATCCAGACTGCAGGATGTCTCAGATGATGGAGCTATTTACATGCTTCCGTCAGCCTACAGCTGTATAGGCATTACTTATAACAAGACTTTATTAGAAGAACATGGATGGGAACTCCCAAAATCCTTTACTGATCTGGAAAAACTGGCAGAGGAAGCAAAGGCGGCAGGGGTACAGCTGTGCCTGGCGCAGATTGAATATCCGGGTTATGGCTTTCAATATATGTGCAATATTGCGGATACGGGATTTCTGGGTACTTTCCAGGGCAAGCAGTGGCAAAAGGATTATCCGACAGGGTATGTTTACTACGAATGAAAAAGATCCCCTGAGCGATGACGAAACCAGAAATGAATTTATGGAAGGCAATACGTTATTCCTGCTTGGAAGCAAAAATGGTATCGGAGAAACAGATGATACAAAGGATAAGTTTGGATTAATGCCGTATCTTTCTGAAGATGGAAGTCAGAATGTATATATTTTGAATGTGACACGCTATCATGGCCTGAGCAAAAAATTAGAGGAGGATCCACAAAAGCTTGAAGATGCATTAAAAGTTATGGAGATTCTTTCTTCCGTGGAAGGAACAACTGCGGTATATGATGAATCAAAATTAAAATCGAATCTTTTACCGTTTAGGGACTGGGATGCAGACGATACTTATTATGGAGGTATTGCAGATGAGATCAATGCCGGAAATACGGCACAGCTTATTTATGCGGGATGGGAAAATACACTGGTAAATACAGGAAATCGTATGCTGGAATACCTTCAGGATCAGGCAACGCTTGAAGATGTTGTGGATCAGCTGGATTCGGATCAGGATTCTGTAGTAAACAATAAACCGGAAGTTATCACGACTACAACTGAAATGATCTCTCAGGAGAGCTGCGCAAAATTAATCGGAAAAAGCTTTATGGAAGCAACAAAAAGCGATGCAGCACTGATTTCTTTAGGGGAATGGATCCAGGGTAATGGAAAAGATCAGAATACAGCGGGTGGGAATGGATGCAGCGAAAGATTACTTTTCAAAATTTAAAACACTGAGTGAGGCAGATGTGAAATGAAACTAAGTCAGAACAGTACATTGGAGAAGACAAAAAAATATAAAAAAGTTATATTTGGATGTAATGTTGCAATCTTAGTGATGCTCGGTTTGTTTCTTTTTCTTTATCAGACTTACGTTCAAAAGCTTATTTATGAAGAACGGCTGAATCAGATGGATGAAGTGACCCATCAGATGTTTTTGAATCTGGAAGATGTTATGGGCACAAAATGGGATTATGTCCAGGTACAATGTAACCTCATAGAATCCACCGATATACAGACTGTGGATGATCTGAGCCGGTATATGAAAACAATAACAGATTTATATAAATTTGAAGATTCCAGGATAACACTGCTGGCAGTGGATGACAGTGGTAAGTATTATACAGAAAAGGGCAATCAGGGACTTTTAAGAGATGCATATCATTTTGAGAACAGCCCTGAAAAAATCAGCTACGTGTCGAATTTTATGACAACAAATGAATCCCGGATGGTCTTTTTAAAGAAACTGGATCATCCCATCAGACTTCAAAGCGGTCAGCTTCTTAATTACTATGGATTATATCAGGATATGAGGGAACTGAACGAATATTTTGGCTGTGATGCCTATGAAAAAAATAACAGCGTCTATATACTTGATGATAATGGCTTTAAACAGTTTAACACCAATAATGTAGAACTGATCAAAGGACATAACGTGTTCTCTGTATTAAAGAAGATGAAATATCTTCATGATTCATCCTTTGACAAAACAGAAAGAGAATTAAATGAGAAAGGCATAAGTTATTCCAATGCCATACTTGAAGGGACAGAATATTTCTATGTTTTAAAAAGAATGGATAATGCAGCATGGACCCTGATCTTTCTGGTGCCGGCAAAATATGTAGCAACGAATACGGTAAGGCTTGTGAACCTGATCATGTGCTTTATCATTCTATTTGCAGTTGTTGCGGCAGTTTGTGTAATTACAGCTGTTGTAACAGTGCTTAGAAAAAAACAGAGTGAAGCAATTGAGATTGAAAGAGGAAATAACGCAAAACTGGAAACAATCAATACAGAACTTACACAGGCAAAACAGGCGGCTGAACAGGCACTTGAAGTAGCCAGTTATGCCAGCAAGTCCAAAAGTGATTTTCTGGCCAATATGTCCCATGATATCCGTACACCAATGAATGCAATTACCGGTATTACATCATTGCTTGAACATGATGCAGGAAATGAAGAAAAAGTAAGAGAATATGCTAAAAAAATAGATGTTTCTGCACGGCATCTGTTGGGAATTATCAATGACGTTCTGGATATGAGCAAGATAGAAGCAGGAAAAACGGTTTTTAAGTATTCTGATTTTTCTATTTTGGAACTTATGCAGGAAATCCAAATGATGTTCCGGCCACAGGCAGAGGAAAAACATCAGAAGATGGTAATGAATCATGACAATATCAGGCATGAGTGGGTGAATGGTGATAAGGTTCACCTGATGCAGATTTTCAGCAACCTGCTTTCCAATGCAGTGAAGTATACCCAGGAAGGTGGAAAAATTCAGTTCCTTGTAGAAGAATATGAAACAAAATCCAGGGCGTATGCAAGGTACTGCTTTTTAGTCAGTGACAATGGTATGGGAATGTCGGCAGATTTCAAAGATACAATTTTTGATGCGTTTACCCGTGCAGAAAGTTCCCTTACAAACAAAATACAGGGAACCGGACTTGGAATGGCTATCACTAAAAATCTGGTTGAGGCAATGGGAGGTACCATTGATGTGGACAGCGAACTGGGACAGGGGAGCTGTTTTGAGGTTCTTATAGATCTGAAAATTGCAGAGGATAGAACGGTTGCTCTGGCGGCACAAGAAGAAACAGATGAGCAGGATGGTAATATCCTGCAGGGAATGAGATTCCTGTGTGCAGAGGATAATGAGCTGAACGCAGAGATCCTGACGGAACTGCTAAAGATTGAAGGTGCGGAATGTACCATCTGTGAAAATGGCGAAGAGATTTTGAAAGCATTTGAACAGTCTGCTCCAGGTGATTATGACATGATCCTGATGGATGTGCAGATGCCTGTTATGAATGGTTATGAGGCAACGAAGGCAATCCGCAGAAGTTCCCATGAGCTGGCAAAGACGATTCCGATCATTGCCATGACCGCCAATGCATTTTCAGAGGATATCCAGCATTCTCTGGCAGCCGGTATGAATGCACATGTTTCAAAACCGGTTGAGATGACGGTACTGGAGAAGACGATCAGAAGCATAAAATCCGGGGGGAGGGCACCGAACCGCAGGGCATTGAACAGTGATAAATGGAAAGTAACCAGACATAAAAGAATCGAAAAGGATAGTTAGGGATTGATAGAAAATGAAAGGAAAAAGAGTGATTGCAGGCATTCTGCTTGCGGGAATTTTAGCAGTCACCCT
>ONZT01000967.1_pt1 | contig 19013 bp, 10 predicted proteins | sample 1671571 | NCBI WGS metagenome assembly ONZT01 (sample SAMN06348170, study PRJEB24527) | human gut metagenome | biome: human gut; feature: ankylosing spondylitis patient; material: feces | host: Homo sapiens | place: China | collected 2015-10
GGCCACCTCCGGTCTGGAGATGAGCCAGAACTCCGAGCGTCTGAGCTGGAGCTTTGAGGAAGTGGATGCCAAGCTGAAGGGCATCATGGAGGGCATCTTCCACGCTTCCTACGACGCTTCTGTGGCCGCCGGTTCTGAGGGCAACCTGATGGTCGGTGCAAACTGCGCCGGCTTCCTGAAGGTTGCTACCGCCATGATGGCACAGGGCATCACCTACTAAGTCATACTGCATCGTCCAAGAGCCGCGCCCGCAGGGGTGCGGCTCTTTTTTGGTATAACCCCGCCCCGCTCTGCCCACACTGGCAGTATCTTATGGCAGAAAGGGAGTTTTGTATGGACGAGCAGATGTTTTGTTTTCAGTGTGAGCAGGCGGCGGGCTGCACCGCCTGCACCGGCGCAGCGGGGGTGTGCGGCAAGTCGGCCGAGACAGCCGCCGCACAGGACCGGCTCACCGGAGCGCTCATCGCGTTTGCCGGGCAGCTCATCGCGGCGGGGCGCGGCCCGGCCCCGGAACAGGCCCGGCTGCTGATGCAGGGGCTGTTCACCACCATTACCAACGTGAACTTTGACCCCGCCGCCGTGGACGCGCTGACCCGCCGGGTGCACGACGCCAGCCCCGGCACCGGCCCGGACTACGACATGCAGGCCCTCTGGCGGGAACCGGATGCCGACCGGCGCAGCCTGAAATGCTTTGTGCTGTTCAGCCTGCGGGGCATGGCCGCCTACAACTACCACGCCCGGGTGCTGGGCCGCATCGACCCGGAGCTGGACCGGTTCTTCTGTACCGCCCTGCAGGCCGTGGGCGACCCCGGCCAGACCACCGACGCCCTGTGGCAGCTGGTGCAGGCCACAGGAGAAGCCAGCTACCGCTGCATGGAGCTGCTGGACGCGGCCAACACCGGCGCGTTTGGCGATCCGGAACCGGTGCAGGTGCCCCTGACCATTGAAAAGGGGCCGTTCATCGTGATTTCCGGCCACGACCTCTACGACGCACAGCAGCTGCTGGAACAGACTGCAGGCCGGGGCGTCAACGTCTACACCCACTCGGAGATGCTGCCCGCCCACGGCTACCCGGAGCTGAAGCGCCGCTACCCCCACCTCAAGGGCAACTTTGGCACCGCATGGCAGAACCAGCAGCGGGAGTTCGAGGACATCCCCGCGCCCATCCTGTTCACCACCAACTGCATCATGCCCCTGCGCGCCAGCTACGCCGACCGGGTGTTCACCACCTCGGTGGTGGCTTACCCCGGCGTGCCCCACATCGACGAAGGGCGCGACTTTTCCCCGGTGATCGAAAAGGCGCTGGAGCTGGGCGGCTACGCGCAGGACACCCTGCTGCCCGGCCTGAACGGCGGCTCCACGGTGACCACCGGTTTTGCCCGCACCGCCGTGCTGCAGCACGCGGACGAGATCGTGCAGGCGGTGCGGGACGGTAAGCTGCGGCACTTCTTTCTGGTGGGCGGCTGCGACGGTACCCGGCCCAGCCGCCGCTACTACACCGAGTTTGCCCGCCTTACCCCGCCCGACACCATCCTGCTGACCCTGGCCTGCGGCAAGTTCCGCCTGAACGACCTGCCCCTTGGCACCGTGCCGGGCACCGGCCTGCCCCGCATCCTGGACGTGGGCCAGTGCAACGACGCCTACAGCGCCATCCGCATCGCATTGGCGCTGGCCGACGCCTTTGGCTGCGGCGTCAACGACCTGCCCCTCTCGCTGGTGCTGTGCTGGTTTGAGCAGAAGGCCGTGTGCATCCTCATCGCGCTGCTGGCGCTGGGCATCCGGAACATCCGGCTGGGGCCTACCCTGCCCCCGTTCCTCTCGCCGGGGGTGGTGCGCACCCTGCAGGAACGGTACGGCCTCAAGCCCATTGCCACCCCGGAAGCCGACCTGCAGGCCATTCTGGGCGGGTGAGGTTTCGTTTGTATGCCGCGCACAGCTGCGGGGGCTCGCGGCGTTTCGCACAAGAAGCGGCGCAATGTGTGTGGCATATTTGGTGCAGCTGTCACTTGAAGATTTTTCAGGAATCTGTATAATATCAGGTATCGGAACAAAGGCGTTCCGCAGGGGCATCCTATGCCCTTGCGGGGCGCTTTTTTCTTTTTGCAGGGGATAAAAAGCTGCGGAGGGTGCCGCAGCCCCCGGTAAGCAAACAAGTAAAAAGGATGGGAAAGACTATGGAAAACTTTACAGAGCAGAAAACCACCCTTGGTCTGTACGACCCACAGTTCGAGCACGATGCCTGCGGCATCGGCGCTGTGGTGGACATCAAGGGACGTAAAAGCCACCAGACGGTGGACGATGCACTGTCCATCGTGGAGCGGCTGGAGCACCGCGCCGGTAAGGACGCCGAGGGCAAGACCGGCGACGGCGTGGGCATCCTGCTGCAGATCAGCCACAGGTTCTTCTCCAAGGTCGCCGAGGAGCTGAACATCCGGCTGGGCAACGAGCGGGAGTACGGCGTGGGTATGTTCTTCTTCCCCCAGAACGAGCACCTGCGGGCACAGGCCATGAAGCTGTTCGAGGTGGTCACCCACAAGGAGGGATTGGAGTTTCTGGCATGGCGCGAAGTGCCCGTGGACCCCGATGCCGTGGGGCAGAAGGCGCGGGACTGCATGCCCGCCATCTGGCAGTGCTTCATCAAAAAGCCCGCCAAGGTAAGCAAGGGCATCGAGTTTGACCGCCGCCTGTACATCGTGCGCCGCGTGTTCGAGCAGGCCAGCAACGGCACCTATGTGCCCAGCCTGTCCAGCCGCACCATCGTGTATAAGGGCATGTTCCTCGTGCACGACCTGCGCCGCTTCTACGCCGACTTACAGGACCCGGATTATGAATCTGCCATCGGCATGGTGCACAGCCGCTTTTCTACCAATACCAATCCCAGCTGGATGCGTGCACACCCCAACCGCTTTATCCTGCACAACGGCGAGATCAACACCATCAAGGGCAACACCGATGCCATGCTGGCGCGCGAGGAGAGCATCTCCAGCCCCATTCTGCAGGACGATATGAACAAAATCCTGCCCATCATCAACACCTCCGGTTCGGACTCTGCCATGCTGGATAACACCTTGGAGTTTATGGTGATGAACGGCATGGACCTGCCGCTGGCCGTGATGATCACCATCCCCGAGCCGTGGGAGAACAACAAGAACATCAGCCAGAAAAAGCGGGATTTTTACCAGTACTACGCCACCATGCTGGAGCCTTGGGACGGCCCCGCCGCCATCCTGTTCTCGGACGGCGATGTGATGGGCGCGGTGCTGGACCGCAACGGTCTGCGCCCCAGCCGCTACTACATCACCAAGGACGGCCGCATGATCCTGTCCTCTGAGGTGGGTGTGCTGGAATGCGACCCGGAGAATATTCTGGTCAAGGAGCGTTTGCGCCCCGGCAAGATGCTGCTGGTGGATACCATCAAGGGCGAAGTGGTGGATGACGAGAAGCTGAAGGAACTTTATGCCAGCCGCGAGCCCTACGGCGAGTGGATCGACCGCAATCTGGTACAGCTGAGCGGACTGAAGATCCCCAACGTAAAGGTGGAAAGCTACACTGGCGAGCAGCTGACCCGGCTGCAGAAGGTGTTCGGCTACAAGTACGAGGACGTGAACACCATGATCCTTGCCATGGCGCGGGCGGGCGCAGAGCCTTCCGGCGCCATGGGTACCGACACCCCGCTTGCTGTGCTCAGCAGCCAGCATCCCCCGCTGTTCAACTACTTCAAGCAGCGGTTTGCACAGGTGACGAACCCGCCAATTGACGCCATCCGGGAAAAGGTAGTCACCTCCACCAGCGTTTACATCGGTGCCCACGGCAATCTGTTGGAGGATAAGCCCGAGAACTGCAAGGTGCTCAAGGTTCACAATCCCATCCTGACCAACACCGACCTGTTGAAGATCAAGTACATGAACGTGCCGGGCTTCAAGGTGGCTACGGTATCCATCAACTACTACAAGAACACCAGTCTGGAAAAGGCCATCGACCGGGTATTTCTGGAAGTAGACCGCGCTTACAAGGAGGGCGCAAACATCATCATCCTGTCCGACCGTGACGTGGACGAATACCATGTGACCATCCCCAGCCTGCTGGCGGTGTCGGCAGTGTCCCAGTACCTCATCCGCACCAAAAAGAGCACCGCACTGGCGCTGATTCTGGAAAGCGCCGAGCCCCGGGAAGTGCACCACTTTGCCACTCTGCTGGGCTACGGTGCCTGCGCCATCAACCCCTATCTGGCACACGAGACCATCGGGCAGCTGATCGACGAGGGTCTGCTGGACAAGGACTACTACGCCGCTGTGCAGGACTACGACAACGCCATCCTCAGCGGCATCGTGAAGATTGCCTCCAAGATGGGCATTTCCACCATCCAGAGCTACCAGAGCAGCCAGATCTTTGAGGCTGTGGGCATCTCGAAGGAGGTCATTGATAAATACTTTACCGGCACCGTGAGCCGTGTGGGCGGCATCAGCATGGCGGACATTCAGGCCGATGTGGAGGCGCTGCATAACGCGGCCTTTGACCCGCTGGGGCTGGATATCAACATGGAGCTGGCCGACAGCGGTGCCCACAAGTTCCGCAGCGGCAAGGAAGAGCACCTGTTTAACCCCCAGACCATCCATCTGTTCCAGAAAGCCTGCCGCACCGGCGATTACGACACCTTCAAGCAGTTCACCCAGACGGTGGACAACATGGGTGCCGAGGGCGTACATCTGCGCAGCCTGCTGGACTTCAACTACGCCGCAGACGGCGGCATCCCGCTGGAGGAGGTAGAGCCGGTCTCCAGCATCGTCAAGCGGTTCAAGGGCGCTGCCATGAGCTACGGCGCACTGGGCAGCGAGGCGCACGAGACCATTGCCATCGCCCTGAACCGTCTGGGCGGCCGCAGCAATACCGGCGAGGGCGGCGAGCCTGAGGAGCGTTACCACAGCGAGAGCAATTCCAAGATCAAACAGGTGGCTTCTGCCCGCTTTGGCGTGACCAGCAAGTATCTGGTCAGCGCCGAGGAGATCCAGATCAAGCTGGCACAGGGCGCAAAGCCCGGCGAGGGCGGCAACCTGCCCGGTGCCAAGGTGTATCCGTGGATCGCCAAGACCCGCCACAGCACCACCGGCGTGGGGCTCATCTCTCCCCCGCCCCACCACGATATCTACTCCATCGAGGATCTGGCAGAGCTGATCTACGATCTGAAAAACGCCAACCGCAACGCTAACATCAATGTCAAGCTGGTCAGCGAGGCCGGTGTCGGCACCATTGCTGCCGGTGTTGCCAAGGGCGGCGCACAGGTCATTCTGGTGTCCGGCTATGACGGCGGCACCGGTGCTGCGCCCCGCACCTCCATCAAGCACGCCGGTCTGCCTTGGGAGCTGGGCATCGCCGAGACCCACCAGACCCTGATCCTGAACGGCCTGCGCACCCGTGTGCGCATTGAAAGTGACTCCAAGCTGCTGTCCGGCCGGGATGTGGCCATCAGCTGCATGCTGGGCGCAGAGGAGTTCGGCTTTGGCACTACCCTGCTGATGGCCGAAGGCTGCATGATGATGCGCGTGTGCAATCTGGACACCTGCCCCATGGGCATCTGCACCCAGAACCCCGAGCTGCGCAAGAACTTCAAGGGCAAGCCGGAGTACATCATCAACTATCTCACCTTTGTGGCTGAGGAACTGCGGGAGTACATGGCAAAGCTGGGCGTGCGCACCGTGGACGAGCTGGTGGGCCGCACCGACCTGCTGCGGGTCAAGCCCGCCGCCCCGGGCAGCCGTGCAGCGGAGTTGGATCTGGACTGCATCCTGCACAACCCCGCCATTGCAAACAGTAACGTCCACTTTATCAAGGAGGACAGCTACGACTTCCATCTGGAAAACACGCTGGACATGAAGGTGTTGATGAAGAAGTTCAAGCTGGGCAGCAAGGCTCCCCAGAGCGTCAGCCTGAATGTTTCCAACGTGGACCGCGCCTTTGGTGCCATCTTTGGCAGCGAGATCACCCGCAAATACGGCAACGACCTGCCGGATGATGTGTACACCGTACACTGCACCGGTGCAGGCGGCCAGAGCTTTGGTGCCTTTATTCCCAATGGCCTGACGCTGGAACTGGTGGGCGACTGCAACGACTACATGGGCAAGGGCCTTTCCGGCGGCAAGATCGTTGTGCGCCCGCCGCAGGGCATCGACTTCAAACCCGAGGAGAACATCATCACCGGCAACGTGGCGCTGTACGGCGCTACCAGCGGCAAGGCGTTCATCTCCGGCGTGGCCGGTGAGCGCTTCTGTGTGCGCAACAGCGGCGCTACCGCCGTTGTAGAGGGCGTGGGCGACCACGGCTGCGAGTACATGACCGGCGGCACCGTGGTGGTACTGGGACAGACCGGCAAGAACTTTGCAGCCGGTATGACCGGCGGCATTGCCTATGTGCTGGACGAAAACTGGGACTTCTACCAGCGGGTGAACAAGGAGACCGTCAGCCTTGAGCCGGTGGAGCACAAGTACGATGTTGCCACCCTGAAGGAGCTGATCCGCGCCCATGTGGAGGCCACCAGCTCTCCGCGCGGCAAGGAAATTCTGGACAATTTCAGCGCGTTCCTGCCCAAATTCAAAAAGGTGCTGCCTTACGATTACGACCGCATGCTGCGGGTCATCGCCTCGGTAGAGGAGCGTGGTCTGGACGGCGAGCAGGCACAGATCGAAGCATTCTATGCAGTGCAGAAGCATAAGTAAGGAGGGGCAGCAGCATGGGTAAGACAACAGGATTTATGGATTATGCGCGCAAGACCAGCACGGACGTTGCGCCGCTGGAGCGCCTTGAAAATTTTAACGAGTTCCACATCTGGCTCTCGCGGGAGCAGCAGCAGACGCAGGCCGCCCGCTGCATGGATTGCGGCGTGCCCTTCTGTCAGGCGGGCATGATGATCGGCGGCATGGCTTCCGGCTGCCCGCTAAACAACCTCATCCCGGAGTGGAACGACTTGGTGTACCACGGCAAGTGGGAGCTTGCGCTCCACCGCCTGATGGCCACCAACCGCTTCCCGGAGTTTACCAGCCGGGTGTGCCCCGCCCTGTGTGAGGCCGCCTGCACCTGCGGGGATGTGACCGGCAACAGTGTCACCGTGCGCGAAAACGAACACGCCATCATCGAGACGGCCTACGCCAAAAACTGGCTTACCGCCACCCCGCCGCCGACCCGCACCGGCAAAAGCGTTGCCGTGGTGGGCAGCGGCCCTGCGGGGCTTTCGGTGGCAGAGTACCTGAACAAGCGTGGCCACGCCGTTACGGTGTTTGAGCGCGCCGACCGCGTGGGCGGTCTGCTGATGTACGGCATCCCCAACATGAAGCTGGACAAGGCAGTCATCGAGCGCCGGGTCAAGCTGATGCAGGCCGAGGGTGTTGTGTTCCGCACCGGCATGGATGTGGGCGGTGCCGTGCCCGCCGAGCAGCTGCTGGCAGATTTTGATGCCGTGGTGCTGTGCTGCGGCGCCAAAAAGCCCCGGGACCTGAACGTGCCCGGCCGGGACGCCAAGGGCGTTCACTTTGCGGTGGACTACCTGACCAGCGTGACCAAGAGCCTGCTGGACTCGGGTTTTGCGGACGGCAAGGCCATCAACGCAGCCGGTAAAAACGTGCTGGTCATCGGCGGCGGCGACACCGGTAACGACTGTCAGGGCACTGCCCTGCGGCAGGGCTGCACCGACCTGATGGCGCTGGAAATGATGCCGCAGCCCCCTGTCGAGCGCACCGCTGCAAACCCGTGGCCGGAGTGGCCCCGGGTGCTGAAGGTGGACTACGGTCAGACCGAGTGCATTGCCAAGTTCGGTAAGGACCCGCGCGTGTACCAGACCACCGTCAAGGAGTTTTTGAAGGATGACGCCGGCAACCTGACCGGTGCCGTCATCAGCTGCCTGAAGCCGGAGCGCGACCCCGAAACCGGCCGCACCAGCATGGTGCCCACCGGCAAGGAATTTACCTACGACTGCCAGCTGGCGTTTATTGCCGCAGGCTTTACCGGCTGCGAAAACTACACAGCCGATGCCTTTGGGGTGGAGTTGACCGCCCGGGGCAATGTAGCCGACCACAGCTTTAAGACCAACGTGGACAAGGTATTCGTCTGCGGTGATATGCGCCGCGGTCAGAGCCTTGTGGTATGGGGTCTGCGCGAAGGCCGCGATTGCGCCGCCGAAGTAGACCGCTGCCTGATGGGCTACACCAACCTTTAATTTGCCATTCTCTTTCCTATCCTAAACAAGCAGAAGCGGGAGCCCGTTGCAAGGCTCCCGCTTCTGCTTTTATTTTTTAATCGGTATCGTATTCCGGCTCTGTGCTGCCCTCTGGGGGCGTTTCCGGGGTAGTGGGCTCGGTAGCGGCAGGCTCTTCCGGGGTGGCGGTGATCTGCACACTGGGGTCTGCGGCGATATATATGGTGATCACCGTACCCACCGTGACCATAGCGCCCTCTTCCTCACTGGCAGAGACTACGCAGCCCGTGGCGTAAGAGCCATCGTTCACCACCATGAAGCAGCTGGCCACAAGCCCCCGGCTGCTCAGGATCTCAATAGCCTTATCCTGCGATGCACCGATGATCTTGGGCATCTCCACCTTCTCCGGGCCCTGACTGACCACGATCTGGATCACCTCGCCGTTTTCCATCACCTCGCCAGCCTCCGGCTCCTGCCGGATGACCTGCCCGGAGGGCACGGTATCGCTGTACTCCAGCACCGCCCGGAACAGGTACATACTGGTGTACTCGCGGTTATTCTTGATCTGCTCGTAATCAATGCCCACAAAGTTGGGTACAAGGTTCTGGGGCTTCATTTCCTCGCTGCTGGCAGCTTCCGAGCTCGGCTCCGAAGAGGGCAGCTGCTCCTCCTTGCTGCTCACGATGCCCCACAGGGTGAGCAAGATCAGAACGGAAAGCAGGATCAGGATGCCCGCCAGCAGGCCCTTCAAACTGAGCAGATGTTCCCTGCCCTGCCCGCTCTGCTCCGCCCGCACCGGATGCATCGGGGTCTCCGGCTTCATGGTGCGGGTCAGCTCTGCGGTATATTCTTTGGAAGAAAGCGCCTGATACAGCTGCGGCACAGTCTGGATGCGTTCCATGACCTTGAGCCACAGCCCCAACTGCAATACATCGGAGACATAGGCCGGTACGGCAGGCTCTACGGTGCGTGCCCGGGGGTTGGAGTCCGACGCCACGCGCTGAGCAGCGGGCATGGGTGCCTGCCCGCATACCATGCGGTAAAAGACGGCGGCAAGGCTGTACTCATCGGTGTAGCGCCCCTCAAACTCGGCGGTGGTGTACTGCTCCGGCGCAGAGTAGCCCTCGTACAGCTGCTCGTGCAGGCCGCTGCCTGCGGTGCGCAGACCCACGGTGGCATACCCGGCCAGACGGCACCGGCCGTCTGCCATTACCCGGATATTCTCCGGGCAGATGCCGCGGTGCACCAGCCCTGCCTTGTGCATGGCTGCCACGCCCTCAAACACCGGACGCAGCATGGCGCAGGCATCCTCTGCCCGCACCGGGGCGGGACGGTTTGCCAGCCACTGTTCCAGCGGAGTGCCGCCTAAATTTTCCAGCACCGCATACACGGTGTTGTTGGCCTCCACCACGTCCAGCACGGCCTCCAGACCGCTGGCGGGGGTAATGCGTTGGATGGCGCGGTACAGGTCTGCAAAGTCCATGCGGGTGGTCTTGAACAGCACTTCGCTGCCCTGCTTGGGGCGCAGGATGCAGTCCGCCCCGCGCTCGGCAGACAGGGTGAGCGGCAGATACTCCTTGATGGTCACCCGGAAGCCGCCCAGATTCTCCACGCCGCTGTACAGCACACCCTCGCCATCCAGACTGCGCATCTCGCCCACGGTATAGCGCCCAGCCAGCACCGTGCCCACCGGCAGACAGCCCGCCGGATTGCACCCCTCCAGAATCTTCCCGCAATGGGGGCAGACGGTCGCCGCAGGCGGCAGTTCCCCAATGCAGAACGGACACAGGCGTTTTTGCTCCATAGTGTTCTCTCCCCTTCCAAGCTTCTATGCTTTTTATTTTATCATAGTGTTCCCCGCCGTGCAAGCTGTCCGCATTTTGGTGCAAGCGCAAAAAAGACCGGGGCCCGCAGCCCAAAGGGCTGACAGGCTCCGGTCTTATAGATGCAAGTTTTTTCCCTTATGCTGCGCTTAGTGGATGAACACAGGGCCCAGCGGGTTTGCGATGGGGCTTACATAGCCGCCCAGCAGCTTGGGGATCATCAAGCTGATGTCGGGGACGTAGGTCAGCAGCAGCAGTGCAATGAACATGCACAGGTAGAACGGCAGGGTCGCCTTGACCACTTTCTCCATGGGGCGCTTTGCAACGGCAGAGCCGATGAACAGAACGGAGCCAACGGGAGGAGTGAGCAGACCGATGCCACAGTTCAGAACCACGATGATACCGAACTGGATGGGATCGATGCCGATGGAGGTGGCGATGGGCAGCAGGATGGGGGTAGCGATCAGGATGATGGGAGCCATATCCATGATCATGCCCAGCACCAGCAGGATCAGGTCGATGAGCAGTGCAATGATGTAGGGGTTATCGGTGAGGTCGGTGATGGCGGTTGCTGCCAAATCAGGCACGTGCAGCATGGTCAGGCAGTTGCCGAACACTGCAGAGGTAGCGATCAGGATCAGCACGATGGACAGGGTGTTGACGCACTCGTCCAGAGCGTGCCACACGCCCTTCCAGTCCAGACCCTTATAGACGAACACGGAAACCAGCAGAGAGTAGATAACGGCGATAGCAGCGGACTCGGTAGCGGTAAACACACCGCCGACAACGCCGAACACCACGATGATGACAGCGGCCAGTGCCCAGATGGAGGTGCCCAGCTGCTTGACAAAAGCCTTGATGCTGAACGGATCGCCCTTGGGGTAGTTGCGCTTGACCGAAATGATGTAGGAGCCGATCATCAGCACGATAGCCAGCAGAGCGCCGGGCAGGTAGCCGGCCAGAAACAGGCTGCCCACGGAGATACCACCGGCGGTGGTAGCGTAGATGACCATGTTATGGCTGGGAGGAACCAGCAGACCCTCGCAGGAGGAGGTGATGGTAACAGCGGTGGAGAAGTCTGCGCCGTAGCCCTGATCCACCATCATGGGGATCATGATGGAACCGATGGAAGCGGTATCGGCGGAAGCAGAACCGGAAATGCCTCCGAAGAAGTAGGAAGCCACGATGTTGACCATGGCCATACCGCCGCGCATCCAGCCCACGCAGGCGTCAGCCAGTGCGATCAGCTTTTCAGAGATGCCGCCGGAGCCCATGAGCACGCCCATGGTGATGAAGAACGGAACTGCCATCAGGCTGAAGGAAGAAATGCCCTTGACCATCAGGCGGCAGACGTCGGTCAGTGCCTGACCCTGCACCAGCATGCACAGCACGCTGGACAGACCAACGGCGTATGCAATGGGGAAGCGCAGGAAAATCATAACAAAGAAGCTGACAAGAAGGACAATGATCGCCAGTGTCTGAACTGTCATATTACATTTCCTCCTTTACAAAAAAGCTCTTAACGTGGTTGTACAGAGACTCGATCTCGAAGATGATCATGGCAACACCGGCCAGCGGCACCGGGAAGTACATCCAGAAGCGGCTCAGCCAAGGCATGGAAACATAGAAGCCACGACCGCCCAGCGTGGTGGCGTAGTTCCAGCCGACCACCATCATGACCACACCAAGAACCATCACAGCCACGTCGGACAGAATGTCCAGCGCCTTGACCACTTTCTTGGGCAGGTACATATCAAAGGCAGTCATGCGGATGTGTGCGCCGCGGCGGATAGCCAGCGCAGCGCTCAGCACAGCCATGTAGCTCATGCAGGTCAGAACGACCTCCTCAGACCAAGAGGGGTCCGGGATAAAGGGGACGTAACGGCCAATGACCGACATCGTGGTAATGAGGATATCTGCGATCAGCAGGATCTTGCAGATGAACAGAACCACCTTGTAGGTAAAGTCGTACGCCGGTCTGATCTTATCCAGAGTGGTAAAGATTTTCGGCATAGAAATTCCTCCATATAAAAGCCCGGCGAAGCCTGCGGGCGTATTCCCGTGGGCCTCCGCCGGGCAATGTACTACTTGGATTGGATGGAAAGCCAGATTATGCCTTCATGTCCAGCAGCTTCTGGTACAGCTCAGCCTGATCAGAGGTGTTGTCCTTGATGACCTTAGCGCAGGCTTCCTGCCAAGGAGTCTTGTCGTCCACGTCCACAACGTTGCAGCCGGAGGAGCGCAGCTCTTCCAGAACCTTGTTCTCAGCGGTCTCGGACAGATCAGCGTTGAACTTCTGGGTGTCGGCAGCAGCAGCCATAACAGCAGCCTGCTGGTTAGCGGTCAGCTTGCCCCATGCGTTGTCGGTGATAACTGCCTGCACAGCGCCCAGAGTGTGGCCGTCCAGAATCAGGTTGTTAGCAACCTCGGGGAAAGCGTTGGACTTGTAGTTTGCGATGGGCTGCTCAGCGCCATCCACAACGCCGGTCTGCAGTGCGCTGTACAGCTCGCCGAAAGCAACGACGGTGGGGTTAGCGCCCAGACCTTCGACCATGCCGTTCATAACGGGGTCGTTGGACACACGCAGCTTCATGCCCTTCAGGTCGCCGATAGCAGCAACGGGCTTGACGGTGAAGAAGTGACGGAAGCCCTCCTCGCCGTAGAACAGACCGCGAACGGGCAGGCCCAGCTCCTGGGGCTCGTTCAGGAACTCAGGAGCCAGATCGCTGTTGGCAAAGTTCCAGAAGTGAGCGCGGTTGTTGAAGGTGAAGGGGATGGACAGCAGCTTAGACTTGTTGCAGCCATAGCTGGTCAGAGCGAAAGCAGAGATACGGCTGATATCAATGGAGGTAGAGCCGCCCAGAATAGCGTCCAGAACATCGTTCTCAGAGCCCAGAACACCGGAAGCCTGCACGTCAACGACCACAGAACCGCCGCTCAGCTCCTCGACCTTCTCCTTGAAGTGAGAACCGGTCTGACCAACGATAGTATCCAGCGGGTTGACCTCGGCGTAGACCAGAGTCACCTTGGGATCGCTGGCAGCAGCAGCGGCATCACCGGCAGCGGTGGAAGCAGCAGCAGAACTGGCGGGGGTGCTTGCGGGCTTATCGCTACGGCAAGCGGTCAGAGCAACAGCAGCAGTAGCTGCACCGGCAACAGCGAGAAAGCTGCGACGAGAGATCATTTTCATAGGAATCGTCCTCCTTAAAATAATTGTGAACTCCTCCGGGCGCACAGGTGCCGGAGCTTTCGTTCATTGACTGTACACACTTTAGCAAATTTTCCGAAATGAAACAAGAGCTTTCAAAAAATGTCCTGTTTTTCGAAAGAATGTCAAGATTATTTTTGCCACAATGCACAATCGTCTTTCATTTTGTTTGTGCAACACTGCTGACCAGTTGGATACATTCCTGTATTTATGAGCAAAATAACACCCCGAAAAATGTCCGTCCGGGGCACTTCTCGGGGTGTTTTCTTCAGCTTTTCTGTATCCGGTCGATCAGTTCCTGCTGGGTGGAGAACGCATCGTACATGGGCTGCACCGCTGCGCGGAAGCGGGCTTTCTCGGCCTCGTCCAGTTCGGTGACGCAGATGCCCCGCTTGCGCATATTCTGCTCTGCGTTCGCCTCCCGCCGTGCCCAGAGCTCGCGCTCCTTCTGCGCGCTCTCCCGGGCGCAGGCGCGGATCACCTCTGGGAAGCTTTCGTCCAATGCGGCAAGTTTTTCCATCACCGCCGGGCTGGCCAGCTGCACCTCCGGCACACGGGTGTGCTCGTCCTTCAGGAAAAAGGGCGCTACCTCGTAGTGCCCCATCACCTCGTAGCTGGGCCAGTTGTTCTCTGCGCCATCGATCTCGGCATTATGCAGGGCGGCATACACCTTGCTGTACACCACCTGCGCCGGCTTTGCGCCCAGTGCGGTGATCATGTCGCTCATCATGTCCGACTCCTGCACCCGGATGGTCAACCCCTGCAAGTCATCCAGCCCTGTCACCTTTTCTCGGGTGTAGAAGCTGCGCACACCGGCGTCGAACCACGAAAGTCCTACTAAATCCATCCCGTCCAGCATGGCCAGAAACTCGTCCCCGATGCTGCCGTCCAGCACCCGCCACATCTGCTGGGCATCGCTGTACAGGTAGGGCAGCTGCAATACGCTGAGTTCCGGCTCGTACTCCGCCAGCTGGCTCAGAGACACGCGGGAAAAATCCACCCCGCCGAACTGCATCTGCTGGATAATGCTCTGCTCTGCACCCAGTTCTGCCCCGCTGTAAACCAGCACCTTCACCCGACCATCCGTGCGCTGCGCCACAAGCTCGGCAAAGGCCTTTGCCGCCTTGCTGGTGGGGTAGTCCTCCGGCTGGTTCTCGGCATAGCGCAGGATGAGCGGCTTCTCCTGCTCCGAAGAAGCAGACTGCGCCGTGCAGCCTGTGACTGCCAGCGCCGGGGCTGCCGTCAGCAGACGCAGCAGCTGACGGCGGGTCACAGCCGCGCCTCCCGGGCTGCCTTTGCCGCTTCCTTCCGGTACTGGGTGGGGGTCATACCGGTGCGCTTTTTAAAGGCGCGGGCAAAGTAGCTGGCATCCTCGTAGCCCACCATGGAGGCCACCTCCGCTGCGGAGCGGAAGGGGTCGGACAGCAGCTCCTTGGCGGCGTTGATGCGTAGCTCGGTCAAGCAGTCCAGAAAGTTCATCTTCTGGTACTTTTTGAACTGTGCCGAAAGATACGCCGGGCTGATGTGCAAAATTTCGCTCACGCTGTCCAGCGAGAGGTCGGCCATATAGTTATCTTCCATATACTTGCGCACATGATCCATCACCAGCGCGTTGCGGTCGCTCTCCCCTTCCCCGGCGGGTTCGGCCTCCTGCTCCGGGGCGGTTTCCGGCTCCGGCTCCACCGCAGCCAGCTCGGCCAAGCGGCGGCCGGCCTCGATCTGCCGGATGGCGCGGCGGATGGCGGCCTCGGTCTCGTCCGGGTCCACCGGTTTCAGCAGATAGTCGCAGGCTCCCAGATGCACCGCCTCGTGGGCGTACTGGAACAGGCTGTATGCCGTGATAAAGATCACCTTGCACTCCGGGCGCTGTTCCAGCACCGCGCGGGCGGCATCCAAACCGTTCATGCCCGGCATCTCGATGTCCATCAAAATCAGGTCTGCTTCCCAGAGTACAGCGGTATCGGCGGCTTTGCGGCCATTTTCTGCCATCTCCACCGTCACCTCATGCTCGAACCGGCGCATGACGATATCCGCCAGCGCTTCCCGCTCCATTCTCTCGTCATCCGCGATCAACAGACGAATCATTCCTCAAATTCCTCCTCATTCTCCACCAGCGGCAGATACAGGATCACCGCAGTTCCCCGCCCCGGCCGGGAGCGCACCACCACCCGGCAGCGGGCATCCAGCAGCCGCAGACGGGCAGCCACATTATAAATGCCGATATGCTCCCAGCGGAGTGCGGGCTGTTCCAATGCCGTGCGCAGCTGCTGCAGCTGCTCCGGCTCAATGCCCACGCCGTTGTCCAGCACCCGGATGCACAGCAGGCCTTTTTCCCGCAGGGGCACCATGCGGATGCGCACCACGCCGCCCTCTTCCTTGGGGCAGATGCCATGCTTGAAGGCGTTTTCCACGATAGGCTGCAAGATAAAGGACGGCACCATGGTCTCGGTCAGATCCAGCGAGTCCGAGAACGCCCACTCCATCTGCACCCGGTCGCCAAAGCGCACATGGTAGATGGAGTAGTACTCGTCCACAACGCGCACCTCCCGGGAGAGGGGCACCTGCTCATCGTTGCTCATCAGGCTGTAACGCAGCAGATGGGAAAGCGCCATAATGAGCGCCTGCGTGCGGTAGGCGGACTCTGTACCCGCCATCTGCTGGATGACGTTCAGGGTATTGAACAGAAAATGCGGGTCGATCTGGCTGCGCAGCTGCTGCAACCGGCTGCGCTCCATGCGGTTCTGCAGTTCCAATGCCTCGGTCTTTTGGCGGTGCAGCTCCCGCTCGATCTCGTTTTTCTCCTGTAAGGTGCTCACCTGCTGCGCCATAGAGTGTTTCATGCGGTTGAAGGACTCCGCCAGCTGGCCGATCTCCGGCTGCTTGGGCAGCGGGATATCCGGGGTATCGAACTGGCTGCGGCTGATGGCGCGGGAAGCAACGATCATCTGGGAAACCGGGGTCAACAGCCGCATGACCATCAGACCGGAGGCGCAGCCCAGCGCCACGCACAGCGCCACCACCACGATCTGCATCAGGGCGATCCGCTCGCCCAGCTCCGAGATCTCGGTGTAAGTAGTCTGGGCGTCCAGAATCGAGGCTTTCAGCAGCTGCATGGTGTACTGGCTCAGATACCCGCTGCAGACCGAGACCTTGTTATAGTACAGCTGGGATGCCTTTGCATCCTGTCCGCTGGTAAGGTAACCTTCCAGCTCTTCCAGCAGGGTGTTATAGCTGCCGTAGGTGGTCTCCACCGCACCGTACAGCACCCACTGCTCATCGCTGACGTTCTGCAAGCCGTCCATGTTAGATCGGATGCGCCACAGCCATGCGTTGCTGGTGGAGCAGGCTGCCTGAAGCTTTTCCAGCATCTCCTCAGTCTCGCCATTCTCCCAGCGGTACGCTTCCAGAATGCTGATGGAGCTTTCTACACCGCCCTGAAAGCGGCTGATGGCATTAAAGTTGCCCATCTGGTCGTCCTGTACCTGCTGCACCGCCCGTGCCTGATAGCCGTTCAGGGCAAGCTGCAACGCAAAGGCCGCAAAAAAGGCTGCCAAGCACAGCACCATGCGCTGCTTGAGTGTAATACTGCGCTTCCAGTTGCGCTTTTCCATGCAAGGCTTCCCCCTTTTTTCGTTGGATAGTATCTTATTTTACCACGCCTTGCGGGCGGTTTGCAAGCCGGATGCACCGCTGCCGGTGCATCTTTTGCTTGCTTCTTGCCGGTAAATGTGGTACTATGCCCAAAAAGGAGGGTAACTTTATGACCCAGAATGTTTGCGTTTCCGTTCAGATGGACGAAAAGGGCTTTCGCGATTTTGCATCTTTCGACCTGCTGCGCCACAACAAGGGCTGGCAGCGCCCGGCGGTGTTCACCGCCATTCTGTTGGTGTGCGCCGGCATCTGCCTGAGCCAGATCGGCAAGCGGGAGGGTGCCGGGCTGCTGACCGCCGTGCTGGCCATCGTAGCCACCGGTCTGCCCGCCGTATACTTCGGCACCTTTTTTTCGAACCTCTCCAAGCAGATCAAAAAGCTGGGTCTGCCCCGCCCCTTCTACCGGCTGGAACTGGACGCTGCCGGGCTTTCGGTCTGGATGGCCGGTGAGCAAAACAAGGCCGAGCCCACCAACCGCTACACTTGGAACACCGTGTACTGCGCCTACCGCACCAAAGAGGCGGTGTACATCTACGTCCAGAAGAATCAGGCCTATCTGCTGAACGAGAGCATGGATGCCGCATGGAGCCTGCTGGGCAGCACCCTGCCCGCCGCCAGCCTGCACGACTGCCGGAAATAAGGGCCCCGGAGCGATTTTTCATGCGCTCCGCTTTGCTTTGCACATGAATAGCGGAACAATTATGTTTTTTCGAACTCCCGGAGCGTCTGCGGACGCTCCGGGAGTCTATTTTTACATAACAATTTTCACAAAACAAAAACCCACGCTGCGGCAAAGCAAAAGCGCAGCGTGGGTCACGGAAATAGCGTTATAAAGTTTTAGCGGGCGAGGGTGTACTTGTGCAGGGTCTTGCGCACTGCACCGTTACCGGCGTACAGCTCCTTGACCATGCCCTCGATCTTTTCGCCCAGACCGACGGCATACAGATCCACACCGAACACATCGGCACGGCTGTACAGAGCCTTCAGGCAGCTGAAGTCCTGCTCACCTTCCTTGACTTCCAAGGGGTTGACGATAGCCTGCAGCTCAGCCAGCAGCGGATCGGGAGAGATCTCGAAGGGCTGGCCGTTGTCGTCGATACCCTTCAGGTAGCGGGCATAGCCTGCCAGCACCAGCGGGATCAGCACGAGATTGGACTTGTCCAGACCGCGCTCCTCGTAAGCCTTGATGGTCTCGCCGAAGCGGATGGCCAGCTTCTGGGAGGTATCGGTAGCGATACGCTGGGGAGCATCGGGCATGAAGGGGTTGGGCAGACGGCGGTTGATGACAGCGCCGATGAACTCGTAGGGGTTCAGCACGCCGGGATCGACCACAACGGGCATAGCCTCGATATAGCCGATCTTCTGGATAAAGGAGCGCAGATCCTCGTCTGCCATCTCGGCAGAGATGAGGGTGTAGCCCAGCATGCAGCCATAGATGGACATGGCAGTGTGCAGGGGGTTCAGGCAGGTGCAGACCTTCATCTTCTCGATCTTGTCCACGGTCTCGCGGTCGCAGTACAGCACGCCGCCCAGCTCCAGCGGAGGACGATCATTGGTGTAGTGGTCCTCGATGCACAGGTACTGGGTCTCCTCGGCGTTGACGAAGGGAGCGGTGAAGGTGTGCTTCTCGGTCACGATGGTATAGTTGTCCTCAAAACCGTCCTTTGCCAGCATCTCCTGCACCTTTGCGTCCGGGCGCGGGGTGATCTTATCGATCATGCTCCAGGGGAAGGTGATCTTGGTCTCGTCCTGCACATAAGCCAGGAACTCTGCGGGCACCAGACCCTGCTCCACCCACTTTGCAGCGTAGGCGTGGACAGCAGTCTTGACCTTATCGCCGTTGTGAGAGCAGTTATCCATGCTCTGCACGGTCAGGGGCAACTTACCGGCCTTGAAGCGCTCGTACAGCAGAGCGGTGACCTTGCCCATGGCCAGCACGGGGGTCAGGCCGCGCTCCAAGTCAGCGGGAGCAACGCCGTAGCCCTTCTCGGTGATGGTGAAGGAGATCATCTGCAGGCTGGGGTTCTGGAAGATCTCCACCAGACGTGCCCAATCAGCGCCGAAGGAATAGTCAGCCTTCAGGCTCTCGGTAACGGAAGCGATGACCTTCTTCTCGATCTCGCCGGTGGACTTCAGGCAGACCAGCAGG
>ONZT01000972.1_pt1 | contig 18925 bp, 10 predicted proteins | sample 1671571 | NCBI WGS metagenome assembly ONZT01 (sample SAMN06348170, study PRJEB24527) | human gut metagenome | biome: human gut; feature: ankylosing spondylitis patient; material: feces | host: Homo sapiens | place: China | collected 2015-10
TTTATATAACTTATTATAATAATAAAATCTGTAAGGGATAGTTGCAATATATCATAATACCCTCACAGATACACAAGAACGGAGGACAATAATGGATTACAAGAACGCTGGTGTTGATATTGAAGCAGGTTACAAGTCAGTTGAGTTAATGAAGGATGCGGTTAAGTCTACATTCAGACCAGAAGTATTAGGAGGAATTGGTGGTTTCTCGGGTGCATTTTCACTTGAAAAGATTAAGCAGATGGAAGACCCTGTACTCCTTTCAGGAACAGACGGATGTGGAACTAAGGTTAAGTTAGCATTTATTATGGATAAGCATGATACTATCGGTATCGATGCAGTTGCTATGTGCGTTAATGATGTTGTATGTGCAGGTGGAGAGCCTCTTTTCTTCCTTGACTACATCGCATGTGGAAAGAATTATCCAGAAAAGATAGCTACAATCGTTGGTGGTGTTGCAGAAGGCTGTCGTCAGTCAGAATGTGCGCTTATCGGTGGTGAAACAGCAGAACATCCGGGTCTTATGCCAGTTGATGAGTATGATGTTGCAGGATTTGCTGTAGGTGTTGTAGACAGAAAAGACCTTATAACAGGTGAAAATATAAAGCCGGGCGATACACTTATCGGTATAGCATCAAGCGGTGTTCATTCTAATGGTTTCTCACTTGTAAGAAGTGTATTTACAATCACAGAAGAGTCGCTTAATACATATTATGAGTCACTTGGAAAGACACTCGGAGAGGCTTTACTTGCTCCAACTAAGATATATGTTAAGACTATGAAGTCTATAAAGAACGCAGGTGTACGCGTTAAGGGATGCAGCCATATCACAGGTGGCGGTTTCTATGAAAATATTCCAAGAATGCTCCCAGATGGTGTAAGAGCTGTTGTTAAGAAGGACAGCTACGAAGTACCACCTATCTTTAAGATGTTACAGACAGATGGTGAGATTGAAGAGCATATGATGTATAACACATTTAATATGGGTATCGGTCTTGTACTTGCAGTAGCTCCAGAGGATGTTGATACAACTATGGAGGCAATTAAGGCAGCAGGTGAAACACCTTATGTAATCGGTAGTGTTGAAGCAGGTGAGAAGGGAGTTACTTTATGCTAAGAGTAGCGGTTATGGTATCCGGAGGCGGTACTAACCTTCAGGCTATTATTGATGGTGTAAAGAATGGCACGATTACTAATACAGAAATAGTCGCTGTTATAAGTAACAATGCCGGTGCGTATGCACTTACAAGAGCTAAAGATAACGGAATAGCTGCTTACTGTGTATCACCTAAGGATTATGCGACAAGGGATGAGTTCAACAAGGCACTTTTAGATAAGGTCAATTCGCTCAATGTAGACCTTGTAGTGCTTGCGGGATTTCTCGTTAAAATTCCAGAGGAAATGGTTCATCAGTACAGCCATAGAATTATTAATATTCATCCATCACTTATACCTTCTTTCTGCGGAGTTGGCTTTTATGGACTTCATGTCCATGAGGCAGCTCTGGCAAAGGGGGTAAAGGTGACAGGCGCAACTGTCCACTATGTGGATGAAGGTATGGATACAGGAGAGATTATATTCCAGAAGGCTGTTGATGTTCTTGATGGTGATACACCGGAGGTTCTTCAGAGAAGAGTTATGGAACAGGCAGAATGGAAGTTACTCCCTGCAGCTATCAATAAGATTGCGAACGAGCATGCGAAGTAATACATTTATTTAATAAATATATCAGGATGTAAGGGCAAGAAGCGTTATTGTACAAACAATTACTTGAATTCTGTCATTACATCATATTAAAAGCTTGTCAGTATTAGCATTGATAATACTGGCAATTAAGTATAACGAGTACGAAAACTGGAGGAATAACATAATGAAGGTTTTAGTTGTAGGAAGCGGTGGACGTGAACATGCAATATGCTGGAAGATAAGCCAGAGTCCTAAGGTTGATAAGATATACTGTGCGCCGGGTAACGCTGGTATAGCAGAGGTTGCAGAATGTGTAGATATAAAGGCAATGGAGTTTGATAAGCTCGTTGCATTTGCAAAGGATAATGCTATTGACTTAACAGTTGTTGGTATGGATGACCCACTTGTAGGCGGTATAGTAGATGTGTTTGAGGCAGAAGGCTTAAGAGTATTCGGCCCTAGGAAGAATGCAGCTATACTTGAAGGTTCAAAGGCATTTTCTAAGGACCTTATGAAAAAGTATAATATTCCAACAGCGGCATATGAAACATTTACATCGGCAGAAGATGCAAAGAAGTACCTTGAAACAGCCAAGTATCCTATTGTGCTTAAGGCAGACGGACTTGCACTTGGAAAGGGTGTTCTTATCTGTGCTGATAAGGAAACAGCACTTGCAGGCGTAGATGAGCTTATGCTTGATAAGAAGTTTGGTGCAGCAGGTAATACTATCGTTATCGAGGAATTTATGACAGGTCGTGAAGTATCTGTACTTTCTTTTGTAGATGGTAATACTATAAAGATTATGTCATCTGCACAGGACCACAAGAGAGCAAAGGATGGCGATAAGGGACTTAATACAGGTGGTATGGGTAACTTCTCACCTTCACCATTCTATACTAAAGAGGTTGATGAGTTCTGTAAGAAACATATATATCAGGCAACTGTAGATGCCATGAAGGCAGAAGGAAGACCTTTCAAGGGTGTTATATTCTTTGGCCTTATGCTTACACCAGATGGCCCAAAGGTGCTTGAATACAATGCAAGATTTGGTGACCCTGAGGCACAGGTTGTACTTCCAAGAATGGAAAACGATATTATAGATGTATTTGAAGCGTGCATAGATGGAACACTTGATAAGGTGGACTTAAAGTTTGCAGATAATGCGTGTGTATGCGTTGTTCTTGCATCTGACGGATATCCTCTTGAGTATAAGAAGGGCTTTGAGATATCAGGTATGGAAAACTTCAAGAATAATGATGGATATTTCTTATTCCATGCCGGAACTAAGTTTAACGAAGAAGGCAAGGTCGTAACAAACGGCGGACGTGTTCTTGGCGTTACAGCACTTGGCTCTGACTTAAAAGAAGCGCGTGCCAATGCATACAAAGCTACAGAATGGATAAACTTTGCTAATAAGTATATGCGTCACGATATAGGCAGGTCTATAGACGAAGCATAAATAATGGAGGACAATAACGATATGAAGATTACATCGGTAAAAGGTACAAACGATTATCTTCCTAATGAAGTGGAGATAAGAGATTATCTTCAGAATGAAATATTAAAAGTATATGTGGCTAATGGTTTTGAACATATAACAACTCCTGTTATAGAGGATATTGAAAATCTTGACAAGAGTGACGGTGGAGAAAATCTTAATCTTATATTTAAGATTATGAAAAGAGGAGATAAGCTTGATAAGGCACTTGCAAGCGGCGTTACATCACAGAATGAAAATGTGCTTGCAGATATGGGCTTAAGATATGACCTTACACTTCCACTGAGCAGATATTTTGCTAATAATAAGGATAAGCTTACACTTCCTATGAAATGTATACAGATGGATAGAGTGTACAGGGCAGAACGTCCACAGAAGGGCAGACTCCGTGAGTTCGTACAGTGTGATATAGATATTATCGGTTCTGACTCAAGAGATTCAGAAGTAGAGCTTATACTTATAACAACTAAGGCTCTTAAGGCTATCGGTATGAAGAACTTCAAAGTCAAGGTTAACGACAGAAGATTACTTCGTGCATTCCTTATGGATTGTGGATTTGAAGAGAGCCAGCTTGACAGTGTGTGCATAACATTTGATAAAATGGACAAGGTAGGACTTGAAGGCGTAAGAAAAGAGCTTGAAGATAAGGAATTCGACAAGGCTGCTGTTGATAAGTTTACAGATTTCTTATCAGGTGTTGATAACCCACAGGAGATTACACTTGAGTCAGTAAAGGATATTCTTGTTGACAAGGCTCCTGCTGAAAGTCTTGAGTATATTATGAATTCAGTTAATGCACTTTGTAATGGTGAGTTTGATGTTGTATTTGACCTTTCTTTAGTAAGAGGACAGGGTTACTACACAGGAACAGTATTTGAAGTTGAGAGTATTGACTTTAAGGGTGCTATAGCCGGCGGCGGAAGATATGACAATCTTATAGGCAAGTTCTTAGGACAGCAGGTAAGCGCAGTAGGCTTCTCTATAGGCTTCGAGCGTATATTCTCTATCCTTATGGAACATGGCATAGACCTTCCAAACAAGGGCAACAAGATAGCTGTTATGTATGATGAGGGCGACCTTTCCAATGCATATAGAATAGCTGAAAAGTATAGGGCAGAAGGTAAGATATGCTCATTATATGTAAAGCCAAAGAAGATGGGTAAGTTCTTATCAAAGCTTCAGGAAAGAGGCTATGCAGGCTTTATTAATGTAAGTAATGGTGATGAGATATCAGACTTTGAATAATTACGAATAGTTAAAGCAAAGTATAAGCGTATGTATTATTACACTAAAGTTATTAATACATACGCTTTTTTATTAATGGGCGGCAGCTTTATCAAGAGCACTCTGTATAGCGCCAAGCAGCAGGCTGGAGGTGTACTTGTTAGCAGAGTCATAGGTTATGTTGGCAGTTGAACCGCTTTCCATAACAGCCTTCTTAATGTCGCCAAATGAACTGGTAAGCATCGGGTACATCGTCTGGACTGACTCTGACAGGTTGACGAGCTCAATATTGTTGATATTATCGGAGTCGACAGTTACCTGAATGTCAACGGGCGTTCCGTTAAGCATAAGTGAGGATGTATACACGCCGGGAGAATATGTAGCAGTACTGGCTTTATTCTGCCTGCTGGTTGTACTTGCAGGGCTGTTGTCTGGTTCTTTCACAGAGAGTATATATATAGTTGCTATTATGATAAATGCAGCAATTATGCATATAGTTATTATCAGTTTCTTAAGTGGTATGACTAATATTCTGGTAGGTCCACTCATCAGATTAATCCTCCTGTGCCGGATACTATTTGTAAGAATATATGATGCGTGATTGAAGGTTAGAACGGTATTGCATATAAATATAAAGATATAATTATCTGAAAATGTAATATTGGTAACATATTTAGAAAAAATGTAAAAGATTGAATAATCTAATCGTAAATAAGGAGATTACACTATGTCGTTACAGTATATACTAGGAGGTTCGGGGGCTGGAAAGTCCACATATCTGTACAATTCCATAATAAAAGAAGCCATAGAAAATCCGTCACTGGATTATATTATTGTTGTTCCTGAACAGTATACTATGGCGACACAGAAGAGAGTTGTTGAGCTTCACCCAAGAAAAGGAATACTGAATATAGATGTTGTGAGCTTTGAAAGACTTGCATACAAGGTATTTGAAGAGGTCGGGGCAACAGATTATCCAGTTCTTGATGATACAGGAAAAAATCTTATAGTAAGAAGAGTATTAGAGCAGAATAAAAAGTCGCTAAGGTTTTTTGGAAGTAATATATCCAATACAGGCTTTGTATCAGAGATGAAGTCAATTATATCAGAAATGCTCCAGTATGATATAGGCGTGGATAAGCTTATGGATATTAATGAGAGTGTGGATAACAATAGTTTGTTAGGAATGAAGCTTGATGATATATCACTTATATACAGTGGGTTTAAGGAATTTATAAAAGACCACTATATAACATCAGAAGAGATATTAGACCTTATGTGCAGAAAAGTGACAGAGTCTGCTAAGATAAGAGGAAGTATTATAGCATTTGACGGCTTTACAGGCTTTACACCGGTGCAGTACAGGCTTATGTCAATACTTCTTGATATGTGCAGCGAGGTCAAAGTGGCGCTTACAATAGATGCAAATGAGCATGCCAATGTCAATGAGGGAATAGAGACCCTTTTCTATATGACTAAGGATACAGTTGCACACCTTAATAAAATATGTGATGAGCAGCATATTAATGCAGAAAGCATAGTAATAGAAAATGCTGATAAGAAAGTGCAGACAAGATTTGAGTCATCAAAGGAGCTTGCATTTCTTGAAAAAAATATATTCCGTACAGGTACAAGATATTACAGCGGCAGGGTTGATGACATAGTGATGTATGCAGGTATCACTCCAAAGGATGAGATACAGTATGTCACGGGTGAGATATTAAAGCTGACAAGACTTTCAGGTTACAGATACAATGAAATAGCGGTTGTTACAGGTGATATATCAGCATATGGAAAGCTTGCTGCCAACATATTTGCACAGAACGATATACCATACTTCCTTGACCAGAAGCTCCACGTTACAGACAACTGTCTTGTTGAGATGATAACAGCGGCTCTTGATGTTGTTGAGAAGAATTATACCTATGATGCAATATTCAGATACTTAAGGACAGGACTTACGGGCATATCAGATGATGAGATAGATATTCTTGATAATTACTGCCTTGCAGTCGGTATAAGGGGCAGAAAACAGTGGAATACAGAGTGGACAAGAAAATTCCGAGGCAGTGCCATGGCTACTGACCTTACAATGTTAAATGACTTGAGAGTGAGAGTTATAGAGCCTTTATCAGAGCTTGATGATAAGCTTAAGAGTGCAGACGGTGATGTTAAGGCTATGACAACAGCAGTGTATGAGCTGTTAGTCAGACTACAGTGCGAGGAGCAGATGCTTGAGCTTGCAAGCAATAATAAGGATGAATACAGACAGATATACGCAAAGATAATAGAGCTTTTTGATAAGCTGGTACAGCTATTAGGCAGTGAAAAGGTAACTGTAAAAGAATATAACCGTATTATGTCATCTGGTTTTGATGAGATAAAAATAGGACTTATTCCACCTACAAAGGACTGTATAGTTATAGGTGATATTGAGAGAACACGACTTGATAACATAAGAGCTATGTTCTTTGTCGGGGTCAATGACGGGTATGTTCCTAAAAAAAGCGACAGCAGAAGCGTATTGTCAGAAACAGACAGGGAAAAGCTTAAGACAATGGATGTTTCTTTGTCAATGTCAGTGAGGGAGAAAGCATTTGTACAAAGATTCTATCTGTATCTTATTATGACAAAGACATCGCAGAAGCTATATATAACTTATGCACATAACAGCATGGATATGAAAGCAATATTGCCATCTTATATTATAAGAATGATTAAGAAAATGTTTCCGGGAATGGATGTGCTTTCATATGACAATGCTGCAAAAGAGCGCTCATATATACGAATTCCAAAGGCTGAGCTTGAGTGGAGTGACGAGAACCTTGCAAAGATACTTGCAGACGGTGTTGCGCTTGACCTGTATGGAAAAGAGCTTACAGGAAGTGTCACATCATTTGAGCAGTATGCAGCATGCCAGTATGCGTACTTCTGCCGCTATGGATTGAAGCTGGATGAGCGTGAGGAGTATAAGTTTGCGGTAAATGACTTTGGTACGATACTTCATGCGGTTATAGAGGATGTATCAAAGAACATAAAACAGAATAAGAAATCGTTCGTGCTTTTATCTGACGAAGAAAGAAGAAGTATGGTGTCAGAGAGTATACATGCCATTGCGGACAGCTATGGAAACACGATATTAAAGAGCACGAGCCGTAACGAATTCCTTATAAAGCGTATGGAGGACCTGGCGGATAAGACACTGTGGGCGATAGGAAAACAGCTTGCAGACGGACTGTTTATACCTGACACATTTGAGAAAGGCTTCTTAACTAAGATAGAGGACTTACCTCACGATGTCACATTTTTTATGCAGGGAAAGATAGACCGAATAGATATATGTGAAGATGATGAAAATGTATATGTAAAGGTTGTCGATTATAAGACGGGACACTCGGACTTTGACCTGCTAAAGACATACTATGGACTTAAGATACAGTTATTTACCTATATGAGAGAGGCTATAAGCTTTGAAAAAAAGAGACATAAGGGCAAGAATATAGTTCCGGCAGGACTGCTTTACTATAATATAGACAATCCGATAGTTGAAACAAGGCAGGACGATGATGATAAAATTGAGGAGCTTATAAGAAAAGAGCTGCGTATGAAGGGTGTAGTCAATTCTAACAGAAATATTATAAGCAAGCTTGATTCAACAGAGGGAACTTCTCTTAATATTCCGGTTACAGTGAGCAAGTCGGGAAGCATAGATGCATCTAAGAGCAAAGTGCTTACAACAGATGAGCTTATGGCGCTTGGTGAGTACGTTGACAGGGAAAATGTCGTCAAAGCAACCAAAATACTGGACGGAAGTATCAATATCAACCCATATGAGCGAGGTCAGGACAGCAGTTGTAATTACTGTCCATATAACAGTGTATGTGGTTTTAGTGAGGATATGCCGGGAGTTAAGTTCAGAAGGCTTAACAGCTTAAGCGTAGAGGACATATGGTGCAGGATTAAAGAGGAAATTGAGTCATAAAAAGGAGTGTTATATATGGCAAAGTCATGGACATCGCAGCAGCTTGATGCTATGAACACAAAAGACAGGGATATTCTTGTATCGGCTGCTGCTGGTTCTGGTAAAACAGCAGTGCTTGTAGAAAGAATAGTAAATAAGATAACTAAGGAAAACGGAACAGATATAGACAGACTTGTTGTTGTTACATTTACAAAGGCAGCGGCAGCAGAGATGAAGGCAAGAGTAAGAAACAGGCTGGATGATATGCTCGATGAGGATGAGAAAAACAGCAACCTTATCAAGCAGATAGCACTTATAAATAATGCACAGATAACAACTATAGACAGCTTTTGTCTGTGGATATTAAAAAATCATTTCTCAGAGATTAATCTTGACCCGGGTTTCCGCGTTGCTGACAAGGGCGAGATAACACTTCTTGAAAATGATGTCATGCAGGATATGCTTGAGGATTATTATAAGGAAAGTGATGAGCAGTTCTTAACACTCATAGATGCATATGGAACTGGCAGAAGTGATGCCAATATCGAAGAGATAATAAAGAAGATATATGTGCTTGCAAGAAGTAATCCATGGCCTGATGAATGGTATGAGCAGGTTATTGACACATACACAGGTATGGATAACAGCAATAATAAGGTACTTGTCAATCTGTATGAAAGTATACAGTGTTCTGCGCGTGACTATAAGAGAAAATATGAGTATATGATTGAGCTTTGTGGAAGGGTTGACGGACCGATATCCTATCTTGATGCAATCAATTCGGATTATATGAATATATGCAGGATTATAGATGCGGCAGACTTTGATGAGCTCTCAGAAAGAGTTATTAAGACAGAATTCACACGTTTAAGTACCAAAAGGATGCCGGATGCAAGGGATGACTTAAAAGAATATGTCAAAGTCCAGCGTGACAAGTATAAAAAATACATAGCAGGACTGCTTAAGACAGTATTTACGGCGGATATTGACAGTCTTATGGAGGATGTACATTCCAATGCACCAGCCATAAGTATGATGGTAAAGCTGTCAAAGGACTTTGCTGACAGGATGGAAGAAGAAAAACGTGACAGGGGAATAGTCGAGTTCAGTGATATTGAGCATTATGCGCTTGATATTCTTGTCACAAAGCAGGATGGAAGTAAAGAATATACAAATGTTGCAGATGAACTTGCAGAATATTTCGATGAAATACTCATTGATGAGTATCAGGACTCCAACCAGTTACAGGAGGAGATACTTACGGCGGTATCAAAGCACAGATTAAGTGATGTTCCCGATAATATGTATATGGTTGGCGATGTAAAGCAGAGTATATATAAGTTCAGACTTGCGTGTCCTGAGCTTTTTATGAATAAGTATTATAGTTATTCCGGCTATGATGAACAGAAGGAAACAGGGGTAATAAGTGACTGTAAGATAGAGCTTCAGAAGAACTTCAGAAGCAGGAAAAATGTACTTGATACAACTAATGATGTGTTCTACAGGGTTATGAACAGGAACTACTGCGGCATAGAGTATGACAGCAATCAGCAGCTAAACTGCGGTTTTGAATATCCAGAGTGTACTGATAAAAGAAACTTTGGGTGGGAGGACGAGAAAAGCACAGAAACAGTGCTTATAGATACGTCAGAAGATGATGAAAACAGCAGTATTGAAGCAGAAGCTATGTATATGGCAGAAAGAATAAAAAAATTCATGTCAAAGGATGAGCCTTATTATGTTTTCGATACAGACTTATCCGACTATAGGAGAATACAGTACAAGGACATAGTAATTCTTACAAGAACACTTTCCGGCTGGGCGGATACAATAGTAAATATACTTCTAGACAGGGATATTCCAGCTATGGCAGATACGGCACAGCAGTACTTCAAGTTAAGGGAGATAAAGGTTCTTATAAGCCTTCTTACATGTATAGATAATCCTCTGCAGGACATTCCTATGGCGGCGGTGCTGTTATCATACTTTGGCGGTTTCACAGAGGATGAGCTGGCTGACTTGAGAGTGTATGGAAAGAAGAGTGCAGGTGCTGACAGATTATTTGTAAAGCAGATGCAGAGCCTTATAAAGGATACTGAAATAAAAGATACTGATAAAAAAGAAAATGCAGAAAAGCTTTCAGCACTTTCTGATAAATGTGAAGCTTTTCTTGATAAGCTTAAGGTATGGCGTGAAAAGTCAAGACTTATGACAATATATGACCTTCTGTGGGATATTGTATACAATACAGGATATTATGATTATGTTGGAACTATGCCGGCAGGTAAGAAAAGACAGTCGAATATAGATGTACTGCTTGATAAGGCATCATCATTTGAGGGAACAAGCTATAGCGGACTGTTTAACTTCTTAAGATATATAGAAAGATTACAGAAGTACGATATAGAACTTACGGACTCATCAGGAACGGGCGGCAATGGCGACTCAGTCAGAATTATGAGTATCCATAAGAGTAAGGGACTTGAATTTCCGGTAGTTATTATGGCAGGACTTAATAAGCAGATTAATAAAACAGATGCAAGAAATAAGCTTGTTATAGACAGGGAGCTTGGAATAGGAACAGATTATGTCAACCTCACAAGACAGACTAAGACACCTACACTTATTAAAGGGGCAATAGCAAGAAAGATATTAAGGGACTCAATATCAGAGGAAGAGCGTGTGCTATATGTTGCAATGACAAGAGCAAGGGAAAAGCTTATTATGGTAGGCGGTGTAGCCAGCATAGATAAAAAAATGTCTTCATGGCAGATGATATCAGATGAGCTTTGTGTCAATGGCGTATATTCGTATGCAGATTGTGAAAATATAGACAGATATTCTGATATGATTATGCCGGTGGCACTTATGAAGCAGGAGGATAATAAAGGTACATTTGAATTTAATCTTATAAGTTCAGCGGATATTATCAAAGAAGATGAAGCCATAAGTAAAGAGGCACAGTCTGAAAATGTATCAGCAGATGAAGATACAGGCATTAACGAAAGTAAAGAAAATATTAAAGAAAGCCTGAATGATACAGATGTTTACAATGATGATAAAGCGCAGTTATATGACAGACAAAAGACAGAGGAGCTTCCACCGTACATCAAAGACCCTGATGCTGACAGAAAGGTTAAGGTTACAGTAACAGAATTAAAGCAGATGCAGGCGGAGACTGACTATGATGGTGATGCATTTATGCATGATGATATAAAGGCTGCTTATGATGAGGCAGAGCGTGATGAAGATAAGAGCATGGCTGCTGATACTGAAAATGTGGAAGAAGGTGCAGACAGTTTTATTCCGACTATTCCTAAGTTCATATCAGGAAGTGAAGAAACTCTGAGGGCGAATGAGAGAGGAACGGCGTACCACAGAGTTATGGAGTGTCTTGATTATAATAATGTTGAAAGCTTTGAGGATGTACAGGCGGATATCTACAGAATGTTGGAAACTGAGCGTATGAGTGAGGTGCAGATAAATAATATCAATGTAAAGGATATATACACATTTGTAAGTTCACCTATAGGAAAAAGAGTGAGAGCTGCTGCCATAAGCGGCAATATGAGGCGTGAGCAGCCGTTTGTGTTTGAGTATGACAGACAGCTTGTACAGGGTGTAATAGACCTTTTTATAATAGAAGATGGAAAGATAGTTATAGTCGACTATAAGACAGACCGTGTAAGAAAGGGAGAAGCAGGAGAGAAGGAACTTATAAAAAGATACAGCGTGCAGCTTGATTATTATGCTAAAGCCCTGTCACAGCTTACAGGTCTTGAGGTTAAGGAAAAGCTTATATATTCATTTACACTGGGGAGAGAGATAAATGTTGGTTCTTAAATATATGTCTGAACGGTTGAATTTATGAGCTTTATACTATATACTAAATTAGTTATACTAGGTTTATAACTAGAAGAACGGAGATTAGTGTGAAAAATAGATTTTAAACTTACGCAGAAATGAGGATTATTATGTCAGATATTACAAGTGAAATAAAGAAAAGAAGAACATTTGCAATCATATCGCATCCGGATGCTGGTAAGACAACTCTTACAGAAAAGTTCCTGTTATACGGAGGAGCTATCAACTTAGCCGGTTCTGTAAAGGGTAAGAAAACAGCAAAGCATGCGGTTTCAGACTGGATGGAGATAGAAAAGGAGAGAGGTATCTCGGTTACTTCCTCAGTACTCCAGTTTAACTATGACGGATACTGTATCAATATCCTTGATACACCGGGACATGAGGACTTCTCAGAGGATACTTACAGAACACTTATGGCAGCAGATTCAGCCGTCATGGTAATAGATGCCTCAAAGGGTGTTGAGAAGCAGACAATCAAGCTTTTTAAGGTATGTGTTATGCGACATATCCCTATATTTACATTTATTAATAAGATGGATAGAGAGGCTAACGACCCTTTTGAGCTTCTTGATGAGATAGAAAATGTCCTTGGAATAGCAACATGTCCTATCAACTGGCCTATAGGCTGTGGTAAGGAATTCAAGGGTGTATATGACAGAAAGCAGAGGGAAGTGTCACTTTTTAAGGCTGCGATGAACGGACAGAAGGAAGTTGCAACTAAGAATATTGCACTTGATGACCCTGAACTTAAGGCAGAGATAGGCGATGCTTATCTTTCTAAGTTAGATGAGGATGTTGAACTTCTTGACGGTGCAAGTGCAGAGTTCGACCTTGCAAAGGTACAGGCAGGTGATCTCACACCGGTATTCTTCGGTTCAGCTCTTACTAACTTTGGTGTGGAAACATTTTTACAGCATTTCCTTGATATGACTACATCGCCACTGCCACGTAATTCCTCAGCTGGTCCTATCGACCCATTTAAAGAAGATTTCTCAGCATTTGTATTTAAGATACAGGCTAATATGAATAAGGCACACAGGGACAGAATTGCATTTATGCGTATATGTTCAGGAAAGTTCACTGCCGGTATGGAGGCTAACCACGTACAGGGTGGAAAGAAGATAAGACTTTCACAGCCACAGCAGATGATGGCGCAGGAAAGACATATCGTTGAAGAGGCGTATGCAGGCGATATTATCGGTGTATTTGACCCGGGCATATTCTCAATCGGTGATACTATATGCTCATCTAACAAGAAGTTTATGTTTGACGGTATTCCTACATTTGCACCAGAGCATTTTGCAAGAGTAAGACAGATGGATACTATGAAGCGTAAGCAGTTCATAAAGGGTATCAGCCAGATAGCGCAGGAAGGTGCTATCCAGATATTCCAGGAGTACAACACAGGTATGGAAGAAATAATCGTAGGTGTTGTTGGTGTTCTTCAGTTTGAAGTACTGGAATACCGCCTTAAGAACGAGTATAATGTAGATATAAAGCTTGAGCCGCTTCCATATGAACATATCAGATGGATAGAAAATCCACAGGAGATAGATGTAAACAGAATAGTTGGTACATCAGATATGAAGAAGATTAAGGACCTTAAAGGTAATCCACTTCTTGTATTTGCTAACAGCTGGTCTGTCAATATGGTACTTGAACGTAATGAGGGTCTTAAGCTGTCAGAGTTTGGAAAGAATTAATGAGTAACTAAGACAACAGGATGCTGCATCAGACTTGAATAATGTCACATAAGGAACTGGGTGATTAGATGAAAGAAAACTACAGATGTATTGTAAAAAAGATAACGGCTGTTGTACTTATGGTAATAGTGCTTATATGTACGCAGTATGGTTATACAGGGGTTTTACAGGTTAAAGCCGAGGACAGTATCATAGCGACAGGTTATGTCAATTATGATGTCACGGACTTAAGAATAAGAACCAAGCCGGTTAACGGCAGTATCGTAACTAAGGTCAACGGAGGCTTTAAGTTTGATATATACGAGGAAGTAAGCACAAGTTCAACCTATACTTGGTACAGTATCGGGTTCTATCTTGATGGGGAATACACAAGAGGATATATAACTTCACAGTACACGACAAAGGATAAGAAGTCTGACTATAAGCCGGATAATAACTTTGAGGATTATCTTAATGCACAGAATTTCCCAACGTCTTACAGGGAGAGCTTAAGACAGCTTCACGAACAGTATCCTCTGTGGGTGTTTGTGGCAGACCATAACGGCAGGGACTGGGATACTATGGTAAATGCACAGAATGTTATAGGACGAAGCCTTATATACAGTTCAGCGGATGCCTCATGGAAGTCGACAGCCGCAGGCTGCTATAACTGGGAAACAGGAGAGTACACCATATTAGATAGTGGCGGATGGGTCCAGGCATCAGAAGGACTTATAAAGTATGCGCTTGACCCACGTAACTTCCTTAATGATACATATATATTTATGTTTGAAAGCCTTTCGTATGACTCTTCTGTACATAATACAGAGGGTGTGCGTAATATCATAAGTGGAACATTTATGGAAAACTCAAGCCACGACTTAGATGGCTATGATTATGCATCACTTCTTATGTATGCAGGAGAGGTGTCAAAGGTCAGTCCTTATCATCTTGCAACAAGAATTATACAGGAACAGGGTGCTAATGGCGCAGGTAATGAGATATCTGGAAATGTAAGCGGCTATAAGGGCTACTATAACTATTACAGTCAGAATGCGTATGCAAGCGGCGGACTTTCAGCGGTGCAGAATGGTCTTAAGTATGCTATGCAGACAGATGACACTAATATGCGACCATGGAATACAAGATACAGAGCGGTTGTAGGCGGTGCCATCAACCTTGGAAAGTGGTATATCAACAGAGGTCAGGATACTATATATTATGAGAAGTTTGATATAAAGAACTTTTCACATCAGTATATGACCAATGTACTTGCACCACGTTCAGAGGCGACAAGGGCAAAGAAGGCATACAGCACAAGTACACTTAATAACACTACATTTAAGTTTACAATACCGGTATATGACAATATGCCATCGTCAAGATGTGTTATACCGGATGGCAATAAGAGCTCTAATAACTGGTTAAGAGGTCTGTCAGTTGACGGATATTCACTTACACCAACATTTGCGGCAGATACTACAGACTACAGTCTTATAGTTGACAATGATGTCACAGGCATAGATGTATCAGCTTCGGCAGCAGATACTAATGCAAGTGTAAGCGGAAGAGGCAGCCATGAGTTATCAGTTGGTGATAATACCATCAACATAGTAGTCACAGCGGAGGACGGCACAACAAGGACTTATACTATCAATGTTGTAAGAAAGAAAGCTGAAAATCCTGAGCCGGTAAAGCCGGATAATGGAAATAATAACAATAATAACGGCTCTGGTGAGAATGACGGCTTTAGCAGTAACCTTAATGTCGATAATGATAATGGCATAGTTACGGGAGTCGGAGTTGGAAGCAGTGTTGAGAGTATACTTAACGGAATTACTTACACTAATGGCTGCTACGGAAAGCTTCTTAACAGCTCTGGCAGTGAGTGTGCTGCAGATGACACAGTGGCAACAGGCAATAAGCTTGTTATATATAAGAAGGACGGAAGTATATATGCCCAGTATGATGTTGTTATATATGGCGATATAAATGGTGATGGAAGAATAACAAGTATGGATATGTTATATATAAAAAGACATATTCTTTACATTAAGACATTGTCAGGTGCTTACCTTTTAGCAGCAGATACTAACAAGGACAGCGATGTTACAAGTATGGATATGTTATACATAAAAAGACATATTCTGGATATAAAGTATATACAGCAGTAAATGGAGAATATAATGAAAGCAATCAGAAAAGTTACATTATGTGTTCTATCATTTGTCATTATGTTTATGATGATGACAGCTACATTTGATAAAAAAGATGTATCAGCGGCAGAGACAGCAAGAATATCTGTAAGTTCAGGAAGCTGTGAGGTCGGGGATACAGTTACAATCACAATAACAGTAAGCGGTTCTAATATTATGCTGTGCGATTTTTATGTTAATTATGATGCATCTATAATCACTGCACAGTCAGGATATGACGCAGGTGGCAATGGAACGATAAGAATTGTATCAACGGAAAGTACTACATTTAATGTTACATTTAAGGCTGTAAAGCCGGGTACTTCAACAATATCAGTTGCAAGGTCAACAGCGCAGATAGGCTCAGAGACTGAGGATAGTATGAATGTGGCAGCCTCATCAGGAAGTGTAAGCGTATCAGCACCGGCAAGCTATTCATCTGACGACACTTTAAGTTCGTTAGAGATAAGTCCGGGAGTGCTTTCGCCAGCATTTTCACCAAGTGTTACCACATATACTACATCGGTGGGAAGTGACTGCGACAAGCTTACAGTAAGTGCCATAGCCAATGACTCAAAGGCAACAGTTAAAGTATCAGGAACACGTATGGACCCGGGACTTAATACAACAACCATTACAGTTACGGCAGAGGACGGAAGCAAGAGAACATATACAATAAAGACAACAAAGGGCGATGATGTTAAAACACCGGATGATACGACAAAGGCGACTGACAGCGGCCAGCCGGATAACAGCCAGTCTGGTACAGATGGACCGGATACAAGTGCTATTCAGGAGCCAAATGTTGATGTAGGCGGCAGGGAATATAAGATAATATCATCCTTTGATGAATATCCTCTTCCAGACGGATATGTACAGGCAGATTCAGACTACAATGGTGTTAAGATTGCAGTAGGAATGGGAACTAATACAGACCTGTTATTAGTATATCTTGAAAGTGTGGATGGCACAGGAGAGAGCGGCTTTTATGTGTATGACTCCGTTAACCAGTCATTTTCAAAGTACATAGAAGTATCACAGCCGGAATTATCATACTGCATACTTCCTATAGATGCAGCTTCTATGGAGCTTCCGGATGGATATGAGCTTGGAAAGATAGATATAGACGGCAGGGAAGTGGAAGTGCTTCTTGATAAGACTGGCAACTATGCACTCTTTTATGGTGTGAGCTCAACAGGCGGAACAGGATGGTTCAGATATAATACCAATGATGGAACTATACAGGGTTACGCAGGTTATAATACAGCGGATGAGACGGTATTTAATATAATAGACAGGAAGAATAACAGCAGTACAGGTTCTTTTAGCTTATTTAAAGGCATAAATCTTATATTTATGATTATTATTGCTGCTCTTGCTATAGTTATCATAATCCTTGCAGTTATGGTCGAAATGCTCTCACGCAAGCTTAAAGTAAGCAAGAAAGCATTTGTAAAGGCTATGGATGATTATGATGATTCAGACGAATATGATAGCACTGACTATGCTGAAGATAATAATGCTGATTATGAAGATAATTCTTATAGCGCGGATGAAAATGATTTATCTGATAAGAATTATGATGCTGATGCAGAGGATATTCTGAATAACTCTGGTATATCAGATACAGAAGATACATCATCAGAAAATGTGTCAGAAGAAATTGAACTTGAAGAGATTGAGTTAGAAGACAAAAACCGATAAAAGTAAATATATTATATGCTATATAAGTATCCTCTGGTGGATTGGACTTTATTTTATAAAGTTATCTGCCAGAGGATATTTTTTGTTTGACATATATATCATAGTGGTACAAATATTAGTTAATATAGGAATATGGTACTATATATTGTATTTCACGAACGAAAGAGTGAAAAAGAAAAGCGTGGAAATATTATGTCTGGCATTGGCGGATGGATACTTTAAAGGTTGGGGAATAAATTAATTGAGCGGTTAAACGAATGTGTAAGCTATATGTAAGGACTATGATATATAATGATAACAAGTTAATTAAGTGACTAAAGTCTGAATGGTCTGGGGGTGGCTTATTATGAGGAAAAAGGCGGTATTAAGTGCTATATTTTTTATGATGGCTATGTTGGCGGCGTGTACTAAATACCAGATAAATGAGGAACAGTCTGATAATAATAATCCTTTTCCTGATTATGTATATAATCAGGAAAAGGAGCAGGGGGTATATGGGCAGTCAGATATGGCAATAGCAGAAAATGGCTATTATTATATAATTGACAATGTTTTGTATTTTTATAATATAAATAGCGATGTCAATATGCCGTTATGCTCTAAGGTAAACTGTAATCATGATGGTGAAACATGTGATGCTTATGTTAGTGGAATTAATGCAGAAAATGGCACATTTGAATGTAATTGCATGGATGAAAAAGTTATGTATTATAATAATCATTTATATTGTATTGAGGTTACTAAAGACAGGGATTATTATTTATGCCAGTATGATGCTACATTTGGAAATAAAGAACGTATTACAAAGCTTGCATCAGTAAAAGATGAGCAGATAATGGTAACCAGTGTACAGGCAAGTATGATATCAGATGGTTATTTTTATTACTATACATCATTTTTGGATGCTGACTATGCAAAAAATGGTTATATTGCACCATTTTATATATGTAGAATAAGGCTTGAAAGCAATTCATCAAGAGAGGTTCTTGGAGAATTTCAGTTTCCGGGAGATTATGCTATGAAAGCTGGACAGAACAATGGTTTTGGCGTTTATCTGTCAGATAATAATATTTATTTTTATGCTGGCGGAACAGCGAGAATGTATTTTTCT
>ONZT01001011.1_pt1 | contig 18250 bp, 13 predicted proteins | sample 1671571 | NCBI WGS metagenome assembly ONZT01 (sample SAMN06348170, study PRJEB24527) | human gut metagenome | biome: human gut; feature: ankylosing spondylitis patient; material: feces | host: Homo sapiens | place: China | collected 2015-10
ATTTAACTAAATATTTATAGCTATTATAGCCGCTTCATGTTAAAATAAAAGAAAACGGCGGTGATTTATATGGCAAGACCAAGAAAATATGTCATTAAACTTACAGATGATGAATTGAAGACATTAAAATCTATAATTCGCAAAAGTAATACATCTAAAACTATTCGAAGCAGATGCCAGATTATTATTGATTTGGATGAGGCTCATGGGAAAGTATTAACCCATGAGCAATCCGCAAGATCAAATGGTGTTTGCCTGACAACTGTAACGAATACAGTGACCAAATATTTTTCCGGTGGCATTGAAGCGGTTACCGAGTTCAAAAGAAATATCAATTCCGACAATGCAAGGCGTATCCTTGATGGACGTGCAGAAGCACGTATTATTGAACTTGCCTGCGGTCCTGTTCCAGAAGGTCATTCCAGATGGACTTTGCGTCTGCTGGAAAAAGAAGCCAAAGTAGTGCTTGATACACCGGTTAGCAAAGATGCTATCCGTAGAGCCTTAAAAAAAACAAACTTCGACCTCACAAAAATGAATACTGGTGCATTCCCTCAAGAGAGGACGCAGAATTTATAGCTTGTATGGAGGATGTTCTCGATGTATACGAACTTCCATATAACCCACAACGCCCCGTTGTTTGTATGGACGAAAAACCATATCAGTTACTTGGCGAGGCAAGATCCCCACTTCCTATGCGCCCCGGCAATGACCAGAAAGTAGATTCTGAGTATGTCAGAAATGGTACATGCAGCATTTTTGCATTCGTAGAACCGCTTGGTGGAGCTCATCATGTAAGTGTTCGGGAACATCGGACTGCAATTGACTGGGCAGAAGAAATCAAATATCTTGCCGATGTCATGTATCCAGATGTAGAAAAAATAATTCTTGTAATGGATAATCTTAATACACATAAACCAGCATCATTGTACAAACGTTACCCTGCTGATGAAGCCAGAAGAATCATGAAACGGTTGGAGATTCACTACACACCAAAACATGGCAGCTGGCTTGATATTGCAGAAATCGAACTTAACGTCATGACCAGACAATGTTTGAACAGAAGGATTGATAATATTTCAAATCTTCGTAAGGAATTATCAGCATGGGAAGTTGAACGAAATACCGTAGCCGCAAAGGTAAACTGGCAATTTCGAACGGAGGATGCAAGAATTAAATTGAATTCCTTGTATCCGACATTTACTACTGCATCTGAATAAGATGCAGTAGTAATGTTAAATATCAACGATACAGCACACTCTGCTGCAAATGCCATAAATGCTGTTTTAAATTTCAGTTCTTCTTCTTTTGTCAGCATTTCACCCTGTTTGCGTTTTGCAAAGATCTTTTCCAGATTTTCTTCTGTTTCCGGCACATACATCACATATTCCAACGCATGATCGCTGGCACGACATCCCATTTCTTCAAATGCATCCATTCTCTTCTTTAATGCCATTTTTAGATCTGCAAACATTTCGATCTGACATCTTGCAGCCTGTCCCAGTTTTTTCAGATATTCTGCATAATCCGGCTTTTCGATATTCATTGCTTTGTCCGGTCTCCATGCAGGAAGTACCTGTACCTCAAAGCTATCGTCTGCCGCCAGTTCTTTATGCCAGTAGAGGCTGTCTGCAGGATCGTCTGTTGTACAGATTAAAGTAACACCAGAACGGCGGATCAGATTCCGTACGCTCATGGATGGCTCCTGTAATTTCTGATTGCAGAGATTCCACACCTCTTCTGCAGTTTCTCCATTTAATACGCCATGATAACCAAAATATCGCTTTAATTCCAAATGACTCCAGTGGAACAACGGGTTTCCCACAGCTTTTTCCAGCGTTTCCGCCCATTTTTGAAATTTTTCCCGTGCAGGCGCATCACCTGTGATATAGTACTCATCCACACCGTTTGAACGCATCTGTCTCCATTTGTAATGATCTCCGCCCAGCCATACCTGGGTAATATTTTCAAAACAGACATCTTTTGCAATCTCTTCCGGATTGATATGGCAATGGTAATCCAGAATCGGCATTGTTTCTGCAAAATCATGATACAACTTCTGTGCTGTAGGAGTGCTCAGCAGAAATTCTTCATCCATAAATGGTTTCATCTCTTATTCCTCCTGTTGATTTGTTATTTTCCTCGTTTTTTGTAAGCCCTTACATTTGTAAATTATATTTCTTCGTTAATAAAAAGTCAATTACTCTTTTATTAGCGTTTTGCATAATATTTTTCTTGATTTTTTGTACATTTTTCCGTTGACTTATAATCAAAAAGGTTGTATTTTAATTGTAAATACTTACATTTTGTTTTCTTTCTATATTTTCATTATGGAGGTTTTTATGGATTCAACACACACTTTTATTCAGATTCATCCAAAAGACAATACAGCAGTTGCACTCACTTCTTTAAAGAAGGACAGCGTATTAAATCTGGATGGACGCATGTATACTTTATTAGAAGACATTCCCCAGGGACACAAATTTGCACTGGAAAAAATCAGCGCCGGAAGTGCCGTGATCAAATACGGCTCCCCGATTGGTTATGCAACAGAAGATATTCCGGCCGGTTCCTGGATCCACACTCATAATATGAAAACAGGACTGGGAGATCTTCTGGAGTATTCTTATCAGAAAGAATTCACTTCTTTAGAACCACAGGAAGAACGGTTCTTTGAAGGATACAGAAGGACGGACGGAAAAGCCGGTGTCCGCAATGAAATCTGGATTATCCCGACAGTTGGCTGTGTCAACAGCATCGCAACCTCTGTTGCTGCCAGAGCAAAAGAATTTCAGCCGGACAGTGTAGATGCGATCGTCGCATTCCCGCATCCTTACGGATGTTCTCAAATGGGAGATGACCAGGAGCACACCCGCCAGATCCTTGCAGATCTGATCCGCCATCCAAATGCAGCAGGCGTTCTAGTCCTCGGCCTCGGATGCGAAAACAGCAATATTGAGGAATTAAAAAAATATATCGGAACCGTGGATGAAGATCGCATCAAATTCCTGGTTGCTCAGGAAGTGGAGGATGAAATAGAAGCATCTCTTGCCTGCATCAGACAGCTCTGTGATTATGCCTCTACCTTCCAGAGAGAAAAAATTTCCTGCAAAGAGCTTGTCATCGGAATGAAATGCGGAGGTTCTGATGGATTATCCGGAATCACCGCAAATCCGACAGTTGGTGCTTTTTCCGATCTGCTCATCGCCCGCGGCGGTACTACAATCCTCACAGAAGTGCCGGAAATGTTCGGGGCAGAGACTCTGCTGATGAACCGCTGCAGGGATGAAGCTGTTTTTGATAAAACAGTAGACCTGATCAATTCTTTTAAAAACTACTTTAAAAGCCACAATCAGACCATCTACGAGAACCCTTCTCCGGGAAATAAAAAGGGAGGTATCTCCACACTGGAAGATAAGTCTCTTGGATGTACCCAGAAATCCGGTTCTGCCCCGGTCGCTGATGTGCTCTCCTATGGACAGCCTGTGCAGACAAAAGGACTCAATCTTTTGAGCGCTCCCGGAAATGACCTGGTAGCCTCTACTGCACTTGCAGCTTCCGGTGCACAAATTGTACTGTTTACAACGGGACGCGGAACTCCTTTTGCCTCTCCGGTTCCGACTGTAAAAATATCCAGTAATACAAAACTCTATGAGAATAAGAAAAACTGGATCGACTTCAATTGCGGTGCGCTGGTAGACGGCGGCTCTATCCCGGAGATGGGAGAATCTCTTTTTGACTATGTTCTGGAGGTTGCTTCCGGATGTCCGGTCAAAGCCGAGGAAGCAGGATTCCACGATATGGCGATTTTCAAACAGGGTGTGACTCTGTAACAATAGATGAATATGATTTTCAGAAAGGATAATTTTTGCTATGAAACATTTAAATTACCAGACCTTACAGGATTTAAATTATGATGGATATTTATTAAACGAAGCTCCGGAACGCGTTTTACAGTTCGGAGAAGGAAACTTTATGCGCGCATTTGTCGATTTCTTTATCGATAAAATGAATGAAACTGCAAATTTTAATTCCAAGGTTGTACTGGTACAGCCAATTCCAAAATTCACAACTCCGGATGTGGGAGATTTTATCAATGAACAGGAAGGTCTCTACACACTGTATTTACGTGGTTCCGAAAACGGACAGGAAGTCTCTTCCAAACGGGTAATCTCCTGTATCAGCCGCTGCTTAAATGCATACAGCGACTATGAGGCAGTTATGGAATGTGCAAAAAATCCCGAACTGCGTTTCATCACCTGCAATACAACAGAAGCCGGAATCGTATATGATCCGTCCTGTCAGTTCACTGATACTCCGGCAAACAGTTTTCCGGCAAAGCTGACACAGTTTCTGCATAAACGTTTTGAAGCATTTCAGGGAGATGTCAAAAAAGGATTTATCATCCTCTCCTGCGAACTGATCGACAACAACGGAAAAGAACTGGAAAAATGCGTCTTAAAACACGCTGCCGACTGGAATCTGGGCGAAGCTTTCACTGAATGGATCAAAGAGGCAAACCTCTTCTGCTCTACTTTGGTAGACCGGATTGTAACCGGTTATCCACGCTCTGATGCGGACAATTTAAATCAGGAAAACGGCTATATTGACAAGGTGTTAAACACCGGTGAAATCTTCGGATTCTGGGTAATCGAAGGACCGCAGTCCATCAAAGAGGAATTTCCTTGTGATGCGGCAAATCTTCCGATTCTGATCACGGATGACCACAAACCATACAAACAGCGGAAAGTCCGCATCTTAAACGGCGCTCATACTTCCATGGTACTCGGTGCTTACCTTGCCGGACAGGACATTGTAAGAGACTGTATGAAGGATGATGTCATCCGTGGTTACATGAATCAGGCAATCTATAAAGAGATCATTCCGACACTGACTCTGCCGGAAGAAGAACTGATGAGCTTTGCTGCGTCCGTGACGGATCGCTTCCAAAATCCGTTTATCGATCATGCACTGCTCTCCATTTCTCTAAATTCGACTGCAAAATGGAAAGCCCGTGTGCTTCCTTCTCTGGAAGGATACCTGGAAAAAACAGGGCAGGTTCCTCCTTGCCTGAGTGCCTCCCTCGCTTTTTACCTGGCATTTTATAAAGGCATTGGATTTGTGGACGCAACTTTTACCGGGGATCGAAATGGCAAAAACCAGTATCCGATTTCTGACGATCCGAAAGTTCTGGAATTCTATGACGCACACAAAGACGATTCTGCCGCTGACTATGTTCACGCCATCTTAAGCGAAACGTCCTTCTGGGGAAAAGATCTGACAACACTTGCCGGACTCGAAGAAACTGTTGTAAAGGACTTTACTTTTATTCAGGAAAAAGGATGTTATGAATTGATGAAACAGATTGTGAATGCTGCAGAATAATCAAATGTATGGGAAAACAAAAACCTCACCATTTCTTTGGCGAGGTTTTTTGTATTTCTCTAATTTTCATCCAGCTTCAATACGCTCATAAAGGCTTTCTGTGGAATCTCTACGTTTCCGACCTGGCGCATCCTCTTCTTTCCTTCTTTCTGTTTTTCCAACAGCTTTTTCTTACGGGAAATATCACCGCCGTAGCACTTGGCAAGCACGTCTTTTCGCATTGCTCTGACGGTTTCTCTTGCGATGATCTTGCTTCCCACTGCTGCCTGGATCGGGATCTCAAAAAGCTGTCTTGGAATCTCTTCTTTGAGCTTCTCGCACATCTTTCTTCCACGCTCATATGCTGTTGCACTGTGTACAATAAAAGAAAGTGCATCCACTTCTTCTTTATTGATCAGAATATCCAGTTTTACCAGCTCTGACTGCTCGTATCCCAGCATTTCATAATCGAAAGATGCATATCCTCTGGAACGGGATTTCAACGCATCAAAGAAATCGTAAATAATCTCATTCAATGGCAGATGATAATGAATCACTGCACGCTTTTCTTCGATATACTCCATTCCCTGATATACCCCCCTGCGCTCCTGACACAGATCCATGATCGCACCGATAAACTCGGAAGTCACCATAATCTCTGCTTTCACCATCGGCTCTTCCATATATTCGATCTCTGCAGGATCCGGCATATTGGTTGGATTGGTCAGGTCGATCACTTCTCCGTTTGTCTTATGGATTTTATAGATAACACTTGGCGCAGTTGTCACAAGATCCAGATTATACTCTCTCTCCAGACGCTCCTGCACGATCTCCAGATGCAAAAGCCCAAGGAATCCACAGCGGAATCCAAACCCAAGAGCCACCGATGTCTCCGCTTCAAACTGCAGCGCCGCATCATTGAGCTGCAATTTTTCCAACGCATCTCTCAAATCCGGATATTTTGCTCCATCTGCCGGATACAATCCACAATACACCATTGGATTTACCTTTTTATACCCCGGAAGAGGTTCTGCACACGGCCGCGCCGCATCTGTGATCGTATCACCGACACGGGTGTCCTTTACATTTTTCAGACTGGCTGTGATATATCCAACCATTCCCGCGCTCAGCTCATCACACGGAATAAACTGTCCGGCTCCAAAATATCCAACCTCGACAACATCCGCCTGTGCTCCTGTTGCCATCATCCGGATCGTTGTTCCTTTTTTCACACTTCCCTCTTTGATCCGGCAGAATACGATGACACCTTTGTAAGCATCATAAACCGAATCGAAGATCAATGCTTTTAACGGCTCTTTCGGATCTCCTTCCGGTGCCGGAATCTTCTTCACGATCTGCTCCAGCACTTCTTCAATGTTGAGTCCGGTCTTTGCCGAGATCAACGGAGCATCATCCGCCTCGATTCCAATCACATCTTCAATCTCTTCTTTTACGCGATCCGGCTCTGCACTTGGCAGATCGATCTTGTTGATAACCGGAAACACATCCAGATCGTGATCCAGCGCAAGATACACATTCGCCAATGTCTGCGCTTCTACTCCCTGTGCTGCATCTACAACCAGGATTGCTCCGTCACAGGCTGCAAGACTTCTGGACACTTCATAGTTAAAATCCACATGTCCCGGTGTATCGATCAGGTTGAAGATATACTCTTCCCCGTCGTTTGCTTTGTATACGGTACGCACAGTCTGGGCTTTGATTGTGATTCCGCGCTCCCTCTCCAGTTCCATATTGTCCAGCACCTGCGACTGCATCTCACGACTTGTCAAAAGTCCGGTCTTTTCGATGATCCGGTCTGCAAGCGTAGATTTTCCATGGTCGATATGTGCAATGATGCAAAAATTTCGTATTTTATTCTGATCAATTGATGACACGTTCATTCCTCCAGTAACTCTGTCTTTTTCTATTTTCTTCTATGCTGAATGTTCTTCTGTTTTATGCAAAAATATACTATCATGCCTTTCCTGTTTTGACAAGAACATCTGTCATTTACGATGAGTATTTTACCAAAAACAACTCCACTGCCAGTGTATCTGTCAGCCTTCCTGTCTTCACACGCTCCTCCAGATCCGCACTCTCTTCCAACACGGCACGCAATTCTTCGCTCTTAAAATACCGGGTCTGCTCCATATATTTTCCCGCAGCAAACGGATGCAGCCCTGCTTTTGCTGCAATTTCTTTTTTCCCGTATCCTTTTTTCTGCAGTGACTGTACATGGAATAAAATCCGGTACTGCCTGACCAGCAAAAATAAAATTCTCATAGGAGGCTCTTTTAATGCCAGCAGTTCGTAATACAGATCCAGCGCTTTTCTCTGCTTTTTCTCTGCCACTGCATTGACCATCTCAAAAATATGATTTCCGATCTGGTTGATACAGACTGCATCGATGTCCTCCGGTGTGATCACGTCCCGATGCAGTGTATAGCAGAACAGTTTTTCCAGTTCGCCCTGGATATTCTGCATATCGGTTCCGACTTTTCCCAGAAAATATCCGACCGAAGCATCCGATATCTGTTTTCCCTCCCGCCTGACATTGCCAAGGATCCAACGCTTCAATGTAGATTCATCCTGAAACGGAAGTTCCACAATATGACCTTTTGCTTTCACCGCCTTATACAACTTGCTGCGCTTGTCCACTTCTTCTTCCACAAAAATAAAATAAGTAGTCTCCGGCATGGTCTTGATATACTCTGCCAGATCTGCACCCGAACTTTTAAACAGTCCGGTATTTTCAAATACGATCAACCTGCGTTCTGCAAAAAAAGGTAGCGTCTCTGCCAGATCAATGACTTCCCGGATCTCCACGCCTTTCCCTTCATAATAGGCGTAATTCATAGTATCTCCTTGCGGAAGCATGGCCTTGACAAAACGTTCCTTATATTGTTTCTTCAGATAGTTTTCCTCTCCATAAAGGAGATAAATCTGACTAAATTGTCCTGTTTTTAAATCTTCATTCAAACTTTTCATAATTTCTATTATATCGGAAACTTTTACTTTTTGCAAAATGTTTCTATCACAGCTTTTTCCCCTTTTATCTTTAAGGTGACTGCCCCGTACTCCTGCGTCCCATACAATTCGCATCCTTTTTCACTGAGTCTCTCTACAGTCTCCTTTGCCGGATGTCCGTACCGGTTGCCGATTCCCGATGAAATCCATGCATATTTCGGTGTCAGCTGCTGTAAAAATTCCGGCAGTGTCGAATTCTTAGAGCCGTGATGCGCGGCTTTCAGAATATCACACTTTGTTTTTCCATGTGCTCTCATCCACTCTGTGAGCTGCACTTCTCCCTCTCCTTCCACATCTCCGGTTAACAGCATCTCCAGATTTTTCCATTCCATCCACAACACCATAGACGCTGCATTTCCAGTCTCACCCTGATATTCCTGTGAAGGCGCCATACAAGTCAGACTCATCTCTCCCAGGCTCATCTGCTGACCTGCCTCCATTCCAAATACTTTCGTGCCATTTTCCTTTGCCGTTTTTCCCAGCTTTTTCAACGCATCATCATGAAGCCTTACCGGCGGCAGCACCAGATTTTTGATTCGTACTCCAAGGGTCTGATTCTGAAGGATTTCCTCGATTCCACTCATATGATCTGCATCGCCATGAGAAATAAAAACATAATCCAGCTCTTTTACTCCCTGAGATTCCAGAAACGGAACAATTCGATACTCCCCGACTTTAGAGATATCGCTGCTGCCTCCATCTACAAAACAGGTTCTCCCATTGGGTGTTCTCAGAAAAATTCCATCGCCCTGTCCCACATCCAGCATCGTCGCCTGAAACACCCCGTGGTGTTTCATCTGACCGCTTGCTGCCAGACAGATTCCGGCCGCTGCCAGCATTCCCCACGCAAAACAGGTTTTTCCTGTTTTCTCTTTTCGAAGCATCCAGTACAGACAGACCAGAAGCAATACTGCATAATACAGCACGATCCAGCTAACTTCCGGCTTTCCGGTAACAATTCTGGAAAACGGCAGTTTCATACTCAAATTACAGCTCCATTCATACAGATTGAGAATTCCCCTGCATAAAAGAAATACAGCGCCTCCTGCCGGTTTGAAAAAAAGACACAAAAAAGAACCCAGAAGTCCTGCGCCCAGAACGACAGACATCAGAGGAATGATCACCAGATTCAAAAGAAGGGAATACGGGGGAAATTCATAATAAAAAGAAAGCATGACCGGAAAAAGAACCAGATTGACCGCAAGACTCGCCTGAAAGCTTTGCAGGATCTTTGACTCTGTTTTTCCCTGTCTCATCATTAACGGATACACTGCCGCCATTCCAAGCACCGCTCCAAAAGAGAGCAGATATCCGGCATCCCGAAGGTACATCGGACTCTCCAGCGCAATCAGCGCCGCTGCCACAGACAAACTGGTAGCCATGTCATACGCTCTGCCGCACAGATCTGCTCCTACCCGGATGCCAAACATAACAAATGCCCGGATTGCAGATACCCCGCCTCCGATCATAACCGTGTAGCCAAGTAAAAACAAAATTCCCAGCACTCCCGCCGGTTTCACAGGACATCCCACTCTGCGTAAAAGCCCGTAAAATCCCATTCCGATAAATGACATATGAAGTCCTGATATCGCCAGAATATGGCCGATCCCACTTTTCTGATACAATGCTTTCATCTGGGCATCCAGTTCACTTTTCTCTCCCAGTAAGATCGCGCTCATGCTGTTTCCGTGACGTGCTCCCATCTGACTGACTAAAAGTCTCTTCCAGTTTCTTCTTAATTTTGCCAGCCATTCCCGGAATTTCCACGTTTCCTGATCTGTGATCCGGCAGTTTTTCACCCATATACTTGCGTGAAGTCCCTGTTTTTCATAATAAAATTTCTGATCAAAATTCCCGGGATTTCTCGCCTCTTTAAAATACGAAAGTTCCCCCTGAATCTGTATTTGATTTCCAAGTTTGATTGTTTGAGTTTCTTTTTGATCCTGTTCGATATAAATTAGAAGCTCCGGCTCTTGCAGCACCTTTGCTTTGACTTGTTCTTTGAATTGCTTGTTGACAGATTGCCTGTCAGAATTGGTATTATTCTCTTTTTGCAGCACCTGGCAGTCTCTCAGATAAAATATCCTGTAATCAGGCTTTTCCTCCCACCGCTTCACCTGCCCTGTCACAGTCACCTGTGAAGCATCCGGGATGATCCGGCGCAGTGTACACGGATTTGAAATCGCGGATTCAAACCAGATGTTCACTGCTGCCAGCAGAATCAGAACTGCCACTGCCGCCGTACAAAGCGGTCGTTTTCTCAAAACTACTTCTTCTCCTCATTCCATCCCAGGTCAGCCTCCAATGGCTGACTCAAATCTACAGTCTGCATATATTTGACGTGGTTTTCGCCGTTAATGGATATCTGCACTTTCCCGACTCCGGTTCCCTGTGTCAGTGAATTGACCAGAGAATAAATCGTCACCTGCGGTTTGACATCATAGGCACCTTTTAAAAAGGTCTTATCAAAATTCACATAACAGATTCCATCCTTTGTTGTCACACTCAGCAGATTGGTATCCGGATTGATCGTTGCTTTTGCGGCCGACGTCTCCGGGCCTTTCATCAGCTTTTCCACGATCAGCTTCTCCCTGGAAATATTGCTGTTATAGCGGACTTCCATTGTCTGCTCCACCAAAGCATCTCCTGCTTCATTGGAAAAATATAAAGTGAGCGTCCCTGTCTGATACGAACTCGGCGAAGCGCCCTCGCTTTGCACAAAATCATCTTCATTGAGATATCCGAGTACCTGTCCCGAGCTGTCAGTCAGATCCGCGCCTTCCACTTTGATCCAGACACTGTTGATTCCCTCGATCCTGACTAAAGATTTTACCAGAGCCGCTCTCACCAGAGTCTCTTCCACGGTATCCATTTGTTTATATTTTGCATTAAAATCCAGATACAGGATTCCTCCCTCCAGTTCATAACGCTTCACTTTCACATCCTTCGGAATCGGCGGCGTATACTCAATCTCCTCAGACGGCTTTTTCAACTCTTTTATCATTGCTTTTGCCGCCTTGAGCGGATCCTTTTCTTTGCTCTCATAGGACACTTTCTGAAGCCCGGTCCTGTCACTGTTTAAACAATAAATATAAGAATCTCCTTTTTTTACCTCCGTACGTTTGGCACAGGAAACTGTCGTGCACGCAAGACAGATTCCCAGAAAGATGAGGAGAATTTTTCTGACTTTTTTCATCTGCTCCCCCTTATGCTGCATAGGTCAGAGGAATCCGGACGGTAAACGTGGTTCCCTCTCCCTTACTGCTGTAAACTTTGATCGATCCTCTGTGCATGATCACTGCATTACGGGCAATGGCAAGTCCCAGACCTGTTCCTCCGATTTCTCTCGAATGAGACTTGTCCACCCGGTAAAACCGCTCAAAAATATGCGCCTGATCCTCTTCCGGAATTCCAATGCCGGAGTCCATCACCTTCACATAAAAGTACTTGTGATCCGCATTCAGGGAAACTCTTACCCATCCTTCATCCCGGTTATATTTGATCGCATTCTCTACCAGATTGGAAATGGCGAGTGTCAGCTTCATCTCATCGATCTCCGCAGAAACGGGTCGGAAGCTTTCCAGTACCACCTCGATTTTTTTCTTATCGGCAATCGGCTTCAATCGTTTTAAGATTGCCTCCAGAAGCTCATTGATATTGATCTGTCTGATATTCAGTCCCTGTACTGTCTTGTCCATCTTGACCAGCGTCAGAAGATCACTGATAATGTCATTTTCCCGATCAATCTCCTTTGCGATATCTCCCATAAATTCCTGATACAGCTCAATCGGCACATTTTCCTGGGCAAGCAGGGAATCTGCCAGCACTTTCATGGATGTCAGCGGTGTCTTTAACTCGTGAGAGACATTGGATACAAACTCTTCTCTGGAATCATTGAGCTGCTTTAACCTTCCGAGCATCTTGTTGAAAGCGTCAGACAACTGCCCGGTCTCCGAAAATGTTCCTACATGCAGCCATTCACTTTCATACCCTTCTGTCACATTCTCAATAGACGCAGTGATCCTTCCAAGCGGACGTACAAACCAACCTGCCACAAGTATCCCAAGGGACAATACGACCAGAAAGACTACGATCAGAACTGCACCGCCCTGCGCGCGCAGCATACGAGTCCCATCCAGGACCGTGTCCATAGAAACACTGGCCAGCATCACTCCTGTCACTGCTTTTTCTTCCGAAATGACCGGTGCGGTTACCTCGACGTACCGGTTCTTTTTGTCATAGTAGCTCGTGCTCTTGCCCTGCCTGAGACAACGGATCACATTTTCAGATACCATCGTCTTTCCTTCATCCAGACCATACGTATCCTTGATCACATCCAGGTTCTGGTTGATGATCATCACGCGTCCGTTATAAATATTGGTCAGTTGGGTTAAATTTGCATCGATCACTTCTGAAGACGGGTTCGTCAGATACTGATAACTGTTCAGCTGATTGCTTAGAATAGTACATTGATTCTGAATTTCTGCTGTTCTGACTGAAATAGCACGCTGCTCAGATGTTTTCACTGTCCAGACATAAGAAGCCAGACATGGAATCAGCCCAAACACCACAAACAGCACGATCAGCCAGAACCGCATGCTTTTAAATATATGATTCTTTACTCTGATATGTAATTTATCCCTGGAAATAATAACCTACCCCCCATTTTGTGTGTACATACTTCGGCTCGCTCGGATTCAGCTCGATCTTCTCCCGAAGCCTTCTGATATGTACATCCACTGTTCTGGCATCCCCCGGATAATCCACACCCCATACAAGATCCAGCAGATTCTCACGGCTGTAGACTTTGTTCGGATTCATGGCAAGAAGCTCCAGCACATCATATTCTTTTGCTGTCAGATTGATCTCACGCTCTCCGATAAACACTCTCCTGCTCTCACAGTCGATCCGCATATTACCTTTGACCAGAATCTTGGCAGTCTGCGCACTCTCCTCTTTTCTCGCAGTCCTTCTCATGATCGCTTTGATCCGGGCCTTGACTTCCAGAATATTGAACGGCTTCGTAATATAATCATCCGCTCCGTACTCCAGCCCGAGTATCTTGTCCATATCCTCACTTTTGGCAGTCAGCATGACGATCGGCATGTCGGAAAACTCACGGATGGCCTGACAAACCTGAAACCCATCCATCTTCGGGAGCATCACATCCAGCAGCACGAGGTCATACTCGCAGTTCTTTGCATACTGCAGTGCTTCCTCACCGTCATAGGCACAGTCCACCTCCATGTCGTCCTGTTCCAGACTGAACCGTATCCCTTTCACGATCAACTTTTCATCGTCAACTACTAAGATCTTCTTCTTGCTCATACTTTCTTCCTTCAACTTCCTGCTATACTGTAATATTATCTTTAATCTTATTATACAGACCTTCTTTGATTCCGCTGATCTGCATCAGCTCTTCTGTATTCTGGAACCTGCCGTTTTCTTCCCGATAGGCAATAATACTGTCCGCCCGGGACTCTCCTACACCGGACAACGTCATCAATTCTTCTTTTGTCGCCGTATTAAGATTGACTTTTCCGTCCTGCGGCTTTGTTCCTTCTGCCGGACTTGCCCCCGGCTGTGCTGCTGCCTGTGTCTGCATCTCCTCTTTGGTGGGAATGTAGATCTGCTCTCCGTCCACAACAACCCTTGCCTGATTCACTGCATCCTGTGCAGCCTCGGCTGTCAGTCCGCCCGCCATGGCAATGACTTCATAAAGCCTGTCGTCACTGCCCACTTCATACACGCCGGGCTTTCCGACTGCTCCGCACAGATAGACAAAAATCTTTGTCTCTTTCTTCGGTTCTTTGTCTTCAACCTTCTTTTCTTCTGCAGAGGACTCTTCTTTCTCTTCCTGTGTCTCCTCCAGAGAAATCTCCTTAAGTTCTTCCCCCGACTCTTGCCCGCACCCGCTGATCAGGCACAACGCAGTCAAGATCATAACAACTGTATAATAAGCTTTCTTTTTCCATCTGTCCCTCATATTTCCTCACAATCTCAGACGCAAGGAATCCCCTTTTATATCGGACAGTAATATTGTAACGAAAAACGCTCAAAATTACAATAACATTTTTACAATCCTGTTACGCATTTATTACAATTCTGACGCTCTATTCCCACTGGAAGATTGCAATCCCGATCAGTGCCACAACAAGCCCTGCCAGCTTCCGGAATGCAAACGGCGATTTTTCCACACCAAACATCCCCAGAAGCTCGATCACATACGCCACGATCAGCTGGGAAATTACGATCAGAAGTGCTGCTTTTGCCGGTCCTAAGGATGCCATGCTCTTAACTACGGTCCAGGTAATCCCTGCTCCGATCACGCCTCCTAAGAGCATATATTTCGGTTCCACCTTCGCAAGTGCCGTCACATCCGCTCTTCCTGCCAGAAACCATACCGCCAGACATGCCAGAAAAGCACTTAACTGCACCCAGATATTGCTGACCCACAATCCGGTTGTCTTTGTTACCTGTGTATTAAATACACCCTGAACACTCATCAGCGCCCCGGAAAGAAGGGCAATTAAAAAACCAGTCATCGTTTTCTACCTCCTGAAATTTTTCTCAATTTCTTTTAGTATTTCCCGAATCCTGGTTTTTCATTTATCACTCTGTCAATGCTTTTGTCAATTTTGGGATCATTTCATCCACATGCTCTTTTTCAATGATAAGCGGAGGTACCAGACGCAGTACATTGCCCTGTGCCTGGATCACAAGAAGTCCTTCCTCAATGGCACGGTTATTTACCTGCGCGACCGGTTGCTTTAACACAATACCCTGCATCAGTCCGGTTCCTTTTCGTTCCAGCATGCCATCCACATGTTGTACCAGTTCTTCCAGACGTTCTGTCAGATATTCTGACACTTCATTGACATGCTCCACGATCTTTTCTTCCTCAAAAATGTCGATCACCGTCTTGACTGCCATACATGCCAGTGGGTTACCGCCATAAGTTGCCCCGTGATCTCCCGGCTTTAACGATGCCTGTGCCACTTTTTCTGTCATGGCAAAGGCTCCCACCGGAATACCGTTTCCAATTCCCTTTGCCATAGTCAGAATATCTGGTTTTACCCCGAATTTCTGCCATGCAAACATCGCGCCGGTTCTTCCCATTCCGCACTGCACTTCGTCACAGATCATCAGAATATCGTTCTCATCACAGATCTTACGGATTCCTTCCATGAATTCCTGTGTAGCAAGATTGATCCCGCCTTCCCCCTGTAATGGTTCTAAAATAATTGCGCAGGTCTGATCCGTCACCAGCGCTTTCACACTGTCCAGATTATTGAATTCTGCAAAAGAAACTCCCGGGAGCATCGGTTCAAAAGGTTCTCTATACGCAGTATGTCCAGTCACGGAAACGGCGCCGAAACTGCGCCCGTGGAACGAATTTTCCATGGCGATAAACTGATATCTGCCCGATTTTTTATTATACGCATATCGTCTTGCCGCTTTTAAAGCCCCCTCATTTGCCTCAGACCCGCTGTTCGTAAAAAATACCCGGTCCATCCCCGAAATCCGGTTCAGTTTTTGTGCTGCCTCTCCACAATTGGTATGATAATACAGGTTGGACGTATGATACAGCTGATCGATCTGGAATTTTAATGCCGCATTCAGCTTCTGATTTCCGTATCCCAGTCCCGACACTGCAAATCCGGCTGCAAAATCCAGATATTTTTTCCCGTTCGTGTCATACAGATAAACACCTTCTCCCCTCTCCAGCGCAATTGGAAACCGATTGTATACGTGTATTAGATTTTCTTCTGCTGCTTTGATCTTCTCATTCACCATCATAATACCTGCTTTCTTCTTCATGTAAAATTGCCGTACCGATTCCTTTGTTTGTAAAGAATTCCAGAAGCAGACAGTGCGGGATCCGCCCATCTAAAATATGCACTCTGGAAACGCCGTTTTCAATGGCATCAATACAATTATTCAGCTTAGGAAGCATTCCTCCTCCGATATAGCCCTCTTCGATCAGCTGTTTTGCTTCTTTTACCAGAAGCTCGGAGATGAGAGTAGCAGGATCCTTCGGATCTTTATATACTCCCTCAATATCTGTCAGAAATGCCAGTTTTTCTGCCTTCATGGCTCTTGCAATGGCACAGGCTGCATCATCTGCGTTGATATTATATGTATGGAATTCATCATCCATTCCTACCGGACACACGACCGGAAGAAAATCCTTCTCCAGAAGATCATGCAAAATCTGTGCATCTACTTTTTTGATCTCCCCGACAAATCCGATATCTTCTCCGTTGGAATATTTCTTTTCCACATTCAGAAGTCCACCGTCCTTCCCGCTGATTCCGATGGCGCGTACTCCCTGTCCTTCCAGAAGCTGTACCAGGCTTTTGTTCACTTTTCCAAGTACCATTTCCGCTACTTCCATGGTCTCTTCATCAGTCACCCGAAGTCCGTTGATAAACTGCGGTTCTTTGCCGATCTTTCCGACCCATTTACTGATTTCTTTTCCGCCTCCGTGCACAATGATCGGTTTGAAGCCGACCAGCTTTAATAAGGTAACGTCCTCGATTACTTTCTGCTTTAACGCCTCGTCTGTCATGGCGCTGCCGCCGTATTTTACAACGACGATCTTCCGGTTAAACCGTTGGATATACGGCAGTGCCTCGATCAGTACTTTCGCCTTCTCCAGATATTGATTCATATTTTCATTCATATTCTCACTCCTCCTGCCTGTCTTTTTTACTGAATATACATTGTACTAGCTGCGGTAATCCGCATTGATATCGATATATCCGTGGGTAAGATCACATCCCCATGCGGTTGCTGTTTCCTCTCCCTGTCCGAGATCTGCAATGGCAGTCACCTCCGGCATGGATAAAATCTCTGTGGCCTTTTCTTCACTGTAATCCAGCGCGACTCCGTTTTCGATGATCTTTAACTCTCCGGCGCTGCTTTTGAAATACAGATCTACTTTCTCCGGATCAAATTCGGCACCGGAATAGCCCATAGCACACAAGATCCGTCCCCAGTTTGCATCATGACCGGCAATCGCCGCTTTGGTCAGATTGGAGCAGACCACGGATTTTGCCAGTGTTTTCGCCTGTTCTTTCGTATCTGCACCTCTTACCGTCACTTCGAACAATGCTGTGGCGCCTTCTCCGTCTCCTGCCATTTTTTTTGCTAGTGTCTCATTGACCTCATGCAGAGCTTCTGCAAATATTTCAAATTCTTTTGTCCCTTCTTTGATTTTTGGATTTTCTGCCATTCCGTTCGCCAGAAGAAGTACTGTGTCATTCGTTGACGTATCTCCGTCTACAGAGATCATATTATACGTTTCTTCCACATCTGCGCAAAGTGCTGCTTTGAGCGCTTTTCTGGAGATTACCGCATCTGTTGTAAGAAAAGCCAGCATGGTGCACATATTCGGATGAATCATACCTGATCCTTTGGCCATCCCTCCAATGGTAACGGTCTTCCCTCCAATCTCCACGGTCACTGCCACTTCTTTTTCCATAGTATCTGTGGTCATGATTGCTTTTGCCGCCGCATTTGCTGCCACTGCCCCCGACTGTTTTTCTTTTGCCAGAATCTGAATACCCTTTTTTAATTTTTCAATCGGCATCTGCATCCCAATCACCCCTGTCGAGCCAACCAGAACACCGTCTGCCGGAATTTCAAGAGCCTCTGCTGCAGCTTTCGCAGTCTCCAGACAACAGTGCATCCCCTCTTCTCCTGTACAGGCATTTGCGATTCCGGAGTTGATGATCACTGCCTGAGACTTGATCTTAGATTCCACAATCCGGCGGTCCCACTTCACCGGAGCCGCCTTTACTACATTGGTCGTAAAAGTTCCTGCCACTTTGCACGGTTTTACACTGTATACAAG
>ONZT01001031.1_pt1 | contig 17935 bp, 9 predicted proteins | sample 1671571 | NCBI WGS metagenome assembly ONZT01 (sample SAMN06348170, study PRJEB24527) | human gut metagenome | biome: human gut; feature: ankylosing spondylitis patient; material: feces | host: Homo sapiens | place: China | collected 2015-10
TCATCAATATGGAATTAAAAAGAGTGGTAGTAACAGGCCTTGGCGCCATTACTCCTGTTGGCAATGATGTACCCGAATTCTGGGAAAATCTAGTGAACGGGGTTAGTGGAGCAGGGCCTATTACTCATTTTGATGCGTCGCAATTCAAGACCCAGTTTGCATGCGAAGTGAAAAACTTCGATGTAACTAAATATATCGACCGTAAAGAGGCAAGAAAGATGGACTTATACACTCAGTATGCTGTCGCTGTTGCCAAAGAAGCGGTATCGGACTCCGGTCTTGACGTCGAAAAAGAAGATTTGAACAGAATCGGTGTTATTTTTGGCGCCGGTATCGGTGGTATACATACATTCGAGGAAGAAGTAGGCAACTACTACACTCACAAGGAAATAGGTCCCAAGTTCAATCCGTTCTTCATCCCGAAGATGATCTCGGATATTGCTGCCGGACAGATTTCTATCATGTATGGCTTCCATGGTCCTAACTACGCGACTTGTTCAGCATGTGCTACTTCTACCAATGCCATTGCGGATGCCTTCAACCTGATTCGTCTGGGTAAAGCAAACGTAATCGTATCCGGTGGTTCGGAAGCAGCCATCTTCCCTGCAGGCGTAGGCGGTTTCAACGCTATGCATGCTCTGTCAACACGCAACGATGAGCCTAGCAAGGCTTCACGTCCATTCAGCGCAAGCCGTGACGGCTTCATCATGGGCGAAGGTGGCGGTTGCCTGATTTTGGAAGAACTGGAACACGCTAAGGCCCGTGGTGCGAAAATCTATGCAGAAGTTGCCGGTGTAGGTATGTCTGCAGATGCTCATCACCTGACAGCTTCCCATCCGGAAGGTCTTGGTGCCAAACTGGTAATGCTGAACGCTCTGGAAGATGCAGAAATGGATCCGAAAGAAGTAGATTACATCAACGTTCACGGAACATCTACTCCGGTAGGTGATATTTCTGAAGCGAAAGCAATTAAGGAAGTATTCGGTGATCACGCATACGAACTGAACATCAGTTCTACAAAATCAATGACTGGTCACTTGCTGGGAGCTGCCGGTGCGGTAGAATCTATCGCAAGCATCCTTGCCATCAAGAACGGCATTGTTCCTCCGACTATCAACCACGAAGAAGGTGACAACGACGAGAACATTGACTACGACCTTAATTTCACGTTCAACAAAGCTCAGAAACGTGAGGTTAATGTTGCCCTGTCCAATACATTTGGATTCGGTGGTCACAATGCGTGCGTTATCTTCAAGAAATACGCTGAGTAAAATCGTGTTACGTAACCAAATAGATAAGATAAGACTCCTGTTCCGCAAAGACAGAGAGTCTTATCTTTGTTTTTACCGGATACTCGGATTTTATCCGCACAATATCCAGATCTACGAACAAGCGCTCCTGCATAAGTCATCTGCCGTCCGCTCCGAGAAGGGACGTCCGCTGAACAACGAGCGACTGGAGTTTTTGGGTGACGCCATACTCGACGCCATCGTAGGAGATATTGTCTATAAACGTTTCGAAGGAAAACGGGAAGGTTTCCTGACAAACACACGTTCCAAGATCGTACAACGGGAGACTTTGAACAAGTTAGCCGTGGAGATCGGTCTGGACAAACTTATCAAATATTCTACCCGCTCCTCTTCCCACAACAGTTATATGTACGGGAATGCTTTCGAAGCATTTATCGGAGCCATTTATCTGGATCAGGGGTATGAACGTTGCAAGCAGTTTATGGAGCAGCGAATCATCAACCGTTATATTGATCTGGACAAAATCTCCCGCAAAGAGGTTAACTTCAAGTCCAAGCTCATCGAATGGAGCCAGAAGAACAAGATGGAGGTTTCCTTTGAGTTGATCGAGCAGTTCCTCGACCATGACAGTAATCCCGTTTTCCAGACAGAGGTTCGCATCGAAGGGCTTCCTGCCGGAACCGGTACGGGCTATTCCAAAAAAGAATCCCAGCAGAATGCCGCACAAATGGCTATCAAGAAGGTAAAAGACCAGACATTCATGGATACAGTCAATGAAGCGAAGTCGCAGCATTCGATGCCGTCAGAAGTGGACACAGAGTTGGTTGAGCCCGAATTGACTGAGTCGGAAGCCATGGAACCGGATACCTTGGAGACCGAAACACCGGAAGTGGAAACGGCTACAAATGAAGTCGAAACGACTGTTAATGAGGTCGAAGCAACAGAAACTGAAAAGGCATGATGACTCCAACTACCATCCTAACGATAAAAGAGTAAATTATAAGTTAACCGAAACAAATCCCCATACGGCGGCCTTGAATTACTAAATCGTGATCTTCAGTTACCAACTTCAATTTACCAGCCACTTCTTCAAGAGGGATGGATGAAATGTCATCTCCTTTTAAAGCAATCATACGCCCGAATTGCCCGTTAGCAATCAATTCTGTCGCGTGTCCTCCCATGCGGGTAGACAGATTACGGTCAAAAGGAGTAGGCGAACCACCACGCTGAATATATCCTAATACGGTTTCACGTGTTTCGATACCCGTTTCATATTCTATTTCCTGTGCGATGTATTCCGCAGCACGTTTCCGACCATCCGTCAGGATGCCTTCTGCCACCACTACGATAGAATAGGGTTTACCTTTTTTCAGTCTTTCGAGGATTGTATTTCCTATATTCTTGATGTTGTAAGGGATTTCGGGGACAAGAATGACGTCGCCGCCACCTGCCATGCCCGAATACAGGGCAATCCAGCCGGCTTTATGCCCCATCACTTCAATAACCATCACTCTTTTGTGCGAACTGGCGGTAGAATGCAAGCGGTCGATGGCATCCGTAGCGATGCTCACGGCGGAGTCAAATCCAAAGGAAATATCCGTTCCCCAAATATCATTATCAATGGTTTTGGGGACTGATACGATGTTGACGCCCATTGCGGCAAATTTAGCGGCAGTTTTCTGCGTTCCGTTTCCTCCGATGCAGACGACACAATCCAGTCCCATTTCCTGAATATTCTGAAGAATCAGTGCCGGCTTGTCGACATCCGAGACGACGCCTCCTTTTTTAAAAGGTTTCTCGCGCGAAGTACCCAACATCGTACCCCCTTGGTTCAACAATCCGGATAAGGATTTATCAGTAAAGGATTCGATGTCTTTTGTCAGCAAACCTTGAAAACCACTATGAATTCCTATTACTTCCATCCCATAGTGATTGATGGCAGTTTTGCACACGCCACGGATAGTGGCATTTATACCGGGGCAGTCTCCTCCGGAAGTCAGGATTCCAATTCTCATTGTCGTTTTTTTTAGTCAGAAACTCGGGATTCAAGAAAAGTCGCCAAATTTTAACGATTATTTCCGTCGTAAAGATAGAAAAAAAAGATAAATAAGGTTACTTTTGCACGACTAAACATTATTATGTTAAAGCAGAAATGAATATTACAAAGATTATTAGTAAGACTTTCGATTCCCGTTTAAAACAAATAGACCTTTATGCTAGTCAGGCTAGTGAGATACAGCACCGTGTGCTGAGTCGCTTAGTGAACCAAGCTGCACAGACAGAGTGGGGAAAAAAGTACGACTACGCCTCCATCCGTAGCTATGAGGATTTCAGAAACCGCCTTCCAATACAGACTTATGAGGAAATAAAGCCTTATGTAGAACGCTTGCGGGCGGGGGAACAGAATCTGCTTTGGCCATCGGAAATACGCTGGTTTGCCAAATCATCCGGAACGACCAATGATAAAAGCAAATTCCTGCCTGTCAGCAAAGAAGCTCTGGAAGACATTCACTATAGAGGCGGTAAAGATGCTGCGGCACTCTACTTCCGCATCAATCCGGACAGTCACTTTTTCTCGGGAAAAGGGTTGATTCTGGGAGGCAGCCATAGTCCGAACCTCAACTCCAACCATAGTTTGGTGGGAGACTTGTCGGCGATTCTGATTCAGAACGTCAATCCGTTAATCAATTTCATTCGTGTGCCGAGCAAGAAAATCGCTTTGATGAGCGAATGGGAAACCAAAATAGAAGCAATAGCCAACAGTACTATTCCGGTCAATGTGACCAGTTTGTCCGGTGTACCCTCATGGATGCTGGTACTTATCAAGCGTATTCTCGAAAAGACCGGCAAACAAACACTGGAGGAAGTGTGGCCGAATCTGGAAGTATTCTTCCACGGCGGAGTGGCTTTCACCCCTTATCGTGAGCAGTACAAACAGGTGATTCACTCAAAGATGATGCATTATGTAGAGACCTACAACGCTTCCGAAGGATACTTTGGTACGCAGAACGATCTTTCGGACCCTGCCATGTTGCTGATGATCGACTACGGTATTTTCTACGAGTTCGTTCCGCTGGAAGAAGTTGATAAGGAAAATCCACGTGCTTACTGCCTCGAAGAGGTGGAACTTAACAAGAATTACGCAATGGTGATTTCTACGTCCTGCGGATTGTGGCGATACATGATCGGTGATACGGTGAAGTTTACCAACAAGAACCCATATAAGTTCGTCATCACAGGACGTACGAAGCATTTCATCAATGCTTTTGGAGAAGAACTGATTGTAGATAATGCCGAAAAAGGCCTGGCTAAAGCTTGTGCCGAGACGGGAGCGCAGGTTTGCGAATACTCTGCAGCACCGGTATTTATGGACGAACACGCCAAATGCCGTCATCAATGGCTGATAGAATTTGCCAAGATGCCGGATTCCGTAGAGAAATTTGCCGCAATACTTGATGCTACATTGAAAGAAGTAAATTCAGACTATGAGGCGAAGCGTTGGAAAGATATTGCTCTGCAACCACTGGAAGTCATCGTTGCGCGTCCGGGATTGTTCCATGACTGGCTGGCAAGGAAGGGAAAATTAGGTGGACAGCACAAAGTGCCCAGATTAAGCAATACACGCGAATATATAGAGTCAATGCTGGTGCTGAACAACGAATAAAGTTATCCGAACAAATTAAATCATTATATGACAGAAAGTATCCTACAGTGTACATAATATGCACTGTGGGACTTTTTTGTATTACCAGCTTGCAACTGGTATCTACAACGCTATAAGCAAAAAATAAAGAATAAGATGAGTCGATTCTGTTGCAGATGGCAGATGATTTTTACTTTTTCAAACTTTATAGGAGACTGAAGCAATGATTATTCTACAATGATTCCACCGCCTAGCAACAAACCATCTTTATAGAAGGCAGCAGCCTGCCCGGATGCGATTGCCGTCAACGGTTCGTGAAGTTGTACATGCAGGAAATTATCTAGTGTAACTGTCACGGTACAATGATTTTCCTGTTTCCGATAGCGAATCTTCACAATGATATCCGCATGCCCTAACAAACGTTCCCGATTAACAATATTCCAATCTTTAAGTAACATCTCTGTTTTCTCCAAAGCCTGTAGGGAAGCGAGTACTACTTCATTCTTTTCCGGGCGAATTTCCTTCACAAAGACGGCACGATTCAAATGAATGCCCAAGCCACGCCGTTGTCCGACGGTATAAAAAGGATAACCCTCGTGCCAGGCTATAAAATCTCCCTTTTCATCGACAAATCGTCCACGTCTGACCTCCGCTGACCAAGTCTGACCTGCACTGACCTGGGGCTGACCTACGCTGACCTGCGGCTGACAATTGCTGACCAACCACATTTTCAGAAAGCTTCGATAATCCATCGGGCAAAAGCAAACTCCCAAACTGTCCCTTTTCACCGCCACTTTCTGAAATCCCCGTTCAGCAGCAAAGGCACGTGCTTCCACTTTGGTAATATCTCCCATCGGAAGCAACATTCTCCGAAGAATATCCTGTTTGAGTCCCCATAAGAAAAAGGTCTGATCCTTGTCCGAATCGGCAGCGTAAGTTATATAATAGGTATCATCCACCTTTACTTTCCGGACATAATGCCCTGTAGCAATATAAAAAATCCCCATTTCATCGGCAATTTTGGAAAGAAGGGGCCATTTCAGATAGTTATTGCACAATGTGCAGGGCACAGGAGTATGCCCCACCATATATTCCTGCACAAAATACTCGATGATCTGTTCGCGGAATATCTCGCGGGCATCATACGTGATATGACGGATTCCCAAACGCTCTGCCAGATGGCGGGCATCTTCCAGATATTCGGTCGAGTCGTTCAACTCATAGAAACGGAAAGTAACTCCGGTCACCTCATATCCGGCTTCCAGCAATCGCATGGCAGCTACGGAACTGTCCGTACCGCCGCTCATTCCTAACAATACTCGTTTGTTTTCTTCCATCATGCTGCAAAATTAAGGATTTTCCCGTATCTTTGTTTGTTAAAGCCTAAAGAGAATGGAAGAGAAAGCAAATACCGGACAAGTTATCATCGTTTTAACCGAACATCTGACGTTCGGCACACTGCTGATTCCTTATATGGCAGAGAAATCTGACGACGGTACATACCAACTCATTGAACAGGCTTTTCACGCTTCCCCCGAAGCAATCAGCCGAATGAACGAAGCCGAGCAACAAGCTATCGACATCGCCTCACATTACACAGAGAAATATCTGATGGGAATCTATTCGCGTGAGAAAACAGTATCCCGTTTTCTGCGCAAATTATCCGAAGATCCGGAACGGGTAAAGAACAATATCCGCCCATTCATCGAGAAAAAAATGCAGGAGATGCTGACATTGATACGCCATCATAATCTTCCTCTGTATCAGAAACAGGTCGGAAGCAAACTGCTATATGCGCATCACGCCTATCATGTGCATCCTCATGACGTGGAAATCCGTTTTACGTTTCTTGCCGATGAGACCAATTTCCGCTACCAGCTGCAATGCTATTATGACGGGCAGCCGCTCTCATTAAGTGAACAGAAGCCTGTTATCGTGCTGACCTCCTCACCGTCTGCCCTCTTACTGGGAATGGAGCTGTACTTCTTTCCGCATATTGAGAGCGTACGCATTCTGCCCTTTACCAAGAAAAAGAAAATCAGCGTCCCTGCTTCCCAAATCGAGAAATACATCGATAACATCGTCATTCCAATAGCACGCTATCATGAAATCACGACTCAGGGACTGAATATCATTGAAGAGACGTATGCCTGCGAAGCTGTCCTGTCTCTTGAAGATACCATTTACGACGAACAGATGTTGCGGCTTAGCTTCCGTTATGGTGACCAGTCATTTACTCCCGACACCGTGACCGAAATGAAGAAGATCATTTACCGGAACGATTTCGGCGAGATATTCTTTTTCCGTCGGGATAGCGATGCCGAAGAAGAGAAGCTCCGGATGTTAACAGATTCCGGCTTGCAACGAGTCAGCGACGTTCATTTCAAGCTGTCGCCCGATGCACCCGAAAAGACAATTACCGAATGGATCAGTACATATCGGAAGATGCTCCAACAGTCTTTTCTGCTGACAGGAAACATGGGGAATACTCCTTACTGTCTGGACGAAATCCGCATCGAACAGAGTTGTGATGATGAGCCCGACTGGTTTGAGCTACATATCACGGTAGTCATCGGCAATCTGCGTATCCCTTTCTCACGCTTCCGCAAGCACATCCTTGAAGAGAAAAGAGAATTTCTGTTACCGGACGGACGCATGATTCTTTTACCGGAAGAATGGTTCAGCAAATATGGAAACCTGTTGGAACTGGGCACCCAGACGGAGACGGGGATTCGTCTGAAACCGACCTTTGTCGGTGCCGTACAATCGGCTTTAGAAGAGAACGGACCTAAAGACCTGCCTTTCAAGAGAGAGATACGTAATGTTCCTGTTCCCCAAGGACTGAAAGCGGAACTACGACCCTATCAGCAGAAGGGATTCTCATGGATGGTGCAGCTGAACAAGCAAGGATTCGGCGGCTGCCTGGCAGATGATATGGGACTTGGAAAGACACTTCAGACGCTGACGCTGCTGCAATATATATACAAACCGCTTTCTCCCGATGCGGTCACTGCTCCTACAAAGCCCGTATTTACAGAAAGCACAGCTTCCGACAATCAGCCGGACAAAGAATGTACTGCCAGTAATCCTCCCGCCAAAGAGCAGATAGCAGATGCCGAAGGACAGTTCTCTTTATTTTCGTTCTCCTCCGAAGATGAACTACTGCCGGATGCACGGGAAATCAGAAAGAAAAACAGACCGAAAGAAGATGGTCACAGACAGGAACACGGAAAGAACTCCTGTAAACCTGCCACTCTGATCGTTGTCCCCACTTCCCTGCTCCACAACTGGCGAAGAGAGGCTAAACGCTTCACGACTCTTGCGATAGCGGAATATAACAGCAACACCGCATTTCCCAAAGGACATCCGGAGAAGTTCTTCAATCATTTCCATCTGATATTCACGACTTATGGGATGATGAGAAATAACATTGATATTCTCCGCTCCTACACATTCGAATACATCGTACTTGATGAAAGTCAGAATATCAAGAACAATGATTCCCTTACTTTCCGTTCGGTCATCCAGTTGCAGGGCAAGCATCGGATTGCACTTACCGGCACGCCTATCGAGAACTCTCTCAAAGATTTGTGGGCACAGTTCCGTTTTCTGCAACCGGACCTGCTAGGAGAAGAAAACGCTTTTCATAAGCAGTTTATCATTCCGATCCGGCAAGGAAACGTCCGTATGGAGAAAAGGCTGCAACAGATCATCGCTCCGTTTATCCTTCGCAGAAGCAAAAGCGAGGTAGCGCCGGAACTTCCCCCGCTTACCGAAGAAACGATCTATTGCGCCATGTCCGAAAAGCAGAGTGAGAGCTACGAACAGGAGAAAAACAGCCTCCGCAACATATTACTCCAGCAACCCGAAAACAGAGACAGATACCATATGTTCAGCATCCTGAACGGTATCCTGCGTCTCCGTCAACTGGCTTGCCATCCGCAGCTTATCTTTCCCGACTTCGACGGGATATCGGGAAAAACGGAACAAATCATCGATACCTTTGACACACTAAGAAGTGAAGGACATAAGGTACTTATTTTTTCTTCCTTTGTCCGGCATCTGGAGATACTTGCCGAGGTATTCCGCCAACGGGGCTGGAAGTATGCTCTGCTGACCGGTTCCACCAACAACCGACCTTCCGAAATCGCCCATTTCACCGAGCAAAAGGATGTGCAGGCATTCCTTATTTCTTTGAAAGCAGGAGGAGTCGGTCTTAACCTTACACAAGCCGATTATGTATTTATCATTGATCCCTGGTGGAATCCTGCTGCCGAGTCACAAGCCATCGCCCGTGCACATCGTATCGGTCAGGATAAACAGGTTATCGCCTATCGTTTTATTACTCAGAACAGTATCGAAGAAAAGATTCTCCAACTACAGGAGGACAAGAGGAGGCTGGCAGAAACATTTATTACGGATAGTGAGGCACTGCCTGCACTGAGCAATGAGCAGTGGGCGGATTTGCTGAAATAACAATCAAACATCTCACTATTGCACCATAAAAGTGCATAATCTAAGCATATTTTAATTACCACGCACTTTGTAGTCATCCATTTTCTCCTATCTTTGCAACCCAAAACAATGCGACATGAAATACAAACTCATAGTACTCGACCTCGACGGCACACTCACCAATTCTAAAAAGGAAATCTCTTCCCGCAACCGGGAAACGCTGATACGCATACAAGAACAAGGTATCCGTCTGGTACTTGCATCAGGGCGACCGACTTACGGCATCGTACCGCTCGCCAACGAGTTACGCATGAATGAGTTCGGCGGATTTATCCTGTCCTATAACGGTGGAGAGATCATCAACTGGGAAAGCAAAGAAATGATGTACGAGAATGTACTGCCCAATGAAGTCGTTCCGGTACTCTACGAATGTGCCCGCACCAATCATTTAAGCATACTGACTTACGACGGAGCAGAAATAGTGACCGAAAACTCGCTGGATCCGTACGTACAAAAAGAAGCCTTCCTCAATAAAATGGCGATACGGGAAACAAACGACTTCCTGACTGACATCACCCTCCCGGTAGCCAAGTGCCTCATCGTCGGGGATGCCGGCAAGCTGATTCCTGTGGAATCCGAGCTTTGCATCCGCCTGCAAGGAAAGATCAATGTCTTCCGTTCGGAACCTTATTTCTTGGAGTTGGTTCCGCAAGGTATCGACAAGGCTTTATCCCTCAGCGTCCTGTTGGAAAATATAGGAATGACACGCGAAGAAGTGATAGCTATAGGCGATGGCTACAATGACCTGTCGATGATCAAATTCGCTGGTATGGGCATAGCGATGGGCAACGCGCAGGAGCCTGTAAAGAAGGCTGCCGACTACATTACACTGACCAATGACGAAGATGGGGTTGCGGAAGCGATAGAGAGAATCTTCAACGTCCCATAAGGCATTCTTCCTTCAGCAGATCAGACAAAATCCTTTGCAAGTTAAGTTGAAATCAATTATTTATTCTAACTTTGCACTTCCAATAGAACAAATATAAAATGTTATGGAACATCAACTTACCATTTACAACACGTTAGATAGAAAGAAAGAACTGTTTGTACCGCTTCACGCACCGCACGTAGGTATGTATGTATGTGGACCGACAGTGTACGGTGATGCTCACTTGGGACATGCCCGTCCCGCCATCACATTTGACGTACTCTTCCGTTATCTGACTCATTTAGGATATAAAGTACGCTATGTACGCAATATTACCGATGTCGGTCATCTAGAACACGATGCCGACGAAGGAGAAGATAAGATTGCCAAGAAAGCCCGTCTCGAAGAATTGGAGCCTATGGAAGTCGTTCAGTATTACCTGAACCGCTATCATAAGGCAATGGAAGCACTGAATGTACTTTCTCCCAGCATCGAGCCGCACGCTTCAGGTCACATTATCGAACAAATCCAGCTCGTACAGAAGATTCTGGACGCCGGATACGCTTACGAAAGCGAAGGTTCCGTCTACTTTGACGTAGCTAAATATAACAAGGATTATCATTACGGCAAACTCTCAGGGCGCAACCTGGACGACGTACTGAATACCACCCGCGACCTCGACGGACAAAGCGAAAAACGTAATCCCGCCGACTTCGCCCTCTGGAAAAAAGCGCAGCCGGAACACATCATGCGCTGGCCTTCGCCATGGAGCGACGGTTTCCCCGGATGGCATGCCGAATGTACCGCCATGGGACGCAAGTATCTGGGCGAGCACTTCGATATTCACGGAGGAGGAATGGACCTGATCTTCCCGCATCATGAATGTGAGATCGCGCAGTCGGTAGCTTCACAAGGCGATGACATGGTTCACTACTGGATGCACAACAACATGATTACCATCAACGGTACGAAGATGGGTAAATCACTCGGCAACTTCATCACGCTGGATGAATTCTTCAACGGTACTCATAAGTTGCTGGCACAAGCCTACACTCCGATGACCATCCGTTTCTTCATCCTGCAAGCTCACTATCGCAGCACTGTAGACTTCAGCAACGAAGCGTTGCAAGCTTCGGAAAAAGGGCTGCAACGTTTGATAGAAGCAATCGAAGGACTCGACAAGATCACTCCTGCCGCAACAACTTCGGAAGGTATCAACGTGAAAGAACTGCGTGCTAAATGCTACGAAGCTATGAATGACGACTTGAATACTCCTATTGTCATCGCACAGCTTTTCGAAGGTGCCCGCATCATCAATAATATCAACGCAGGAAATGCAACGATCTCCGCAGAAGATCTGAAAGACCTGAAAGAAACTTTCCACCTGTTCTGCTTCGACATCATGGGGCTGAAAGAAGAGAAAGGGTCTTCGGACGGTCGCGAAGCCGCTTATGGCAAAGTAGTTGATATGCTTCTTGAACAACGCATGAAAGCAAAAGCCAACAAAGACTGGGCTACTTCCGACGAAATCCGTAATACATTGACTGCACTCGGATTTGAGGTGAAAGATACGAAGGATGGTTTTGAATGGAGATTAAACAAGTAATTCAAGCCCTCCCTAGCAAGCTGTCTCATTAATCGCATATAAAACTGAGGGTCGATTCTTCGCTGAACCGACCCTCTTTCAAGGTATGAAACACAAACATTAATACCTATTTAAATTCTCTCTTCATTTATTTTCAAGAATCATTTCCACCGGTTGGCCATGCTGACAAGTTACATCCAGTATCGTATGGTCACCTTTATATTCAAGCATTACATTCGCCGGTGTCTCCGACAAACTCCAGCGGCCTTTCAGCTCTATTATTTTATGAACAGGGCGGCTCGGTTCTTTTGTCGTATACGTCTTTTCCGCAATATTCAAGTTCGGGTCACAGACGCTGAGACGAATCGCTTTTTCTCCCTCTGCCGCATACATGACCATCGTTTCAGCAGGAATGGAAGCAATCACCAGCTTATCGTCAGCAGACCGGAAATCTTCAAAAACAGCATATCCGGTTATACCCGTTTTCTTGTCATAGACAATATGCGCAGTCTGATCACGTTGCCATACTTCGTATGCAGGCGTTTTCTTCTGTTCATCCAATTCCGAAACTGAAGGCTGAATCAGTACCATATATTCATAAGTAGCATTCTTCGGGGCGTTGCCATGTTCAATCCAGGCAGAAGAGAATGTTCCTTTAGTCTTTTCGCGGGTTTTCTCATGACGCGACTCCTGTTCGGCTATCTGTGAACGAAGGGTTCCGTCAACTACATGATAATAGTTATCATAGCCGTCGTGCAGCCAATAGTTATCCTTACCTGTCTTCTGCTCTTTGCCGTTAAATTTCGTCTGGAAGAGAGTGGTCTCCGTAGAATAGTCAGCATTGCTGTTCGTGATGCCTGTTCCGAGGCAGATCATCCGGTTATCAAAACAGAAGACGGATTTACGGGCTACAAAGTCGGGAGTAAAGTTCTCATAATCACGTTCCGTCAGTTTCATTGCAAACATTCCGTTCATGCCGCCTAAAGAGCTGCTTCCGGAAAAGTTTTCCGTAGATCGTGCCATCGTCGTACCTTTCAGGGGACTGTCCAAGAGTTCAAAAGGAAGATGAATGGTGGTCGTACCGGGCAGACGGTTCCAGTCCCATCCTTCCTGTACAAAACCACTTCCGGCACGGGAGACGGGATTTCCTTTTCCCATAATCTGTACCGAGCCGTAGCTTTGATAACGTCCGTAACGATTATCTTTCGCATAGATTTCAGCACCCCATACATCTGTAGTATATCCTTTCAGTGTCACCATCCAGTCTGCACGGCGGAAAATTCCTGCCGATCCATAGTTATAGACAAAAAAGCCGTGAGGAGCCTGTGCAGGCTGAATACCTTCTTTCCTGAAGAAATGTGCATTCCTTGTATTCCGATCACGTATCAGACGCAAATAATCGGCGGCCAGTCCATGATCGAATGTATTTCCCTGACCGGACAAGTCTCCTGACAATGCAATATTGGCAAATGCTTCTATATCATCGCTTCCCATCTTTCCGCCAAAAGGATGGCGACCGCTAATGCCTGTCCCCCATTCGTAAAGGTTACAATAATTGCGCATGGCGAGGAAGGCAGACTTGATATGTTGCCGTGCCTCTTCCGTCAGTTCAAATCCGGTCCCGTTGGTGAGAGCGATAAACTGGCCGATGGTAGCCAGTACTCCGGTTGTATAGCCGGGATAGAAACCTCCGTGATGAAAGGTCGTTCCATCTACTTTGATACCGCCGAGAGTGCCCGGAGTATAATTCAGCGATGAAGACAACCAGCGCGACAAACCATTCAAAGCCTGTTCCTGTTCTCTTGCATCGGGGAACATCATGGCGGAGATAAACTTTGCCATCAAGAGCGTATGCCATGAATCCAGTAATTCATCCCGCTCCGGCGGACACGGTTGACGGGTCTCCTGTAAAGCAGCCCAGAAACGTAAAGTGGATAGATAGGCATCCCGGTGAGGATGTTTATAAATCGCGTCCCGCATGAGCCAGGCGGTAGTATATATTTTACGTACCTGATAGCCGTAATGATGGTTCGTCCCCATGCCGCTGCCAAAAGCGAATCCCTGATCCATTGCATAGTCGAATACGGTAAAATAGTTCTTCTTCGATGTCTCATTCTGATTGTAGAAGGCATCGTATGCAAAACCGGCAAGCATCGTTTCGATATCATTCCATGACATCTCCCCTTTCTTCTTGTCTTGCTCGTCCGGTGCTACAACAGGAGTTCCGGTAAAGCCGGTCCCGGCTGCGGAGGGAGCAATGGCAGCTCTTTCAAAAGTCTTCCTTGCAGCGTTGATCTGTCCTTGGGGAGCTTTCTTCACATCGAGAAATTCAGTCAGGCGTTGTTCGATTGTTTTCAAGTCCTTCTTTTGCCGAGTTGTCAGTTTAGAAAGCAAGGGGACATCATAAGACTGCTGTTCCCACTTCCATACAAGACACCAATGCCAGAGGTCACGATTGGAAAGACCGTTGTTAGCTGGCAGTTGTTGGTCCGGTGTCGTGCGCAGGTTCATCTTCTTTTCCGGAAAGGTCAGGCGATCCAGAAAGATGCGCCCTTTACGGTCGGGAGCGACCAGACGATAAGAAACTATATTTTTATCTTTCTTATCCCCGTTCATGTAGGCGAAAGATATCCAGCAAGCCCGCCAGCCTGCCGCTTGCAGATGATACGTGAACCAATAAGAGACTTCACCCGCCTTATTTAGAAACTCAAAACGGATAGAGTCCTGTTGGGGTTTCTCGTTATATATCCACAGGGTAATACCAAATTGCTGTTCCTTTTTGGCATTCAGCGATAAAGGTTCTATCTGAACGTCCAGTGTCGAGGCAGGTTGGAAATCCCATTCCAGACTGCTTTCTCCCTCTTTATAGAAAAGAGAAGAAAGTTTCACTTCACCTTTCCCCGAAACTTTGAACGTCTCGGGAACCTTTTCTTCAAACCCTATGACCTGCGCATAAGAGGACAAAGAACAAAACAAGAACAGAAATATAAAACAAACAGCTTTCATGATCATTAATTGTTTAAAGGCAGTTCTTACCACACCCGGGTGTCAGGATGCACGACACCCGGGTGTCAGCATGTATGAGATCCGGGTGTCGGTATGTATGAGACCCGGGTGTCATACAAACCGTATTAGTATACGGTATCAGTAAGGTATACGGTCCGAAAGAATCTTTTCCGTATACCACGGATCGTCGATTTCTTTCAGCATTGTTCCCATTTCACGATAAAGTTGCTCCACAACTTCCTTATTTTCATCCAAAGGCAGATTATTCAGCTGATAAGGGTCGTTTACGTCATCAAACAGCAGACTTTTCTTTAGCTGTTTCGTCTTCCGGTCGATATACAGAGCCAATGTATAGCGAGCCGTCTTAATGCCGCGCGAAGAGGGGAAATAAGATTGCACCAATCCATCCTTATCTTTCTCTCCATCCAGATTCTGAATATACAACGCACCTGCCGGACGAACTATTTCCGCCTTTTCATCGAAGAAAAGAGGTGCGAAGTTGCGTCCCTGCACTTCGGAAGGGATCGAATCACCCAGTCCGCACAAGCCGAGCACGGTAGGCATAATGTCGGGAGCAGAAAGCAACAGATCATCTACCCGGGGCTGAATCTTACCGGGGAAACGAACCAGGAACGGAATATTCATAGATTCGGAATAGGGAGAGTTCTTAGGGTCGTCCGTTCGCTGGCTGCACATTGTTTCGCCATGGTCGGAAGCAAAGATGACTACTGTATTCTTATCCAATCCCAATTGTTTCAGTGCTTCCAGAATCTGCCCGAAAGCACGGTCTACTCCGGTCACAGAAGCAAAGTAGTAACGGACGGATTCCGCCTTTTTCATATTCAGATCTACGTTCGGGCGAATCAGCAGACTGTCCAGCGGTTGATCTTTATAAAGATTGAAGTCCTGTTCTTCACAATCGTTCAGCGAACGGTATGGGCTATGCGGCGGGTTCATTCCCACCATGATGAAGAATGGCTCCTTCGTATCACGCACGTTTCCTTCATTCTTGAGATAAGAAACAACTTTGCCCGACTCATGGAGCGGTGACCATTCTTTCGGATCATGCCTCTTGCCGTCCGTATCCCAATAATGCGGGTTCTTATGTTCGTCAAACGTGCCGTACGAATACCAATAGTTGAAACCGTGGCGCTGCTCTTTCGGCGTATAAGCGTCCCACACCGGACGCTGTGTTTCTACATATTGTCCCGGATTCTCCGGATCATTCGGGGTCGGGAAGTCAGCGTGAAGTTTACCGAAATAAGCACAATCATAACCGGCCTTGCTGAATACATCGCCTATGCACTCCGCATCGTCACGCAAAGAGCTGATAGGACGTGTAGAGTTACAGTTCAAAGGTACACCACTGCGATTCGGATACATACCGGTCAGCAACATTCCACGATGGGGGCTGCTCAGCGGACAGTTGCTCTGAGCAGAAGTCAGCACCATAGATTCACGTGCGAAGGTATCTATGTTAGGAGTATGCACGGGGTCCCCCCGAAAGTTTACCTTATCTCTGAAACCTTCCTGATTCCAGAAGCCCATTGCCTGATTGCGATACTGATCAGGAAATACATAGATGATGTTTGGATGTTCCGCCTGCTCTGCCACCTGTTTGGGAGCTTTACAGCCTTGCGCTGCAAAGAGGGTCAAGCCACCCATCAATAAGTTTACTGATTTGTTTATCATGATATAAAGAATAACAGTTAATGCACCAACCGGTTTCGGTACAGCAAATAATGTTTTCCGGTTCACCATTTAATTCGTCCGCCTATAGCCGGACGAAAGATTGCCTATAGCCAAACGAAACGTTACCTATAGGCGGACGCAAGTTTGCCTGTAGCCGGACGAATTAATTTATGCACCGGAAGAGACTAATATATGCATATATCCGGCTAAAGTACAGGCAAGGCAGTTCTTACTTCTTTTCCAAGTCTCTTTTGCGCATCAATCCTTCCAGGAAGTAATAGTCAGCGTAGTTTAAAGGCACATCTATTTCCTGGCCGTGAGGGATACTGCCTACAGAGTGCATCAGTATAAAGTTTCCATTCGTACCCACTTTCGCACGATAAGCCGGTGAGCCGAGGCTTTCCATAATCTTATCAGCAGTTTCCTTATAGTGATTGCCCGGCAGATAACCGTCGAGTTCGTACAGAGCAGAGGCCGTACAGGCGGCTGCCGAAGCGTCACGAGGTTCGTTCGGAATGTTCGGAGCATCGTAATCCCAGTAAGGAACGAGGTCTTCCGGCAGGTTCTTATTGGTAAAGATGAAGTTATACACCTTCTGTGCCTGATCGAGATACTTCTTGTCTTTTGTATAGCGATAGCAAGTGGTATAACCGTATAATGCCCAAGCCTGTCCGCGAGCCCATGATGATTCGTCCGCATATCCTTGTGCTGTTTGTCTCTTACGCACTTCTCCTGTTTCGGGATCGTAGTCTACCACATGATAGCAACTGTTGTCCGGGCGGAAATGGTGGGCCATCGTTGTATCCGCATGTTTCACTGCTATATTGTAAAAGGTAGAGTCACCGGAAAAAGCCGTAGCTTCAAACAGCAATTCCAGATTCATCATATTATCGATAATCACCGGACATTTCCATCCGCGTGTTCCCTGCCAGCCTTTATCGGCATCCCATGACTGGATAACGCCTGCTCCCGGACGGAAACGGGTAGACAATGATTTTGCGGCTTCTACAATCACGTCTTTATATTCTTTCTTATCTGCAAAACGGTAACCGTTAAGATAACTGCACCCGATCATAAAGCCGACATCGTGATGCCACTTCAGATATTTCACAGAATCGAGGGCTTCTGTGTATTTTTCTGCCAAAGGCAACCACTTTTTATCCCCTGTCAGATTGTAAGTCAGCCACATGCTACCCGGAAAGAAACCGGAGCACCAGTCATCAATAGGTATATAGGAGATACTACCATCTGCATTGATGGTTCTTGGATTCAGAATTTTACCGGATTTCTCGATAATGTCTGTCTGAATTGTGTTTTGTGCTACTGCGTTGTCGATGTTGTCCTGAATAAAGTCTACTTCAACCTTTTTTTGTCCA
>ONZT01001060.1_pt1 | contig 17599 bp, 15 predicted proteins | sample 1671571 | NCBI WGS metagenome assembly ONZT01 (sample SAMN06348170, study PRJEB24527) | human gut metagenome | biome: human gut; feature: ankylosing spondylitis patient; material: feces | host: Homo sapiens | place: China | collected 2015-10
GCAGAAAACGGCAGTATTTTGATTAACACCAACATGAAGATAAAGTCTAAGGCAAGGATAATGAGACTTTTATATTTAGAGAGAAAGGTTTGTTGAGTTTGCATATACAATCTCCTATAAAACGATAGGGGAGATTATTAATTAGCATTTAACCGAAAAAATTGAAACATATTTTTAACAAATTTGTGACATGCTTCAAACTATTTTTGTATAAACAACAAACCGCACCTAAAAGTGCGGTCTGTTTTGCTTTCGTTTTTTATTTTTGCATACGAGCTTGAATACGTTCTGGTAATCTTAATCCAACGAGAGCAACAAGGACTATTGTCCAGAATAAGGTGACATACACAAGGGCTGAACCAAGTCCTACTCTTTCGCTAAGTTTGGCGGCAATCACAGGAGCCACCCCACCACCGATTGCAGCAAAATTATAGATGAAACCGATACCTGTGCTTCGCATTTCAGCCGGGAAGAAAGTCGCCATATATTTTGGTACTAAACCGGCAATCCCTAAGTTTGTTGCAAGTAAGAAGAAGAGCAACGCACCAAGCGCTAATACATTATTTTCTGGCAAATAGAATACTGGGAAGAGGAAGAAAAGTGATAACAATAAGCTATATACAAAGGTTTTCTTCTCACCCAATTTATCCCCGATAAAACCTGCAATTAAGGTACCGATGAGGATGCCAAAGCCTGCCCAGAACATTAGTGATTTCACATTTTCAGCATAGCCGTTTTCTTTGAGGTAAAGTGGAAGTAAACCTACTACCGGCCAGTTTACGGAGAAAATTGAATAGCAAACTAAGAAAATAATTAAGGTAATTGGTAATTGTTTTTTAGTGAACAGGTCAGTAAGTGGAACTTTATTCACTTTACCTGCTGCTTTCGCTTGAGCCCATTCTTCACTTTCAGGTGCATGACGACGAACATAGAGTACTAAAGCGACTGGTGCTAAACCAATAAAGAAAGCCACACGCCAACCATAAGCTTGCGCAACCCAAGGAATCACTTGAGAAGCAAGAATATTACCGATGGAGAAGCCACTCACTAAGAATGCACTGGCTTTTGTACGTAAATGTTGTGGCCAGCTTTCAATGGCGTAAGAGGAAGAACACGCATATTCACCTGCCATCCCCATACCGATAATCATACGGAAGATGAAAAGCCAAATATAACTGGTGGATAAGCCGCACAAGAATGTCCCGACGGAATACGTAATAATGGAAACAATCATCGCCAAACGACGGCCATATTTATCGGCAAAACTACCAAAAATCGCCCCACCTAATGGACGCGCTACGAACGCTGCAAGTAATAATGTGGATGTTTCCGTTGTGCTCATGGCAAATTCTTTTTGAATATCCAAAAGCACATAAGTGATAAGCATATAATCGAAGCCATCAAAAACATAACCTAACCAAGCCGCAAATAACGCTTTTTTTTGCGTAGGACTGACTTCTTTATACCATGGTAATGATGTTGCCATAACAACCTCCCTTCCTTGTATTTGAGAATTTTGTGGTATAGATCACAGAATTTAAAATCACTGCTAATTTCTGCTTGCATAAATAAAGATAAGACGTATGATGTCTTATGTCAATCAGAGAGAATGAGAGCTGGATCACAAATTCAGAAAATAGATTAGAAAATGAGAACAGAAATGAAAAAAACAAGTAAAAAAGAAGCAAGTCTCGTTTTGCAGGATAAAATCAAATCGCTCATCATTAAACAAAATCTTAAATCTGGCGATTTGATGCCAACAGAAAATGAACTGATTGAACAGCTTGGTGTGAGTCGTTCCAGTTTGCGTGAAGCCATTAAATCTTTAGAGGCGCTACATATTTTAGATATTCGCCATGGCGTCGGCACCTTTGTGAGTGAATCCTCTCTTGTGCCAATGATTCGCGGATTAAGCTTTCACACCCAACTGAATTTACATAATGATCATAATCAGCTAATTAATATTTTGGATATTCGGGAAATTTTGGAATACGGTTTTGCCCCGATGGTTTTAGGAAAAATTAGCCAAGAACAGACCGCACTTTTGCAAAAATCAGTGGCCAATATGGAAAAAAATGCCCGTGAGCAAAAATTTTCGCCTAAAGATGAATACCACATTCATTTAAAACTTTATGAACCATTAAATAACCCGTTACTGATTCAATATTTAGATGCGTTTTGGCAAATTTATCAGCAAGTAGAAAAAGGCTTACCGCCACCGATACTTTCGCCTGAAAAATTAGCCATGCAACATCGCGAATTAATTGATGCGGTAGAAGCACATGATTTGGTACGCATGCAACGCGCGATCTTGCAATATTTCCAAGGTATTCGCCAACGCTTACAACAAGGAGGGCATGATGCAAACTAATGGATTAAACATTGCCTTAATCGGCTGCGGCTTTTTTGGTGTTCAGTTGGCTTCAGCATTTGACAAAGCCCAAGCAAACTTAACTGCGGTGACCGATATCAATCCTTCTCTTGCACAAAAACTCGCAGACCAATACGGCAGCCAAGCCTTTTTTAGTGTAGAAGAAATGTTGGCAAAAATTAAACCGGATTTAGTGGTCATCGCCACCCCAAACTACGCTCATTATTCCCCCGCTATCTTAGCGTTAAATGCAGGCTGTCATGTCTTTATTGAAACACCTTTTACCTTAAGCGCTTCTCAAGGCCAACATTTACGCCGTCTTGCTGAAGAAAAAGGTAAAGTCATTTTTGTGGGCCATTTGGAACGTACGTTACCTGGCATGTTGAAAGTCAAAGCGGCTTTAGAACAAGGAAAATTAGGCAGAATTACGGTCGCACGAGCCATGCGTCAGCGTTGGATTGAAAACCTACCAAACAAAGAATGGTGGAAATTAGATGCCAATCTTACGGGCGGCGAGCTTTTTCACCTCATTCACGAACTGGATTTACTCTGTTGGTTATTAGGCGATATTGAGGCGGTCTTTGCTCAAGCGGCTAATCAAGCGCATCACGATACGCCAGACAGCCGTGATGTGTTGCAGTTGCTATTACGTTTTAAAAATGGCGTATTAGGTTCGCTCGAAATGGGCACGGCTTATCGATTACACCAATGGGGCATTCAAATTCATGGTGAAAATGGTGTGATTGAAGTCAATTTCTTTACCTCAAGTGTCACATTTAATTATCTAGATGGAAAAATAGAACACGTTGATTTATTTGATGAATTTGAGGCTGATTTATCTTTACGCGAAAGTGCCAAAGGCACTCAGCAATATAATGTCACCCACGCACCTTGCCAACTTTGGTTAAGCCGAGCGGCTGAAATCGAAGTACAAAGTGTGGTGGAGCACTTAACGCAAGGAAAAACCAGCCCATTAAGTCTATGTTTAACTGAAGCCATCGAAGTTGCAGAAGCAGCGAAGCAATCCATGGTAACGGAAAAACAAATCTCAGTGAAAAAATAAGGAGTTTATTATGATGCGATATGGTGTTGTTGGCGTTGGCTATTTTGGTGCGGATTTAGCCCGTTTCATGAATGAATTTGATGATGCACAGATTACAATGGTATACGACCCTGAAAATGGTGAAACCATTGCACAAGAATTACAATGCGTAGCGGCAAAATCGCTTGAAGAATTAGTCACTTCACCTGATGTGGATTGCGTGATTGTCGCCACCCCAAACTATTTACACAAAGAACCGGTCATTCTTGCAGCGAAAAACAAAAAACACGTTTTCTGTGAAAAACCAATCGCCTTAAATTATCAAGACTGTGACGACATGGTGCGCGCTTGCGAAGAAAATGGCGTTACCTTTATGGCTGGTCATGTGATGAACTTCTTTAACGGTGTTCACCATGCCAAAGAATTAATCAATCAAGGCGTGATTGGTAAAGTGCTTTATTGTCACACCGCACGTAACGGCTGGGAAGAACAACAACCAACTATTTCATGGAAAAAAATCCGTGAAAAATCAGGCGGCCACTTATACCACCATATTCACGAATTAGACTGCGTACAATTCATTATGGGTGGTATGCCAAAAACCGTTACCATGGCAGCCGCCAATGTTGCACACAAAGGCGAAAAATTTGGTGATGAAGACGATATGATTTTTGTCACTATGGAATACGATGATAATCGCTTCGCAGTTCTAGAATGGGGTTCCGCTTTCCGTTGGGGTGAGCATTATGTATTAATTCAAGGGGAAAAAGGTGCGATCAAACTTGATATGTACAATACCAAAGGTACCCTTCGTGTGGATGGAAAAGACACCTATTTCCTTATTCACGAAACCCAAGAAGAAGATGATGACCGTACCCGTATTTACAACAGCACAGAAATGGACGGTGCGATTCAATACGGTAAACCGGGTAAACGCACACCGCTCTGGTTGAGCTCTATCATGAAAAAAGAAATGCGTTATTTAAATGACATTCTTCATGGTATGGAACCAACTGAGGAATTTGTAAAATTACTCACCGGTGAAGCAGCCCGAGCCGCCATCGCCACAGCCGATGCATGTACTCGTTCTCGTTACGAAAACCGCAAAGTTGATTTAGCAGAAATCATCGGTAAATAAAAATAATGTAAAAATTAACCGCACTTTGGTTGAGGAATCAAAGTGCGGTTGTTTTTTATGAGCTTGTAAAAAATAGATTGAATTCTTACGCAAAAAGCTGTAATTTCAATAACCTATATAGATTAGCAATAGGAATTTTCTATGAAAAACATTTTAACTAAACTCATTTTTATTATTGGATTAGGTGCTATGCTTTCTGGCTGTGCAACCTCCACACTTTGGACAAACACAAATGATCTTGCAACTGGCGATAAAATCGAAACAGTGACGAAAGAGAAAACTATTGATAGCGATGAAATTATTGCATTAGGACAAGATAAAAACTCTGGCAGAGTGCTCATTTTTGGAAAAAAATATCTTATTCATTTACATGAAACAAGCTCAGAAGAAATTCAAAAATTGACCAATGCTAAATTCAGTAATCCTTTTTATATAGATAATGCCATCGAAGTTATCTCGGAAGATCATACAGAACTCAAGTATGTGAAAGCTGATTTTTCATTACAATACAAAGTAACGAATGAATTAGAAAAAGGAAAAATGAAGAAACTCGGCTTCATGTGTAATGAGGCTTCCTGTGCTAAAAATTTAGAACTTACAGGTGATATCTATTCATTAACAGACAAAGCACAAATTCATCGTCCAAGTAAACAACTAGCTAAATCATTACCGTTTAAATTAAAACAACAAACATCAAATATAAGATATAAAACCTCTTCTCAAGCAGAAGGCGTAGTAAAAGCTGTGGGTCTCACACCTTTAGCATTACTCTTAGATGTTGTGACTTTACCGATACAAATTATGTTTTTAACCAACAACTAAGTTCTAGCTTGAGTCTTTGGATATCTAAGCGGTCTAATTTTTAGTTATATCATTTCTATCTAAAAAATGACCGCTCTTTACTTTCTAATCTATCCCTGGTTTTCTGTTGCTGCAATTTTATTCTTTGGCGGTATCGGTGCAAAATAGGCAACCACTAGCAATAGTAAGCCCACAACAATAAATAAAACAATTCTTGCCCTCCTTCACTATTGCCCAATTCAATCAAGAACAATGAGATTTCCATTAAAGATGACAAAAACTAGATTATCTCAAGGCACTTACGGTGATAATCTTTCTCTCTCCCATTTTCCGTCATTGAATAAATAACAAATTCTGTCATGTAAGCGGCTTGGGCGACCTTGCCAGAACTCTATGCGATCAGGAATTACAAGATAACCGCCCCAATGTGGTGGACGTGGGACATTTAATGGGTGTTTTGCTGCAATCAGAGCAGCTTTCGCTAATAAAGATTTGTGGCTAGAAATGACCGCACTTTGCTCGCTGGCCCAAGCGCCAATTCGGCTGGTGTAAGGGCGAGTCGCAAAATATTCATCTGATTGTTCAGGCGAGATTTTTTCGGCTTTGCCCTCAATACGAACAGAACGTTCTAATTCAGGCCAAAAGAATGTCAGGGCAACGAAAGGATTATGTTCTATGGCGCGACCTTTTCGGCTGTGATAATTCGTAAAAAATACAAAGCCTTGTTCATTCACTTCTTTCAACAGCACCATTCGACTTGTTGGTCGTCCGTCTTCATTGACTGTCGCAACATTAACACCTGTCGGCTCGTTTACTTTAGCCGTAATCGCTTCGTTGAGCCATTTTTCAAATTGTTTTATTGGATTGGGATCGCAATCATGCTGAGAAAGCACCTGTTTGCAATAATCCTCGCGAATATCATGTAAGTCCATTTTCTTTCTCCTGTTGCTTGAAAACAAAAAGCCCTTGCAACTGCAAGGGCTAGTATAGTCCGTTAATTATTTACCATCAACACTCACGCCATAAAACGCATCGTAGCCGAATGGGCTTTGTACGTAGCCTTTTACGCGAGGGCTAAGTGGTGCAAAACCAACTGAGTGTGCAACTGGAATCCATGGCGCTTGCTCATGGAAAATCACTTGTGCTTTTTTATAAAGTGCTGCACGCTCATCTTTATTGGTTAAGCCAATCGCTTTATCTAATAGGGCATCAAATTCTGCATTTTTGAAACGAGCAAAGTTTGAGTTTCCCGCATTCGCACTTGCAAGTAATGGAGAAAGGAAGTTATCCGGATCACCGTTATCGCCTGACCAACCAAAGATACCAGCCGTTAATTCGCCTGCTTTAGCACGTTTTTGATAGTCTGCCCATTCAAACGTTACAGGATTTGCTTTTACACCAACTTTCGCCCAGTCAGCCATCACAAGTTCAGCCATACGTTTTGGATTTGGATTAGACGCACGTACCACCGGTTGAATCCAGAAATCCGTTTCAAAACCGTTTGGATAACCTGCTTCTGCTAAAAGCTGTTTCGCTTTCTCTGGATCATACGGATAATCTTGGATTTCGTCGTTATAACTCCAAATTGTTGGTGGTAGTGGGTTTTTCGCTGCAGTGCCTGCACCTTGATAAACCGCTTCAATAATTGCTTTTTTATCTACAGCATAGTTCAATGCTTGGCGTACTTTCGCGTTATCAAACGGTGCTTTTTCCGTATTGAATGCGATATATGCCACATTCAAACCTTTTTGTTCCAAAAGCTGTACTTTCGGATCAGTTTTCATTTTGGCTAAATCCGCCACGTTCGGGAATAAAATTAAATCACAAGAACCCGCTTGTAACTTCGCATAACGCGTGGTCGCATCTGGTACGATGCTGATGACTAAGCGATCAAGCGGTGTACGACCTTTCCAATAGGTTTCATTTGCTACGTATTGTGCTGCTTGGTCAGTTTTGTAATCCACAAAAATAAACGGACCTGTACCCACTGGTTTGTTATCGATCGTTTCTGGTTTACCCGCTTTCAGCATCGCATCTGCATATTCAGCTGAGTAAATAGAGATAAAATCCATACCCAAGCTTGCTAAGAAAGTTGCATCTTTTTTATTCAAGGTGATACGAATGGTATTGTCGTCTACTTTCTCAACTGATTTTAATAAATCTGGGAATTTCATTGCTTTGAAATACGGATAAGTCCCTTTCGATACATTGTGATAAGGGTGGTTAGGATCTAACTGACGTTGGAAAGAAAAGACCACATCATCCGCATTAAAATCACGTGTTGGCGTAAATTCTTTTGTCGTATGGAATTTCACCCCTTTACGCAAATGGAACGTGTAGGTTAAACCATCGTCACTGATCTCCCAACTTTCAGCCAATGCAGGCTCAAGGTCAGTTGAACCTTTTTTGAATTCAACCAAGCGGTTATACACTTGTTGTGAACTCGCATTGTAAGATGTGCCTTCCATTACCAATGCCGGGCTAAAGCCAAGTGGTGCTTTTGCCGTACAGTACACAAACGTGTTATTGCCTGAAGGTTTTACTGTTTCTGCTTTCGCAGTTTCTTTTGTAGCAGAATCAGATTGATCACAAGCAGCTAAAAATAAACTTGCTGCAACAAGTGTTAATGTCGCTTTTAGTTTCATAAGTTGTCCTTTCTTTGTAAGGTAAGTTTCTCGCTTACCCAACCATCAATTGTGGTAGATTCAAATCCACCCTGTATATAAAATTTTACTTAAGATATAAGCAAATCAAACTTTTACAAAATAAGAAAATGATCTTTCTTATAACAAATTAAACTAAGGTATTCAATATCAGCGTTTTTTCCGCAAATGATCCCCGTCTGTTTTATGCAAATAGCTCAATATCCAAACTAGTGCGATCGCAAAAACAGAAGTGGTCAGAAACGTGTAACTGAAAGCATGTTGTAATGCTTCGCCTTCGTTACCAATAAATTGACGGTATAACGTCAAAATAATGGATGCCACCGCGATACCAAAGCCAATACCTACTTGTTGTACAATACTCAGTACTGTTGAACCTACACCGCCTTGTTCCTGTGATAGATCCCCGACCGTGAGTGTATTAATCGAAGTGAAAATCATCGACATACAGGCTCCATACCACATCAAATTACATATAATCCACATTGTTGATGATGAGGAATCAAGCCATGACATAGAAACCGTTGAGCCAGCCATTAAAAGTGACGATAAAATTAATGTCGTTTTATAACCTAAGATATTTAAAATATGCCCAATAAAGCGTTTAAATACGACGGACATTAGTGCAATAGGTGCAAGCAACCAGCCCGACACTTCAGCTGAATAACCAAAGGAAAGTTGGAACATTAATGGCAATAAAAACGGCACTGCCGAGCCGGAAAGACGGATAAAAATATTAGCTGCAATGCCTAATCGGAATGTTCTTGTATTGAAAAGAGATAACGGCAAAATAGCACACTCATTACCTTTCGCATAAAAATAATAAGCCATCAATAATGCGATGCCAATCGCTAATGCACTGTATGTGGTTATGCGATCACTATGACTTTCACCGAGTAAATCAAGCCCGAGCGTTAAACCAACTAAACCAAACGCAAAGAGCAAAAAGCCCGTCCAGTCTAACTTATTCGCATTACCATTATGATTTCCCATCACTTTAGCCGCCGCCCAAAAGCCCAACATGCCAATAGGAATATTGATTAAGAAAATCCAATGCCATGACGTATGTACGACAAGCCAACCACCTAAAATTGGACCAAGAATCGGGCCTATCAATCCAGCTGTTGCCATTAAATTCCAGGCATTAATTAATTGATTTTTCGGTACAGTTTGAATAATCGCAAGACGAGCAACTGGCATCATAAATGCCCCGCCAATACCTTGGATAATTCGTGCGAGCACAAGGGTCTCAAGAGAGGTTGACATCGCACAAGCGACCGAACCGAATACAAAGGTAAAAACAGCAGAGCGGAAAACAGTGAGTGTACCGAATTTAGCTGCCGCCCAAGCAGTTAAAGGAATAAATAAGGCAACGGCAAGAGAATAGGCGATAATCGCCATTTGCATTTCAAAGACAGGGGTTTGCAGATCTGTTGCAATAGTGGGTAAGGCAGTATTTAAAATAGTCGCATCCAAGCTTTGCATAAACAAAGCCATGGAAGCCACCCAAGCCAGCCCTTTATAGTGCTGACTTCCTATTACTGCGTCTTTTTCCACCATTGATAAATAAACTCAGCGATCTGTTCAATGTGATTAATATCTAATAAAGTGCGCTCAGTTTCAAGCGAATAATCCGTTGCTAAAGCCAACACGTTTTCATCTAATTCTGGCAAAGGTTTTGTCATCTCTTGTCGATGCAACAGAATCTTTTGAATGGGTTCTTCTTTAAATCCTTCCACCAAAACTAAATCTGTTAAATGACGATCAAATTGTTGGCTTAAATAAGCTAATGAAACCGGCGCTTGAGGCGTTTCTGTCATTAATGCCCAACGACTATCGCAAGCCATAATAACTTGCGCAGAACCCGCCTCTTTCATTCGCCAGCTGTCTTTTCCCTCTTTATCCACATGGGCGTTGTGATGGCTGTGTTTAATCACTGAAACACGTAAACCTTTTTTGATTAATTGAGGAAGCAATTTTTCCAGTAATGTAGTTTTGCCACTACCGCTGTAACCCGTGATACCAAGAAGAGGAAGGGAATTGTTCATTGTAAAAACCTTAAGAAAAATGACCGCACTTGATAAAACAAAACCCCGCAGGACGGGGTTTTGCTATCAAAATCCATTAGGTGAAGAAAGTATAGCAAGGGAAAACAAAATAGCAACTTTCTCACGTCTACTGAATTATTTTAGGAATGTTACGCCTTGCACAATTCGCTTAGCCGCGGCAATTGGAAGCTGTCCGATAAAAGTAATTTCCTTATCGCCCATGACTTCACTATAAATCGTGTATGCCCCTTGTTTCCATGTGTTTTCTGTTGCGGCAGTGCTATCCGCTTTGTTGACATAGAGTGTAAAAGTGAAAAGCCCATCGCTAAATAACGCATTTTCAACCACTTCACCATCCATTACATCTTGATTTTGACGAACTAAATCAAAACCTTGCGGTAACCAATCCGTTTTCCAATTGACTGCAAGAGATGACTCTTGTTTGCTTTCATTTAAAAGTGGCGGCACTGACACCTTATTAAGGTAATCTGTTAAACCACGTAGACGATCATCGATATATAACGTCACCACACGGAACTGATCCAATAACTTGCCTTCTCGATCAAGCATATCGCCACGCAATAACAAACCATTTTCTTCATCTAAGAAAACGAGATATTGATAGCGAAAATCGTCTTTGGGCACAATACGAATGGTATCGACAAATCGACCTGCAATTCGGTCTTTTCCAAGTTTAATAAAATCATAATTCTGACTCAGCTTGCTAAAATCAGTACGAATCACTGCCGGAAGCGCATCCACAATCTCACCACTATTAATCGTGAAAGCACGTGAATCCGGCTGGAAATAGCTGACTAAATTACCACGCTGGATAATTTCTTGCTGTTCGCCATCTAATGTCACCAACTGTGCATACACTTTTTGTCCTTGCTTAATATGGCGATAACGGAACGAGTCCATATTCGTTGGTGTAGTTTGCACAAAAGCAATCTCATAATTTAAATCTCGCATGGCTTGCGACATTTTATTTAATAACTGAATTGGCTCTTCTGCAAATGCCGTAAAAGGCAACAGGAATAAGCCTAAAAGTGCGGTTAATTTGAGAAACGTTTTTTTCATAAATAAATCAATTGATCCATAAAAAAATTCACCACGCCTAAGGTGGTGAATTATCGATTAATTGCTGTAATTATTTCGCTTGGTTGCTACCCACATTTAAGCTATCTGCATGCATACGACGCTGTAATTCATAATTTTGTAACATCGTACCAATACGGCGATTTTTTTGCTCAACCTGTTCCGAAGTGGCTACATCTTTGGTCGGAGCGTTGTAACTTACTTCTTGAACAGAATTGTTAAATGGTAAGGTTTGTAAAACTGGGTTTTCAGGTGTAACCGAGGTGCTTTTTGCATTGAATGATTGCACACCTACTACTGCCACTAAACACACACCTGCCGCCACAGCAATTTGTGTCATTGGTGCAAAGAATGCTTTTAATTTTTGCACGAATGGTAAGCTGTCAGCTTCTTCTGGTGTTGGTTGAGAAACAGTAATCTCTACGTGTTTTACTTCTTCTAATTCAATTAAATCAGCCATTTTCGCTGTAAAATCAGCACCTAATAATACTGGTGACTCTTTACGCATAACCGATCTTACTGCGTGATATGCCGCCCAAGATTCTTGTGAATCTTTATCCTGACAGAGTTGTTCCGTCAACTCGGCACTGACTTCTTCTCCATCCATATAGGCTGAAAGTAACTCTTTTTGCATTTTATAAACTCCGACTTTATTTTAACGTTGCATAAGCGGTTGTATTTTGTTCTCAATCACTTCCCGAGCGCGGAAAATGCGAGAACGTACAGTGCCTACTGGGCAATCCATTATTTCTGCGATCTCTTCGTAACTTAACCCTTCAAGCTCACGCAAGGTAATCGCGGTTCTTAAATCTTCTGGCAAACTGTGAATGGTATCGAATACCACTTTTTCTAATTCGCTAGATAACATTTCATTTTCAGGGGTATCTACATCACGTAGATGGGTTCCCACATCGTAGCTTTCGGCATCTTCAGCCAAAATATCTTCGCTCGGTGGACGGCGCCCCTGTGCCGTTAAGTAATTTTTTGCCGTATTAACGGCAATTCGATATAGCCAAGTGTAGAATGCACTATCGCCCCGAAAGGATTCAATGGAACGATAGGCCTTAATAAAGGATTCTTGTACAACATCTGGAATGTCGTTATGAGAAATGTAGCGGGTTAAAAGTCCGGCTACTTTATTTTGATAACGAGAAACCAATAAATTAAAGGCTTTTTTATCGCCTTGCTGCACTCTTTCTACCAAAGCCTGATCTGTTAGCTGTTCAGCCATATATCTCCTATGCTACGTCTAACACGCCTTCATATATTCAAGACAGCAAGCTATTGTTGCTTTATCAGACAGAGTTAAAATTGAAAAGTTCCTTATGTATAAAAAATTTCAAAAAAATTAACGGACATTCGTTTTCTGCACATCTTGGATATATTCAACCATCGCTTGCACTTCGGCATCGTCTGATTGACTGCCATTAAAAAACCACGAAAAAAGTTGTAAATCCGTGGCGGCAAGTAAACGAATAAAAATATCTTTTTTGTCGTCAGTCAGTTGGTCAAAATGCGCTTTATAAAAAGGCATGATGATTTTATCCAGCTCAAGCATACCTCGACGACAATCCCATTCAATGCGGAGTTTATTGTATTTATCCATAATTTCTCCCTAAATCATTGTAATTATACCCGATAAATGAAAAGTGCGGTTAAAAATTACCGCACTTTTTTAATCAAAGAATCGATTATTCTGTCGTCTTAGGCTTAATCACCGCATAAACCACGCCGGTTAATAATGCCCCCGTTGCAATTGCACCTAAGTAGAGTAATGGTTCAGAGACAAACGGAATCACAAATAAACCACCATGTGGTGCTTGCAGAGAAATATTTAATGCCATTGAAATGGCACCCGCAGTTGCACCACCGATAACCGAGCTAATAATCACACGTAATGGATCAGCTGCCACAAACGGTAACGCCCCTTCAGAGATAAAACATAACCCCAAGACAAAAGAGGCCTTGCCTGCATCACGTTGATTACTGGTAAATTTACTGCGAGCAATCCAAGTTGCTATCGCCATCCCAATTGGTGGCACCATACCGGCTGCCATGGCGGCTGCCATTGGGGTGTGAACTTGAGAAGCTAACATTCCCACGGAGAACGTATAAGCCGCTTTGTTTACTGGACCGCCCATATCAATACACATCATGGCACCGATAATCGCACCCAATACCATCGCATTGACTTCGCCCATGGATTTTAACCAATCGCTTAAGGTGGTCATAATTTGTGAAACCGGTGGGTTAATCACATAAATCATGGCAAGACCAACAATCAAGGTACCAAAGAGCGGGAGAATTAGAATCGGTTTTAAGGAAGTTAAACTTGCCGGCAATTTAATGGTTGCATTTAATCCTTTCACCACATAACCCGCTAAGAAACCCGCAATAATACCACCTAAAATCCCGGCGCCCGCCGTGGTGGCTAACATACCGCCAATAAGACCTACTGCAAGCCCCGGACGGTCTGCGATAGAAAAGGCCACATAGCCGGCAAATACTGCAATCATCAGATGGAATGCCGCTCCACCACCGATATCCATTAAGGCTTTTGGAATACCATGAAAAATTGTTTCATCTTTGAAGGCTTCGATACCAAACATAAAGGAAATCGCGATTAATAAGCCACCAGCAACCACCAATGGCAACATGTGCGATACACCGGTCATCAAATGTTTATAGACGCCTTTTTTCTCGCCACTTTCTTCTGATTTAGCAGAAACTTTTGCTGCGCCACCTTCGTAAATTTTTGCTTCTTTAAATGCCTTGTCGAATTCCTGTGCCGTTTTCTTTAAAGCCAAACCGGTCGAAGTACGATACATCGGTTTTCCTTGGAATTTATCTAACGGCACATCAATATCGGCCGCAACAAAGACTAAATCTGCCGCAGCAACTTCTTCTGGAGTAATTTCATTACCTGCGCCCACTTGGCCACGGGTTTCGACTTTTACCTGCCAACCTTGTTTTTTCGCATAGGTTTCAATGGCTTCAGCTGACATAAAAGTATGCGCAACACCCGTTGGGCAAGCGGTAACCGCGACGATATTTTTTACACCAGAAACGCCGCTAAATCCAACCGCACTTTGAGTCGGTTGAACATAGTCCACTGCTTGATTGAGTGCATTCGTAAGTGTTACTTCAGGTGACGCAATTGCCGCATCTTCATTGGCTAAAAATACTTTTTTGCCCGCAAGATCAGCTGAGTTTGGCAAACTAGAGCCGAAAACAATCACTAAATCCGCCTCTTTGGCTTGTTCAACCACAGTATGATTGGCTTTTTTCGCTATCTCGCTCAATGCTTGGCGAAGTAAATAGGCTTTTGCCGCACCAATTTGCGGAGATTGAGTTAAAAACAAATTCATTACATTATCCTTCAATCACAGAAATTTTGACATTCGCCAGAATTGGCTCAAGCAAGGCGATATCACTCACGCCCACATTGCTTTGTGAAACGGCAAAAGCAGAAACAGCACTCGCAAACGCTAAGGTTTCCGCTTGAGGTAAGCCTTTTTCAATACCGTAAATTAAGCCAGCCACCATAGAATCACCTGCCCCTACAGTGCTCACCACATTTTCACATTTAGGTGGTTGAGCTTGAATAACAGCCTGATCACTCAGCCATAAAGAACCGTTCGCTCCCATCGAAATAATGACGTTAGCAATGCCTTCGGCTTTAAGTTTTTTGGCTGCCGCAATAATTTCATCAAGAGAATTTAATGGATGACCAATCCACGCCTCCAATTCGCGATGATTTGGTTTCACCAACCAAGGATGCGCTTTCAAACCAGCCGCGAGTGCGGCATTACTGCTATCTAATACGACTTTCACACCAGCTTTATGCAACTGATTAAGCCAATCCGCGAACAATTCAGGACTCACACCTCGCGGTAAACTGCCACATACCGCAACAATATCAAAGTTTTGGCAATACGATAATGAATCTGCTGTAAATTGCTGCCAAGCTTCTGGAGTGATTTGATAACCTAAGAAATTTAAATCTGTTACATCTGCTTCGGTTTCCGTAATCTTTACATTAATACGAGTTTTGCCCGCAACACGATGGAATTTGTCTTCTAATCCTTGTTTTTTAAATAGCGTTTCGAAATCACCAACGTTGTCTTCACCTAAGAAGCCACCAACGGCCACCTCTACGCCTAAATCTTTTAATACCTTAGCGACATTGATGCCTTTGCCTGCAGGGAAAATACCGAGCGTTTCAACGGTGTTCACTTCGCCGATTTCAATACGAGGCAAACGCCCAACTAAATCATAAGCGGCGTTTAAGGTAATTGTTGCTACTTTTGCCATCACTTACCCCCTACCTTCGCCTAAACCACTTTCAATGACTGCACCAATACCGTCAATCGCTTGTTGAGCTTCTTCACCGCTCGCGACGAAACGTAGGCGATGACCTTTCACGACACCGAGCGCCACAATTTTCATCAAACTTTTTGCACTGACTAATTGGGTGTCACGATCTAAGTTTTGTACTGCAACAGAAGCATTATATTTTTTCACCTCATTAACAAGCACGGCACTTGGACGAGCGTGTAAACCGTGTTCATTACGAATCATAAACACGGCTTCAATAGCATCGGCTGGTAAGCCCGTGTTTTCTTCATGAATTTGTGGTGCATGCTCGCTGCTTACTTCAATGGTATCTGGTTCCGCCGGTGGTACAGCAGATACGCTTTCGCCAAGCCCACTCGCAATGATCTTACCTAAAGCTTCAATAGCTTGTTTCGCATCATCACCTTCAGCAACAAAACGTAAGCGATGGCCTTGAGTGACACCTAATGCCACAATTTTCATTAAGCTTTTTGCACTAACGGGTGCGGTTTCTCGAGTAAGATTTTGCACCGTAATTTTTGAGGTGAATTTTTTCACTTCATTGACAAGCACCGCACTTGGGCGAGCGTGCAAGCCATGTTCATTACGAACAGTAAAGGTACCAATCACTGCACCCGTAGCGATTTGACCTTCAGATTGAGCAGCTGCTGCAACTGGCACTTTACCACCATTAAGTGCGGTCAAAATTTGCTGCGTATTACCACTTAATAAAATATTTTGGACTTCATCATCCAATAAACGCGCTAATGTCTCATTGATTTGATCGTTAACCGCCGAAATCGTCAATACGCCTTTCACCGCTTTGCCATTATGACTAAAAATGGTTTTCGCACGACTGAATGCCAACGCATTTTTCACATTACCTGAGACGGCATCTGTAACCCATAAACCTTTACCTAGTGGCAGAGCAGAATTGGATACCACTTCAGAAACAAAGCTATTTTCAACCGCACTTTGCTGTTGTAATTTACCTGCATTGATGGCGGTAAGGGTGAGCAAACTTTGCGTTTCAATATCTAAACTTAATGTTTCTTCAGTCATGCTAAAAGAATCGCTTTCACCTAACAAAATCGCACGGAATTTTTCAACATCTGTTAATGTCGCTAATTGTGCCGCGGTGTCTTCATCACCTAAAACATGCGTTAATTGACGAAGTAAAGCAAGATGTTCATCAGAACGGGCTGCAATACCAATCACAACATAAGCAATATTACCTTCTCCCCACTCAATACCTTGTGGAAATTGGAAAACTTGCACACCAGTTTTTTTCACCATCGAACGGGTTTCTAATGTACCGTGTGGAATCGCAATCCCATTGCCTAAAAAAGTGGAGGTTTGTTGTTCACGTCCAAGCATGCCTTGTAAATAGCCTTGTTCAACATTACCAGCTTGCTCCAACGCACTTGCAGCCATTTCAATAGCTTGCAGCTTATTTGTTGCCGTAGCATTTAAATGAATGTTGCTTTCCGAAAGTTCTAACATTCTTGCTCCTTCACATTGATGATTTAAAAAAAGAAAAGCTGCTGATGAGGTCTCTCATCAACAGCTCAAATTGATTATTGGCCGGTACAGGCTTTGAGTAGCATTTCGCTACCTTGGGAAATGTAGGCGTCATTTTCACCGCGCTCTTTGCCTTTTTGCAAATCACGCATTGCATCGTAGATCCCTTGTGTCACACTTGGTGAATCCACTTTTTGCCAACAATTTGCACTTAAACGGCTGAAGTTAGTTTGTAATGCTTCTGCATGCAACACACCACTGTAGTAAGCATACACATCAGAATCATGACCACCTGTGTAGAGTTTATCTTGAATTTGTTTGATTGGTACAACAATACGACCGAGATACCAGTCATTCGCACCACTTGCAAAATTATCCACAAAAAAATTTTTTGTTACACGATCTTTATAGGTTGCCACAGTGGCTTCATAAGCGGCGGCATAAGATTTTTGGTCGATTTTATCTTTATCTAAATCAATAACCTTTTTGTCTTTACCCATAAACGGAATATAAGAGGTCATATCTGAAATCGAAGAACAACCCGCAAGCATTACTGCAACAAAGAATATCGAGAGTTTTTTA
>ONZT01001075.1_pt1 | contig 17412 bp, 8 predicted proteins | sample 1671571 | NCBI WGS metagenome assembly ONZT01 (sample SAMN06348170, study PRJEB24527) | human gut metagenome | biome: human gut; feature: ankylosing spondylitis patient; material: feces | host: Homo sapiens | place: China | collected 2015-10
TCACGGTCAAAAAAAGAAGATATTAATATCTCCCGTCACAAACATTAATATATGTCATGACAGGTCACTTTATCTGACTTCTCAGGTATTAATACTTGATACCGCATCTGTTTTATTCCTATATTTGCAATATTCTTTTATTGCATTTTAGTGGAAAATCGCATTTCAAAAGTCTATTTTAATATAACCATGATAAAATAAACTATAATGAGAAAACTATTACTCAACCTTTTTCTATCCACAGTAGGTCTCCTGTTTGCCGGGCAAGCATCCGCTCAAGAAGAAATTGCTCCGGGAATCATCAAGCTGCAAGCGGGAGAAATTGACACTTTTACCCCTTATTCCTTATTCGGCGGGAAACCTGCCGTAGAAGCAATGAAACAACTCCCGGCTGCAAAGCCGCCCTTCAGCCCCGACGAAGTACAAATAAAGATAACCGACCGTGGCTGTCTGATCGAAGTCTCTCTGGAGGACAACGAACAAATATACGGCTTCGGACTTCAATTCGAAACTTTCGGTCAGCGTGGCCTGCGCAAGCGCCCGATAGTAAACGACAATCCGCTGAACGGACTCGGATATACACATGCTCCGCAGACATTCTACGTCTCTACCAAAGGGTACGGTATTCTGGTCAACACGGCACGGTATACCACTTTCCTGTGCGGCTCCAATCAGAAAACCGAGCATAGTCGTCAACTGCAAGCGGAAGAAAGAAAACACATTGCTACCACCACAGAAGACTTGTATAAGAACAGAAGCAACGGAAATAAAGTCCATATCGACGTACCCGGCGCCAAAGGCATTGAGGTATTTATCATCACCGGACCGGAAGTGCTGGATGTAGTCAAGAGATACAACCTCCTCTCCGGCGGCGGATGTCTTCCTCCGATGTGGGGACTCGGATTCAAATACCGTGTCAAAGGAGATGCGACGCAAGACTCCGTCATGCGTTTTGCCAACTATTTCCGCGAGAAACAGATTCCGTGCGACGTACTGGGACTCGAACCGGGATGGCAGACGGCCACTTACTCCTGTTCTTATCGCTGGAGCGACGACCGTTTTCCAAGGCACAAAGAAATGCTGGACCAGTTGCAGCAGAAAGGATACAAAGTAAACCTGTGGGAACACGCGTATGTTCATCCTTCTTCCCCCATCCGGAAGGCGCTGGAGCCCTACTCAGGCGATTTCCTTGTATGGAACGGACTGGTACCGGACTTCATCCAGCCGGAAGCACACAAAATATTTACCGATTACCACCGCACACTGATAGAAGAAGGCATCTCCGGCTTCAAACTGGACGAATGTGACAACTCGAACATATCTTTTGCTTCCGCCACATGGTGCTTCCCGGATATGGCACAGTTCCCTTCGGGCATCGACGGAGAAAAGATGCACCAGGTATTCGGTTCCCTTTATGTGAATGCGATGGACAGTATCTATCGTGAAAAGAATACCCGCACCTATCAGGATTACCGGTCGTCCGGTATGTTCATGTCTCCACGCAACGCCGTACTTTATAGTGATACATACGATCCCAAAGAGTACATTCAGGCACTTTGCAACTCGGCATTCGGAGGACTGTTGTGGTGTCCTGAAGTGCGTGAGGCACATTCTGCCGAAGATTTCTTCCATCGTCTGCAAACGGTGATTCTTTCTCCGCAGGCTATGGTCAATGCATGGTATCTGCAATACGCTCCGTGGCTGCAATTCGACCGTGGAAAGAACGAACGTGGCGAGTTCCTGCCGGAAGCAAAGAGGTATGAAGAATATGCCCGCACACTGATTAATCTGCGTATGCAGCTGATTCCTTATCTGTACAGTGCTTTTTATACATATTATAAAGAAGGTGTACCTCCTTTCCGTCCGTTATTGATGGATTATCCCAAAGATGAACGTTTGCGCACTATCAGTGACCAGTATATGATGGGAGACGGATTGATGGCTGCCCCTTTATACCAGAACAAGAAAACGAGAACGGTCTACTTCCCCGAAGGAACATGGTACAACTTCAATACCAATGAGAAATATGAAGGCAACCGTGAATATGAGATTACGACGGAATTAGATCAGTTGCCACTCTACGTCCGCCAGGGAACGTTATTGCCATTGGCCGCACCTGTCCCCTATGTGGATGCTCAAACCGTATTCGATCTGCATTGCAAAGTATACGGCGCTCCTTCGGCAACGTTCCTCCTTCTCGAAGATGACGGTATAAGTTACGATTTCCAAAAAGGACAATTCAACGAAGTAACGCTGGAAGCCGCAAAAGGAAAGGTAAAACTTAAAAGAACAAAAGAATACAAGCAGAAAAGATATCAACTGACAGATTACGAGTTCATCAATTGATTTCTTAATTAGTTTCACTGCTTGAAACTAGAGTTTCATCAGTGAGAAACTGTAGTTCCAAAGGCTTGAAACCAAAAGTTCCAAGCGTATGAAACTAGAGTTTCAAGTAATGGGAACCAAAGTTTCAAGCAATGGGAACTGTAGTTTCATACCTTAAAACAAACTCGGCTTATTAATAGCTGAAATGAATGACAGCGTGACGGCAAATCTTTCCGTCACGCTGCTGTCACAGGTTGCTGTCACGGTCTTATGATTTAATTATCAGACTATTGTCACAGGTTTAGTGACAGATGACAGCAATTTTTCAAATTTATATCTTTATGTAGGCGTTGAGTTCAAGTCATAAACGCAGGGAAATCTGACTTTCTTCCCCTCGGTCCGGCATACGAAGGCTGCAAATACCGGTCGCCTTATCCCAGCTCCATACCATACTTTCAGTGTCATCGTCCGGATTCTCTTCCAGACGTTCCGGCTTCACCTTCTTTACTTTCTTGCCTTGCACGGTAATTCCTTTGGGAGCCGTCTTCAGATACATACGGAAAATAAAGTTTCGGGGAGCGGGCACTGCATACCCTTTTCCTTCACGGGCACCAACCGAAAGAAGATAACCACCCTTCTCCGTCCGGAAGCGAACGGGAGTTTTGGCAAACTCATCCCGTTGATAGCCGAGGTCTTCTCCCTCATCTTCGTACAAAGTGAACGAAGCCTCCTCTCCTTTTGGTGCCGGAAATACTTCAAAGATCAGCGGATAGACCGGTTTCTCATGCGTGTAGTTCATCACCGGCATGGTGGGGATGATGGAACCCTGCTTTACAAACATCGGGATGCACGACAAGGGAGCTTCCACGGTAGTCCACTGTTCTCCGGTATAGACTGTTTGTTTATTGTTGTAGTCAATCCAAGTGCCTTCGGGCAGATAGACATTCTTCGTACGTGCCCCCTTCTTCACCACCGGAGCTACCAGCAGCTCTTGTCCGAACAAGAACTGGCCGTCTGTAGAGAACGTTTCCATATCCGCCGGATATTCCAAAAAGAGCGGACGCATGATGGGCAATCCCGTATCATGAGCTTCGCGGGCATACGTATAGATATAAGGCAATAAACGATATTTCAGTTCGATGGCCTCCTTCGCGTTCTTTTCCGCTTCCGGACCGAAGAGCCACGGTTCTACCGGATTATCCCCCTCATGATGAATACGGCTCAAAGGATTGAATGCACCGAACTGTATCCATCGGGTATAAAGTTCCGCAAAGGAGTGATAGTCTTCGATGTCTCCGCAATACCCCGTAATGTCACAGGTAGTAAACGGAATTACTCCCAACCCTGCGGAAAGAATCACCGGAATCTGATTGGCCAGTTGCCCCCAGCCCTGCAATACATCGTCTCCATTTCCGCAATCTCCCGTCCAACCGAACGTATAACGCTGCAATCCCGCATAAGCGGCACGGGTCATCTGAAAGACGCGACGGTTCGGATTCCGTTTCTCGAACTGCTCTTTGACCACTTTATCCCAAGTCAGTCCGTAGACATTATGGATTTCGTCGTGCATCCCCAGATGATGTTTCATCACAAGGCGTTCGGTCTGCTCTTCGTTGCTCCATGCGGGTTCTCCCATATCCGTCCAGAAGCCGGAGATGCCATCGTCAATGGGTTTCTGCTGATAGGTTCCCCACCAGTCGGCTACGGCAGGTAAGGTAAAATCCACTACCCCACAATTTCCGCCCCAAGGCCACGGCATGTCATAACTCTTCCCGTTCGTGCTGTCCTTGACAAAATATCCCAGACGGTCCGCTTCCTCCCATTGCTTCTTGTTGGCTTGCGAGATGACCGGGTCTTGCGATACGACTACCTTGAATCCCATTTCTTTCAGGTCGGCAAGCATCTTTTTCGGATGCCCGTAGTTGCCCTTCCGCCATTCGAAGTCCTGTAGATGTTCCGTCCAGCCGATGTCCTGATAGATAATATCACAGGGGATGCCGCGTGTCCGGTAGCCTTCGGCTATTTCGCGGCTCAGTTTCTCGCTTGTCAGCAGGCCACGACATTGCGCAAAGCCCAATGCCCATTTCGGAGGCATGATAGGTTTGCCCGTCAGTCCTACATACTGACTCAGGATTTCCTTATAGTCCTTGCCGAAGATGAAGTAGTAAATCATCTCCCCGTCCGGCGCCTCGAAGCTGTAATAATCACGGCTTTCCGTTCCGAACTTAAATTCTGTCTTATACGTATTATCAAGGAAAATACCATACCGGTAACTGCTCATAAAGAAAGGGATGCTCTTGTAAAGAGGGTCTTCCACCACACTGTAACAAGGTTTATCGCTGTTCCACATCTTGTAAGATTCTCCTCTGCGGTCCATCTTGCCGGTCTTCTCCCCAAGCCCGAAGAAATGCTCGTCACGGCGAAGCGTTTTATATTCCACCTTCTTCGTGCCTTCGCTTACGTGTCCTTTATCGGCATAGTCACTGAAGAGGAGTTTCTGATATTTGTCGAATATCTGGATGCTCATCGGCGACTTGTTCACCCGTATGCGCAGCTTCGAGGTAAATATCTCATAGCAGGCGGCCTGTTCGTCCACATGAACCGTTCCCACATCTTCCAGTTCTTCATTGATCACGGCAAAGGAAGCGTTTCTCCGTTGCAGCTTCCCGTCCGGCGAGAACCAGATTCTTACCACGGAAGGACTGCAAAGTTGCAGTTGCAGCGCGGCACTGTCCGCCAGGTGAAAAGTCACCTGACGTCCCTGCTGCGTAAAAGAGGTACATATACTTTTTGCGTTTTCTGCCCAGACCAACGCCGGAAACATCAGACACAACATCCACACCCCAAACTTATATCTAATCTTCATACCTATCGTTTTTAGTTATTCCGTTGCAACTGCCTTATTCAGCTACAATCATTGTCCAGTATTTCAAGGCAGGCAGTGTGAAGGAGACTACCCCGTTCTCCTGCGTAAATGCCAGTTCCTGCAAAGCTCCTCCGTGTACGTCCGGCGATGCCACCCACAATTTATTCACTTTGGCGGGCAGGTTCATCTGCAAGGCCGCTTTCGTGATCAGGGCAGGTTCGGGCATGGTGCCGTCCACGTCCCGCCAGCTAAGGCTGTTCGCCTGCGAGAAGTTAAGCAGATGCACTACTTGCTTGCCGTCTACCTGCTTGGCGTAGGTAGTGACCGACCCCAACTTTGGAGGCCATACGTTGAGTTTCATTTCTCCGTTGGTACAGTTCATAGCGATACTGTTCTCCGTTCCGCCATCGCGGAGCAGGTTCTGATAAGACGTGAGGAAGTCGTAGTAGTGAACCATTGCCGTTTTCAGTTCCTCGCTCATCGTCAGGTTGTCGTTCGGAAAATATTCTTTGCACAGCATATGGTCACCACCCAGTTCGAGATGCGAGCCACCCAAAGCGAACATCACCGCATCCGTCAGCAGGATGCCCGCTGTATTGAACTCTCCTCGCTGATCCGCCTTATTATAGTTCATATAGGCAGCAAAAACCGTATTCAGCTGATTATTGCCATACACTCCGTTTTCATACAGAACGGCTTTCAGATGGGTAAAGTCCGCCTCATCCGCCCACATCTCATTATAGAAGAAATCTACTTTACCGGTTTCTCCGATCTGACGGGCACCGTAGCGGCTTACGGCATTCATCACCAGACTCTTGTCAGGATGCGCCTGCTTCATGGCTTCGATAAAAGAAGCATATCCTTCGCGGAGGTTGACCGGCGTACCGTCGTAGTTGTAAAGCGTTCCCCGCTTGCCCAACTGGTCGATCTGATAGCCGTCGAAGGCGAAGTTCGCATACACGTCGTCATTCCGTTCCGCCATATATTGCTGCCATTCCTTGTCGGAAGGATCTACCAGATAGATATTGCTCTTCCATCCGCTTGGCAGGTCGTGACTGTCTTTCGTGGTATGCGAAGCGTCCTTAAACAGATACCATTCTTCTTTCACCCCGTCGGAAGCCGCATCCTTCAATGCCCCGAAACAAAGATTATAGAACATGGACTTCATTCCAAAATGTTGTTGTGCCTTGATATAATTCTTCACAGAGCTTGTATGGACAGGGCGGTTCGCAATGTCGAGATATTCCTCGTCCAACTGCGTGCGTGTGCCGCCCAGCGGCCAATGATGTTTATTGTGCCAGTCCTGAAACTGTACCCAGTTGATGTGATGGCGGTTCAGATAAGCCATCTCTTCCAGCGTTTTCTCTTCTGTCTTGTCTCCGTCGAAATCTGCCACGAAGCCATATCGGGGGAAACGTGCCGGATGACTGGATACATCTACCGCAATCGTACCGACGATGACGTCCGTACCGTTTTCCTGCCGGTAAAGTTCTGCCATGTATCCTTTGAAATCGGTGGAAGGAGCCTTCCATGTCCAGTTCGTACCGCTGACCGGTTCTTCTCCGACTATTTCTCCCGAAAGGCGATAGCGGACCTTTGTTCCGGCAGGCAAGGCATCGGCGGCAGTGAAAGTCACCGTCTCGTTCGGTTTATAAAAAGCCTTGTCGGTTGTCAGTTCCACGCATAAGTCCGATGTCACCGGAGTTACTTCGGTCACACTGCCCGACGCTCCTCCGTTCTGTGGGTTCGATTCATGATCGTCGCTGCAAGACAGACACAGGAAGGCAGCCACCAAATATATTATCTTCTTCATCTTGAATACTTGTTTATTGTTTTACAATCGAAATCGTTTCTTTCAACTGGTCAATCGTAATCCGATACGAGCCTGCTTCCTGAATATTCCATTTATTGTCCAGACTGCCGAGGTCTGTATCCGGATACATATTCTTCAGTTCCGCATCCGTTTTACTGGTAAATAAGGCTGTCTCCACTTCACCGGTCGGTGTCTTTCCGCTCTTGTCCGCCATCAGCCAGTCTCCGTTCCAGTCGGACTGCTTGTCGCAGGAAATCTTCATCTCCCCTGTATTCAGTGTACCGCTCCAGGTAAAGATGTAAGGGCTGTCGGCACTTTTAGCCATCGGGGTGGCGTTGTCGATGCTCCATCCGTTCGGAGTGGCATCGCCTACCAGATACAGTCCTTCGTAGGGGGTAAACGGACGCATCAGCATCTTTTCCTTTCCCTTGGCTGTGAGGAACAGCACTTTATAGGCCTTGCCGCATTCGCTTTCCTTCATTTGCCATTTATTGTCTTCACCTCCCAGTACAACTGAAGTGGAAGTATACGGAGCGTTCCCTTCGGTGGGATGGAAGAAAGCATCCGACTGACCGAAGTCCGCAAGAGTGGCAAACTTAAAATCACCGTCCGCCTTCCACGGAATCACGGCACCATAATGGAACAGATTCATCTGAACGGCATCTTTAGACAGTGCCTCGAATCCCCAGCCATTGTCGCCGGTAAAGGAGCCGACAATATAGAATTCTTCAAAGCGCCATCCGATGTTTTCCGTTTCGGTCATGGTCATTGTCAGGTCGAGCAGGTCTACCTTGACTATATAGGTCGCTTCCTTGCTGACTGTAAACGGTTCGTCCGGTTCGTCGCCCGATGTGCGGTAGATAAGCCGTAGTTCTTCTCCGGCAGCGGCATCCCGATTGTAGGATGGAAGAAATTCTCCCAATGTTGTTATAAACTTGAATACACCGGTGTTCAGTTTTCCTGTCCACGTAAACTGTCCGTTGTCCGTGCGTTCCATAGGCATCGCTTGATCGGCGCTCCATCCGTTCGGGGTCGCTTCTCCGATGAGGTAAAGCGTCGAAGTAACCGGTTGATAGGTAGTCACATCCAGCGCGACTGTGGCACGCTGCTCCTTTTCTTCCATTCCGGCAACGGTAGCGGTAATGCGTGCTTCCAGCGATACTTTCTCGGCATAGCCGACACCTAGCTGCGTGTTCAGAAACTGATTGAGTTCTTCCGTTTTCTTCGTCCACTGATAAGTTCCCGTTCCTAAATCTACGGAGTAGGCACGGGCGAAGTCTGTTCCCGCCTTGGCTATTTCCAGTGTATAAGAGATGCGGTTTCCGCTTCCATAGTTCGTTCCCGTAGTCCATGAAAGCGTTAACGCCTCCTGAGTGTGATTCTTTTCGTTCAGTACGATCTCCTGCTGATTCACCGTAAGAGTCAGTGTATCATGTCCCTTGTCCGTCTCCATATAGTCCTCGGCGCAGGAAACCATCGCTCCGCCGATGAAAAGAGAGCACAGCATCTGATATATATATTTCTTCATCATATTATCTGTCTAAATGAATGATTGTAAAAGCGATTAATAACCGGGATTCTGAGTCATCAGATTGTTAGAGTCCATCTCTGTCTGCGGGATGGGCAGCAGCAGGCGTTCTTTCGTCACCTGATTCTTGCCGATGGATTTCAGGAACTCAATCGCATAGTTACCATTATTGATACGAATCATGTCAAACCAGCGATGTCCCTCAAAAGCAAGTTCCATCCGGCGTTCGTGAATAATCTTTTCCCGCATCGTTTCCTGATTCAAGGTAGTCGGCACATCCGTCAGTCCGGCACGCTGACGGACGATATTCAGAGGTGCGGCAGCCTGATCGGGATGTCCCAGTTCGTTCAGGGCTTCCGCTTTCTTCAACAGGACATCCGCATAACGGTATATCACGAAGTTATTCGGGTTGGTATTATATTCCGGCGAAACGGTCTTCGACACAAGGAACTTCCGGACGTTGTAGCCTGTACTCGACCACGAACGTCTGTACTCCATGCCGTCGAAAGCAGGACAGCCTTGATATAACACGGTCACATCTTTGCGCAAATCGCCTGTTTCATACTCTTTGATAAATTCTTCCGTAGGCAGATTCCATCCGTAAGCGCCTGCCACCATACCGGAGTTGCGGGGTCCCATGAAGGTTGACAGCCAGGAAGACTGATTGTCCCCTCCCCAAAAATCGTATTCCGTACTGCCGGAGTATTGTACTTCGAAAAGGGATTCCGCACCGTTATTGATCGTAGCGTCGAAATTATCGGCATACTTGCACTGAGACAAATCATATCCCATCGCAGTAATCTGATCGCACAACGTAACGACTTCACTGTAATAGTCCCGATGGTTGGGCGCCAGCGTCAGGTAAATATCTGCCAGCATAGCCATCGCCGCCTCTTTGCAGGCACGTCCCTTGTCACTTTCTCCGTAACTGCTCTTTGGGGGAAGCATATCCACCGCATTCTTACAGTCCGAAAGAATCTGCGCATATACTTCATCTACCGTATTGCGGGCAATATCCGTCGACTGTCCCGGCTCAAAGGGCTGTAGCCGCAAAGGTACGCCACCATAAAGGCGGACGAGGATATAGTAGTAATGAGCACGCAGGAAATATGCCTCACCCATGCAACGGTCTTTTATCTCATCGGAGATGGCAGCCGAAGGCAGATTGGAAAGCACGATATTACAACGTCCGATGCCTACCCACGGAGAACGCCATACGTACAGGGCAAAACCGTTGTCGCTCTGCGCTATAAAGTTAGCCGCCTGAACAGTTTCCAGTCCGTCGGTTCCTCCTCCGGCACCTACCTCGCTGTTGCCGGCAAGGATGTCGAGGCTCCACAGGCGCTGATTATACATATTGGACGACTGCAACGTCTTATAGCAGGCAGTAGTCAGTGCTACGGCAATCTCATTGGTCACTTCCGATTCGGGGTCCACACCGTATTTGGGGTACTTATCCAGAAAATCACTGCACGATGTCAAGGCAAGTACGACAAGTATCATTATAAAAGTCAGTTTCTTTTTCATTTTCTTCCTCCTGATTTAAAAGTTAAAGTTCAAGCCCATACTGAATGTACGCGAGATAGGGTAACGGCTGCTGTCTATACCGTTGACATCCACCTCGGGGTCGAAGCCCGAATATCCGGTGATAGTCGCCACATTCTCGCAAGAGAAGGAGATACGGGCGTTTTCCAGTTGAATCTTTTGCAACCACTTTTTAGGCAGTGTATACGAAAGGGTGATATTTTTCAGACGGAGATACGAGCCGTTTTCCACAAATCGGTCGGATACGCGGCAGTTCTGGTTCGGGTCGCCCCAGATGGCACGCGGCATGGAGTAGCTTGTGCCTTCTCCTGTCCAGCGGTTCAGTACGGCTGTGGTCTGGTTGTAGGCGGCAGCCATTCCTTCGTTGTCCACATTGTTGGCATTATAAATCTTGTTGCCTGCCACTCCTTGCAGGAAAACGGAGAGTTCCCATCCTTTGTAAGATAGGTTGTTGGAGAGTGAGAAGAACCAGTTCGGATTCGGATTGCCAAGAATCGTACGGTCTTCGTCGTTAATCACTCCGTCGTTGTTCAAGTCTCTGAAGCGGATGTCCCCCGGAGCTGCGCCCGGCTGGGTGGCGTGGCGGTTGACTTCTCCCCAGTTCTGGAAAAGCCCGTCGGTAACGTATCCATAGAAAACGTTGATCGGGTAACCGGCTTTCAGCATGGTCACGTATGAATTGCCTATCTGGTTGATAAACATCGGAGTTTCGCTGTTCAGGTCCAGAATCTCATTTTTATTGTAGGTAGCCGTTAAAGCGGATTCCCAGGAGAAGATGCCTTTCAGGTTGATGGTACGCAATGTCATTTCCACTCCTTTGTTGCGCATCTTGCCGGCATTGGTGAAAGTCTCGGTAGTATCTTCAAAGCCCGAAGTGATGGGGATGGAAGCCTTCACCAGCATATCGTTCGTATTCTTGATATAAGCATCCAGTGAAAGGCTGACACGCGAATCGAACAGGCTCATGTCCACTCCGAAGTTGGCCTGGCGCACTTCTTCCCAATGGATGTTCGGATTGGAGAGAGTGGTAGATACCAAAGCAGTGGAGTTATTGTTTCCGAAAGGATAGACACCCGTGTTGTAGGATGCGACAAATCCATAGTTACCGATTTCCTGATTACCGGTCACACCGTATCCGACACGCAGTTTGAGATCGTTCATCAGGAAGTTATCTTTCGGGAACCAGTCTTCCTGAGAGACACGCCAAGCCAGAGATACGGAAGGGAATGTTCCCCATCGGTTGTTCTTACCAAAGCGGGAAGAGCCATCACGACGTACGGTAGCCGTCAGCAGGTATTTGTCTTCGTATGAGTAGTTGAGACGTGCCATCAGTGAAAGCAGTGCCCAGTCGCTTTGACTGCCACCAAGGCTGTACATCTTTTCTCCGTTGTCCATCTCATGGATATTGTCGAACATGAAGATGTTTTTCTGTGCGTTCAGATAATCGTAGTTATTCCACTGTGCGGAAGAACCTGCCATCACACCTACACGGTGCTTCTTTGCAAAAGTATGATCGAATACGAAGTAGTTGTCCCACAGGTAGGTGAATGATTTGTTGTCGCTTTTGTAACGGGAAGATTCTTCTACCGGATTCGGTTTCCAGTCGTATGCCGGCGTGAAGTTGTCGGCAAACCAGAACTTGGCGTCATAGCCGAAGGTACTTTTCAGTTTCAGCCATTTAGTGAAGGTGATCTCTCCGGTGATGTTTGCGAGGAAGTTATATCCTTTCGTCTCGTTCGTCATCATGTGAAGCGTACCGATCGGATTGCGGATACTTCCGTACCATTGCGCCTCCTGTCCGGGACCGCTCCAACTGCCGTCGTCATTCTTCACCGGTTGGGTGGGAAGGGCTTTCATCGCATCACCGATACTGTATGTTCCTCCTTCTTTGACATCTGTGCTAAATGTGAGGTTGGTGGTGAATTTCAGCCATTTGTTGACTTGGGCGTCACTGTTCGCCTGAAAATTGAAACGGCGATAATTGACACTCTTCACAATGCCGGACTGATCGAGAAAACCGCCGGACACGTAATAATGCGCCTTTTCCGTGCCGCCGGAATAGCTGACCGAATAGCTCTGCTTCACTCCCGTGCGCAGCATCTCGTCGAGCCAGTTCGTTCCTTTTCCCAATGAAGAAGGGTCTGCCCAGTAAGGGTTGGTGTTATCGTCATTGTTTGAGAGCATGTCATTGCTCAATGCTGCATATTGGGCGGCATTCAGCATATCAGGCACTTTAGTTGCATTCTGTATCGCCCAGTTCGCATTGACCGTTACCTTTCCGACGCCTTCGGCGCCGCGTTTACTGGTAATCATCACTACACCGTTGGCACCGCGCGAACCGTAGATGGCAGTTGCCGAAGCATCTTTCAGCACGTCTACCCGTTCCACATCGGCCATATTCAGAGAAGACAGACCTAAGTCGGTAGGGATTCCGTCGATCACCACCAGCGGGTTGCTGTTGTTGATCGTGCCCAGACCACGGATTTTAATGGTTACATTGTCCCCCGGTTTGCCGGCATCGATAATTTGCACGCCGGATACTTTTCCCTGCATTGCCTGACCGATATTGGCTACCGGAGAGTCTTTGATATCTTTGACTCCTACGGAAGATACGGCGCCGGTCAGGTCGCTCTTTTTCATCGTTCCGTAACCTACTACAACGACTTCGTCCAATACTTCGGTATCTTCCTGCAAGGTTACTTTCAGTGCGGTTTTTCCGTTCACCGAAACAGTCTGCGTCTTATAGCCGACAAAAGAAATGGTCAATGCGCTGTTAGCAGAAACATTTAATGAGAAGTTACCGTCGATATCGGTAATCGTGCCGTTCGTGGACTTGCCTTCTATCACACTGGCTCCGATCACCGGTTCGCCCGTGGCGTCCACTACATGTCCTTTTACTGTAATCTGCTGTGCGAATGCACTAAGAGATAGTAACAAGCCCCACATTATTAATAGGAGGCGATGTTCAAAGCCTTTCGACTTTATACTCTGTTCCATGTACATCAATTTAAAGTTAATATTAGGATTACTTTTTGTTTTCACTGAAACAAAAGTATCCACAATTAAATGCGCTTCTTTTGCCAGATAGCAAAAATATAGTGGTTTATACAGCACAATACAGTATAAAACACTAATAATAAGAATATTACAGAATAGCAACCGTGCTAAAAAAGTAGTGGATTTCTTACTCTTCCACCTTCCCTATTTTCATTACTTTAGCCTCAAACTCATCCCGTTCGCCGAGTGCTTTGTTGCGGACACGTGTCCGGTAATTATAAATAGTGGTCACAGAGTAGCGGAGGAACTGGGCGATCTTGGTACTATCCGTAATCCCCAGACGGATCAGGGCAAAGATACGAAGTTCGGTATTCAGCAGTTCACCCTGCTTGGGCTGCATCGGTTCGACAAGCAACGCATTAAATTCTTCCACAAAGTTGGGGAAGAGTTGCAGGAAGGTCATATCGAAGTTTGCGTAGAACTCTTTCAGCTCTTCTTCGAGGAATTGGGAAGATTTAATAGCTTTATACAACTCCTCTACCCTGCCGGTAGCCGCAATCTTATTCAGGGAACGACGGTATAAGTCCATCTTATCCAAGTAGGTGGAACACTGGTCCATATAGCGACCGATGTATTCCTCTTTAATATAGTTAGCTTCCGAAAGGGTATGGTTCATCTCTTTCAGTTGCGAATTGGAGTCATGAAGTTCACCGTTCAGTTCTTGCAGAAGCGTATTCGTGTCAATCACTTCCCGACGGGCAGCAGCCACTTTCTTCATCTGCTTGTAAACGAAGAATATAGCCACCAGCAGAAAGACGGAAAGCAGACTGATACAAATCAAAGATATCTTCATTTCCTGTTGCTGCCGCTTGGTTTTCAGTTGGTAAGCCTGATCGATGATGGGGAAGACTTGTGAGATTTCCAGGGTACGAAGGCGGGCATTGCAGAGCGTAGCATCTTCGAGCGAGCATTTCAGATAGTTGTATGCACGATCAATGTCTCCGTCTTCATATACAAGAGAGGCGAGTTTCCGTAAGGAAACATATTCTTTGACTGCCGATTTTAAATCAGCGATGGCCGAGAGAGCCAGAAAGTGTTTCTGCCCTTTCTTGTCTCCTTTGAGGCGATAGGCTTCTGACAAGGTATAAGTAATCATCGCCTTGGAATGATCGTCCAAAGAGGGTTTCCGGTAGAAGTCGGTCAGCATGGTTATTGCCTGGTCATATTGGGCGTGTACGGTGCATTTGTCGGCCATCACCAGCACATGGCCCAATGAGTCGGAGGCATTAGTCTGTAAAAGGGAATCCCGATACAGGTCCGTCATCCGGTAATACTCTTTCTTCTCTTTCTCAGTAACGGCATAATCTCCCATCAACCCGTAAATAGTACGATACAAGTGGTAATAATAGGGATAGAGATAATCAGACAGGGTTTTCTTGTCTATCTGTCCCAACTGCTCCAGAGCTTCCTTGTACATTCCGGTGGTTCCCATCACCTCTGCCATATTCATGGCGGCATCATCCAGATAATCCTGTTTGTTCAAATGAGAAGCCAGTCCCTGCTTCCGCTGTGCATATACATACGAAGAATCCAGATTATAAGCCCGATATTCATCGAAAAGCCTGCCGCAAAATCCATAACGCTGCTCATCGGAAGTAGCCTCGGACAGCAACTTCTTCAAATCGGAGATGCGTGCCTCCTTTTCTGCTCCGTAAGTCTGACGGTTCTTGATAATTCCGTCAATCTCACGAAGCAGCATATCTGTACTCTTATCATCATTTCTTGCGCAAAGCAAACAGGGAAGGACAATTGTCACGAAAATCAAAATAATCTTTCTCATAGCGCCATATGTATTATATCTGCAAAGATAAAAGTCTTTCAGAAACCGACAGCCTTCTTTGAGAAATTATTGCAAGTCTTGGGAATAAAAACGTGTCCGATCAGTAAGCCCTCAAACCGAAATCAAAGCTCATCTTTTTAGTTTCCCGTACTTCGATTTTCAACTCATTCTTTCCTTTTCGCAAATATCGGCAATAATTACTGATATTGTACTGATTATATTGCCTGGTTTGTTTCACCTCCTGCGAAAAGACCTCCACTCCATTCAACCATACCTTCACATCTCCGGTAGCACGCACCCACAAAGACAAATGGCTGAATTCATCATTGACATCAAATGAAGTTTCCGACACAATTTCCGAACGGGGAGGGCAATCGAAAGGCAAAGAGGTCATTTTCGACTCCTGCCCGTTAAGGCTGACTGCACGGCTGACCGCACTCCCATTCTGAGCGTCGGGCACCAAAGTAATGACTTTCGCCGGATTGACATGATATAAACGATCGTGCATGATATGCAACAAGCCTTCCGGAATTTTAATAACTTTCCGGTCATAAGTAATCAGACCATTTACTTCACCTTCGACATCAGTGGTTTGTGTATAAATCGCCGCACTCAGCCCCTGTGCTATCAATGTCTCCAAATCATAGACCAGACGACCATAGTTATCCATCAGCGCCATTGCTCCATCAATATTTTTATATCCCCAGTTCCGCATACCGGGATTCCACAGATGTTCTTTGATGGCCCATCCATACCCTCCGAATTCTCCTAAGACAGAAATCCGATTGCCATTACAAGCGGGCAAAATCATGGAAGCAGACGGATAATTGTGTACATCATACATATGGCCTACTCCTCTGTCTGTCCAGCCGGTTACTCCGTCAATGATACGGCTTTTATCGTATTCCATTACCTTTTCCACTATTTCTACCGTATTATGCTGTCCCCATCCTTCATTGAAGATTACCCACGTTGTGATACAGGAATAAAAACGCAGACGGTCAATCATCTCGAACATCTCCTGTTGCCATTGGTTAGTATGTGATGCGGGTGCATTCCAGTCCGTTTGCGCATTGGGCTTAATATGTTCTTCGTCTTTTCTTTCGGTAGAGAAGCCGGATACCATATCCTGCCACATCATCAAACCCAACGAATCGGCATAATAATAATATTGCTCCGGTTCTACTTTAATGTGTTTGCGTATGGTATTAAATCCCATATTTTTGAGCTGAACCATATCCCAAAGCATTGCTTCTTCGGAAGGAGGTGTCAGCAAACCATCCGGCCACCAGCCTTGATCCAGTGTTCCATACTGGAATATTGGATCACCATTCAGACAAATACGCTGGTAACCACATTCATCTTTGCGGATACTGACCTCACGCATCGCAAAATAGCTTTTTACCTGATCTATTACTTGTCCTTGACTTAACAACTCAATATTCAGATGGTAAAGTTTCGGAGAAGACGGACTCCAAAGAACAGCCTCCGGAACTTCCATTTCTATCTTTGAGGCTAATTTTTGCTCTGTCGTACCCACTACCTTACCTTCGTCCAGTAATTCCACTTTTACTTTTTCTCCTCCTTTGGCTTTAGCTACACTGATGTCCAGACTAACCGTCTTTTTATGAATATCAGCTGTAGGAAGAACCTGAAGAATATGGGTTGAATTTACAGCCTCCAACCACACAGTCTGCCAAATACCGGATACCGGAGAATACCAGATACCTTTCGGCTCCAACTGTTGCTTGCCACGGGAAATTGACTCCGTATCCGTAGGGTCGATAACAGCAACCTCAACAAGTTGCGAACCACCTTTTCTCAGCAATTTGGTTACATCGAAAGAGAAAGGATTATTCCCCCCTTTATGAATGCCCGCCAATTTGTTGTTTACCCATACCTGACATTCATAATCTACAGCTCCGAAATGCAAAATCACTGTTTTTCCTTTCCATGCGTCATCAAGGGTAAAGTTACGCTGATACCACAATTTCTCGGTAGGCAGAAAAGAACGCTGCACCCCCGAAAGGGAAGATTCGATAGCAAACGGAACGAGAATCTGTCCCTCGAACTTCACTTCTTTTTTAGGTGTATCCTGAGTAGTAACCGCATACTGCCATAACCCGTTCAGATTCATCCATTGCGAACGTTGTAACTGAGGACGCGGATAACTCTGCCATACATTTTCCGACGTAACTTTATCAGCCCAAACTGTTTTCATTCTATTTTCTTTCGGGCTTGCTGCGCAAGCGAACGTATGTGCCATAGCACTTACAAATACTGCAATTAGTAGTTTCTTGTTCATAAGTTCCTATCTTTTCTTTCCTACTGTGTTTTCCTACTTATCTCTATATTCTTTAAAGTCCTTCCGGCGTCCTTTATTATAAGTATTCCAAACCTTCGGGAAATAAAGCACATCACTATGGTCTGCCCACTCAAAATAAGCGTCTTCCAGTTCCTTTGCCATTTCAGGGTAAGATCGGAAGAGCGTCGTGTAG
>ONZT01001146.1_pt1 | contig 16490 bp, 12 predicted proteins | sample 1671571 | NCBI WGS metagenome assembly ONZT01 (sample SAMN06348170, study PRJEB24527) | human gut metagenome | biome: human gut; feature: ankylosing spondylitis patient; material: feces | host: Homo sapiens | place: China | collected 2015-10
AACCTGTGACCTCCTGCACGTCAAGCAGATGCTCTACCAGCTGAGCTAACCGCGCTTATTGCGCCGCCTCTTGGCGATGCATATTATTATAGCAGAACGACTTCCAAATTGCAAGCCCTTTTTACAAAAAAATTCAAACTTTTTCTGCGTCTGCGTCGCGTAAATCGCCCCGGCAGCGCCAGACCGCCAGCAGGATAAACACAAAGCATACGACCCAGGTCGTCGGCTCACAAAAGCAGACCGCGCGGTAGCCCCGGATCGGCACGAGCCATACGGCAAAGATCACCTTGCCCACAAGCTCCAGCCCGCTGGCCAGCAGCGGCTCTACCGTGTGCCGGATGCCCTGCAGCATATTGCGCAGAATGACCAGCACGGCCATCGGCGGGATGACCGGTGCGCTGATTTTCAGGTACAGCAGCGCGTTGGAGATAATGACCTCGTCCGTGCTGCCCGTGATGCCGCGGATGGCGGCCCCGCCCAGCAGGAAGGTGAACGCCATCACAAACACCCACCACACAAAATAGATCGCAAGCGCGGCCTTGACGCTCTGCCAGATGCGGCTGCGGCGGCCCGCACCCAGATTCTGGCTGCTGAACGTCGCCACGCCGATGCCCAGCGCACCGCCCGGGATAAAGTACAGCTCCGCTAAGCGGCGCGCGGCGGTCTGCGCCGTGATGTAGACGCTGCCCAGCGCGTTGATGCTGCTTTGCAGCGCCACGCTGCCCAGATTGTAGATGGCGCTCATCAGCCCCATGCTCAGGCCCGCCCAGAACATACTGGTCACGGCGCGGCGCGTGGCAGCCCGGAGCTGCCGGGGCGTAAAGCGCAGCTCCGGGTAGCCGCGCAGGATGTACACAACGCCCAGCACGGCGCTGATGCCCTGCGCCAGCACCGTGGCAATGGCCGCGCCGCGCACGCCCAGCCCCAGCGGCCCCATGAACGCGGCGTCCAGCCCGACGTTCAGCACGCTGCTGAACAGCAGGAACAGCAGCGGCGTCACGCTGTTGCCGACGGCGCGCAGCAGCGCAGCCTCCATATTATAAAGCATCGTCAGCGGGATGCCCAGCAGAATGACGGTCAGGTAGGCGGACGCGCCGCCCCATGCCTGTGCCGGGACCTGCAAAACGGTCAGCAGCGCGTCGCGGCCCAGCAGGGAGCACCCCGTCAGCACCAGCGACACCGCCGCCGACAGCGTGACCATCCAGCCCACGGCGCGGCGTATCCCGCTTTCATCGCCCGCGCCAAAATAGCGGCTGACCGTCAGCGCCAGGCCGTTGTTCATGCCGAAGGCAAAGTTCATGATAAGCCCGTACAGCGCCGCCGTCGCGCCGATCTCCGCCAGCGCGGCGGAGCCCAGCAGGTGCCCGGCCAGCGCAGTGTCGGTCAGGTTGTACAGCTGCTGCAAAAGGTTGGAGCAGAACAGCGGCATCGAAAATTGCAGCACCAGGCGGAACGGGTCGCCCTGGGTCATATCCAGCACACGGCTTTTGTGCGCGGTGGCCATAATGTAACATCTCCTTTATTGGTTGCAGGGTCTATTATACGGGACGGCACAGGGCGTGTCAATCGGATTATTCCGGCACGGGACCCGGACAAAACCGCCGGTAACGCGGAAAGGGACGTGTGGAATTTTCCCAAACAATCAAATTCTTTTGCGGATGGAAAGCCGTGCCCGGGTGTCGTATAATGCAGACAAAAAGCAAATGCTGCAACACTGTTATTTTGCAAAGAAGGAGAGAGCTTATGCAAACCTGTACACTGGCAGTCGACATCGGCGCGTCCAGCGGGCGGCACATCGCAGGCACCGTGCAGAACGGAAAAATCACCCTGCAGGAGGTCTACCGCTTCGAAAACGGCGTCCACCGCGAGAACGGCCACCTCTGCTGGGACATCGACACCCTCGCGAAAGAGGTCGTCAACGGCCTGAAGGCTGCACACGACGCAGGCTTTGCCCCCGCGACCATCGGCATCGACACCTGGGCCGTCGATTTTGTGCTGCTGGATGCGGACAATAAGCGCATCGGCGACGCCGTCGCCTACCGCGATGAGCGCACCGAGGGCATCCGCGAGGCGCTGGAAAAGGAATACGGCCTGACCTTTGCCGACCACTATGCCCGCACCGGCATCCAGTACCAGCCGTTCAACACGGTCTACCAGCTGATGGCGCTCAAAAAGGAGCACCCGGAGCAGCTGGCCGCCGCCAAAACGTTCCTGATGGTGCCCGATTACTTGAACTACCTGCTCTGCGGCGTGCCTGCCAATGAGTACACGAACGCCAGCACCACGGCGCTGGTGGGCGCGGACAGCAGGGACTGGGACGATGCACTGATCGAAAAGCTGGGTCTGCCGCGCGGCATCTTCCAGCCCATCAAGACCGCCGGTACGGTGCTGGGGCATCTGACGCCGGAAATTCAGAAGGCTGTCGGCTTTGACGCCGAGGTCATTCTGCCCGCGACCCACGACACCGGCTCGGCGTTCCTCGCCGTGCCCGCGCGGGATGAGTACGCCGCTTACCTGTCCAGCGGCACATGGAGCCTGCTGGGCGTGGAAAACGCAGCGGCCATCACCGGCCCGGACAGCTGCGCCGCCAACTTTACGAACGAGGGCGGCTATGAATACCGCTACCGTTACCTGAAAAACATCATGGGTCTGTGGATGATCCAGTCCGTCCGCCGTGAGCTTGGCGAAAAGACCGGCATCCGCCCGAGCTTCCCGGAGCTGATCGCCGCCGCGAAGGAGGCCGCCGACTTCCCCAGCTGCGTTGACCCCGATGACAACCGCTTCTTAGCGCCTGCCTCCATGATCGAAGAAGTCAGGGCCGCCTGCGCCGACACGCACCAGCCCGTGCCCGCCGCCACCGGCGAGGTCATGCAGTGCGTCTACAACTCCCTGACGCAGGACTACCGCCGCGCCGTGGAGACCTTGCAAAGCCTGACCGGCAAGACCTACACAAGCCTGAACATCGTCGGCGGCGGCAGCCAGGACGGTTACCTGAACCAGCAGACCGCCAACGCCACCGGCCTGACCGTGTTTGCAGGCCCCACCGAGGGCACAGCGCTGGGCAACCTGATGGTGCAGTTCATCCACAGCGGCGATTTTGCCGACCTGGCCGAGGCCCGCGCCGCCATCCGGCGCAGCTTTGAAATTAAAGAGTATCAGCCGGAGTAAACGACCCGGCGGGGTGGGGGCACCCCGCCCTACATCCAACCGTAGGGCGGCATGCCCTCATGCCGCCGCCAGCCTGCCGTTCACCCTGGTTTGTAGGGGAGGGTCTTGACCCTCCCGTGCCCGCGCCCGATACCGTATACTTCCCGGGAGGGATAAATCCCTCCCCCACACGCACATCACAACAAATCCATATACAGGAGGTCCCACCATGTTAGTCGAAACCAAAGCCCGCGTTGGCGTGTTCGCCATTGCGCTGGGCGCTTACCTGCCGCAGTTCCCCACGCTGGTCCCCGAGTTTGAGGGCCAGTACGCCGCCTTCAAAAAGACGCTGCCCGACACCGTCGAGGTCATCGACGGCGGCATCGTCACCACCAAGGAGCAGTCCATGGCCGCGGGCGATAAGTTCCGCGCCGCCGACGTTGACCTTGTCATTCTGCAGCTGCTGACCTACGCTACCTCTTACAATATGCTGCCCGCCGTGCGCGACCTCGACGTGCCCGTCGTCCTCGTCAACGTGCAGAAGAAGAAGGCCCCCGACTACGCCAACACCGACACCCCCACCTGGCTGGGTGAGCTGTACGCCTGCGGCGCTGTCGGCGAGATGGTCGCTGATCTGGAGCGCGCCGGTAAGCGCCACGCCGTCATCACCGGCGTTGTCGAGGGCGGTGACCCCGCCGTGCAGGCCGAAATCAACGACTGGTGCAAGGCCGCGCAGGTGCGCCGCCGCTTCCGTGATACGAACCTTGCGCAGATCGGCCGCCCGTACCCCGGCATGATGGATCTGTACATCGACGAGACGAACCTGTACAACCGTATGTGGCTCTACACCAAGCAGTTTGACTGGGAGAAGATGTGGGCCATCGCCGACAACATCACCGACGAGGACGCCATCCGCGCCAAGGCGCAGGACATTCTGGACACCTTCGATATTGAGGGCGGCGGCACGGTGGAGAAGGTCTGGGATATGGCCCGCTACGTTGTCGCATTTGAGCAGTGGGTCAAGGATGAGAAGATCGCCTTCGTCGCCAGCCACTACGACGGCTTCGCCAAGGGCGTGGCCGGTAAGCTGGACTCGATGCTGATCCCCGCGTTCTCGATGCTCATCAAGCAGGGCACGGCCTGCGCCGTCGAGGGAGACATCAAGGTCGCGATGGCCATGTCCATCCTCAAGACCATTGCGGGCTGCGGCCAGCTGAGCGAGATGTACTCCATCGACTTCAATGAGGACATCTGCATCATCGGCCACTCCGGCTCCGGCGACGCCGACATCTCCACGGCCAGAAAGCCGACCATGAAGATCGTGCCCGTGTTCCACGGCAAGACCGGCGGCGGCTACCTGACCCAGTTCTACCCGCCGGTGGGCGATGTGACCTATCTGGCCATCACGCAGGACAAGGACGGCCACTTCAAGTTTGTCGTGGCCGAGGGCGTCAACGAGCCCGGCCCGATCTTCACCTTCGGTGACACGAACATGCGCACCCGCTTCAGCTGCGGTGCCCGCGAGTTCGTCAACCGCTGGAGCGAGGCCGGCCCCACCCACCACATGGCCGCCGCCACCGGCCACCACATCGACACGATTTTGAAGGTTGCCGAGATCTTCAACGTGCCGGTGGATGTGATCACGCGCTGATTTCGGGATGCCTTCCCCCTTGGGGGAAGGTGGCCGAGGCCCGCCTGAGGCCGGATGAGGGGCGGCCTTGCGGCAATTGCCCGGTAACGGGCTGTTGTCGGCAGCTTTGCCCTCATCCGTCAGTGGTCGGGGCCACTGACAGCTTCCCCCGGAGGGGGAAGCCAACACAACGATATAAAGGAGCAGAAATTATGTCTACGATTTATGAAATTCCCTGCGTCAAGGGCTTTATCCGTATGTGCAACGATGGCTGGCTGCAGGGCTGGCACGAGCGCAACGGCGGCAACCTGACCTACCGCATGAAGGAGGAGGAAGTGGCCCAGTGCCGCCCCTTCTTTGACCCGCAGCCACGGGAGTGGGTCAACATGGGGGTGCAGGCGGACAATCTGGCGGGCGAGTATTTCATTACCACCGGTTCGGGCAAGTTCTTCCGCAACGTGGAGCCGGACCCTGTCCACAGCATCGGCATTGTGGAGATCAACGACAAGGGCGACAGCTGGCGCATCGTCTGGGGTCTGGCCGACGGCGCACGCCCGACGTCCGAGTTCCCCAGCCATTTCATGAACCACAGCGTCCGCAAGGCCGCCACCAACGGCGCGAACCGCGTTATCTATCACTGCCACGCCACCAACGTCATTGCGCTGACCTACATCCTGCCGCTGACGGACCGTGACTTCTCCCGCGCCCTGTGGCAGAGCGCTACCGAGTGCCCCGTCGTTTTCCCCGAGGGCGTCGGCGTCTGCCCCTGGATGGTCCCGGGCGGCGCGGACATTGCCATGGCAACCTCCGAGAAGATGAAAACCTATCAGGCCGCTATCTGGGCACAGCACGGCCTGTTTGCCTCCGGCCCTGACTTTGACATCACCTTCGGCCTCGCCCACACGATTGAAAAGAGTGCCGAGATCTACGTCAAGGTCCTGTCCATGGGCGGCGGCCTGATCCGCCAGACCATCACCGACGATGACCTGCGCGCCATCGCCCACGACTTCGGTGTCACCCTCAACGAGAACTTCCTCGACTAACATTACGGGCAAAACGCCCCTGACCGTTCGGTCAGGGGCGTTTTGCTGTACAAAAAGGCTTCCCCATCGGGGGAAGCTGTCACCGAAGGTGACTGATGAGGGCCGAACCCTCTGTGGCAACCCGTTTGCGGGCAACCGCGGCAAGCTCTCCCCTCATCCGGCCCTGCGGGGCCACCTTCTCCCCCAGGGGGAGAAGGCTTCAGGGCTTCTTCTTTGGAATATGAACCTCCGGGATGGCGACGTTTTCATAGTTGATGGACTTGTGCTTCTCCGGGGTCTCGGGGGCGTCGCTGTGGGTGACCTGGCCGGTGTGGACCTCGGGCAGGGCAACGTCGTCACTGTGGACACGGTAGCGCTGCTTTTTCAGCGCCTCGCGCAGCTTGCGGAACATCAGAAAGACCTCCCAATTAGATAAAGTTGATAAAGAAGGTGATGACCAGACTGTTGAGGAAGTCCGCAAACAGACTGCCTACCAGCGGGATCAGCAGATACGCCTTGACCGACGGGGCATACTTTTCGCACAGGGCCTGCATGTTGGCCATGGCGTTGGGCGTCGCGCCCATGCCAAAGCCGCAGACGCCCGCTGCAATGACCGCAGCGTCATAGTCGCGGCCCATGATGTTGAAAATCACAAAGTAGGTGAACAGGAAAATCAGCAGCGTCTGGCCCGCCAGCAGGATGATGAGCGGCAGCGCCAGCGCGGCCAGCTGCCACAGCTTCAGCGTGATCATGGCAATGCCCAGGAACAGCGACAGGCTGATGCCGCCGATGTCGTTGATCTCGCCCATGTGGGTCGTGAATTTGTGGGTGAATTCGCCGATGTTGCGCATACACGCCGCGGCGATCATCGCGCCGATATAAATGGGGAACGTCAGCCCGGTCATGGCCAGCGCCTTGGAGATGAACGTGCCGATGCCGATGGCGATAATCAGCTGGAACACAGCAGCCGGGTACATGCTGGTGTGGCGCTCGTGCTTGATTTCTTCCTCCACCAGCAGGCTGTCGTCCTCGGGCACAACGGTGTCCAGCAGCTTGCGGCGCTCAATGAGCAGACGGCCCGTCGGACCGCCCATGACGCTGCCCGCGATCAGGCCGTAGGTGGCCGCCGCCGTGCAGAGCGTGGTCGCGCCCGCAACGCCGAAGTCCTCGAGCACGGGGCCAAACGCGCCCGCCGTGCCGTGGCCGCCGACCATCGGGATGGAACCGGTGCACAGACCGATCAGCGGCGAGATGCCCAGCAGATCCGCCAGCCCGACGGCGAGGAAGTTCTGGCACAAAATCAGCGCAATGACCAGCCCCAAGAAGAGGATCAGCGATTTGCCGCCGCTTTTCAGCACCTTGAGGTTGGCCTGAAAGCCTACCGAGGTGAAGAAGAACACCATGCAGACTTCCTTTAAAATGTCGTCAAATTCAAACTCGGCAATGCCGGTCACATAGCAGAGACAGGTGAAAACGGCAAACAGCACGCCGCCGATGACCGGCGCGGGAATGCAGAATTTTTCCAGAAAGCCGATGCGCGCCTTCAAAAAACGGCCCAGCATCAGCACGCAGACCGCCGCAAACAGCGTCTGGTACATGTCCAGTGAGATGATCATGCGGCGGCCTCCTGTTCAGGGGACGCGCCCGTCTCCGGCCCTGCGGGGGTGATGCCCTGCGCGGTGTAGTACGCAGCGGCCCCGGTGTGGTAGGGGATAACGCTCTGCGCGGCGGCCACGGCGGGGTCGGTCACCAGCGGCACCGGCACGGCGGCGGCCACGGCGTCCACGCTGTCAAAATACCGGGCAGTCAGCCTTTGGACGGTCTCGTCGGACAGCGCGTTCGATGCCAGCAGAAGCGCCTGCACGCTGACGGTCCAGACGTCCTCACCCTGACCGGCGTAGGTCCCAGCGGGGATAACGCAGGCGCGGTAGGCCGGGTAGGCCGCCAGCAGCCGCGCACCGACACCCCCATCGACGGAGAGCAGACGGATGGAGCAGGTCTCGGCCAGCTGTTCCAGCGCGTCGGCGTGCAGACCGGCGGTGACGAACATCGCGTCGATCGTGCCGTCGGCCAGCCGGGCGGCAGCGTCGGTGTAGTTCAGGTTTACAGTATGCACCAGGCGGTTGTTCAGGCCGCAGGCGGCCAACACCTGCCAGGCGTTCTGCTCGGTGCCGGATTCCTCCTCGCCGACGCTGAGCGTGCAGCCCTGCAGTTCCTCCAGCGTCGTAATGCCGGAGTCGGCCCGGACAACGACCTGAACGGCCTCCTCATACAGGGCGGCCACGGCGCTGAAGCTGCGCTCGGTGCTCTCGTGGACAAAGACGCCGCTGCCGTCGTAGGCATCCTGCGCCATGTCGGACTGGGCAACGGCCAGCTGTAAATAGCCGCCCGCCAGCAGCCGCAGGTTGGCGGCGGACCCGGCGGTCTGTTTGACCTCGATGGTGCTGTTCTGGGCGGCCATGGCGGTACCAAACGCATTGTACACGCCGCCTGCAGCCGCAGCCCCCAGCCGCAGCCGCGACGCCGCGCAGCCCGCCAGCAGGACCGCGGCGGACAGGACGGCAATGATACGGAACAGATGTTTTTTCAATCGCACACCTCTCTGAAATTCTTTAGGCTCCCCTTGAGGGGAGCTCCGCCCGCAGGCGGTGAGGGGTGGGCCGCAACAACCCTTTTATAGGTCGGCTGCCAGCCACCCTTCCGGCCCTGCGGGGCCACCTCCCCTCAAGGGGAGGCAGGGATGGCGGCAGTTATTTCCCCACCACATCCCAATGCTTATCGTTCCTGTTCAGCACCTCGCAGCCGGTCTCGGTCACCAGGACGAGGTCCTCCACGCGGACGCCGAACTCGCCGGGCAGGTAGACGCCCGGCTCAATCGAAAAGATCATGCCGGGTCTGGCTACGGTGGTGTTCGCGCTGCTGACGTCGCCCTTCTCGTGGTCGGTCTGGCCGATGAAATGCCCCAGACGGTGGTTGAAATACGCGCCGTAGCCCGCTTCCGTAATCAGGTCGCGCGCGGCGGCATCCAGCTCACACAGGCGCACGCCGGGCTTGATGAGCGCCTCGGCAGCCTCATTCGCGCGGCGCACCAGATCGTGCACGGCGGCCTGTTTTTCAGTGGGCTGGCCGCAGAACCAGGTGCGGGTCATGTCGCTGCAATAGCGGCTCTTCACGCAGCCCATGTCAAACAGCACGCAGTCGCCCTCTTTTAACACGGTGTCGTCCGGCTCGTGGTGCGGGTCGGCGGCGTTGGCACCAAAGGAGACGATCGTTGTAAAGCTCGGCCCCTCGCAGCCGTGGGCACGGAACTGCGCGTCGATAAACTCGGCGACCTCGCGTTCGGTCATGCCGGCCTTTATATAGTGCTTCGCGGTCTCGTTTACCGCGTCGTTGATGCGGGACGCCTCGCGCATAAGGGCCTGCTCCTCGGCATCCTTGCAGGCGCGGCAGTCGTCCACGCAGTCGCTGGACAGCACGACCTGCATACCGGGGTGGGTCTCCATCAGCGGGATCAGAAACTTAGCGGGCCACTCCTTGTCAATGCCCAGCGGCCTGCCCGCGTCCACGACCTCGGCGATCTGCGCCACGGGCTTGTCCGTGTCGGTGTGCCAGACGGTCCTGCACGGCGGCTCGGGCACATTGAACAGTCTGTTCAAAAACAGCACCGGCTCGCCCTCGGTGGGCAGGTAGAGCGCCAGTAGACGCTCATAGGGCTCCACGGCGACGCCGGTCAGATACCACACGCTCTTGGGGTCGCAGACGATCATCTGCGTCAGTCCCTGCGCGCGCAGGGCAGCACGGATACGGTCCATGCGTTCGGTTTTCAACATACAAATGCCTTCTTTCCCATAATCCTTTTATTCAGTTTTCCGCGGGCTTCATTGCACTTTTGCGGTACTGCTGGGGGCTTTGGCCCACCATGGCGGTAAAGCGGGTCGAGAAGTTGCTCTCATCCCCAAAGCCGACCTGGTGCGCGATCTCGCAGACGGAGAAATCCGTCAGCACCAGCAGCTCCTTGGCGCGTGTGATCCGCGTGGACAGCAAAAAATTGTAGGGCGTCGTGCCCATGTACTGGCGGAACAGCCGCAGGAACCAGCTCTTGCTCACCGGTGTCTGGGCCAGCAGGCTGTCCAGCGACAGCGGCTCGGCATAGTGCTGGCGGATGTACTCGGCGGCCTGTTCGATCAAGGTGCGGTTGGAGCGGCTCTCGTCCCCGGCCAGCAGCTGGCGGGCCATCAGGGCCAGCATCCGGTGCAGGGCCAGGCAGATCTCAATCTGTGCGGCAGCGCCGTGCTCCCACTCGGCGGCCAGTGACTCAAACAGCGGCTGCATCTCCAGCCGACTGACCGTAACGGGGGACAGCCGCCCCTGCGGCTGCAGTACCTCGGCCAGATTGGCGACGCCCGCGCCGTCCAGATGCGCCCAGTAGTGGTGCCAGTGGTCCTGCCCGGGGGCAGTGCAGTAGCTTTGCGGGGTGCGGCAGTTCAACAGCAGGGCGCTGCCGGCGGGTAGCTCCACGCGCTGGTCGTTCTGCTCAATCAGACCGGAGCCGGACAGCGTATAAAACAGCAGATAGCTTTCCTTATCGGTGCGGGCCGTGGCAAAATGGGCGCGGCCATAAAAGTTGCCGGCCTCGGTGCAGTAAAACGGCTGTGCCAGCGCCGCCGCGCCGGGGGTGGCGCGCAGCCAGGTGCTGCGTTCCTCCACGTCCATATTATAGGTCAGCATAGTGGCGGTCCCTCCCTTACTTATATGAACATGATAGAAACAAACCGCGCGTTTGTCAATAAAAAATAGAAAAAGCCTTCCCTATAAAAGAAAAGCGGGCAGGGGAGCGGCGGCACGCCCCGCGGCGTGTGCAAGAACAGGAAACCGTTCAGCCGGATGAGGGGGAAATACCGCGGGTGACCCCGCCTTGACAACGCCGCCCTTTTGTCCTATACTGATACACAGGTTAAACCCGGGTTTAAGTCATAGGAGGAAAACACATGGCCTATACAGTGGGGGAGATGGCGCGGCGGCTGGGTGTGCCTGCATCGACGATCCGCTATTACGATAAGGAAGGGCTGCTGCCCTTCGTCGGGCGCTCGTCCGGCGGCATCCGCGTTTTTACGGAGAAGGACTTCGAGTGGCTGCGCATCATCGAGTGCCTGAAAAAGACCGGCATGTCCCTCAAGGACATCCGCGAATACATCGAGCTGGCCATGCAGGGCGATGAGACCATTGCCCGGCGGCTGGAGCTGTTCCGCAAGCAGCGCACCGTGCTCGAGGCCCGCATGGCTGAATTGCAGCAGACGATGGACACCCTGGACTACAAATGCTGGTTCTATGAGACCGCCGCCGCCCGCGGCAGCACCGAGGGCATCAGCGACCTGCCCGACGAGGCTCTGCCCGAGGCCCTGCGCCCCGTGCGGCAGCGTCTGCGCGCCGCCGCGGAGGCGGAGACAGAAGAAGTATGACCCCAAAACGCCGCCCCTGCAAAAAGGTGCGGCGCTTTTTTGCGCCCCAGGTGTGCCGACTATAACAACCCACCCCGCAAAAATCCTGCCGCCACCGCTATATCTGGTGCTGCAGCGTACAATCTGCCACCAGACAAAACGGAAAATCTCAAAAAATCCTGCCGCGAAGTGTTAAACACAGCACAATTCCCGTAAAGATGCAAAAATACGGAAAATATCTGCGTGAAACTTCCATTGACATCCCGCGCACTCTGTGGCAGAATGACAGTAAGAACCTGATTGTGTAAAGGAGAGATTCCTATGACCCCTGAACTTCGCTGGCTGAGTGACCCCACCGTCTTTGCCGTGAACCGGCTGGACGCACACTCTGACCATCTCTGCTGCCGCACCTTGGACGAGGCCGAAAGCGGCCTGACATCGCTGCGCCAATCACTGGACGGCGCATGGCGCTTTGCGTGGAGCGCCAACCCTGCCGCCCGCCCGGCGGATTTCTGGCAGCCGGACGCCGACCTGTCCAGCTTCGGCACCATCCGCGTGCCCGGGCACATTGAGCTGCAGGGCTACGGTCAGCTGCAGTACACCAACACCCTCTACCCGTGGGATGGCCGCAGCTGCCTGCGCCCGCCGCAGGTCGATTGGAACGATGACCCCGTGGGCAGCTATGTCAAAGAGTTTGATCTGGACGAGTCCCTGCGCGGCCAGCGCGTCTGCGTCAGCTTTCAGGGCGTGGAGCAGGCCATGTACCTGTGGTGCAACGGCCAGTTCGTCGGCTATGCCGAGGACAGCTTCACCCCGTCTGAATTTGACCTGACACCGTATATTCGGGACGAGAACAATCGCCTCTGCGTCGAGGTCTACAAGCGCAGCAGCGCCGCCTGGATCGAGGATCAGGACTTCTTCCGCTTCTCGGGCATCTTCCGCTCGGTCTACCTGTACGCAAAGCCCAGGGTCCACATCAACGACATCTGGCTCAAGGCCGACCTTGCCGCCGACAACACCACCGGCCTGCTGACGCCCCTCGTCAAGCTGGACGGCGAGACCGACGGCGCGTCGGCTGCCCTCGTCGTGACCGACCCCGAGGGATACGCCGTCTACGAGGGCCCCGCCGCGGGCGATACGATTGAGATCGAGGGCATCCAGCCGTGGAGCCATGCAGCGCCGGTGCTCTACCACGCCGTACTGACCCTGCGCGATGCCGACGGCGTTTTGCAGGAGGTCGTGCCCTACGACATCGGCTTCCGCCGCTTTGAGATGATAAACGGCGTCATGTGCCTGAACGGGGAACGTGTCGTGTTCAACGGCGTCAACCGCCACGAGTGGAACGCCGACAGGGGCCGCGCCATCGGCGCCGACGACATGCACGCCGCCATGGCCGTGTTCAAAAAGAACAACATCAACGCCGTGCGCACCTGCCACTATCCCGACCAGAGCCTGTGGTATGACCTGTGTGACCGGAACGGCATCTACATGATCGACGAGACGAACCTCGAAAGCCACGGCAGCTGGCAGAAGCTCGGCGCGGTGGAGCCGAGCTGGAACGTGCCCGGCAGCCTGCCCGAGTGGAAGGACTGCGTCGTGGACCGCGCCCGCAGCATGTTTGAACGTGACAAGAACCACGCCGCCGTCCTGATCTGGTCCTGCGGCAATGAGAGCTACGCGGGCGAGGATATTCTCGCCATGTCGCAGTTCTTCCACGACCACGACCCGGGACGCCTCGTGCATTATGAGGGTGTGTTCCACTGCCGCGCGTTCGACGCCATCAGCGACATGGAAAGCCGGATGTACGCCAAGCCGTGGGAGATCCGCGAGTATCTCGAATCCCACCCGAAGAAGCCCTTCATTCTCTGCGAATATATGCACGATATGGGCAACTCGCTGGGCGGCATGGAGAGCTATGTGAAGTTGGCCGACGAGTTCGACCAGTACCAGGGCGGCTTCATCTGGGACTACATGGACCAGGCGCTCCGGCACACCGACGCGCTGGGCCGCAGCGTGCTGGGCTACGGCGGCGACTTTGCGGACCGCAACACCGATTACAACTTCAGCGGCAACGGCATTGTCTACGCCGACGGTGCCGAGAAACCCGCCATGCAGGACGTGCGCTACTGGTACGACACCCCCGCCCGCCGCGCCGCCCACGATGCCCGCAACGCCGCAGCCGCCGCCCGGGCGGACCGCGACGCGGCCAAAGCACAGGCCGCCCGCAAGCCCGGCACGTTGACCGTGACCGAGGGCGACGGCAACCTCGGCGTCAGGGGCGACGGGTTTGAAATTCTCTTTTCCGCGGGCGAGGCCGGGCCGTCGTCGCTGACCGTCAACGGCAGCGAATGGCTCTGGCGCGCCCCGCGCCCGGCGTTCTGGCGTGCCGCCACCGACAATGACCGCGGCTGCGGCTTCCCGCAGAAAGCAGCGGCCTGGCTGGCGGCGGATGTCTACCTGCAGAACCTCGGCTTTGCGGTCTTGCAGAAATCCGCCGACGGTGTGCAGGTGCGCTATACCTACGGCGTGCCCACCGTGCCCGGCGCTAAGGCCGAGCTGACCTACACCGTGGAGCCGCAGGGCACGCTGCTGGTCGAGGCCGTCTATCATGGCGTGCCCGGTGCGCCCGAGCTGCCCTGCTTCGGCGTAAAATTCCAGACGTTTGCCCCCGTGGCCCGCACGCTCTGGACCGGCCTTTCGGGCGAGACCTACCCGGATCGCTGCAAGGGCGGCGTCTTTGGCTGCCATGAGGAGGTGCCGCACATTGAGCCGACTCTTGTCCCGCAGGACTGCGGCCTGCATGTGGACACCCGTCAGTTCACGCTGGAGCAGCACAACGCCTGCGGTCAGACGGCGGCTGCGCTGACGATTGAACAGGCCGACGCGCCGTTTGCCTTCAGCGCACTGCCCAACACTGCGCAGGAGATCGAGGCCGCCCAGCACATCACCGAGCTGCCCGCCACGGGCCGCACGAGCGTGACGATCCTGGGCGCAGCCCGCGGCGTCGGCGGCATCGACAGCTGGGGCACCGATGTGGAGGAGCCTTACCGCGTCAGCGGGGAAGGAGAGCACCGCGTCGCGTTCCGCATCGTGTTGTAAATACCCTAAAGGCAGCACCGCCTGCGCTGCACCTGCCATAAAAACACAAGCCGCCCGTGTCAGCCTGACACGGGCGGCTTTGCTGTCTTATGCGCGTTTAATCCAAACGGAACACCTGCTCCAGCTTGGGCTGGGCGCCGGTCACAGGGTCCATTTCCAGCTCCAGAATGTCCTTCATGTAGTCGTTCCAGCGGTCCACAACGGGGCTTTCGGCCTGTACCTTCTCGGCGTAGGCAACGCCCTTCGCGCACTCATAGTAGCCGAACAGCTCGTCGTTACAGTAGAAGATGCTGTAGTTGCAGATGCCCGCAGCCTTCAGCACCTCAACCATCTCGGGCCAGATCTCCGCGTGGCGGCGCTGATATTCCGCTTTGCAGCCGGGCTTGATGCGGCCCTTCCATGCTATATGCTCCATTGGTATGCACCTCATTTGACAGTCTGGATTTTGTCTTTATTGTACGGCGCGCAGCGGCGGTTTGCAACGTGGAATAGTACAGATTTCTTTGGGAAAATTCCACTTGCCGCGCCCGGCGCACAGCCCGTCACATCAGCGGGCTGAACAGCCGCAGCACGCAGTCCCAGCCGCGCACGGCCAGGCTGCGGGTGTCGGCGTACTCCTGCGTGACCTCGCGGCAGACGGGGAACAGCGCGTCAAAATCGCGGCGCACATCGGCCACGGCGCTGCAGCCGCAGAACCAGCAGGCGTTCTCAAAGTGCAGGTACAGGCTGCGGAAGTCAAAATTGATCGTGCCCACTACGGCTTCCGTGCCGTCGGCTACGCATTGCTTCGCGTGGATGAACCCGGGCGCGTACTCATAAATGCGCACGCCGCTCTTGGCAAGGCTGGCGTAATAGCTGCGCGTGACCGAGAAGATCAGCTTTTTGTCCGGGATGCCCGGCGTGATGATCCGCACATCAACGCCGCTGGACGCGGCCAGCCGCAGTGTGCGCTGCATCTCGTCACTTAAAATAAGGTAGGGCGTTGTAATGTAGACGTAGTCCTTCGCACTGCGGATCATGTTCAGGTAGACGTTCTCGCCGGTGGCCTCGTCGTCCAGCGGATTGTCCGCATAGGGCAGCACCACGGCATTCTCCCGCGCGGTGTAGGGCACATCGGGCAGATAGCGCTCGACCTCGGGGGCGGCCTTCTGCGTTGCGCCCCACAGCTCTAAGAAAATCAGCGTCAGGCCGCGCACGGCGTCGCCCTCCAGCCGGATGCCGCTGTCCTTCCACTGGCCGTAAGGGTGGGTGCGGTTGAAGTACTCCTCCGCCAGATTGTAGCCGCCGGTAAAGCCGACGCGCCCGTCCACAACGGTGATTTTGCGGTGGTCGCGATTGTTCATAAAGACGTTCAAAATCGGGATGACCGGGTTGAACCGGCGGCACTGTATGCCGCGCCCCGCCAGCTTTTTGACAAATTTGCTGTTGATAAACCCGATGCTGCCCACGTCGTCGTAAAATACGCGCACCTCCACGCCGTGGGCGGCGCGCTCGGCCAGAATATCCTCCAGCTCCTGCCAGGCGGAGGCGTCCTCAATGGCGTGGTATTCCATGAAAATAAACTTTTCCGCGCTGCGCAGGGCTGTTTTCTGGGCCTCCAGCGCCTCGCAGGTGTCGCCGTAGAACGTCACATCGGTGTTGTCATAGGCGGGGTAGCCCGCGCGGTCCTGCAAATAGCGGGCGTGGTTGCGGGTGATGCGGTCCGGGTAGGGCAGGGCGCGGCGCTGCTGCAAAATGGGTGCGTGATACCGGCGCAGCATCGTCATAATTTCACCAAAACGGCGGCGCATGACGCTGACGGCCCCGCTGCGGCCAAACAGCAGATAGATGGTCAGACCGAAGATGGGAAACAGCAAAATCAGAATGATCCACGAAATTTTATACGCAGAGTTGATATGCAGCCCATATATACGCAGCGTAATCAAAAATGTCAGTACCGACGTGCATACCTGAATGGCAGTGGAGTAGTCGTTCAGCTTGAGGGCAAGCCAGAAGATCCATAAAACCTGCAAAAGTACGCCGATGCCCGCCAGCAGCATCCGGCTGACGCTGTTGGGGATGGCCTCGCGTTTTTCCTCGGTGGTGTTTTTCATGTGTGGCCCCTTTTGTGCCGGGCGAGATCGGAAGAGCGTCGTGTAGGGAAAGAGTGTAGAT
>ONZT01001152.1_pt1 | contig 16457 bp, 7 predicted proteins | sample 1671571 | NCBI WGS metagenome assembly ONZT01 (sample SAMN06348170, study PRJEB24527) | human gut metagenome | biome: human gut; feature: ankylosing spondylitis patient; material: feces | host: Homo sapiens | place: China | collected 2015-10
AACCGGGGACACAAGGATTTTCAGTCCTTTGCTCTACCAACTGAGCTATGGCACCGTTGTTTTGTTTAACGGGTGCAAAGATATGAATCTTTTTTGAGTCTTGCAATAGGTAGAGCTACTTTTTACTGATTTTTTATTCTTCCAAAGAATTCCAGCCTTGTGCTTTTAGTTCGACTTCGCCTCCATCACGACCTACCAAGTAATTACCGAGATCGGGTTTTGTAATATGACCGATTACTTTAACACCTTTCATTTCAGATACTTTATCATGATCAGTGAGAGGAACAGTGAAAAGTAATTCATAGTCTTCACCGCCATTTAAAGCTGCAGTTACCAAATTCATATTAAATTGTTCAGCCATTGCAGCCGTTTGATAATCGATAGGAATTCTATCTTCATATACGCGACATCCGACATTACTTTCTTTTGAAATATGCAAAAGTTCGGAAGACAGACCGTCTGATATGTCCATCATTGCTGTAGGGATAATCCCCGCATGACGAAGCATCTCTATAATATCTTTACGAGCTTCCGGCTTCAATTGACGTTCCAACAGATATTCTTTGCCTGTAAAATCCGGTGTGAAATCTTTTTCACCTTTAAATATCCTTTTTTCGCGTTCTAATAATTGCAATCCCATATAAGCAGCTCCTAAATCCCCAGAAACACATATCAAATCCGTTTCTTGGGCTCCACTGCGAAGGACAACTTTATCTCTTTCTCCTTCCCCAATACAAGTGATACTGATGCAAAGCCCTGTTAAAGAAGCAGAAGTGTCTCCTCCGACAATATCGACTCCATACACATCACAGGCCAACTTTAGCCCAGCATAAAAATCTTCTACATCCTCAACAGAAAAACGTTTGGAGATGCCAAGTGATACAGTGATCTGCTTAGGCTGGCCGTTCATGGCATAAATATCGGAGAAATTTACAACAGCCGATTTATATCCGAGATGTTTTAAAGGTACATAAGTCAAGTCGAAATGAATACCTTCCAATAATAGATCGGTAGTGACAAGCACTTGTTTATCCTCATAGGAGAGAATTGCCGCATCATCGCCTACGCCCTTTATCGTACTATTATTCTTTATTTCAATCCTGTTAGTTAGGTGGCGAATCAAACCGAATTCGCCTAATGTTGATATTTCTGTCCTGTTACTCATATTTGTTTTGTAAAATATTATTTTTGGGAAATGTGATAATATGTTTTTCTATTGTCTCATTAAAACTCTGCTCATTGTAAAACCTGATTACAATCGGTAGATAATATAAATATTTCTTCCAACTTTCCGGAACAAGAGGACTGTTTTTTAAACGTGCTGCATCTTTTTCTGTTACTAAGATCAATTTTCCCGGTGAAGTCATCTTTTCGAATATCACATCCAATTTCTTGAAATCTGACTTGCTAAACGTATGATGATCAGGAAAAACGACCGGCAACACTTTATTTGAATACTTTTCTGCCTCACGAATAAATGGAGTGGGAACTGCAATACCTGATATCAACAATATATCATCTTCTTTTCCAATATTTTTATGGTTTAAGAAACGAGCTTCCGAGGGGAATACAGGTTTAACTTCTCCATAAACGATGCTGGTAAAAAAAAGTAACTGGTGAGCCCGCAACTTCATATTTTCTTCAATAACACGAAAATCGATCGGCTTCATATCTTCGTCGCATTTAGTAACAACCACGATATCTGTTCGGTTTATATTACTTATCGGTTCTCTCAGGTGTCCGGTAGGCATTAGTTTATCATTATAAAATAAACGATGGTAGTCACTCAACACGATCGAAAGGGAAGGGTGCACATATCTATGTTGATATGCATCATCTAACAAAATTACTTCAGGTCTGTCTTTTTCAGGGAGGGATAAAAGATTTTGAATCCCCCGGCGGCGATTAGCGTCGACAGCGACAAGTATATCCGGAAATTTATTTTTCATTTGAAAAGGTTCATCTCCGATCTCCAAACTGGAACTTTCAGAATCAGCAAGAATAAACCCCGATGTTTTTCTTTTGTACCCTCGGCTTAATACTGCAATGCGATATTTATCTTTCAGTAAACGTATGATATATTCTGTATGGGGAGTTTTACCCGTTCCTCCTACAGATAAGTTTCCTATGCAGATCACAGGAATAGAATATTGTTCGGAATGTAAAATACCCCAATCAAAAAGTCGATTTCGCAACCATATCCCAATTCCATATAAAAAGGAAAGGGGAGCCAGGTAGGAATTAAGTTTTATTTTGTCATTTTTTTGCATGTAACTTCTTATCTGCTGACAAATATAGTTAACTTATCGGTGGCTGTCAGTTTTTTATTTGTTTATTTCAAAAAGAAGATACAATTTGAATCTCTTTGAAAGATAAGTTTGCGTTTATTCTGAAATATTTTCAGGGAGTTTATGACTATACACATTTATTGTAGAATTAAGTCAATATCCGGATAAGATATCCGTCGTATCTTTGTTGTCTTCTTGATAATCTCTTGTAAATTATATACTTTTGCATTGTCCCAATTAACATGCTATGCCATGAATGTCAAAATAGAAGAAAGCTGGCGAAAACGCCTTCAGGAAGAATTTGATAAACCATACTTTGAGCAGTTGGTCACATTTGTCAAGAACGAATACAGAAGCGCCCATGTGCTTCCTCCCGGACACCAGATCTTCCATATTTTTAATGCCTGTCCATTCGAGAAAGTGAAGGTTGTTATACTTGGACAAGACCCTTATCCCAATCCGGGGCAATACTACGGAGTCTGCTTCTCCGTCCCGCAAGGAGTTCCCATTCCTGGATCACTGGCCAACATATTCAAAGAAATACACCAAGACTTAGGCAAACCGATCCCCACATCCGGCAATCTGGACCGTTGGGTAGAGCAAGGCGTGTTTCCTATGAACTCGGTCCTGACTGTACGGGCTCACGAAACCGGCTCACATCGGAATATGGGATGGGAAACTTTTACAGATGCAGTGATAAAGAAATTGAGCGATGGACGTGAGAATCTGGTATTCATGCTGTGGGGAAGTTATGCAAAAGAGAAGATCGCCCTTATCGACACCCATAAACACTTGGTGCTGACAACCGTGCATCCGTCTCCACGCTCTGCTGACCATGGTTTCTTCGGCTGCAAACACTTCAGCAAGGCGAATACTTTCCTCCAAAGCAAAGGTATTCAAAAGATTGATTGGTAAGAAGTACGAGTTCCGGACATCCGGGTGTAGCCATTCCGGACATCCGGGTGTGGAGAGCGGTAACATCCGGGTGTAGAAAGGCGGAAGATGGGCATGTTTCCAAACTTTTCTGCTTGCTTTTCGTTCTTTTCCTACTTGTTTTAGTAAAAAAGTACCTTTATGTTGATGAAACTATCTCCACACAGATGTATATCGGCACGGTTCCCTGCGTTTTTATAAACAATACCGGCTACCCGTTTCAACGGCAGGTAGTGATACAAGTGTGATACAGGAATCCGGTATGTATCACTCCTTGCACACCATGTTTGTCAATGCTTACAAAACAAAGTGTGATAGAGTGATAGAGAAACTGGATTATTGTGCAAGAGAGAACCGCAAACTGATACCGTAGTTTGAGTTTGAAGTCGGATAAGATGCACTCGATATCAACGGTTCATTGATCTGAATATCATAGAATGCACGGACCGTCAACGCACGGCTCAAACCGTAATCAGCCGAGAAGGAGATTGTCTTTGCGATGTTACCGCTAGTAGCCTGCGTCAGTTGCGTGTCGATTTTACGAATCAACGACTGCATCTTGTTGAACGAGAAATCGAGGCGAACGGTGAGGTCATTGCTGAAATCACGCGTTTTCTTCATCTTCAAAACCTTGTTGAACTCGGCATATTTGTAACCCAAACCGATCGTCACTTTCTTGGAAAGTGCTTCGACCAATTGGTAGGATGTCGTGTTCAGGCTTAAATTGCGGGTAGTCGAATAGTCCGCCCGAACCGTCACGTTATTCAACAGCGTCGCATCTGCACCCAACAAAGGACTAAACGCTTCGGTAAGGCTGACAGACGAAATCGAATAAGGAGACGATGGTGTCGGGTTATCGTTCAGAATCGACTGGATATATCCCAGTCCGTCCTGCCCGGCATCCACCCAATTCAAGAAGGATGTGAAAGCACCTACCGAATAAGAACAACGGTACTGGTGACTCAACGTCAAGCTCTTGAAATATTTCTTGACAGCCGGAATCTTGATCAAGCCGTCGTAAGTAACGCGCCAGTTAGGCAACATGCTCTTCAACGAAGGGAAAGCCGTCAAGCCTACCTTCTTCGGGTCCTTACCGGTATAAGCGGCCAGAAATGCAGGAATCAGGACATCCGCCGAATTCCGGTTGACGCCGTTCACATTATCTGTTCCCGGATTATAAGGCATTCCTCCCAAGCCTTTATCATGGATAAAGCCCACATCCGGATATTTCAAGCCGGAATACTTGCTTTCGATACGTTGGGCAATGATCTCGCGGTTTGCCAACAACTTGTCAAAGGCTTTCGAAGAATAGTTATTCATAGCATTGCCACTGCCTCCGAATGCGCTTCCCAGCGCGATTGTCGTCATGGTAAAGTTTCCCCCCATAATCTCCGGCATACCTTCATACATAAATTGTATTTCCGTATTACGCGTATCGTTGCGAAGAGCCGTCAAGTCGATCTTCAATCCAGTGATCGGTTCGAGGTTCGCCCGTATATTCAGATTTTTCGTACTGGTCATGACTGCGGCATTCACGTCTCTCTCGGTATCCGTAATCAGCCAGCCTTTTTCATATGCCTCGTCTATATAGCTACGACGCACGTCACCGAACGCAAAACCGATCCCCGGGGAAAGTCCGAATGAAGAACGTCCCTGGCCAAAGATATCACCGATCTCCGGACGGAAACCGGGCAGCATCATACCGGCAGAGTTCGTAAACTGAATATTGAAACGGCGCACCATCATCAAAAAGCGGGCACTGTGTTCAACCGCCTTGTAAAGAAAATCCTCAGTAGGGGCCGGTCCCGGTATGATCGTCAACTTCAAGCGCACCGTGTCTTGGTTCAAAATCTTAACTTGTGCGAAGTTGATCGGCTTGAACTTGACTTTGTAGACACGCCCGTCCGTTCTTCTGGCCGTGATTTGCACCTTTTTCGTAAACATTCCATGCTCGACAACCGTAGCGCTGTCCGGACTCAAGACAATTTCTTTTTCCAATTTCGGCTTTTTCTTCTTCTCCGTTTTTTTAGCCGTAGTCCGGGTATTGTTAAACTTCTGGTTGATCTTCTTCAAATATTTGTTTTTGTTGTAGAGAGATAACAGGTTCAAGTTCGCCTGCAAATCGAACTGACGCTGGTTCTTGATCGTATTACCCATCTCGATATCTTCGCTTACCGTCGCTCCACGATCCCAGTTGTAAGTAGCATTGTAGCTCAAAGAAGCATTGGTCCAATCCAGAACCGGGATCAGCTGCAACGGCAACTGCCAGGTCGCCATAAACTGCTGGTCATACTTCATCGGGGTTCCCAGGTCAGCGATGCTCTTCTTCACGGAATCTTTCCATAACTGGTAACCGTCCGGGTTCAGTTCCTTATTCACCTGCACATACGGTTCTTCGATACGGGCATTCGTACCGGAACTGAACGTTATGTTCAGGTTATTCGTAAAAGCCCAGTTCAAACTGAAAGCACGGTCCCAATAGAAGTTCTGGCTGAATGTCACTGGTATATCGTTGGGGACACCTGTTGCCGCTCCTGTCAGGTCGCGTAATTTTATTTCGTAATAATTACGCATCATGGCCGTCTGGAAGTTGATAGACGGGGCCACATTAAACGCCAGTTGTTTGGCATAGCGCGTATAGCCGTTGTTTTTCTTCAATAACTTATCGAATGGCTTGATCGGCTTGACATAAGGCACATAGCTATAGGCGAAATTGGCACGGTAATCCTTTGTCGTTTCATATTCAGTCTCCGGGTTTTTCTTATCATTAATGCTGTACGAATACCCGAGCGTGAAGTTTGCCGGATCGTAAGGCATCGGGTTCTTACTCTTGATATTCACACGCACATTATTAAACGAAACACTCTTGATAACCGTCCTATCTTGAGAATAATTACGAATCGAGTCCTTCTCGGCTTTCGTTTCCGCCTTGTCGATAGCATCCTTCAACTTGACATCCTGATCCAGCGGATTGTATTTCGGATCATATGTTTCCTTCGAATAAGCATAATAGAACGGGATGCTGACTTGCGCCTTTTCCGGAAACAGTTTACCCAATTCGATAGAGGTCGCCACGTTATACTGTTTGAAGTCCTCCATCCGGCGTTCATTCAAAGACTGGTCAAGAGCACCAAAGCCGGCCGTTTCGATACGTCCGCCCACATTCACCGTTCCCAAGTCGGAAAGCGCAACATTCAAATTCGCATTAGCAGCCCATCCACCTTCTTCATTGAAGTCGGTCAGGCGCAATTCGTTCACCCAAACTTCCCCGCTCTTCAACTTATTACGCACGTTACGCACACCGATCATGACTGTCTTCACTTCGGAAAGACTCGGATTACCTTTGACACGGATCGTATTGCCATCGTTGTCCGGATCCCTACCAGAATAGACAGTCTGGAAAGACACTCCATTCGTACCGGATCGTTTTTCCCGGTTACGCTCCAGTTTCAGATCCGTCAGAATCTCCAAACGGAAATTCAACATGTTTTCTGCCGGCCAAACGATTTTCTGGTGTTCCGAATTGTTATAGTTATACTCCCCGTGCGGAGTCAACTTCAACGGTACTTCATATTCGTAATAGTTATTCTTATAGTCCGATCCCAGGCGGATAAAAACAGCGAGATCGCCATCTGCAAGATCGTTTACATCCAATTTCGGAGCCTCGGCATGTGTAAACAGTTGCAAGCGCTTATACTGCCGCAAATCATAATTCGTATTCTTATACACGGCACGTGCATCTTGAGCGGCAAGGTCCGTTATCTTTAAAGAAAGCGCCTGTTCGTTCTCCTGACGAATCTGAGGCTGGCTTGGATCCAGTACACGGCTGACGCCCGGGGGCAATGTATAGCTGACCGGATCCCTGTCACTGTTTTCCTCGATATTGACAGTCGAGACTTCCAATTTACCCTTCACTGCGGGCGGCATCTTCGGATCGGACAAATCCTGCTCGTAGGATCGCCATTCTCCGCGTACCAATTGCAGAGTACCGAAGCGCAACACGACCGATTCCTTAAATCCTGTCATATACATACGCATGAAACGAATCGTCTTGAAATCATTGATTGCCCCCACACGACGCTGATATTGTTTTACCGGAATCTTAAATTGATACCAGGTAACGGATTCTGTCGTACCATCCGCCAATCTTACTGATGAAGTACGTTTATCCGCAATGAAGTTTTCACCGACAACCGTATCCTGCGGAGTTATCCTGACTTTGTATTCGAAATATTTTTCATTTTTATTCAGAGTATTGTCCTGATTGATGTCTTCTACATCAGGCACGGTCTTGGAAGAAGTGCTGTAGCGCTCGCCCGAATCGTTGATATCTTTCGAGTTTCCTTCCGTTCCATTATAGCGTTTGTAACGTGTTAAGATATCCACCTCCTGAGAATCATAGTCCGAACCACGAAAATAGTGGAACTTGTCACCGGCCGGATCAAAGAAAGGGGACAGCTGTAACGGGTCGTTCTCCATCTCGGTTAGGGTTACCGCATTCAATTTCTGGCGTAATTTATTCAGATAATCCTGGTAAGCCGGATATTCCTTTTCTTCATCCGAGGATAAACCGTTCAGGCCGACATCCTGCAACAGACGTGCACCTGCCGTATTGTCGAAGGCATAAACTGTACTCTGCTGTTTTGGAACCTTACCCCAAACAGTATAATCGACCTTAGAGGTATCGCCATCGATTGGCAATCCGTTTTCGAAGAACTTCTTTTCATCCTTCAATATGTCTTCCGATATCTCACCCAAATTAAAATACAGATCCCCCCCTGTTGTCTGACGATCATAAATGAACGGATCGAGCATCCAAAATTCGATATATTCGACATTCGCCGTCTCAAAGTCACTCTGGTCTATCTTTCGCATCATTCCACCGAAACGCTTTTCCGGGTTTTGCAATGTTCCGTCAGGATTAATATTATCGGCATCCAAGTTATACGGTCCGCGTTCCTGCGGATAGTAAGCCATGTTCAGAACTGTCAACGTATTACTTTCACTCATGCTTTGCTGCCGTTGCGGGAACAACTCTCTCGTCTCGATAGCACGGACATAATGGTTGGACAAATCTTTTGTCGTAATATATTTCGGACGCAAAGAAGAATTTTTACGCGTGAACAATCCGTCGATCGTGTACCAAGCAAGCAAAGCACGACTTTTCCCGTAATCGATATTATTGGTCAGCCCGGCTTCCGGGAACAATTGGGGCGTACCATCGTCATAAGGCACACTGGACAACTGCCAGGGATAAGGGTCGGAGAGGTCGAAATTGCTCTGTGTCGACTCGAAGTCATCCAGATACGAATATCCACCCGTGTTCTTGTTTTCGTAATGCCCGGCAATCAAATGAGCGAACTCCGCATTGAAAGATATCTGGCTGGGTTTGCTTAGGTTCAGCAACGGCAGCTTGTCGAACATATTGGTAAGCCACTGACTCTCGCCCTTATAAGCCATATTGACACCCCAGAGCGTATTCTTTATCGCTTCGTCGCCCATCGTCGTCTTGGTGGTCAACGGCATTTCGGACATGTGCATGATGGTAGCGCCTACCATCAGATTCGGGTTGAACTGATAGTTCAAGTCCAATCCCATCATGGTCTTACGCTGCATGTTATAGGCTGTCTGGTTTTCCAGCGAGACGCTGACCGGCGTGCCTGCAGAAATAATACTTTCGTTCAGGATCGTCACCACGCCGGAAGTATAGTCAACAGTATAATCTACATTCTCGGTTAATATCGCTCCGCCAGCCGTTACTTTCACTGAACCTCGCGCTACGTTGGAAGCTCCCAACTGTATCTCGGCACCCGAAGAGGCTTTGTATTCCCCCTCCAGTTTGAACTTATTCTTTTCAGCAATCTGTCTGGCGACAGTCAATGTCGAGTCGTAGAGTTCCTGGAATACATATTTGTCAGCAATCGCATCATTGTTAATCTTTTTACGCAGATAGGAGCCGAATGGTTCCACACTTGGAAAAATAATTTTCCCATTATCGGCAAGGACGGTCACACCTTCAATAAAGTCGTATATACCATCCGGATGCGGCTGATTGTTGGAATCATAGCTATCTAGGTTCAGCACTCGTAACAAGATTTGGTTGGCAATCGCCCCTTCCGGCAAATAGTTGACATACGTACCGGTTGTATCGCTTTGATACATGATATTCAACTTGAACTTCTCTTTTTGGACAGAGTAAGCTCCTAATGAATAGATATTTTTCATCATCAGGTCCCAAAAAGGCATATCAGGCGACATGGTAATTCCTTTCAACAACTTCACATACAGGCAAGAGGCAGCCGATGAAGGGTTGTCAGTCGAGAACTCGCCAACCTGATAAGTCTTTCCATCCGAATAAGTATAATTGTAAGCGACAGCCAATACCTCATCTGCCTGCAACTGTGTTTTCAGCGAGATATACCCCAACTTCGTATTGACCGTATATTCGGACGCATCCAGCAAACGAGCGCTTTCCACTTCTTCATATTCCGTACCGTTAACAAAAGTTCCTCCCAACGCCTGATTTACCGTGCTGATATCACGAGCACCGGTAAATTGTTGGTTAAGGGTATTATATAATGTATTCGTATTATTATAGGGGATAGACAGCGCCCCCGAAGGAGAAACGACCGCCGTATTCGAAATATTATCATGCTCGGCCAGATCGGCAAAAGCGACCACGTTACGCGCCTGGTCATAAGTAGCCCGTTTGTTTGTCACCCAAACTTCCACCTTGCTGATCGTGACGGGAGAGGAAATCGTATTCAGGTTCTTCACCGCCTCATCATAGCGGTCGCGAAAATAGTGTGACAGGAAAAAGTGACGATTCTCGTCATACTGGTCAATCGTCAATTCGAAAGGTTTTGTCTGCACGCCCCCTTTAGAACTGACCGTTTTCGATTCCGACTCCTGCTGTGCAAACAACGCATTGACTCGCAACTTCCCGAACTGGAGATCCGCTTTCATACCGAACAGGGCTGCTCCTCCGTTGATTAGGGAGTTACTGGTTGTCATACTTACATTTCCGGCTTCCAGCGACTTGATAATTTCATCTTCCTCCCCGGTATAAGCTAATTTCAGTTTTTTGGAGTCGAAATCAAAAGAGGTTTCGGTATTATAGTTCATATCGAAATTCACTTTGCTGCCAACCGATGCCTGTACATTCAATTGAACATTCTCATCGAAATTAAAGAAGGTACGGTTACGAGCACGTTCCGGCAAAGAGGGATTTTTGGTTTTATTCTGCTTCAAGCCTAGCTCCACTTCAGCCGAACCTTGCGTTTTCACCCGGACACCGCCCGGCCCAAAGATACGTTCCGCCGCACCGATATTGAACTGCATATCAGCTAAATTGAACTGCTTATTAGCCGCCTTTTGAAATTCTTCCTCGTTTTTCTGGCGATAGTAGGATTGAACGGATTTTTGGAAACTATAATCCTGGTATTCCTCAGGGGTCAACGAAATAGGAGTAGTCAGATCGGCATCACCAAACTTGGTACGGACCACATATGTCCCGGTTCTGATATCATATTCGACCACTGATTTCACGTTATCCGGCGTCTTCAAGTCAGCAGGTGACTGCTTGGTAAGATCCTGATATTCTTCAGGGACCGTCTTGGCTACCGGAAAGCGGGTGCGCACCTTCGGCACCGTATCATCCGGAACGACCGGCTGTTCAGTATCCGGCAACGACATCTCATAGGCCAGAAAATCCGTATTCATAGAATACAGACCTGCACCAAACAGTAGAATTGTTATCCAGAGTATAAATTTCAGTGTCTTTCTCATGTTAATTGACAATTGACAACAGACAATGACAACCGACAATTCCAAATTCTCCTAAATTGCCAATTGCCAATTATCCATTGCTTAAAGCATTCTTAGGGCTGTTTTAATGACCTGCTCGACAGCCAGTGCAGGCGAACCTTTCAATATCGAGTTAACCGCCTTTTGCGAAGCGGCCTTCTGGAATCCAAGCATAACCAATGCCGCCACTGCTTCTTCTGTGACAGCACCACTGGCAGCGACAGAAGAGGAGCCACCTGTCACTGTCATTCCCTCTATCGGCTTTACCTTGTTTTTGAGATCAACTAGAATACGTTGAGCTGTTTTCAATCCGATTCCTTTGACTGACGTCAGAGCTGTTTCGTTCTTATCGGCAATCACCCGGATCAATTCAGATGGTGACAGGGAAGAAAGGATCATCCGAGCAGTATTGGGACCGACTCCCGACACGGAAGTCAACATCAGAAACAGTTCGCGCTCATCTTTTCCTGCAAAGCCAAAAAGCAAATGGGCATCTTCACGTATTACTTCGTACACGTAAATCTTCCCGGTCGGTTTCCCATTATAAAAAGTATATGTATTCAAGGAGATATTCAGTTCATAACCGATTCCGGCACATTCCAAGATCATCCTGGCCGGTGTCAGTTCTACTATCTCTCCCTTGATATATTCTATCATGTATCTTACGTCTTTATGATTCGCACCTATTATAACGCAAAATTAGGCAAAAGCGTATATCCGAACTATCTTTTTTGGTATTATTGTTTCCAAAACCCCGGCAACAAGATTGTCAACACCGTAAAGATCTCCAAACGTCCGACCATCATCAGAAAAGACAAGAACCACTTCGATACCGCCGGGACATCAGCATAGTTTCCGACCGGTCCCAGACTACCAAGTCCCGGTCCAACGTTACTGATCGAAGAGATAGTAGCCCCGATAGTCTCCTCAAATCCTACCCCATCGATCATCAGCACCATACAGCTGACAAATATTAAAGCAATATAGGCAAAAGCGAACGCCAATACCCGGTGGACGATATCACCAGAAACAGCATGCCCGTTCATTCGCACCGGAATAATGGCATGTGGATGCGTCTGCTTCTTAAATTCATTAAAGAGGTTCTTGGTCAAAATCACAAAACGGCCCATTTTCAAACCTCCACAAGTAGAGCCAGCACAACCACATACCACCATCAGAACTAGCGCTAACAGCCAGAAAAACGGTCCCCACGGAATATAATCGACCGTTGCAAACCCACATGTAGACACCAATGTCACGACCTGGAATACCGTTTGCCTAAAAGCTGTACCAAAATCGTCCACAATTCCTTTATACATGATCCAGACTGTCGATATTGCCGTAATAATCAGTACGAACCAGAAAAACCAGCGTGTTTCTTCATCCGCAAATAACTTCTTGGGCCTACCGTTAAAAAAGAAATATATCAAAGTAATATTGGTCGCACCGATAAACATAAAAATCGTAATTATATATTCGATATAGGCAGAGTCCCAGTAAGCGATACTGGCATTTTTCGTAGAATAGCCACCTGTAGAAATACAAGTGAGCGCATGATTGACAGCGTCATACAAGTCCATTGGACCCGCCCATAAAAGACCAATAAGGATAATGGTCAGGAACAAATAAACTCCCCACAGGCGCTTGGCCACCTGGGTAACACGCGGACGGAAACGTTCGTGCGTGATACCCGGAGTCTCGGCATTGAACATCTGGGTAGCCCCACCTCCGATAATAGGCATCAGCGCTACGGTAAACACGATCATTCCAATACCGCCCTGCCATTGCGTAAGGCTCCGCCAAAACAATATCCCGTGCGGAAGTGCTTCGATATCGGTCAATATGGTAGAGCCTGTCGTCGTAAAACCGGACATCGTTTCGAAATAAGCATCCGTCACATTATCTATATAGCCACCTAAATAGAATGGTAACATCCCCAAAAGGGAGAAAAGAGCCCAAGTCAATGTAACAGTCAGCATCCCTTCCCTGCGCCCGGCCGTATGTTCATTGGCTCGTAGTCCGATCAGCATAAAAAGGACTCCCGTTCCGAACATGATACCACTCGACTGAAGAAGCGGATAGAAGTCATTTCCTTCATATAAGAAAGCGACTGCCGTTGCAGCCAGCATAAACAACGTCTCAAGGATGAACATCATCCCTAACATCTTAATTATAAAACGAATATTCAGCATAATATGCTATTAACAATTGACACATTGAACAGAGAAAAGAGACAACCCTGAGTTGTCCATTGACAATTAATTAAAGTAGTCCTCCAATTTACGCATAGCCGTATCCAAACAGAACACCACAACGTGGTCATAAGCTTGGATATGTGTATCACCCTTGATCATCATAGGCTCACCGTCACGAATCAATCCGCCCAACGTCAAATCTTTCGGAAGATTCAGATCTTTTACCTGCTTACGGGTAATTTTCGAATCGGGACGGGCAACAAGTTCCGCCACATCTGCATTGGCAAAAGTTAAACACTTCACGTTCGACACGTCTGCATCCAACAGGAATTGGTAGATATGGCTGGCAGCAATCAGTTTCTTATTGATAACCGAGCCGATGTCCATGCTCTCCGCTAAAGGTATGTAGTCGATATTTTCGATCTTGGCGATAGTCTTGAATACTCCGGCGCGTTTAGCAGCCAGACAAGCCAAGATGTTCGTACTCGAATTATCCGTCAGTGCGATAAATGCCTGTGCATCTTTGATCCCTTCCTGCATCAACAGATCGGTATCGCGTCCGTCTCCATTGATGATCAAGACATTTCCAGGGACAACCTCAGCTATACGGTGACTCTTTTCTTTGTTAGTCTCGATTACTTTTACACGGATATTGTTCGGAAGGTACTGGCAGGTACGGATCGCAATACGGCTTCCTCCCATAATAATGACTTTCTTTACTTCGGGGTCTCGCTTGCCCGCATGCAACCGGACGTCTTCGATATGGCTTTTAGTCGTTGTAAAAAAAACGATATCTCCCGATTCTATACGATCCGTACCACGGGGAATAATGGTCTCGTTCTGCCGTTTGATGGCAACGATATGATAGAGTTTCTGTTCGTTCAGTAATTCGGACAGATGTTTGTTCACAAGTCGGGAATTATCGCGCACCTTTACACCGATCAGAATCAGAGCGCCTCCGAACAACTCCCAGTATTGCCGAGTCCACGGGCGTCTGACAGCCGTGACAATTTCTTTGGCTGCCAGCATTTCCGGGTAAATCATGGAATCGATCCCCATTTTTTCAAACAGTTCCTTGTTTTTAGGGAGCAAATATTCGTAATTGTTGATACGCGCCAACGTCTTATGTGCTCCTAATTTAGAAGCCAGAATGCTGGCTGCCACATTGGTCGTTTCTTCCGGCGTGACACTGACAAACAGGTCGGCCTTTCTGATACCGGCTTCTTCCAGGTCCCGAATGGATGTCGGATTACCCACCATAGGAAGGATCTCCATGCTTGAATTCGTGAAATTCAAACGTTCCTCATTCGGATCCATCAGGATAATATCCTGCTTCTCCTGTGATAACATTTTTGCCAGGTGGGTTCCTACTTCACCGGCTCCGGCTATAATAATTTTCATTTTATATAATAGATTAATTATAAGGATATATTATCCTCTGATAACCATCTTTTTTATTTCTCCTGCAATACTTTTGGCATCCATACCACACAGCTTATACAGTTCGGGAATCGATCCATGTTCGACAAACTCATCCGGCACACCAATCCGTTTTACCTGAGGAGCATATCCGTTATCAGCCATAAATTCCAAAACAGCACTGCCCAGTCCACCTTTGATTACGCCGTTTTCAACAGTGATGACACGGCTGAACCTCTTACCGACTTCATGCAGCAGTTCTTCATCCATCGGTTTTAAAAAAATCATATCATAATGGGCAATCGATATACCATCACTTTCAACCTCCTTTATGGCCTTTATCACTTCGTTGCCAATAGGTCCAAGTGACAAGATCGCAATATCATCCCCATCACGAAGTTTCTTGCCTTTCCCGATCGGAAGGATACGCATCTCATTCCTCCAATCTGCCATCTCTCCCTTACCGCGTGGATAACGGATCACAAAAGGGCCGTTACATTCCTTATACCCGGTGTACATCAAATTCCTCAAATCCAGTTCGTTCAAAGGAGATGAAATAACCAAGTTCGGGACTGGACGCAGATAAGCGAGGTCGAACACCCCGTGATGGGTCGCCCCGTCTTCGCCTACTAGACCGGCACGGTCCAGACAGATTACCATATGAAGATTCTGAAGTGCAACATCGTGTATCACCATATCGTATGCCCGCTGCATGAAAGAAGAGTAGACATTGCAGAATGGGATCATTCCCTCTTTGGCAAGTCCGGCAGAGAAAGTTACCGAATGCCCTTCGGCAATCCCGACATCAAACGCCCGTTTCGGAAACGCTTTCATCATATAAGTCATAGAACAACCTGTCGGCATAGCAGGAGTGACTCCCACGATCCGTTCGTCCTGTTCGGCCAGCTCGACAAGGGTATGTCCGAAAACATCCTGATAAAGTTGGGGTTCGTTCAACTTATGGACAATGATCCGTTCTCCTGTTTCTTTATTGAACAGCCCTGGTGCATGCCATTCCGTTGCCGACTTTTCAGCAGGCTTGAATCCTTTGCCTTTTTTAGTTTTGATATGTAATAGTTTCGGACCTTCCATATCCTTTATATCATTCAGAACCTTGATCATATAACCGACATCATGCCCGTCGATCGGACCAAAGTAACGGATGCTGAATCCCTCAAACAGATTATGTTGTTGAGTAAGCAATGCTTTCAGACTATTGTTAAAACGAAGGATATTTCCCCGACGGTCATTATTGATCAGTTTCATCTTCCGCAATCCGCGGTACACATCATAACGCATTTTATTATATGCCTGGCTGGTTGTGATATCCACTAGATACTGGCTCAATCCACCGACTGCGTGATCTATAGCCATGTCATTATCATTAAGAATGATAAGCAGGTTGTTTGGATTAGCCGACGCATTATTCAGACCTTCAAATGCCAAACCACCCGTCATAGCTCCATCACCGATCACAGCTATTACATGCCTGTCTTTTTCCCCTTTCAGCGCAGAAGCGACCGACATACCCATAGCCGCCGAAATGGAATTTGAAGCATGTCCGGCAACAAATGCGTCATAAGGGCTTTCCAGAGGATTAGGAAATCCACTGATTCCTTTAAATTTTCGGAGCGTATGAAAAGCCTCTCGACGTCCAGTCAGTATTTTATGACCATACGCCTGATGCCCCACATCCCATACAATACGATCATAGGGAGTATTAAAAACATAGTGTAGTGCAACCGTCAGCTCTACTGTACCGAGACTTGCCCCTAAATGTCCCGGATTCTCCGATAGTACATCTATTATATATTGA
>ONZT01001163.1_pt1 | contig 16311 bp, 14 predicted proteins | sample 1671571 | NCBI WGS metagenome assembly ONZT01 (sample SAMN06348170, study PRJEB24527) | human gut metagenome | biome: human gut; feature: ankylosing spondylitis patient; material: feces | host: Homo sapiens | place: China | collected 2015-10
CGGCAGCTCTTAATGAGGGTTTTGCGACTTATCGAACAATTTAATGCGTTTTTGTGGTGTTTTTACGGGATGTTGTGTGAACTTTTAGAACAATAAGACGGAAACACGCCGGCCAGCCCGTGCTGTCTTTGTATTCAACCAACGGAAATTTCCGTCCGTTGGGGGGGGGCAGCGGTTGAGCTGGTGTTTGTAGGGGATCGACGGCTTTAAAAATGGGCGAAGTTGTGTGTAAATTGTGTACCTGCGCTAAAATAAATCAACCACCTACATCGCTGTAAGTGGTTGGCTTTCAATCGTCGGGGTAGCGGGATTCGAACCCACGACCCCCTGCTCCCAAAGCAGGTGCGCTAACCGGACTGCGCTACACCCCGTCGTTCCCGACCTTGACCCCGTGATTGGCCTTGTGCAACCCCACAGGGTTGTCGTGTGTCAATCCCGGGCATTTCCGGCCGGGGGAACCTTCCGGATTCCGGGTTGCAAAGATAACCGCTTTTTTTTGTTCCGGCAAACTTTTTCCCCGAAATCCACTGTGCCCGGCGGTGCGCCGGATTCCTGTTACGTGAGTTGCCGGTTTGCTTGCCGGACGTTTTTCGCCGCTCTGGTTTCGGGGTTCGGGGCAGCCTTTTGCCGATGCCCTGACGTTTTTCTGTCCCTGTCCCTGTCTCCGTCTCTGTTTCTGTTTCTGTTTCTGTTTCTGTCCCTACTACCGTTCCTGTACCTGTTTCGGATACCTGTTTTCTATCCTCTGTTGCCTGTTCCGGGTTCCCTGTTCCTGTTGCCTCCCCGGATATATAGCGTCTCGATCCGTATGCGTTACCTTCCGGAGGACTGGCAATCCCGTTGCGTCCCGTTGCATCCCGGCGGCAGGGGAGCCCCTCACTTTCCGGGACGTTTTTTGCTGTTTTTACGGCCTCCCCGTCCGGATCGCCCACTCCGCTATGTACTCTTCCGCCAAACCGGGGATCTATCGCCGAACTTTCGTCGCAGCCGTGCCCGCTGTGCCGCTTGCCGGGGATGCCGCCTCGCCGCTCCCGGCTGTCTCTGCTGCTGTAGCACCACCTGCCGCGGTTGTTATCCCTGCCGTTTCGCTTGCATCTCCCGTCGAGGTTGCTGCATCTATTGCCGTTCCGGTCGTGGCGGCCGCACCCATATCCGCTGTCCCTGTGCCATCCCCGGCGACGGGCGCCCCGTCCTCCGTTGCCACCTCCACGGTTTCGCCGTCCACTTCTATCGCTATGGTGTAGCGGTCACGCCCTGCGTAGGTTAGCATCGCCGCCGAATCCATCGCCTGTACGCGGAAAGCCGGGGCTGCCGCGCCGTGCGTCGACTGCATGTAGTCGCTCAGCGCCTTGTTGCGGGCGGCCGTCATGCGTACCAGTTGTCCGGCCGCCTGTTCGCGGAAGAGCGCCATCGCCTTGTCCTCGGCCGAAAGCCCCTGCGGGGAGACACCCTGCGCCGCCAGCAGCGAATCGGCAAAGGCCATGATCGCCGGGGTGCGGATGTCGGTCTGCTGGATCTTTTCGTATTCGAGCATCGAAAGTTGCCGCCTTTGCGTCGAATCCGCCGCCCTCATGTGTGCGGCATATGCCATCCGCAGTGCGTTAGCCGCCTGCCGTGGCAGGGCGCGTCGCATGTTGATGCGCTGCGTCAGGGCGATATGCATTTCGGGCTTGTCCCGCAACGTCTGCGCGATCTTGTCCAGCGAAGCGTATTGTTCCGAGGTGAAGGCATATTGCTGCGGGTCGATGTTGATGTATTCCAGGTTGTCCCTGTTGCCCGAAAGGAACGAGAACGGTGCCGTCACCACCTTCAGCAGTACGTTGCCGATCGCCTTGAGCACGATCTTGCGGTAGGAGAATTCCGGTGAGTCGAGGCTGCCCCTGACCGGCAAGTCCATCTTCACATGCCCTTTCTTGTCCTTGAGCACATAGAGCCCCAGTTTCAGCGGGATGTTCATTTCCGCCTTGATGTCCTTGCGTTTCCTGTCGACCTTCGGTTCGAACATGTCGAGGTGGTTGGTGCCGTCGAGGTAACGGTCGCGGATAACGTTCTGGCTGCGGAACGTGAGGTTGCCCTTCGTCAGCGGATAGGCCGTGAAATGCTCGCAGTAAGGGCCGAAGTCGCGCAGGTCGAGGTTTGACAGCCAGAGCGTGATGTTCTGGTTGTCGATGTTGTCCAACGCCCCTTCCCAGCGCAGTTTCGCCGAGCCCGTTTTCTGCATGCGGGCATCCACCGTGAGCTTGTTGTGTTTCGACGGGTCGAAATCGCGGCTGTGCATGCCGATCTGCGAGACGGTGTATTCGAACGGGCGGTGCAGCGTCAGGTCGCGCACCGTCACGCTGCCCCGGGCTATCTCCAGGTCGGCGATCCTGAGCGTCGGTGTGACGTCCCCGGGGGCGTCCGGAGCCGTTGCCCGATCCTGTGCCGCGTCGTCCGTTGCACCGCTTTCGGATATTCTCCCGGCTGCCTGTGTTCCTGCCGTGCTGCCCGTGGGTTTCATCAGCGCCGAGAAATTGTCGCCTTCGGGCGTCATTTCGAACAGCGCCGAGACCCCGGCGGCATAGATTCGGTCGAAACGAAAACGCATCGACCCCATGTCACCCTCGGCGAGCTTCATGCCCAGCGTATCTACGCCCACCACGGGCCGCTGCTGGCGGTCGCGCAGGGCGAAACCCGCCAGCGAGGCCGTACCTTCGGTGCGCAGCGACAGCAGGTGCTCGGTATTGCCCCGCAGCCGTATGTCGGCCGAAAGCCGTCCGTCCACCGCCGCGACGTCGAGCGCCTGCCGGAAGTAGGGCAGCGTCCCGGCCAGTGCGAAGTCCTGCAGGCGGATGCCGATGTCGAATTCCGACGTCGCGATGTTGTACCCCACGTCGGTCGAGAGCGAACCTCCCTCTGCGAAGTTCAGGACGGCGCCCACGTCGGTCTTCTCGCCCGAGAAATAGACGCCCGGGATGTGCAGGTTGATGTCCTTCATGCCCCACGTGGCATCGAGCAGCAGGTCTTTGTAAAACACCTGCCCGTTGCGGATCGAGATGTCGTAGATGCCTATTTCCCACGGCTTCGACGGCTTTTCGGACGTTGCGGCTGCCGGGATTGTGTCGCCCGCGAAATGTGCCAGGATGTCGTCGAAACTGAACGAGTTGCCCCGCTGGTAGACCTTTATGCCGGGCGCCGCGAACGAGAGCTTCTTGACGACCACGCGGTTGGACAGCAGGGGCCACAGCCGCATGCGCATCTCGAAACTGTCGAGCCGGAAGAAGGTCGTCGAGTCGTCCGCCCCGCCGATGCGCAGGTCGCCGATGCGCAGGCGCCCCGTGAATATGTTGAACTTCAGCCGTTCCATGCGGATCGAGCGGCCTAACAGTTCGCGGTCGTGTTTCTCGATGTAATTTTTAGCCAACGGCGCTATGGATACCGCCACGGCAAGCACAATCACGGCGATCACGGCCGTGACGATCAATGTGATTTTAATCCACTTTTTCATGAGGCGTTTATTTATGCCGGGTCGCAGCCCTGCCGCCGGGCATTCCGTGCGGCGTTGCTATTTCGTTGCGGTTATCTCTTCGAACAGGTGTCCGAAATCCTCTCCCGGCGCGGGCATGTATACCGCGAATCCCAGTGCCTGCGCCGCTTCGACGTTCTTCCGCCCGTCGTCGATGAAGAGCGTCTGTGCGGGGATGATGCCGCTGTCGGAGATCACCTTGCGGAAGATCGCCTCCGAGGGTTTCAGCTCGCGCAGTTCGTAGGAGAGGTATACCTTGTCGAAATAGTCGTCCATCGTGTGCCCGTCGGCCGTGAATTCGCCGCGGATGACCTCCATCGACGCCGGGTTGTTGTTCGACAACACGTAGGTGCGGATCCCCGCCCCGCGCAGCCGTTCCACCTGGCGCAGTTTCCAGACCGGAATCCCCGCCAGGAACGCGCCGTATGCCCCTGCGATCTGGGCGTCGGTGACGTCGTACCGCCCGTCGAGCTTCCGCATCGCGTCGCATGCCTCGTGGAACGACAGGTCGCCCCGTTCCAGCCGTCCGATCATCTCGGCGGGATAGCAGGGGTTTATCAGGTCGGCGACCCGGTTCATGCCGAGCTGCCTGAATGCCGCTGTGCAGCGGTCTATGTCGAGGTCTACGAGGACGCCCCCGAGGTCGAAAATTACATTTTTAATATTTTTCATAGTCATCTATATGTCTTGTCCGTGCGCCGCGTCCCCGGAGTGTGGCTCCGCCGTACTGCTTCCTGCCTCTCCCCGGCGGCACAGCCCGGCGCCGTGCGTGTTTTACCCGGCAGGACGGGATCCGTCCTGCGGTGGCCGGCTGCGCCGTCCCGCCTTATTTCTGGAACTTCATCGTGAAACGCCGTACCGGACGCAGCACCCACATCGGCAATACCTTGCAAAAGGGGATCCAGGCGCGGTTCCACCAGTCGGGTACGATGCACCGCCTGCCCCTCCACAACGCTTTCAGCCCCCTGCGCGCACAACTGTCGGGGGTGATGAGCACGCCCAGTTTGCAGCCGATGCGCTGCCAGTAGGGTGTCAGCCCGTAGAGGTCTGTCGCCACGCCTGCCGGGCATACCGCCGTGACGCGGATGCCCCGTTCTCGCACCTCCTTGGCGAATGCCACGGAAAACGAACGCATGTAGGCTTTCGAGGCGCTGTATAGCGCCAGCCCCGGGAACGGCATCCATAGCGAGTAGGACGACATGTTGAGGATGTGCCCCCGTACGCCGCGGCGTACCATGTCCGCGGCGAAGAGGCGGCATAGCTGCGTGACGGTCAGGTCGTGCAGCAGGATGATGCGCTCGATGCGCTCCGCCGGCGTGGCGAGGATGTCGCAGAACGAGAATATCCCGGCGTTGTTGATCACCACGTCGACCCCGATCCCCTCGGCTGCCATGCGGTCGTACAGCTCCTGTGCCGCCCCGACCCGCGCCAGATCTATCGCAATCACCCGCACGTCGGGCATCGCGGCCTCCGTTGCCCTGCTGCCGTCTCCCTTTCCGCTGCCGACGCTTTGTTCCGTACTGCCGGCTGCGCACGCCCCGTTCCCGTCCGTCCCGGCCCCGGGTTTCCCCGTAGCCTGGGCAATTCCCGCCGCCTCGCTTCCGTTTGCGGATGCCGTAACTTCCAGTCCTTCCGTAATTTCCAGTCCTTCCGTAATTTCCAGTCCTTTCGAGGCTTCCGACCCTTCCACGGCTTCCGACCCTTCCACGGCTTCCGACCCTTCCACGGCTGCTTTTCGCCCGGCCGGCCGGGCATTCCGTATCTCTTCCGCCACGGCTTCGAGCGGTGCGCGGTTGTCGCCCGCTATCACCAGCCGGTAGCCCAGCCGCAGGGCGTAGCAGCGTCCGATGCCCGACCCGGCGCCCGTCACCAGCGCCCATGCGCTGCCCGGCGCCACTGCGCCGCGTTCCATCCGGCGGCCCTGCGGTTCGGCCGTGCCGTCCTGCGAACCCGCAGGGGTGCAGGGGGTTGTCTCGGCCTTATCCCCGCGTTCCCTGTGCCCGGTCTCGGCCGCGTGCTCCCTGCATCCGGCCTCATCTCCGAGGTTCCGGTATCCGGCCGGCGTCCCGCCTTGTGCCGCGGCCCCGGCCGTTTCGCTGTTCCGTTTACGCTTCTCCATGTGTTCCATGCTTACGGCAGCTTGGCCAGTTCTTCCCGTATCCTGCGCGGCAGCCCGTCGCAATGCTTGCAGCATTTCATGTCCACCGAGTACATCCGCGCGATGCAGTAGTTGCGGTGGTCGCAGCCGCTGCGTGTCGAAGCGTCGCCCTCGCGGAGCTTGTTGACGAACGCCGGGTCGTTGACCAGCGCCCGGGCCATCTGCACCAGTTCGAACCCTGCGTCCAGCGCCTTGTCGATCCCTTCGCGGCTCACCAGCCCGCCGACATATACCAGCGGGCATTTCAGCTCGGCGCGGAATTTCTTGGCGTCTTCCAGGAAATAGCACTCCTCGAAGGGAAACTGCCGGATCATGAAGGGCCCGCACCAGCGGATGAAATAGCGCAGCCACAGGGGCGAGTAGTAGCTCATCGTGTAGATCGGGATCAGCCCCCGCATCACGGCCATCGGGGCCTTGGACACGAACCCGCCCGAAAGCACGATGCCGTCGACACCGAAGCGTTCGATCTCGCGGGCTATGGCGATGCTTTCGGGAATCTCGATGCCGCCCTTGAACCCGTCGTACATGTTGTGCTTCACCAATACGGCCGTCCCCGTTTTCGCCGCGGCCTCCATCACTTCTGTGAGGCACATCCGCATGAAGCGCATCCTGTTTTCCAAAGTCCCGCCGTACTCGTCCTTCCGGTGATTGGTGTAGGGCGAGAGGAACTGCGAGATCAGGTAGCCGTGCCCGGCATGTACCTCCACCGAGTCGAACCCCGCGTCGTGCGCGGTGTGGACGGCCTTCCCGAAATCCCGTGCCACCTGCGCGATCTCGTCCTTGCGCATACCCCGCACGGGGGTGTAGGCATAGAGGTTGAACCCCGTCGACGCGCCGATCGGGATCTGCCCGGCGGTCGTCAAATGGGTCATGTTGCCGCAGTGCCCGATCTGGATGCCGGCCGCCGCGCCTTCGCGGTGTACGGCGTCGGTTATCCCGCGCAGCCCGGGCACGATCTCTGGGCGCAGCCACAACTGCTTGTCGAACGACAGCCCGCTGCGGCATACCGCGGCGTAGGCCAGCGTGGTCATCCCCACGCCGCCGCGCGCCACCGAAACGTGGTACTCCTTGAGCTGCTCCGTGGGGCCGAAATGACGCCCCATCGACTCGAACGCCGCCGAACGTACCGTGCGGTTGCGCAGTGTCACGGGGCCTAATTTATAAGGGGTGAACAGTGATGACATTTTCCGGTAGGTTAATAGATGAAAGGTATGATCTTTTTTCGTTTCAGCGCCGTGAATTCCTCCCCGAACTCCTGTGCGTAACGCTTGTAGAGCGATGCCGCACGGGGTGCAAGGTTGGCGAACGTCCACCAGGCGAATACCGCCCCGGCCCACGACCACGAAGCCACGGCGAAGCCCGTCCATTCGAGCAGTTCGCCGAAATAGTTGGCCGACGAGACGTATCGGAACATCCCCCCGCGGGGAATGTAGTGGCGCGTGTCGCCCGGCTTGCGCAGGTTGCGGATGATATGGTCGGAATGGAGGTTTACGGCCATCCCCGCCATGAACAGGGCTCCTCCGACGTAAATGTAGGGCTTTGCGAACCAGTCGGCGTAATAGCCTTCGGGCGAGACGTAGAAGATCCACCCGCCCTGCATCAGCGCGTTGAGCGTGTTGAACGTCATGCCCATCACGACGATCCCCAGCGGCATCTTCGACTCTCCGCGCAGCAGCAGCGGGAAGATGAAGGCGCGCTGCAGGTAGTGTGCCTGGAACAGCACGAAGAGCGCCAGCGGCCCGGCCTCCCATGTCCGCCCGGACATGAGCCAGAGCACGCACATTGCGATGAACACGGGCGACTCCATCATGACCCAGCCCACCTTGTTGGGTACCGGGGGGCCGTATTTCGGGTTGAACAGATAGCCGTACCCGGCTTCGAAAAAGTGCAGGGCGACGTAAACCCCGGCGGCCAGCACGGCCATGACGATCAGGAAGATATTGAATGTTTCTGCCATTTGTCTGCGGTTGGATAAAAACGTCGTAAAGTTACAAAACAAATCGGTATAATGAAAATCGCATCCGCCTCCCCGCCGGTTGTTTTTCTCCTTTCCGGGCACACGGTTGTCTTATTGGTCGCAGCATCTGTCCTGCCGGTCGGATTTTCCCGTTGCGGCCGGGTTCCCATCCCCGCTTTGGGCCCTTACCTGTCTCCCGGCCTGCCGCCCGCTCAGCTTGCTGCTTTCCGGCCTGTGTGAAAACCCGCATCCGCTTTCCCGTCCCTCCGCCCGCCTTGTGTCTTCCGCTTTCTCCCTCTGCCTCCGCCCGGCCTATGTTCCGGCCTGTGTGAAATCCCGCATCCGCCTTCCCGTCCCTCCGCCCGCCTTGTGTCTTCCGCTTTCTCCCTCTGTTTTCCCCGCCCGGCCTGCATGAAAGCCCGCATCCCGATAAAAAAAACGACGGCCCCCACGATTGTGGAAGCCGTCTGTCCGACCCTTCGCAGCCCCGCAGGGCGCGAAATGCTTTGGCTGCGGGCGCCGGGGCGCCCGCTTTCCGGCATTCGTTCCAGGATGCCGGAGTCCTCTCGTAAAAACCCCTGCCGTAGCAGGGGCGCCGGGACGGTGACCTGTGACGCTTCGGCGTCACGCCGTACGTACGATCCGATATGGGAGTTGCCCGCTCCCGGCTGTCGCTCTGCCGTCCGGTGCCGGCGGCGCGACATGCCCTTTCCGGGTACGCCTGCCGCCGGACGGGGCATATTAGTGCGTAAAGACTTTTCCTTTCTGGTGTTCCTTGTTCTCGTACTTGATGCGCGAGGTAGTGGGGTACTCCAGCTGCTCGAACTCGGCGATGGCATTGCGGATGTCGCCCATCAGCATGTCGGCCATGTCGCGCGACATACCCTGGCGCACCACGATGCGCATTACGACCACGTCCTCGATGTTCTTGGGCATCGTATAGGCGGGAACCATCCAGCCGCTTTGCTGCAGTTTGGCCTGCAGGTCGAACAGCGTCCACTTGGCCTTCTTGTCGTACTCGGGATCCATCATCCAGATGAACAGCGGGTTGACGACCTCCTCCGAATAGTTCTTGAAACATTTCATCGTGCCGATCTGCTGGTGGCAGTACTTGGCGATGTCCATCGAGTTCTGCTGGATCTCCTTGTATCCCTCGAATCCCAGGCGGATGAAGTTGTAGTACTGGCCCAGTATCTGCGCTGCGGGGCGCGAGAAGTTGAGGCCGACCTGTGTGATGTTGGCGCCCAGGTAGTTGACCGAGAACGACATTTCGTCGGGCAGGTATTTCTTGTCTTTCCATACCACCCATCCCAGGCCGGGATATACCAGGCCGTACTTGTGGCCCGACGTGGAGATCGACAATACCCACTTGAGGCGGAAGTCCCACTTCTTCTCGGGTTTGAGGAACGGCAGGATGAAACCGCCCGACGCTGCGTCGACGTGGATCGGGATTTCATAGCCGGTCTTGGCGTTGTACTCGTCGAGCGCCTTGTCCAGCCCCTCGATGTCGTCGTCCAGGCCCGTCCACGTGACGCCTGCGATCGGCACGATGCAGATCGTGTTCTCGTCGCACATCTCCAGCGCCTGCTTGGGGTCGAGCGTGATGTGGTCGAGCGTCAGGGGCACGGTGCGCATTTCGATCTGCCACAGCTGGCAGAACTTCTCCCATACGACCTGGAACCCGGCGCTCATCACCAGGTTCGGTTTGTCGAAGGGCTTGCCTGCGGCCTTGCGGCGCTGGCGCCAGCGGAGCCATGCGGCCACGCCGCCCAGCATACATGCCTCCGACGAACCGATGCCCAGCGCACCGGTCTTCCATTCGGCCTTCTCGGGGGTGTTCCACATGTTGGCGACGATGTTCAGGCAGCGGCCGCACATCACCGCGACACGCGGGTACTCCGTTTCGTCGATGTAGTTGATGTTGATGGCCTCGTTCATCAGCCGCGTGGCGTAATCGTCCATGTAGGTCGTTACGAACGTGGCGAGGTTCAGCCGCGGCTGTGTCTGCGGATAGGTCTCGTCCTTGACTAACTGGTAAGCGATCTCGGGAGCCGTCTTGCCCTTGGGGATGAATTCCGTGGGTGCCGGACTGCGCATTTCCTCCGAACCGAAAATGTCGGTCAGCGTGTCTTCGTTGGTGTGTCTTTGCTGATTCATGATGTAAATTTTGTTTTGGTTTACGCCCTCCAACCTTGCATGAACTGTGCCACGGAGCGGTTTTTTTCGGCCTAAACCGGGCTGCGGGGCCTCTTCTGCTTCGGTCGCAGTCCGTTATGAAAAAAATGCCCGGAAAATTTGCAAATCCAAAAATGTTCGATATATTTGTGATATCAAAATAATATCATTCAAAAACTACACGGGTATGGAAAATGGAAATTTCGTTTACAAAGGCTGGAAATGCAATGGTTTCCTGGCATTGGTGCTGATCTTCGGCGGGTTGGCCCTGGGGGTTTACGCGATCGTCGCAGGCGCGCAGCGCATCGACGCCGGGCTGGCGCTCGGCGGCGGACTGGTGGCGGCGGGCGTCGTCTGGAGCCTTTGCATGCTGATCTGCATGGCGGGATTCATGCTGCTCGAACCCAACGAGGCGCGCGTGATGGTCTTTTTCGGTAAATACAAAGGTACCTTCTACGAAACGGGTTACTGGTGGGTCAACCCCTTCATGTCGGCCAAGCAGATCTCGATCCGCGCCCGCAACCTGAACGTCGACCCGATCAAGGTCAACGACAAGACGGGCAACCCGATCCTGATCGGGCTGGTACTGGTCTGGAAGATCAAGCGCGACGATATTTATAAGGCCGTTTTCGAGATCGACGCCCCGACTACGGCCGGGCAGACCGGCGTTTCGGCCACGGCGCGCATGAACATCCTCGAGAACTTCGTGGGCGTGCAGAGCGACGCCGCGTTGCGCCAGGTGGCCGGCTGCTATTCCTATGATAACAATGGCGTTGCGGACGATGAGCTGACGCTCCGCTCGAACAGCGAGCAGATCAACGACCAGCTCGAACACACGCTCAACGAACGTCTGGCGATGGCCGGCATCGAGGTGGTCGAGGCCCGCATCAACTACCTGGCCTATGCGCCCGAAATCGCCGCCGTGATGCTGCGCCGCCAGCAGGCCGATGCCATCATCTCCGCCCGCGAGAAGATCGTCGAGGGCGCTGTGTCGATGGTGCACATGGCGCTCGACCGCCTCGGCAACGAGCATATCGTCGAACTGGACGAAGAACGCAAGGCGGCCATGGTGTCGAATTTGCTCGTAGTGCTCTGTGCCGACGAAGCCGCGCAGCCCGTGGTGAATGCCGGAACCCTGCACCATTGATTTAACTGGGGATGGCTAAAGAGAGTAATAACAAGAGTTTCGTACTGCGTATCGACGCCGCGACGATGGACGCACTGGAGCTATGGGCTGCCGACGAGTTCCGCTCGATCAACGGCCAACTCCAGTGGATCATCGCCGATGCCCTGCGCCGCATGAAGAAGCCGCGTGCGGCCGCCGGGGCGACCCTGCCGGCCGCGGATACGGGCGTTGCTTCGTCGGGCAGGGACTTCCCGCCGGCTCCGGCGGCCGTTTCTCCCGCGGTTGCCGCCGCTCCTCCTGCTGACGTTGCGTCCGGTGAAGGCACGCCGCCGCTGCAGGATGCCGTCCCTCCCGTTGCCGCAGCGGCAGCCGGGGAGGCCGGCCCGCTGCCTCCGCACGCCCGTATGCAGTCCGACGACCCGCAAAAAAATAAAGCCGATATAAAAAAATAAATCCGATGTTCAGGATGTGGAGATGCTATTTTTCCGGCCTGCTCGATGCCGGACGCTGGCGGATGTTTCTGCACAGCCGCATGTGGCTCGGCCTGCCCGTGGCAGCCGTTGTCGCCTTCGTCGTAATTTTCCTGCTGCGCCGTTTCGGTGAAGGTCTCCCGACTGCCGAGGCGCTTTGGAAGGGGGCTGTCTGTGCACTGGTGATTGCTTTTTGCTGGGCTTTGGGCGTATGGGCCGCCGTCGGGCCCGAACTGTCCGATGACGATGGCGGGCAGGACGGGGAGGCCGTCGGTAACGTGGGATCCTGTGCGGCGTGGCGGGGCAGGGTTCTCTGTTTCGTATTGCTGCTGGGGGCGTTCGCCCTGGTTTGCTCGTCCCAGATTTCGGATATGCTGGGCGGCGAATGTTCGCTGGCCCGCGGGTTCGGGGGGATGCTGCTCAAGGCGATGGCGGTTGCGGCCGTCGTTGTTCCCGTATGGCTTGATTCGAGACGCAGTAAATGGTAGGATCAATAAAAGCCGGTGTTATGTCGAATCCGATGTTTATAAAAAGGCCCCGCAACGTCCGCAACCCGAAGGGGGTGCGGATCCGGGCCGCTTTGCGGGCGGCAGCCGGGTTGCTGCTCTTTTTTCTGCTGCTGCGCTCCGACGTGCTGCCCCTGTGGGTTTGCGGGGTGCTGCTGGCGGCGAGTATATTGTTGGGAATCTGCGATGTATATGCGGATTACCGGCGCAAGCGTCCCCGGCAGCGGTGGCGCGATGCGTGGCTGATGCTGTTGTGCCTGTCGCTTGTCATGGGCGTCATTATGCCGTCGGTCGTCTTTGCGGAGGCTCCGGACGACCGGGCGACGGCCTGCATGTTGCTCGGGCTTGGTGCCGTGTCGTTTGCCGCTTGCCTTTACAGCCTGTGGCGCTGGCGGCGCCTGCGCTCCGATGCCGAACTGCGGCTTTGGCAATTGCGCATGAAGCGCCGCAAACTCACGGCATCCCGCCGGATGCAGGCGAATATGTAATAAAAGGAGGTTGCTATGAATCGGAAATGGATTTTTGCGGTTGTTTCGGTGCTTGCGGTTGCGCTGGTGATGTTCCCGCTCAACCTGCTGTGGGTCGGGCAGTCGCCGTTGCATGCGGCAGTGAGTTCCCTGCTGTTCGGTCTGCCCGCACTGCTCACGGCATGGACGCCCAAAGGGCGGTGTGCCGGCGGCCGGGCCGAATCCCGCAGGGCTGCCGGGAATACGGGATTCCGTACCCGCACCGGGCGCCCGGATCGCATTGTGCCTGAGGATCCCGCTGTGCTCCCGGATCATACTGTACCTGCGGATCGCACCGAACCCGTGGATCGCACCGAACCCGCCGGGCGAAAGTCCCTGCTGGCGAAAGTCGCGCTGGGGATCGCTTTTTTCGTGCTGGCGGCGATGCTGGCATACGATATTTCGACCGAAGGCGTCGCCGTCGGAGTTACGAAGGCAGTCGGATTCGGTCTGTTAATACTGCTTGCTGCCGTTGGGCATAGATTAGGTTATCTAAAGTTATAGTTTATGAAAAAAATCGTCGTTTTTACGGGTGCGGGGGTAAGCGCCGACAGCGGTCTGGCGACCTTCCGCGATTCCGACGGGTTATGGGCTTCCTACCGGATCGAGGATGTCTGCACGCCCGAGGCGTTGGCGCATAACCGTGCCACGGTCATCGGGTTTTACAACATGCGCCGCCGCGAGATGCTCGCCGCGCAGCCCAATGCCGGGCACGAGGCCATCGCGGGGCTGGAACGGGATTTCGAGGTCGAGGTCTTGACGCAGAACGTAGACGACCTGCACGAGCGTGCCGGCTCGTCGAAAGTGACCCACCTGCACGGCGAACTGACCTGCCTGCGCTCGTCGCGCAATCCCGATCTGGTCGTTCCGATCGAGGGCTGGGAGCAGAAGCTCGACGCCACGGCGCCCGACGGGGCGCTGCTGCGTCCGCACATCGTCTTTTTCGGCGAGGCGGTGCCGATGTTCGAACGTGCCGCGCAGATTGCGCAGACGGCGGATATCATGGTGGTCGTGGGGACTTCGCTGGCGGTCTATCCCGCCGCGTCGCTGGTGCGCTGCGTGCGTCCCGAAATCCCGATTTATGTCGTCGATCCCGGTAATCCCGATACGGCGGGCATCCGCAATCCGCTGACCCTGATCCGCAAACGTGCCGCCGAAGGCATGCCCGGCCTGGCGGAGCTGTTGCGGGAAAAGTATGTGGCGGGGTAGGGACGCCTGCATTTCGCGCCGGCTTATTCGCCCGCATTTCGCGTTGGCTTATTCGCCCGCATTTCCCGCCCGCTTATTGCTTCGGCATTTTGCGCCCGGATTTTGTCCCTGCATTTCCCGCCCGCTTATTGCTTCGGCGTTTTGCTCCCGGATTTTCTCTCTGCATTTCGCGCCTGTTTTTCGCACCGGTATTTTGCTTCCGGATTTTGTCCCTGCTTTTCGTGCCGGTATTTTGCTCCCGGATTTCACCCCGGTAGTTTCTGCCGGCGGATTCCGCTTCGGCGATTCGCGGCCCGAGGGTTGCAGTATTGGCGCCGTGAAAGAAAACCGCCTTCGGATTCTCCCGAAGGCGGTTTCGTTTTGGGGAAGGGCAGCCGGCCGAAAAGTGCTGAAACGGGGGCGTATGAGATGGGACGCCGTTTATTTCAAATCCTTGAAATAGATGTCCAGCAGCTCCTTGGCGGCGATGAACGACGATATTTTGTCCTCCAGCACGCGCTTTTCGTACTCCGCGATGCGCGCTTCGACCGCCGGGTCGTGGTAGAACGAGTTGCGCAGCACTTCGTTGATCGACTCGTACATCCAGTATTTGTTCTGGCGGTTGCGGTTGTGGCGGAAATAGCCGTTGGCCTGGATGTGGTCGAGGAACTCCTCGACGCCTTTCCAGACCTCTTCGAGCCCCGTCGCGGCCACGGCCGAGCAGGTGTATACATTGGGCCGCCAGCCCGATTCCGGGACGGGGAACAGCCTTAATGCCCCCTGGAACTGGGTCTTGGCCAGTTCGGCCTTGTGGATGTTCTCGCCGTCGGCCTTGGTGATGACCATGATGTCGGCCATCTCCATGATGCCGCGCTTGATGCCCTGCAACTCGTCGCCGGCACCCGAAATCTGCAACAGCATGAACATGTCGACCATCGAGTGCACGGCCGTCTCGGACTGCCCGACGCCCACCGTCTCGATGAATACCACGTCGAAGCCCGCGGCTTCGCACAGGATGATCGTCTCGCGCGTCTTGCGTGCCACGCCGCCCAGCGACCCGGCCGAAGGGGAGGGGCGGATGAAGACGTCGGGATTGCCCGAAATGCTCTCCATGCGGGTTTTGTCGCCGAGGATCGAACCCCCGCTGCGTTCCGACGAGGGGTCGATGGCCAGTACCGCCAGTTTGTGCCGCAGCGAGGTGACCATGTTGCCGATGGCCTCGATGAAGGTCGACTTGCCCGCCCCGGGAACGCCCGTGATGCCGATGCGCACCGATTTCCCGGCGTGCGGCAGGCAGCGTTCGATGATCTGCTGCGCCTGCGCGTAATGGGCGGGGTTGTTGCTTTCGACGAGCGTGATGGCCTGCGACAGGGTGGTGATGTTGCCCGCGAGGATGCCTTCGACGTATTCGTCGGTCGAAAGCCGCCGCTTCTTGCGGCGCGTGAAGTAAGGGCTTACGATAGGTTGGTCTTCAACGCCTTCCGTGACGTTGAGCGCCGTGTCGTGATGGGTATCTGCGTACTCTTTTTCGTAATGGTTTATCTTCGTGAAGGACATGGTGCTATTTACTTGATTTTTCGATGATTTCGGGTGTCAGCTGCAGTGAGTTGCCCATCCACAGCGCCCGGTTCCGGCTGTCGACCAGCACTCCGAACGGGACGTACTGCACGTTGAACGCCGAGAATATCCTGCCCCCGGTGTCCAGCGCGACGGAGATGTGCCGCGAGAGGAACGGCGAAAGCAGGGGGGCGATTTTCTCCTCGTTTTCCCGCGTGACGACCACGACGTGGAGTTTGGCGCCTAATTTGTCGGTTATCGCCCGGAGCTGTTCGAGCGACGCGGTGCAGGCCGGGTTCGACGAGTGGAAAAACTCGACGTACGTCAGGCCGGGGGTGGCGGCGGGTTTCCCGCCCCGGAGCCATGCCGGAACCTTCACCTCGGGTACGCGTTCGCCGAGGGCGATGTTTTGCGCCTCGGCCGCCGCAACGGGGAGTGCCAGGGCCAGGAGTAAAGTGAGCAAAACTTTCTTCATAAAAAGGCAGCCTTATTTTCAGCGAAGATAACAATTATTTGCCATATAGACGAAAAATTTTACGCAGAGTTATGAAAATCGGATTCGAAGACACCCCGGCCGCACCCGCCGGGACTTACTCCCGGCACCTTGCCGAACTTTTGGCCGAATATGCCCCCGAGCACGAGTATATCGTTGACGGGGCGCGTTATAAGGAGTTCGACCTCTACCACGGCTTCCGCCCCGGACTGCCCCTGCCGCTGCTGCGGAAGATCCCCAGCGTGATGACCGTCCACAACCTCAATTTCCTGCGCTACCCGCACCTCTATTCGCTGCCCGAGCGGCTGGTGCTGCTGCGGCTCTCCCGCCGTGCGCTGCGCTCCGCCAGCCTGCTCATTACGGTCAACCGCGATGCCCGCGCCGAGCTGTCGGAGCGGTTGCGGATCGACCCCGGGCGCATCGAGGTCGTGATGCCCCTCGCCGCGCGCGTCCCGCATGAAACGCCGGGCGGTGCGCAGCTCGAGGCGGTGCGGCGCAAATACATGCTGCCCGGCAGGTTCATCCTCATGCTCGGCACTGTCGAACCGCGCCATAACCACGAGGTGCTCTTCGAGGCGGTCGGCTCGCTCGGCGAACGTGAACGTGCGATCCGTGCGGAGGGGCTCCGCGCAGCGCAGCGCGCCGCCGCGGCCGCTGGCCCGGAGCTGCC
>ONZT01001176.1_pt1 | contig 16106 bp, 17 predicted proteins | sample 1671571 | NCBI WGS metagenome assembly ONZT01 (sample SAMN06348170, study PRJEB24527) | human gut metagenome | biome: human gut; feature: ankylosing spondylitis patient; material: feces | host: Homo sapiens | place: China | collected 2015-10
GAAGTGTTTGCTTTCTGTATATTTATCGTTTTTTTTTCAAGCAGAAGACGGCATACGAGATCCTCTCGTGACTGGAGTTCAGACGTGTGCTCTTCCGATCTCGCCAAAGCCGCCGCCGCGCGGAGGCCGGGGGCCACGGGAGCCGTAGTAGCCGCCCGGTGGGGGCGGCGGCGGGCCGCGACGTCTGCGAGGAGGCCGGGGCCCACCGAAGCACCACAGCCAACCGCAGGGGCTGGCAAAAACATAGGCCATCGACCGGATGATGACGATAAGCAGCACAACGCTGACCACAAGGGTCAGGATGTCGGTCAGGGTGCTGCCGCCGCTGCTCTGCCCGCCCTGATAGCCGGGCTGCACGGTGCTGCCGTTACCGGTGCTGCCGGAAAGGCTGACGCCGTAGATATCCGCGATGGTGTTTGCCACGTTGCGGGCACAGGTAGTCACTGCGCCGTCATAATCCTTTGCGGCAAACTGATCCTCCATGGTCTGGGCGATAGCGCTGGACTGCTTTGCCAGCGTGGTGTTGCGGAATCCATCGCCATAGGTCAGGTAGTAGTCGCCGTCCGCGTACTGCGCCGATTCCATCACCAGCAGGATCAGAACGCCGTTATTGTTGGAGGACGAGCCGATGCCCCAAGCGTTGAAAGCCTGTGTGGCGTAATCCTCCGTGGAATCATTGCCTGTGTATTCTACTGTCAGTACACCGATCTGTGCACCGCTGCAACTGGATTCCAGCTTCGCGTTCAGCTCGGTGATGGTCTGCACGGTGCTGCTGCTCAGCACACCGGCACCGTCCACCACGCACTCGCCCTTGGGCAGGCTGGGCAGCTGGGCGGCAAAAGCCGCCGGGCACAGCACTGCCGCGCTGACTACCACAGCCAGCACCAGTGCGCTGATGCGTTTTGCAAAGTTTTTCATGCGAAGGGTTCAACCTCCTTCACGCCGGCAACTGCTCCCAGTACACTGGCCGGGAAGCCGCCGACTTCCTTCTGATATTCATACACCGCCGTATTGTACTGCAAAGTACCAATGATGGTGGCTGCACTGTTGAACTGACCGTACTGTCCCTGCACCGCGCCCATCTTCATGGGGTCGGCGGCCTGCTCCTGCAATTTTGCATACAGCTGGTCGATGGCAGCGCCCAAAGTCTCGTTGTCCTCATAGAGGGCATGGAGCCGGGTCTTGCCTGCCTTCACGCCGTCCAGGTCGTTGCTGAACGCCGTCAGTGCATCCTGTGCAGTCAATACTTCAGCATTATCTGCCCCCAGCGTATTGCTGGCGGTGGTGATAACGTTGGCCGCTGTATTCATGCGGGTGGTCAGCTCCTCGCTCAGGTTATAGCCGTTGTCGGCGGCGGCCCCTGCGGTGAACCACTGGCGGGCGGTGTTGTATTTGCCGCGCAGCTTGGCGCTGCCAAAGCCGAAAAAGGCGGCCAGCATCACCACTACGCTCAAGGCCAGCGCCGCCGCCCGGGTGGAAAGCGCTGCGGGCAGCTTTGCTTCCAGTGCGGCCAGCTTCTGCTGGCGGGGCGTCAGCGTTACGGCCTGCTCCGGCTTTGCTTTTTCGCGGTAGCTGCCCGCGTCAAAACCGCCGGGAGCGGTTTGTTTGTTCTGAGAAAAATCAGCGTTTGCCATTTCAGCTCCGGATCTCCATCATTTTGGTTTTCAGCTCGTCCTCGATGCGGGTCAGTTCCTGCTCGGCGGCAACGCGCTTTGCGCGGCCCTCGCTCTGGATCTTGTTCAGTTCGTCCAGCGTCTCGATCAGGCTCTTGTTGGTCTGCTGCAGCGTCTCGATATCCACGATGCCGCGCTGGCTCTCCTTGGCGGTCTCGATGGTGCCCAGCTTCAGCGCCTCGGCGTTCTTCTTCAGCAGGTCGTTGGTCATGTTGGTCACGGCGCGCTCTGCCTGCATGGCCTGCTGGCTGTGTGCCAGACCCAGTGCCAGCACCATCTGGTTCTTCCACAGCGGGATGGTGTTCACGATGGTGGACTGGATCTTTTCTGCCATCATGGTATTGTTGTTCTGCAGCAGACGGATCTGGGGCCCCATCTGCAAACTGATGTTGCGGGTCAGCTCCAGATCATACAGCTTTTTCTCAAAGCGCTCGCACTGGTCGGCAAGGTCGCGGGCGGCCTGTGCATCCTCCGGCAGACCGGAGATCTTGGCCTTGTCCATAGCCTGCTGCAATTCGTTGGCACGCACATCGGCCAGCTTTTTCTTGCCGGCAAGGATATACATGCTCAGCTCCTTGAAGTAGGCCATGTTCAGCTCATACATTTTGTCCAGCATGGCAATGTCCTTGAGCAGCTGCACCTGATGGGCTTCCAGCATGGACTGGATCTTTTCCACGTTAGTCTCGGTCTTGTCGTACTTGGTCTTGAGGGCGTCCAGCTGGTTGGCTTTTTTCTTGAAGAAGCCCATGATGCCCTTCTGCTGCTCCTCGTTAGCGTCAAAGCTCTTCAGCTCGCCAATGAGGTCAGTGATCATATCGCCCACCTCGCCCAGATCCTTGGTGGACACCTTGGAGAGTGCAGCCTCGGAAAAATCGCCGATCTTCTTCTGGCAGGCAGAGCCGTATTGCAGCACCTGCTGGCTGTTGGTGATATCGATCTTCTGGGCAAACTGATCCACCATGGCCTGCTCCTCTGGGGTCAGGTTCACCTGTGCTTCCGGGGCAGGGGCAGCGGCGGGCTTTTCCTCCTGCGGCACAGCGGCGGGGGTGGGGTCCAGCGTCAGGGTGGGCACTGCGGGGGCATCCAGATCAAAGTTCAGGGTATTGTCAGCCATAAGTGATTCCTTCCTTTCAAAATCCCGAAGGGATATTCCAGTTTTACTTGCTCAGACCCTGCCCCTTCAGCATATTCTGCAAAACGGTCAGGTCTGCGGACAAATCCATGCTCTCTGCCGCGTACAGGGCATCCAGCTGGTTTTCAAAAGCCGTGGCAATGGAGGCGGCGTTGTGCTCCACCTCAGCGCGGATGGCGGCGGCGTTCTCGCCCCGCACACCCTGCTTTGCCAGCTTTGCGTACTGCTGCAAAACGTTTACGGCGTCCGGCAGATAGTAGTTGGCAAACCGGCGCACCTGCTTTGCCTTGGCGGGGTTTGCTTCCACGGCTTCCACGATGGAGCGTCCCGCCTTTTCCATGCGGGTCATAGCGGCGGACAGCTGCGGGTCGGGCAAAGCCTCGTTCAGCGCGTGCAGGGTGTCCAGCTTCTGCTGGATATCGGTCAGCATCTGGTCCACATCCTCCACACCGGTGTGGAAGGGTACTTCGTGCTCCACCACCCGGGGCGGGCAGGTCTTTTTTGCCACGCCAAAGGCCACGGCGGCACCGCCCAGCGCCACCAGCAGCGCCCATAATTTGTATACCGGCAGCACCGCGCACAGCACCACAAACACCAGCGCCATGGCGTAAAAAGGCAGCACGCTGGGCTTTTGGGTGCGGATGATCTTGCTCATGGTCATTTCTCCTTGTCCGGGGCAGTGCGCCCCTTATGATATCCATAATACAACGTCCGCAAAAAAACGCAAGTATCCCGCAAAAGAATTTACAGCCTTGTCATCATTTTACGATCCAGTCCGCCAGCGCAGCGCCCCAAAGTTCCTCCAGCCGGGCGGGGCTGCAGGCGGCGTTGGCTGGACTTGTACTTGGCAGACGGACAGCCGGGATGCCGGTAAGCGGCTGCTGATATTTTGTGTAGATACGGTAAGCTGTGGCACCGTTGCAGAACACCGCCCGGATGGGCGCCTTGCGCAGCAGCCCGGCGATATCGTTGGGCACCACATCCCGGATGGAGGCATCCGACGCGCCGGTGATAGTGCAGCTTTCCAGCGTATCCCACAGCGCCAGCCCGTGGCGCAAAAGCAGCTGCTTTTTGGCGGCGATATCCTCCCGCGCGGGCAGCGGCTCCCCGGTCAGCGCCGCCAGCAGCGGCCAGAACCGATTTTGCGGATGGCCGTAGTAAAAGGCCATTTCCCGGCTTTTGGGGCTGGGCCATGTGCCTAAAATCAGCGCCCGGCTGCGGTCATCATACACCGGCGCAAAGCTCATAAGCCGCCGCCTGCACTTTCAATATTGCCCCATGCAGAGCCAAAGTCCCTGCCGGAGGGCTCCGCGCGGGGGCCGTCGAACCACAGCTCCTCGATCAGCGCCGCCACGCCATCCTCCCGCACGTCCCCGATGATCCGGTCGGCAGCGGCCTTGGCGTCCGGGGTGCCGTTTGCCATGCAGGCACTCAGACCTGCGGCTTTCAGCATCCCCACATCGTTGGCAGAATCGCCCACAGCCACGGCATCCGCCAGCGTAAGCCCCATCTGTGCACACAGGTCGGCAAGCCCTACGCCCTTATCCATGCCGCCGCGCACGATATCGTAGTAGCAGTAGCCGTCCGCGTTCTGCGCGCCCGTCTGCATCCAGTGCAGGCCAAGGTAGCCGTATTTTTCGTGGAAGCGCTCCACTTCCTGCGGCGGCATGGCGGCAAAGGCGGCGTGGGGCATATCCACCAGATGCCGGTCCTGATCCTCGCCGTCCACGCAGTCCAGCCCGGGGCTGTTCATCATCTGATAACCGGTGTGCAGATACTCGTACTCGCAGTAGGCGTAATAGGCATCCCGGAAGTTGAATTGCAGCGGGTAGTTATAATCCTCGCAGAAATCCACCAGCACATACATCTCCTCGCTGGTAAGCGGATGCTCGGCTATTATGTTGCCCTGCCTGTCCACCACGCAGGCACCGTTGCAGGTAATGGCGTAGTCGTACCGGATGCCGCCCAACTGGTTTTTATCCCGGATGGCCGGGTAAGAGCGGCCGGTGCTGAGCACGAATTTACCCCCGGCAGCCTGCAGCTTTTTTACCGCCTTTACCACCGCCGGGCGGGGCTTTGCCTCGCCAAAGGGCATCAGCGTGTTGTCGTAATCGCTTGCCAGAATCTTATATTTCATGGTCATCTCTCCTGTGTGCATCGTTTTCCCCCAGTATAACACATTTCAAAGTCCAGCGGGAGAGGGGGAAAAGAAAAATGGGACAGCAGAATACCCGCAGGCATTCCACTGTCCCGAAATCCAAAATATTATTATCGTCAGGCAAACACCGCCACGACCACCTGCATGGCCACGCCCACAAAGGCACCGGCAGCCCATGTCAGGCCGGTGATAAAGAGGTTCTGCTTCCACGAGGGATTGGCGCGCCACAGCACCGCCAAGCCCACACCCGCACCGGTGCACAGCCCCGCCACAAGGCTGGAAAAGCGCAGCGCACCCTCCACATACAGTTGGGTCAGCAGCACGCTGGCGGCGCAGTTGGGGATCAAGCCCACCAGAGCCGCCACCACCGGCTGGAAGAAGCCCATGCCGCCCAGCACCTCGGCAAACACGTCCTCGCCCACGCCTTCCACGATCATGCCGAACACCAGACTGAAAGCGAAGATGAACACAAAGATCTCCAGCGTGTGGCGCAGCGCCGCCTGCCAGATGGGCTTTTCGTTGCCCTCGGCATCGCTGTGTTCCTCGTGGCAGTCCACCTCGTCCGCATGGCCGGTGTAGCCGCCCCGCAGACCCTTGGGCAGCACGCCCCGTAGGACAAAATCCAGCACAAAGCCCACCACGATGGCGTACACCACCTTGATGACCATCAGGACGGCCAGCTTATCCCAGTAGGCGGGCATGGACACCAGCAGTGGGATAGCCTCGTCACTGGTGGCAAGGTACACTGCCATCAGCGTGCCCAGCGTGATGACCCGGGAGGCGTAGAAGTTGGACGCAATAGCCGAGAAGCCGCACTGCGGCACACAGCCCAGCACTGCACCCGGCACAGCGCCCCAGCGCCCGCCGCCCGCCAGCAGCGCCTCGATGCGCTCACCGTGGCGGTGCTCGATATACTCGATCAGCAGGTAGGCCAGAAACAGAAAGGGCAGCATCTTGGCGGTATCCACCAAGGTTTCGCCCAGAACATCCAAAAACAGTTCCATAAATAATCGCTCCAAAGACCCGCAGGGGGTCGTCTTTCAATAATTTGCAATCAGCTTGCATTTTCGTGCAGGGAAGATTATACACGATATCCTTCCCAATTGCAATACCAAATTGCAAATTGGTTGCAATTTTATGTTATGGAACGTTGCAGCGCGTAAAAAAGTGTGAAAAAGAGGTTCTGAAAAGCCCGCGGGCTTTTCAGAACCTCAAAATTTCAAATCGTTCTTCCGCTGATGATGCGCAGAGCAACGCGGAGCGCATTCCAAATCGTCCCACGCAGCAAGGAAGCTGTGGCCTGTTTTACCCCTTCAGCGGTACAAAGCCCACAAGGTCTTTGACCACCTCGCCGCCGATGATCAGACCGGCCACCGAGGGCACAAAGGCGTTAGAGCCCGGCACGGTGCGCCGCGCAGTGCACTTGCGCTGGGTACCCGGGGGACAGATGCAGTGGTTCTTGCAGCTGATGGAATCGTCCTCGATGGGGGTCATGGCAGGCTCTTTGGAGTAGACCACCTTCAGGTGCTTGATCCTGCGCTTGCGGCACTCGGTACGCATCACCTTGGCCAGCGGGCAGACCGAGGTCTTGTAGATATCGGTCACCTCAAAGCGGGTGGGGTCCATCTTGTTGCCTGCGCCCATGGAGCAGATGATGGGGGTGCCCACCTCCTTGCACTTCATCACCAGCGCCAGCTTGCCGGTAACGGTGTCGATGGCGTCCACCACATAGTCGTACTGGGTAAAATCGAAATCGTCCTGCGTCTCCGGGCCAAAGAAGCACCGGTGGGTGGTCACCTTGATGTTGGGGTCGATATCGTGGATGCGCTGTTCCGCTACATCCACCTTATACTGTCCCACCGTGCTGCGGGTGGCGATGATTTGACGGTTGAGGTTGGTCAGGCAGACCTTATCGTCATCGATCAGATCCAGTGCGCCCACGCCGCTGCGTGCCAGCGCCTCCACCGTGTAGCCGCCCACGCCGCCGATGCCAAACACTGCCACCCGGGCGTGGTGCAGCTTTTCCATAGCCTCTGCACCCAGCAGCAGCTGGGTGCGGGAATACTGATCCTGCATTTTGTTCTCCTTACTTTTCTACGCGGGTGATGGTGCCGCCGCCCAGCACCACATCGTCCTGATACAGCACGGCAGCCTGTCCCGGGGTAGGGGCACGCTGAGGCTGGTCGAATTCCAGCCGGAAGCCGTTTTCTGCGGGGTAAACGGTGGCCTGCTGCTCGGCCTGATGATACCGGGTGCGGGCGGTGACCCGCAGCGGCTCGGTCAGCGCCGGAATGGCGATCCAGTTCACATCCTCTGCGTAAACGATGCGGTCAAACAGTTCGCTCTCCGGCCCGACGGTAACGGTATTGGCCTGCATATCCTTGCCGCAGACGTACACCGGCGCACCCAGCGCGAGGCCAAGCCCCTTGCGCTGCCCCAGCGTGTAGCGCACTGCACCGCTGTGGGTGCCCACCACCTTGCCGCTCTGATCCAGAAAATCTCCGGCAGGGTAGTGCTTGCCAGTAAACTGCTCCATAAAGCGGGCGTAGTCGCCGTCCGGCACAAAGCAGATATCCTGACTGTCGTGCTTCTGGGCGTTGATAAAACTGTGCTCCTGCGCGATCTTTCGCACCTCGGTCTTGTGCAGCGCCCCCAGCGGCAAACGGATATGCGCCAGCTGCTCCTGCGTGAGGTTATACAGCACATAGCTCTGATCCTTGCCCTCGTCCAGCCCCTTTTTCAGCAGCCAGCGGCCGGTGGCTGCGTCCTGTTCCACCCGGGCGTAGTGACCGGTGACCACATACTCCATGCCGTGTGCCTCCGCCCAATCCAGCAGGTGGCGGAACTTCATATATTTATTGCAGTCGATGCAGGGGTTGGGGGTGCCGCCTGCCTCGTAGACGCGGATAAACTTTTCAATGATCTGTGCCCGGAAGTCGGCGGTAAAATCCAGCACCTGATACGGCATATCCAGTGCAAAGGCCACCTCGGCGGCGTCCTCGATATCCTTTTCCGAGCAGCAGGTCTGGTAACCGGCCTGTCCCAGCGTTTCGTTGTGGGTAAGCCGCATGGTGATGCCGGTGCAGTCGTAGCCTGCCTGCTGCATCAGACAGGCCGCCACCGAGCTATCCACGCCGCCGCTCATGGCAATGAGGGCGCGGGGACGGTTTGCAGGGTTCTGAGTGGTCATAGATTCTCCTTTTATGGGTTCAACATACTAAAGCAGTAGTATAATACTACCGCAGCATAAACCGCTTGTCAAGACGCTATAATTTTCTGCGCCGCAGCCAGCAGCGCCAGTTTTTCGTTGGGATATTCTGCGCGGATGACGCCGTCCAGCAGCGCTTCCAGCACCCGGCGCAGCGCAGGCCCTGCCGGGATGCCCACTGCCATCAGGTCGCGGCCGTTCACCGCCAGCTGGCTCACCCGGCAGCATACGCCGTCGGCTTCCAGCTGCCGCGCCCGCTGCGCCGCAAGGGCGCAAGCCGGGGCAGCTTGCGGGTGCAGCGCCGCGCACAGCGCACACAGCCGCTCCACGGTGCGCAGCCCATATCGGCCTAAAAGCCGCCGAATGGCAACCTCTCCCGCGTGTACCGGGACGTGTACGGGAGCTTTCTCCTCGGACACGAGTTCGGGTTGCGGCACCCAGCATCTGCTTCGTGCCTTGGACGGCACTCGCATCTCGCTGGCCGCTGCCCCAACAGCAATTCCTTGTTTCCGCCGCTGGCGGCAGTCGTTGCTGTTGCAGGCCATTCCATCGCCCGCCCTACTGCCTGCGGCAGCAGGGTCCCACCCCAGCGGACGGTCCTCGGTGAAACTCCCGCACACGCCCTCCCCTGCCGTTTCCCGCACCAGCACGGCAGTCTCCTCGATGCAGGCGTTGGAGCAGCGCAGCCGCTTGAGCACCCGGCGGGTGTCGGTCTCGCCCAGAGCACCCAGCAGCGCCGCCCAGCGCACCGGCAGGCTTTCCTCCCCCGCCGGGCAGGCATCCACCACCGGCGTTGCGGCGGTCAAGGCTTCCGGGGTCAACTCCGGCAGCACCACCGCCAGCACGGCTGGCTCCAGATATGCCCCCGGCTGCGGGGCTGCCAGCAGCTTTGCAAGTTCCTCCTGAATGCGCTCGGCAGAGATGCAGTCCAAGTGGGGTGCCAGCTGCCGCGCCGCCCGGGCAGTGGCTGCGTCCAGCGCAAAGCCGAACCTTGCGGCAAAGCGGTACAGCCGCAGGATGCGCAGCGCATCCTCAGTAAACCGCTGCTGCGGCTCCCCCACCGCACGCAGCAGACCGTTTTGCAAATCTGCCTGCCCGCCAAAGGGGTCTACCAGCCCCTCGGCTGCATTATATGCCATGGCGTTGATGGTAAAATCCCGCCGGGCAAGATCCTCCCGCACGTCCGGTACGAACTGCACTTCGTCCGGGTGACGGCCATCGGTATAGCTTCCCTCGGTGCGGAAGGTGGTAGTTTCGTACAGCTGCCCACCGTATTTGATGGTGACCGTGCCGTGCTGCAAGCCGGTGGGGATGCACTGCTCTGCCCCGAACAACTCCATCACCTGCTGCGGCAGGGCACTGGTGCACAGGTCCCAGTCGTGGGCGGTGCGCCCCAAAAGGCTGTCCCGCACGCAGCCGCCTACGGCATAGGCTGCGTAGCCCGCCGCGTGCAGGGCGTCCAGCAGGGCAGCTGCCCCGGGGTCAAGTGTCAACTTCATTCCTCGTTCTCCTCGTAATGCAAGGTGATGCGCTTGCCGTCAAAGCCGCATTCTGCCGCTGGGAAGATGCTTTGCGCCTGTGCAAGATGCTGTTCCGGGTCGGTGATCATGGGGGAATAGTGCACCAGCCACAGCCGCTTTACACCAGCCTTTGCTGCCAGCGCCGCGCTCTGGCCAAAGGTGCTGTGCCCCCACTGTGCGGCCTGCTCCTGCTGCTCCGGCAAAGCGTAGGTGGCATCGCAGAGCAGCAGGTCTGCCCCCTGCGCCGCCTGTTCCAGCGCCGGGCAGGGCGCACTGTCGCCGGAAAAGACGAACCGCAGCCCCTTGCGGGGTGTGCCCAGCACCTCGGCGGGCTGCACCATGCGCTCTGCCAGCGGCACAGCCTGTCCCCGCTGCAAAAGCCGCCACTGGGTCACCGGTACGCCCAGCGCCCGCGCCTTTTCCGGGTCGAACCTGCCCGCCCGGGGCAAATCCAGCCGGTAGCCCAGACTGCGTACCCGGTGCTTGGTTGCCACCGGCAGCAGCGTTGCTCCGGCGGGCCATCCATCCGAAAGAGCATCCAGCGCCACAGGCTGCCCGGCGCGGCAGATAAGCGGCTTTACTGCGTAAGGCAGCGGCCCGGTCAGGGCGTACACTGCCCGCCAGACCTCCAAAAGCCCCTCCGGCCCCAGCAGCACCAGCGGACGGTTGCGCCCCTGCGCCCCAAGGGTCTGCAAAAGCCCGGGCAGACCAAAGATATGGTCTCCGTGATAGTGGGTCAGACAGATGGCATCCGCGCGCATCAGGTTCACCCCGGCGCGGCGGGCAGCGGTCTGGGTGCCCTCGCCGCAGTCCAGCAGCAGGCTGTGCCCGCCGCACTCCGCCACAGCGGCGGTCAGGGCGCGCTCCGGCAGCGGCATGGTGGCAGCCGTGCCCAGCAGTGTAATGGTCAGCATAAGCAGTTCCTCCGTGGTTCTTCCCTGTTATCTTACCACAAACCCCGCCGGTGCACAATTCTTTCTGCCGCGGCATAAGCTGGGCAAAGCCTTGAAAAGGGAGGGCGCAGCCTATGCAGCGTGACCGCAGAAAACGCTATTCCCCTGCCCGGCATCCGGTGCTTTTGCGCCGGGTGCTCTTGGTGCTGTGCATTCTGGCGGTGCTGTGGCTGGGGTACAGCTGCATGATGCCGCAGCTGCTTTTTTCTGCCCGGGGCACCATGATTTTTGTGCCGGACCCGCCGCTGCGGGGGTAGCGGGACGATTTGGAATGCGCGCCGCGTTTGCTTTGCGCATATTCAGCGGAAGAGTTATTTATAATTCGCAATTCTGGAAAATCTGCGGATTTTCCAGAATTGCCTTTTCACGGGAGGGGCGTAAAGGCGAGAGACGCAAAAACAGGGCTGCTGCACATTGCTTTGTGCAGCAGCCCTGTTTCCAACTTATATACTTTCCAGTACCTTTTTCCCGGTCAGCGGGTCGGGGATACCCAGCAGCGCCAGTATAATGGCCATGCGGATATACACACCGTTATGCACCTGATCGAAATAAGCAGCGCGGGGGTCGTTGTCCACGTCCGGCTTGATCTCGTCGATGCGGGGGAGCGGATGCAGCACCGGCATGGTGGGCGGCGCCACCTGCAGCAGCTTTTCGTCCAGCGCATAGCAGCCTTTCAACCGCAGATAGTCCTCTTCGTTGAAAAAGCGCTCCTTCTGGATGCGGGTCATGTACAGCACATCCAGACCGGGCAATTCGGCTTCAAGGTCAGCGGTTTCCTTGTAGGTTTGGTGCAGCGGGGTCAGAGTCTCGTCCTTGACGTACTGCGGGATGCGCAGCTCCTCCGGTGAGATGAACACGAACCGGTTGCCCTCGAACTGGCTCAGCGCGGCGGTGAGGGAGTGCACCGTCCGGCCGAACTTGAGATCGCCGCAGAAACCGATGGTCAAATGATCCAGCCGCCCCTTGCGCTGGCGAATGGTCATCAGGTCGATCATGGTCTGGGAGGGGTGGGCGTGGCCGCCATCGCCTGCATTGATGACGGGCACACGCGCATACATGGACGCCCGCAGCGGTGCGCCCTCCTTGGGGTGGCGCATGGCAATGACGTCTGCATAGTTGCTCACCACACGGGCAGTATCAGACACCGTTTCGCCCTTGCTGGCGCTGGAAAGCTGCGCCCCGGCAAAGCCCAGCGTCTTGCCGCCCAGCCGCAGCATGGCCGACTCAAAGGAAAGGCGGGTACGAGTGCTGGGCTCGTAGAACAAAGTGGCCAGAATGCGGCCATCGCACAGGTGGGCGTAGGGCGCGGGGTCGGCCTCCATCCGGTCGGCAAGGTCGAGCAGTGCCAGCTGCTCGGCCAGAGAAAAGCTGCCGGGCTCAATAAAATGTCTCACAGCCATTCTCCCTTCAGCACAAACTTTTCGCGCTCCGCGCCGGTGGAAACGAACTGGATCTCGTGCCCCAGCTGCTTTTCCAAAAATTCCACATAGGCCTTGGCTTCCTTGGGCAGCTCCGCCCAACTGTGGCAGCCGGAGATATCCTTGTTCCAGCCGGGCAGCAGCGTGACCACCGGCTGCACACGGTCAAGGTCGGACAGGGTGTCGAAGCGGGGGACCTCCACACCGTCCAGCTTGTAACCGGTGATGACCGGGATCTGCTTCATGCTGCTCAGCACGTCCAGCTTGGTCAGCGCGATCTTATCCGCGCCCTGACACTGCAGGCCGTAGCGGCTGGCAACGCAGTCAAAGGGACCCACCCGGCGGGGACGTCCGGTGGCTGCGCCGTACTCGCCGCCGGCCTTGCGCAGCTTTTCGTTCCACGCTTCGTCCATTGCGTTCTCTGCCGCAAAGGGGCCAGCGCCCACACAGGTGGAGTAGGCTTTCAGCACGCCCACCACATGGTCAAGCTTGCAGTTGGGGATGCCCGCACCCAGCGGCGCGTAGGCTGCCAGCGTGTTGGAGCTGGAAGTGAACGGGAAGATGCCGTAGTCGATATCCCGCATTGCGCCCAGCTGCGCTTCCAGTACGATGCGCTTGCCGCTGTCGTGCGCCTGCTGCAAGAAAGCGCCCACATCACAGATGAAGGGCGCAAAGTACGCCGCCTGCTGCCTGCACCAGTTCAGCAGGGCATCGTAGCTCATGGGCTCCTGATGATAGCAGCCCGCCAGCTCCATGTTTTTGGCGTCCAGAATCATGTGCAGACGGTTCTGGGTGCGCTCCTCGTCCAGATGCAAAAGGTCACCCAGACGCAGGGTCTTTTTGCGGTACTTGTCGCTGTAAGCGTAAGCAATGCCGCGCCGGGTAGAGCCGAACGCGCCGCCCTTTTTGGCAAGGCGGTCCTCTTCCAGCCCATCCTGTACCTTGTGCCACGGCATGGAGATAGTAGCCTTATCGGAGAGTTTCAGGTTCTCCGGCTCCACCTTCACGCCGCGCGCCTCGATGGCTTCCATCTCTCCGGCCAGATGCTCGAGGTCGATCACCATGCCGGTGCCCAGCACACAGGTCACCTCCGGGTGCAGGATGCCGGAGGGCAGCAAGTTCAGGATGAACTTGCCCTTCTCGGTCACAACGGTATGACCGGCATTGTTGCCGCCCTGATAGCGCGCAACGATATCGGCATTTTCGGCCAGCAGGTCGATGACGCGGCCCTTGCCCTCATCGCCCCAGTTGATTCCAGTAACAGCAGTCAGCATAAACTTCATTTACCTTCTTTTTCATTCTTGTTTCCTGTTCGCGGTGTTTATTATACGAGCGTGCAGAGAATATGTAAAAAGTATCCTGTGTATAGCAGCAATATGTTTTTTACATTGCAGAGACTGTTACCCGCATCCGGCACAGCCGCGCCGTAAAAAGCGCTTGCAATTCCGGCGCGCCGTGCTATGATACAAGAAGAGCATAAAGCCGCTTCTGCCGCAGGCCGCGCCGGAAGCCCGACAGGAAAGAGGGGCCGTACTCATGTATGTGGACTGGGAATACTACAAAATCTTTTACTATGTGGCAAAGTATCAGAATTTTACCCGCGCGGCGCGGGTGCTGGGCAACAATCAGCCCAACATCACCCACGCCATGAACCGGCTGGAAAGCCAGCTGAACTGCGTGCTGTTCATCCGCTCCAACCGGGGCGTCACCTTAACGCCGGAGGGCGAACTGCTGTATTCCCGCATTGCCTCGGCAGCGGTGCAGATACAGGATGCAGAGGAGGAACTGAGCGCCACCGCCACGCTGGAGCATGGTGCCATCAGCATCAGCACCACCGAGACTGCTTTGAACATCTACCTATCGGAAAAGCTGCGCGCTTTCCATACCGAGTTCCCGGGCATCCGGCTGCGCATCTCTAACCACTCCACCCCGCAGGCGGTACAGGCGGTACGCAACGGCGAGGTAGATTTTGCCATCGTGACCACCCCCGCAGAGGTGGAAAACGGGCTGAAAATGGTAGAGCTGATGCCCTTTTATGAGGTGCTTGTGGGCGGAAAGACCTTTACGGCACTGGCCAGCCAGACCCTGAGCCTGAAGGAACTGGCCGGTTATCCCCTGATCTGCCTGAACGAAGAGAGCATGACCCGCAGCTTTTACCGGCAATTCTTTTTGGAACATGACGCGGTGCTGAAGCCGGACACCGAGGCCGCCACCACCGACCAGATGCTTACACTGGTCAAAAGCGAGTTGGGACTGGCCTTTGTGCCGGAACCCATGGCAGCACCCCTGCTGGCCAGCGGAGAGCTGATGCAGCTGCATTTGCAGGAGATCATCCCCTCCCGCTCCATCTGCCTTGTCTACGACCATCACCGGCCGCTGAACACCGCCGCCCGCAAGTTTCAGCAGCTGCTGACCAAGGCCGGGGCACGGAGCACCGAACGCAAATAAACCAAACAGCAAGGGGCTGCTGCACCAATGATGGTGCAGCAGCCCCTTTTTTCTTATTTCCGGGTGCTCTGTTTCAGCTCCCGCTGCTGTTCCTGCAGTTCCTGCTTCAGGGTGCGGTCGATCTCCCGGGTCTCCTGCCGGATGGCGGTCAGATCTTTTTCGATGACCGGGTTCTCTTCCAGTTCCTCCCGGATGAACATCAGCGCAAAGCTGACCAGCAAAAAGCAGCAGGAGATCCAGATGGCTCTGCCGCCCAGCTGCGCCGCGCTCTTGCTGCCCAGCCCTGCCCCCAGCGCGAACAGGAATATGATGCCGAAGTAGCGCACCATCCGGTCCTTTGCGCGGGGCTCGTGGGTCTTGCGCCAGAGGCAAAAGGCCTCCACGCCGCTGCGCAGGTCGCCGATGCACATGGTACTGGCAAAGGCATAGCCGTCCACCTTGCGGAAGGCCTGCACCTGCATGGCGCAGGAGAAGGAAACGATGGCGTTGGCCAGCAGATTCTGCGATTGCGGCAGAAAGCCCACCGCGAACAGCAGCAGCACCTCGCCCAGCACCACCAGTTGCCGCCAGTGCAGCCGCTGCATTGCCTGAAAGCGCTCCCGCATTTTTTCCGCAACCAGCACCCCCAGTGCAAAGGCGCACAAAGGCACCAGATAGTGCAGCACCTTATCCCACCGGCCATCCATGATATTGGCGCTCAGCAGCACGATATTGCCGGTCTGAGCATTGGCAAACACCTTGCCCCGGAACAGATAGGTGTAGGCATCCTGCAAACCGCCGGACAGCGAAAGGAACACCGCCGTAAGAAAGGACTCGGACATTTGTCCGCGATGCTTTGTTTTCATACTTGTACCCTCTTTTCGGGCTCTATTATAATACATTTTGCAGCAGTTTCTGATATCATTTTTACATACCGGCTATGTTTTCCGCCCCAAAAGACGCAAAAACCGTGGGTGCCCTTCCCTATTTCAGCGCAATCTGTTAGAATAGGGATAGAAAATCTCGTACACAGGGAGGAGTTTTTAGTATGAAGATCGCAATTCCTTATGAAAACGGTCAGGTGTTCCAGCACTTCGGCCACTCTGCGCAGTTCAAGCTCTACACCGCCGAGGAGGGCCACATCACCGGTGCCGAGGTGGTTTCCACCGATGGGCAGGGCCACGGTGCACTGGCAGGCTTTCTGGTGCGCAACGGCGTGAACGTGCTGCTGTGCGGCGGCATTGGCGGCGGTGCACAGATGGCACTGGCACAGGCTGGCATCCGGCTGTGCGGCGGTATCACCGGCGATGCCGACAGCGCTGCGGCGGCTTATCTTGCCGGCACGCTGGTCTTTGACCCCAACGCCCGCTGCACCCACCACGACCACGAGGAGAGCCACAGCTGCGGTTCTCACGCCTGCCACTCCGACAAGGGCGGCTGCACCGGCAATTGCCACTAAAGGCCGCTCCCCTTTCCGGGTGGGACGATTTGAAATGCCCTCCGCTTGCGCTCTGGGCATAAGCTAAGGAAAAAATATTTATAATTTCGGAATACCGGAGCGTCTGCGGACGCTCCGGTATTCCATTTTCACAGGCAGGGGTAAGTAAAATCGGGCAG
>ONZT01001227.1_pt1 | contig 15561 bp, 9 predicted proteins | sample 1671571 | NCBI WGS metagenome assembly ONZT01 (sample SAMN06348170, study PRJEB24527) | human gut metagenome | biome: human gut; feature: ankylosing spondylitis patient; material: feces | host: Homo sapiens | place: China | collected 2015-10
CAGGCCCCTGTGCAGCAGTCCGCCCCCGTCGGCGGCATCCGGCTGGAGGAGGCTGCCGCGCAGCCCCGCCGCACAAAGCATGCGGATGCCCCGCAGCCCGCAGCCCATAAGCCCCGCACCGCCGCAGGCGGCAATGGCGGCAGCCGCAAGTCCCCGCGCGATGACGACGACGCCCCGCGCAAGGCAAAGGGCAGAAAGTCCGGCAAAAAAGGCGGCAGCGGCAAGGGCGGAAACGGGAAAAAGAAGAAAAAGATCCGCTGGTGGCAGATCCTGCTCATCACGCTGCTGGTCATCGCGCTGATCTTCGGCGGTGCGTTCGCGCTCATCATGGGGGCCATCACCCCGGCGGGCGGCAACATCAAGCTGAACCAGCTCATCAACACGCCCAAGGAATTCCAGGGCAAGGAGTTCAACATCCTTGTCACCGGCGTTGACCGTTCGTCCACCGGCGATCTGTCCGCAGGTGCGGCCAATGACTCCAACGTCAACGACGGCATGACCGATATGATTTTGTACGTCCATTTCAACAATGAGACGGGCGAGATGAAGATGCTGCAGATCCCGCGTGATACGATGGTCACGACGGACGCGAGCGTCTCCGGCAACTACCGCATCAACGGCGTGGCCAAGACCCAGGGCAGCGACGGCAACAACAATATGGCCGCCCTGTGTGAGCTGGTCGCAGACCAGTACAAGCTGCCCATCGACGGCTTTATGACGATCCGTCTGGAAATGCTGACCGAGCTGGTAGACCTGTTCGGCGGCGTGGAGATCAACGTCCCCATGGATGTAGACTACGCCGCGCTGGGGCTGGGAGACAGCGTCATTCACGCCGGCTACCAGACGTTGAACGGTGCGTCGATGGAGTTCCTGCTGCGTGCGCGTAAAATTTACCCCGACGGCGACATTGGCCGCCTGAACATGCAGCGCCAGTTCTACGCGGCGCTGTTCCGCAAGCTCAAGAGCATCGGCAACATCTGGGACGTCGCCAAGCTGACCCCCGCCGTGCTGAACTATATGGAGACGAACCTCAGCGCGTCCGACCTCATCAGCTTTGCCATCAGTATGCTGAAAATTGATTCCAGCAAGATCATGATCTGCCAGATGCCGGTCATCAGCGGCCCGCAGTACAACGGCCAGTCGCTTTTGTACCCCGCGCGGCAGGCGGATGCGGACCTGCTGAACCAGTACTTCCGCGAGAACACCGGTCCCGTCGATGCCAGCCAGCTGAACCTGTGCGACAATGTCATTGACCTGTCCGGCTACACGGCCACCGACCCGAAGATCCAGCAGATGGGCGGCCTGATGGCCGAGGCGGACGACGCGCAGAAGAACGAGAACCTCGACGGCTCCAACCAGGTCACCGACATCATGGCGTCCGAGTCCACGGCGGAGAGCGAGAGCACCGACACGGATTCCACCGATACCGAGAGCCAGCCGGCAGCGTAAAACGTAAATAGAAAATGCTTCGGGCAACCGCAAGGTTCTCTCCCTCCGGCCCTGCGGGGCCACCGTTCCCCTTCTGGCCTGACGGCCACCTCCCCCCGTATCGGGGGAGTCTGTCTCGCAGAGGGAGGCAAGGCCCTTGGCCCCCTCTGCGAGGGTGACTCCCCACGGTGTGGGGAGATGTCGCGAAGCGACAGAGGGGCCCGGGCCCGAAGGGCTCCCGCCGCGGCGGGTGGGGGAGAGAACCTCCCGCAGCCCGAAACCTACCCCTTTAAGGAGAACATCTATGGAAAGCAAAGAACTTGCCATTCGTCTGGCGCGTGCGCTGGACGCAAAGAAGGCCGTCAACGTCCACATTCTGGCCGTGGAGGACCTGACCACCGTCACCGAATATTTCGTCATCGCCACGGGTATGTCCACCACCCATGTCGGCGCACTGGCCGATGAGGCCGAGTTCCAGCTGGACCGCGAGGGCGTCAAGGTGCTGCGCACCGAGGGCCACGACGGCAAGCGCTGGGTGCTGCTGGACTACGGCAGCGTCATCGTCCACGTCTTTACGCAGGAGGCCCACGACTACTACGACCTGGAGCACCTCTGGGCCGACGCCACGGTTGTGCCCGCCAGCGAGTGGATGCCGGAGCAGCCCGAGAACGAGCAGTAAAAATGCGGAATGGCTTCCCCCCTCGGGGGAAGCTGTCAGCGGCCCCGACCGCTGACTGATGAGGGCAGACTTTCCCGCGGCAGCCTATAAACGGGCAGCGGCGGCACACGCGCCCCTCATCCGGCCCTGCGGGGCCACCTTCAGTCTACGCGCTAAGAGCCGCCTTCGGCGGTTGCGCTCCGACACGCGCCTGCGGGCGCAGCCCCTTGGGGGAAGGCTTTAAGAAGGTTACGACCCATCAAAAATTTATCTGTGGGGAGAAATTTATGAAATACGACTTTAAAACAGTTGAGGCCAAATGGCAGAAGGTCTGGGAGGACGAGGATACCTTCCATGCCGAGATCGACCATTCCAAGCCGAAATTCTACGCGCTGGTCGAGTTCCCGTACCCGTCCGCCGCGGGCCTGCACGTCGGCCATCCGCGCAGCTACACCGCGCTGGACATCGTCGCGCGCAAAAAGCGTCAGTGCGGCTATAACGTCCTGTACCCCATGGGCTGGGACGCCTTCGGCCTGCCTACCGAGAACTACGCCCTGAAAAACCACATCAACCCCGAGATCGTCACCGCCCAGAATGTGGCCCGCTTCAAGAGCCAGCTCAAGGCGTTGGGCCTGTCCTTTGACTGGGACCGCGAGATCAACACCACCGACCCCGAGTACTACAAGTGGACGCAGTGGATCTTCATCCAGCTGTTCAAGAAGGGCCTTGCCTACAAGAAGGAGACCACCGTCAACTACTGCACCGGCTGCAAGGTCGTTCTGGCCAACGAGGAGGTCGTCAACGGCGTCTGTGAGCGCTGCGGCAGCCCCGTTGTCCAGAAGAACAAGAGCCAGTGGATGCTGAAGATCACGGCCTACGCAGACCGCCTGATCAACGACCTGGACGACGTCGATTACATCGACCGCGTCAAGACCCAGCAGCGCAACTGGATCGGCCGCAGCCACGGCGCCGAGATCAACTTCGACACCACCGCGGGCGACACCCTGACGGTCTACACCACCCGCGCGGACACGCTGTTTGGCGCGACCTACATGGTCATCAGCCCCGAGCACGCCTTCATCAAAAAGTGGGTCGACGCGGGCCTTATCCGGAACGCCGACGCCGTCGCCGCCTATCAGGAGGAGGCCGCCCGCAAGTCTGACTTCGAGCGCACCGAGCTGAACAAGGAAAAGACCGGCGTTGTCGTCGAGGGCGTCAAGGGCATCAACCCCGTCAACGGCAAGGAGATCCCCATCTTTATCTCCGACTACGTCCTGGCAACCTACGGCACCGGCGCCATCATGGCCGTGCCCGCCCACGACACCCGCGACTGGGAGTTTGCCAAAAAGTTCGGCCTGCCCATCATCGAGGTCGTCAAGGGCACTGTGCCCAGTGACCTCGACAAGGAGGCCTTCACCGACGTGGCCACCGGCACGCTCGTCAACTCCGACTTCCTGAACGGCCTGTCCGTTGAGGACGCCAAGAACAAGATGTACGCCTGGCTCGAGGAGAACGGCAAGGGCCACAAGCAGGTCAACTTCAAGCTGCGCGACTGGGTGTTCAGCCGCCAGCGCTACTGGGGCGAGCCTATCCCCATGGTCTATTGCGACAAGTGCGGCTGGGTGCCCCTGCCCGAGAGCGAGCTGCCCCTGCGCCTGCCCGAGATCAAGGACTTTGAGCCGGGCGAGAACGGCGAAAGCCCGCTGGCGCGCCATACCGAGTGGGTCAGCACGACCTGCCCCTGCTGCGGTGCCCCCGCCAAGCGCGAGACCGACACCATGCCCCAGTGGGCCGGTTCGAGCTGGTACTTCCTGCGCTACTGCGACCCGAAGAACCACGATGCCATCGCCAGCAAGGAGGCGCTCGAGTATTGGAGCCCCGTGGACTGGTACAACGGCGGCATGGAGCACACCACCCTGCACCTGCTGTACAGCCGTTTCTGGCACAAGTTCCTGTATGACATTGGCGTTGTGCCCACCAAGGAGCCGTACCAGAAGCGTACCTCCCACGGCATGATCCTGGGCCTGAACCCCCATGCCTTTGAGAACCAGCCCGATGCCGAGCGCAAGCGCCTGCTGGCCGAGTACGGCGACGAGAAGGGCGCGCGCAAGGCCCTTGTCGAGAAGTACGGCGAGATGGCCGAGCACCCCATCGTCAAGATGTCCAAGTCCCTCGGCAACGTCGTCAACCCCGACGATGTGGTCAACGAGTACGGCGCCGACACGCTGCGTCTGTATGAGATGTTCATCGGCGACTTTGAGAAGGCCGCCCCGTGGAACACCTCCTCCATCAAGGGCTGCAAGCGCTTCCTCGATAAGATCTGGTCGATGAGCGAGAAGCTCGTTCCCGGCGAGGGCGTCCGCCCCGAGCTGGAGGCCGTTGCCAACCGCACCATCAAGAAGGTCGGCGAGGACATTGACGCGCTGAAGGCCAACACCGCCATTGCCCAGCTGATGATCTACGTCAACGCACTGAGCGATCAGGGGGGTGCGACCAAGGCCGAGTACGAGCTGCTGCTGCAGCTGCTGAACCCGTTTGCCCCCCACATGACCGAGGAGCTGTGGCAGCAGCTGGGCCACACCGAACAGCTGGCCTACCACGCCTGGCCGACCTACGACGAGGCCAAGTGCGTTGAGCAGACGATTGAGATCGCCGTGCAGGTCAACGGCAAGGTCAAGGCCCGCATCAAGGTGCCCGCCGCCATCGAGAACGCGGACGCCATCGCCGCCGCCAAGGCCGAGCCCGCCGTAGCCGAAGCCATCGCCGGCAAGACCATTGCCAAGGAGATCTATGTCAAGGGCAAGCTGGTCAATATCGCGGTCAAAGGCTAAAATTTTATAAGCACTCTAAGGCAGAGCGAAGGCTCTGCCTTTTTTGGTGGGCGGCTGCCGCAAAGTTCCCCGGAGCGGTCAAGACCGCTCCCTACAAAGCACCCGTGAACGCGGTACTGTAGGGGGGGGTCTTGACCCCTCCGATGACGCTGCCGCTATTGCGATGCAAATATTTCGCCGCCCCTAACAAAGCGCACGTGGTTCAATAGTCCCTGTTTACAAACTCCGTCAACTACGGTATAATAAAAAATACTAAATTTCTTGACGAAAGCAGGTCACACCATGCTCATCAGTCTGATCGTACCCTGTTACAATGAAGAAGAAGCGATGCCGCTTTTTTATAAAGAAGCCTCCCGCGTGGCGGCGGAGATGAAAGCCAGCCACGGCGCGGAGTTTGAGTTTATCTTTGTGGACGACGGCTCCCGCGACGGCACGCTGCGCGTCGCGCGTGAGCTGCACGCGCAGGACCCCCGTGTGCGGTATGTCTCGTTCAGCCGCAACTTCGGCAAGGAGGCCGGTATCTACGCGGGCCTGCAGGCCGCCAAGGGCGATTACGTCGCCACGATGGACGCCGATCTGCAGGACCCGCCCGCGCTGCTGCCGCAGATGCTGGACACGCTGCTGACCGGCGAGTACGACTGTGCCGCCACCCGCCGCACGACCCGCAAGGGCGAACCGCCGCTGCGCAGCTGGTTTGCCCGCAAGTTCTACCAGATCATCAACAAGATGTCCGATACGGAAATTGTCGACGGTGCGCGTGATTTCCGCCTTATGAGCCGCAAAATGACCGACGCTGTGCTCAGCATGGCCGAGTACAACCGCTTCAGCAAGGGCATTTTCAGCTGGGTCGGCTTCAAGACCAAGTGGTTCGACTATGAGAACATCGAGCGCGTCGCCGGCACGACCAAGTGGAACTTCTGGGGCCTGTTCAAGTACTCCATCGAGGGCATCGTCGGCTTCTCGACCACGCCGCTGCTGATCGCGGCGGGGGCGGGCGTGCTGTTCTGCATCCTCGCGTTCATCGGCATCCTCTTTGTCGTCGTCCGTGCGCTGATGTTCGGCGACCCGACCTCCGGCTGGCCCAGCATGGTCTGCATCATCCTGCTGTGCAGCGGCGTCCAGCTGTTCTGCACCGGCATTGTGGGCGAGTACCTCGCCAAGACCTACCTGGAGGTCAAGCACCGCCCCATCTACATCGTCGCCGAGACCGAAGAAGATAAAAAGTAAATCATGCGTGATATGACCAAGGGTGCCCCGCTGGGGCACCTCTTTCTGTATGCGCTGCCGCTGCTGCTGGGAAACTGGCTGCAGCTGGCGTACAATGCGGTGTTGCCTAAGGCTTCCCCCTCGGGGCTGCGCCCGCAGGCGCGTGTCGAAGCGCAACCGCCGGAGGCGGCTCTTAGCGCGGAGACTGAAGCTGGCAGCGGCCCCATCCGCTGACTGATGGGGGCAGAGCTATTGCGGCATCCCGTAAAATGGTCGATTCCGGTAACTTTGCCCTCATCCGACCCTGCGGGGTAACCGCACCCCTTCCGGCGCTGCGCGCCACCTCCCCCGTATCGGGGGAGTCTGTCCCCGAGGGAAAAGGCAAAGAACGGCGGTCAGGAAGCTGGCCGCCGCTTTTTTATTCTGTAAAATTCCCCAATATCCCGCGTTTCCGATTGTAATTTCTTCGACAAAATGCTACACTAATAGTATCTATCCACAGCATAAAATCTGCCCAAGAGAGGTAACGCACCGTGCCAGAAGAACGCAAAGTCTACCGCCGCCCTGCCCGGACGGCTGCGCCCGCCCCGCAGGCCGGGCAAGCGGCCCCGCGCCCCGACGCGCCCCCGCCGCCGAAGAAAAAGAAACGTCCCGGCGCCAAACGCCGCCGCAGCCGCCTTGTGCTGGGGTTGTGTTTGCTCTGCCTGCTGGTCGTGGTCATTGTGTCGGTGGTGCTGGTGCGCTGCTCGGCAGAGGAGAAAGGCCCCGCCGAGGCGGACTTCGGCACGCCCGCCGCGGCCTGGCAGAAGAACGATCTGGGCTACTACTTCAACACAAGCGGCCGGGCCATGCCCGCCGCGGTGCTCAAAGGCATGGACGTCTCCAAGTTCCAGGGCGAGATCGACTGGGAAAAGGCCAAGGCTGCCGGCATCGACTTTGCCATCATCCGCTGCGGCTTCGGCGGCGAGTGGGACGGCCAGGAGGAAAACTGGGCGCAGGATGACCCCCAGTGGCGGCGCAACGCAGACGAATGCACCCGGCTGGGAATCCCGTTCGGCGCGTACCTTTACTCCTACGCCACGACGGTGGAGGAGGCCCGCAGCGAGGCCGACCACGTCGCGCGGCTGCTGGGCCTGACCGCCCCGCCGCAGGAGGGGCTGGACGACTACACCGCCGCGCCCTATCGGCTGAGCTACCCGGTCTACTACGACCTCGAGGATAAGTACATCAGCGGCGTTTTCCCCTCCGAGATGGCCGAGATCACGCAGGCGTTCTTTGACCGCCTGACCGAGTACGGCTACACCGGTGCGCAGGGGCTGTATGCCTCCCGCAACTGGGTACGCGCCCGCATGACGGATCCCGCCTTTGACAAATGGCGCGACAACCTCTGGATCGCGCGGTTCTCCGACGATCTGGACTACGCGGGCACCTACGATATGTGGCAGTGCACCTTCAGCGCCCCGGGCGCGGACTACGGTGTCCAGAGTGAGACGGTGGATCTGGATTTTGTCATGAGACCGTTCAAATTTACCGGTGTGTCCGCCTGCAACGGCAAGACTGCCGCGCCGGTGCTCCTGAACGATACCTACACTGACGAGCTGCACATGGACGGCAAGGACGCCTACGCCACGCTGGTGACGAACGAGCCGGGCGAGGAGGACGGCGGACGCAGGGTCTACTGGACGACGAGCAACAAGACCGTAGCCACCGTGGACAAAAACGGCACGGTCCGCGCCCGCACCGACAGCGGGGAATGCACGATCACGGCCACGCTGGCCGACGGCACCGAGAGCCTGACCTGCCGCGTGCGGGTCGGGGACATCACGGTTCCGATCTTTGCCACGGCGGGCCTGCGCGGGGACCGCGCCACGCTGGCGGACGCCGCCGCGCTCAAGGGCGCGACCCCGGATTCCATCCTGCTGGACGCGGGCGACAGCCTGCACGGCACCGAGAGCGCCAGCCTGACCGGCGGTATGGATATGCTGTCGGCGTTCTCGGCAGCGGGGTACGACCTGCACGCCATGGCGCTGACCGACTTTGCCTACGGCACGACCCGCCTGGTCAGCGATGCCAACATGGGCAGCGGCCCGTCGCTGGCGTCCAACCTGCTGAACAACGAGGGCACCGCTGTGTTCTACCGCTCCACAAGCTGGAGCCGCAACCGCGTGACCAATGGCCGCTACACCGTCGTGGAGCGCGCAGGGTATAAAATCGGCTTCTTTGTGCTGAACGACCCGGCGCAGGCCGCGGTCATCTCGGCGTCCAACGGGGAGTTCATCACGGCCCGCGACTGGACCGACACCGCCGCCGAGCAGATCACCGCCCTGCAGAACGCCGGGTGCGATGCCATCCTTGCGATTGCCTCCACCGCCCCGGCGGGCGACTGGCAGAAGGCCCTGCTGAGCCAGGGCGTGACGGCCATTATTGACGGCACAACGGCGGAAAACGGCACGAACGTGCTGGGCGCGGACCTGGGGCTGACCGGCGTGGCGCAGCTGGACCTGGTCTTTACCCAGGGCGGCGGCTGCCGCGTCGAGGTCCGGCAGCCTGTGGCGGCTGCCGAGATGGAGAGCCGCCGCGCCACCTGGCTGGCGATGAGCACCGCCGACGCCGCGCAGGCCGACACCGCCGCTGATGCCGCCGACCCCGGCAAGGACACCGAGGCCGTGGGCGGCAGTGACACCACCGCCCCCACCGAGACGGCAGACGAGGCCCAGCAGGCCGGTGCGGACGCCTATACCAGCGCCGCGGCGGAGATCGCCACGCTGGACGCCGACGACCAGAGCATCCTCTACACGCCGCTGTTTACCTACGCGGCGAACCCCGACGCCAACAAAACCATCAGCTTCGGCAACTATCTGGCGGCGCTCTACGCCGAGATCGTCACAAATGACCCGGCCACGGGTCTGCCGGAGGGTGCGTCCGTCGAGGCGTTCGCGGGCGGTGTGACCGAGCCGGAATGCGGCGAGATCACCCGCGGGGATTTGATGGCCGCCCTGCCCGCGACAGCGCGCATTCAGCTGGTCAGCACCACCGCAGAAGCCGCCCGGGCGCTGGCCGACGGCGGCACGGTCAGCCGCGTCTACCAGAACAGTCTGACCGAGTACGCCCCCGAGGGGGATGTAGTCTACATCGTCACCGACACGGCGACTCTGGCCGGTCTGGGTGCGGAGTACACGGTCCTGCGCGATTACGGCGATGTCTTTTGGAGTGTTCGGATGAACATCAATGACCTGACCGCCAACTTTACCACAGAGTTTGTGCTGCCGGAGGCCCCGCAGTACGGGGTCGGGAGACGCGGCTAAACGGACGCAGTATTACTGTCCGTTCTTAACGCCGCCGAGCCTTCCTCCACTTTTGAGTCGGGTGTTCCCCCGAACCCCCGATGCTTTTAACGGCTGCTATTCCCGCGATGGCCTCTGCTTTAAATCACTGCTCTGTAGGGGCGGCATATATGCCGCCCGCAACTGACCGTGGCCTCTCATTCCCGGTCCACCCGCAACATCCCCAAATAAAGGAGGTTCTCCCACATGAAGCTCACATTCTTAGGCGCTGACCGGGAAGTGACCGGCAGCTGCACACAGCTGGAGGCGGCTGGACACCGCTTTCTGATCGACTGCGGCATGGAGCAGGGCCGCGACGTGTATGAGAACGCCGACCTGCCCTGCGCGCCCGGCACCTATGAGGCACTGCTGCTGACCCATGCGCACATCGACCACTCGGGCCGCATCCCGTACCTGTACAAAAACGGCTACCGCGGCCCCATCTATACCACCGATGCGACCCGCGACCTCTGCGCCATCATGCTGGAGGACTCCGCCCACATTCAGGAGCAGGAGGCCGAGTGGAAAAACCGCAAGGCCATGCGCAGCGGTGCCGAGATGATCGAGCCGGACTACACCGTCGAGGACGCGCAGAACGTCATGAAGCAGTTTGTGCCCTGCCCCTATGAGGCGTGGCAGACGCTGTTCGACGGGCCGACCGGCAAAATCGAGATGCGCTTTACCGATGTGGGGCACCTGCTGGGCAGCGCGTCCGTCTCGCTGCGCATTGCGGAGCCGGGCCGCACGCCGGAGATCATCGTTTTCTCGGGCGACATCGGCAACACCCATCAGCCGCTCATCAAGGACCCGTCCAACCCGGGCCACGCGGATTACCTTGTCATGGAATCCACCTACGGGGACCGCAGCCACGGCCCGAAACCGGATTATATCGGCGATTTGAGCGCCGTGCTGCAATCGACGTTCGACAAGGGCGGCAATGTCGTCATCCCCAGCTTTGCCGTGGGCCGCACGCAGGAGCTTCTGTATTTTATCCGTCAGATCAAGGCCGAGGGCCGTATCAAGGGCCACGAAAACTTCCCGGTCTTTGTGGACAGCCCGCTGGCGAGCAAATCCACCACGATCTTCCGGGAAAACTTTGCCGAGTGCTACGACGACGAAGCCCTCGCCCTGGTGCAGAGCGGCCGGAACCCCCTGCAGTTCCCGGGTCTGCACGTCAGCGAGACGAAAGAGGAATCCATGGCCATCAACGGCGACCCGACGCCCAAGGTCATCATCTCCGCCGCCGGCATGTGCGACGCGGGCCGCATCCGCCACCACTTAAAATATAACCTCTGGCGGCCCGAGTGTACGGTGCTGTTCGTCGGCTACCAAAGCCCCGGCACCTTAGGCAACGCGCTGGTCAACGGTGCGCAGGAGGTCAAGCTCTTTGGCGAGCCGGTGCAGGTCAGGGCCCGCATTGCGCAGCTGGGCGGGCTTTCGGGTCACGCCGATAAGGACGGGCTGGAAGCCTGGCTCCGCGCCTTTGACGAAAAGCCGAAGTTCGTCTTTGTCAACCACGGCGAGGACGCCGTCGCCGAGCACTGGGCCAACCATCTGAAGGAGGAGGGCTACGAGGCCGACGCCCCCTACAACGGCTCGATCTGGATCGCCGCCGAGGGCCGCGTCGCCTGCGCCGAGGTCGGCAACACCCGGAAGATCATCAAGACGAAATCCGCCGAGACCGTGCGCACCAGCGCGGCCTATGACCGGCTGGCCAACATGGGCCAGCGCCTGCTGGAGGTCATCCGCCACAACCGGGGCGGGGCCAACAAGGACCTTGCAAAATTTGCCAGCCAGATCGCTGCGCTGTGCGACAAATGGGATCGATAACATTGACAAAAGCAAAAGGAATATGGCAGATGCTGCCCGCACCCCTGCGCGGCGCGGCGACCCTGCTGGCAGTGCTGGCGCTGGCCGCGCTGCTGACCACGGTGCGGCACAATGCCAGCGCCTACCTGACCGGCGTGTGGGATACAGGCTCCCAGACGCTCGTCTATGGCCGCATCCACCAGATGGAGCAGGGGCAGTACGCCCCCGGCGGCTTTCTGGGTGTCTACACCGACGATTGGAGCGACGACACGAACCGCGCACTGTTCCGGGACGACACCCCCACCGACGCGGCGGCGTTCCACCCCTACACCCACCAGTCGGGCTTGCAGGGCTGGCTGTTCGGCAGGGTCAACCGTCTGCTGCGGCACCGTCTGCCCGACGGTCTGGCGCGGGAGACCGCCCTCTACTGGCTGAACAGCACGCTGTTCTACGCGGCGGAGCTGCTTGTGGCGCTGGCCGTGTGGGAAGAATTCGGCCCGCTGGCGGCAGCGTTCGGGTTTGCGTCGGTGCTGCTGGCCCCCTGGCTGCAGCGCGGCATGAAGGACCTGTACTGGTGCCTCTGGACCTGGCTGCTGCCGCTGCTGGCGGCGCTTTGGCTCTGCCATTGCACCCGCGTGCGCGGCAAAACGCCCCGCGGGTGCTGGCCGCTGGTGGCTGCCGCCTGCATGGTGCGCTGCATGTGCGGGTTTGAATTTATCACAACATTTTTGATCCTGTGTGAGATCCCGCTCGGCTACGCGGCTGCCAAGGCGTATTTTGTGCGGCGCGACCCGCACGGCGCGCTGGTCTGGCTGGGCCGCACCGTCGGGGCGGGTGTCTCGGCGCTGGGCGGTGTGACTGCGGCGCTGGCGCTCTGGTTCGCACAGGAATGGCTCTGCTTCGGCAGCGCGGCGGACGCCTGGCAGAACATGACCCGGGCCGTCACGGACCGCGTTAGCCTGACGGACGGCGCGGTGCGGGACGTGAACGTGCCGCAGGTGCTCGCGCAGTATTTCCGTGAGAGTACGGAGCCGCTTTTGCAGCTCGGGCCCGTCAGCGTCACGGCATGGCAGCTGCTGCTGCTTGCGCTGCTGCTCGGCGCGGTGTGCGTTGTTGTCTGCCTGCGCCGCGGCACGGCGGCGCAGCTGGTGCCGCCGTGCATCGTCTGGGGGCTGGGGCTGGCGGCCCCGGCATCCTGGATGGTGCTGTCCAAGGCGCACGCTGCGATCCATACCCACCTTGTACCGATGCTGTGGCACTTTGCGTTTGTGCCGATCAGCTGTATGCTGCTGCCGGTGCTGGCAAAACTCATGATCCCGGGGAGGAAAAAAGACCTTGTGGCATCCCATTAAACACTACAAAACGATCCGCCATCACAAAATGCTGGTGATGAAAAACTGCTTCCGCTGCGGGCTGTACTGGCAGGGCCTGACCCACGATTTAAGCAAGCTGGCCCCCGTGGAGTTCTGGGCCGGGGCCAAATACTGGCAGGGGACGTGCAGCCCCAACAACGCCCAGCGCCAGGCCGAGGGCTACAGCGCCGCCTGGCTGCACCATAAGGGCCGCAATAAGCACCATCTGGAATACTGGATCGACTACGCGCCGGACGGCGACCATGCCATGGCCGGTATGCGGATGCCCGCCCGCTACGTGGCCGAGATGGTCTGTGACCGCATTGCCGCCAGCAAGAACTATAAGGGCGACAAGTACACCGACGCAGCGGCGTGGGAGTACTATGACCGCAGCAGGGACCACTACATCCTGCACCCCGAGACCCGCAAGGAGCTGGAGACCTGCCTGCTGATCCTGCGCGACGAGGGCGAGGACGCCTGCTTCCGGTATATCCGCACCGAACTGCTCGGCAAAAAAGCATAAGAAAAAGACCCCCGCAGCGTCAGGTGCTGCGGGGGTCGGTGTTTTATGTAGGTTGAGTTCCGTCATTCCCGGCGGGAACATCTGCATCGGAGGTGTTCTCCGGGGGCGTGGGTGTCGGCTCAGTTGACTCTGGGGGAGTTGGTGTCGGCTCAGTTGACTCTGGGGGTGTCGGTGTCGGCTCAGTTGACTCTGGGGGTGTCGGTGTCGGCTCAGTTGACTCCGGGGGAGTTGGTGTCACCTCGGGTGTCGGGGACGGGGTGGCCGTGACCTCGGGGGTCGGCGTCGGCGTGGTCTCCACATAGCTGTCACTCGTGCTCTCGCTGTCGGCGGGCTCCTCCGTCGGCTCGGGCGTGGCCGTCGCCGTGCTGGAGGAGCTGACCACCGGCACCGTGTAGACCACGGCGTCCTTGTCGCCGGTGTGCTTCGGGATCGTCGTCAGCGCGGGGCGGTCATCCTCGGTAATGTAGCTGTGGGTGCGGATGTAGTTGAACAGCGCGTCCATCGCCGTGCGGGTCAGATGGATGCCGTCGCTCGTCTCTACATAGCCGCTCTTGGCGTAGCCGGTGACGGAATCCTTCAGCACCTCGGCGCTGTTCAGGAACTTCCAGTCCTTCTCCTGGCACATTTCGACGAGCGCTTTGTTGTACTCGTCCACCTGGGTCTGGGTCAGGCTCTGGTTGGAGTGCTGCTGCCCGATGGGCGGGATGGCGTTGACGATGATGTCCACGCTGGGGTAGGCGGTGACGATGGCCTCGATGCCGGTCCGGTAGTTTTTGACGAAGTCCGCGGCCTTATAGCCGGGGTTCAGGTCATTCGTGCCGAAGGTCAGGATGACCCGGCGCGGCTGCAATTTCGCCACGGCCTGGGGCATCGTGATGTAGCCGGACGAAGTGCTTACCTGCACGCAGGCAAAGGTCACCAGGCTCTTGGCGGTCATGCCCACCGAGCCGATGGCGTTGTCGTAGCTGCAATAGTCGAACATGCGGTACATGCGGGCCGTGTTGCTGTCGCCCAGAAACAGCGTCTCGTCCACATAGCTGTCGCCCGCGTCGGCGGACTGCTCAAGGATCGTCGAGGTGTAGGCCTGGGTATCAATGGTGTTTTCCTCTTTATTATAGCCGCTCTCGACGACCATGGACGCGCTGTCCACGGTGGAGACGCTCTGGGCGTCCGCGCCGCCGAGGTCGATGCCGCCGATGAGCACCAGCGAGATGCCGACGCTGACCAGCAGCATGACGCTGCACAAAGCCAGCACCAGATACATCTTGCTGCGCATATCCAGCGCTTTTTTCTTTTGTGATTTGGTTTTGCCTGCCATGAAAGGCTCCTTTCGCGTGGGAGCATGGAGTGTTTACACAATATGTAAATTCATTTTACACCATTTTCCACCGGAACGCCAGTCTTTTTGCAATTTTTACATAATTTGCCGCAAAACAAAAACCCCGCCGAAGCGGGGGTAAACAGAAATGAGGATAGCTGTGTTAAAAGGTTTCCCCCTCATCCGGTCCTGCGGGGCCACCTTCAGTCTACGCGCTAAGAGCCGCCTACGGCGGTTGCGCTCCGACACGCGCCTGCGGGCGCAGCCCCTCGGGGGAAGGCTTTGGGAGAATCACTCCTTCGGCAGCAGATGTGCCTTCTCCAGGGCGGGGCGCAGGGCGATGTACAGGACAACGGCGCAGACGGTGGAGAGCAGGGAGTTGACCAGCGTCACACCGCTGGCGATCTTGGTCACGACGGAGACGAACTCCGCGGGCTGGCCAAAGATGTACAGGTTGCGGAAGTAGCCGATGAACGGGTCGGTGAACACGTTGACCAGCAGGCCGCTGAAGGCCGACGCCGTGACGGCGGCCACGTACTTGAGCTTGTTGCCGGTGGGGAAGGTCCTGAGGTGGATGACCTTGTGGGACACCGCGCCGCAGACCAGACCGATGATGAATTTCAGAATAAAGGTCGTGATGGCGTAGCCCGGGTCACCGGCGACAACGTCGGCCAGCGCCAGGCCGATGGCACCGGCCAGACCGCCGGACACACCGTCCAGCAGCATGGCGGTCAGCGCCGTGAAGGTGTTGCCCAGATGGAAGCTGGACCCCGTACCAAAGACGTTCGGGATGCGGAAGAACTCATACGCGACAAAGCTCAGCGCGGCCATGATGCCGATGATGCTGATTTTCTGCACGGTGAATTTCGTTTTGGTCAGCGCTGCGATCAGCAGTGCCAGGGCTGCTACGACGAACAGCAGCAGCCACATCGTTGCGGTAGACATAGTTTCGTACACCTCTATTGACATTTTCCTTCCGGGAAGGTATGTTTTTATTATACTGATTTCTGGCTCTGAATAAATGCTCAGTTTTTAAATTTTTTATGGGGCCAGTATGGAGGACTGTCATGATAGAGTTGGATGCCGACCAAAAAACGCCGCTGTATGAGCAGC
>ONZT01001229.1_pt1 | contig 15558 bp, 11 predicted proteins | sample 1671571 | NCBI WGS metagenome assembly ONZT01 (sample SAMN06348170, study PRJEB24527) | human gut metagenome | biome: human gut; feature: ankylosing spondylitis patient; material: feces | host: Homo sapiens | place: China | collected 2015-10
TCTTTCCCTACACGACGCTCTTCCGATCTCCCACGCAGGGGAAACCGGCTCCGAATCCATGTGGCGTGACACAGACGCAGTGGCAAGCTGGTCCTGGGCCGGCTGTGAAGGCAAAAAAACCAAGGTCACGGTCTACTCTGACGGCGAAACGGCGGAACTCATTGTCAACGGGCATTCCTATGGCAGAAAAAAGACGAAGGAATACAAGGCTGTCTTTAAACGCGTTGTCTATGAGCCCGGTACCATCACCGCAATCAGCTACGATGGCGAGGGAAAAGAACAGAGCCGCACTTCCATGAAGACAGCTGCAGGACCTGCCGAACTGCGTGTGGTGGCCGACCGGAGCACCTTGCAGGCAAAAACGCAGGATTTGGCCTACATCAGCATTGACCTGACGGGGGCGGATGGCATCACAAAATCTTCTGAGGATACTGCGGTCACGGTGGAGGTTGACGGTGCCGGGACGCTGCTGGCCCTTGGTTCTGCACGTCCTAACATGGGGGAAAACTTTTTCTCCGATACCCACACGACCTACTACGGCAAGGCATTGGCCGTGGTCCGCGGCGGCGATGCCCCCGGAAAGATTACGGTCACGGTGAGAGCAAAAGGCCTGCCGGCCAAAACGCTTGAATTGGAGGTAATCTGAGGAAAAGGCATAGACCAAACGGCAGATCCCGATATTTCACCAAAAAGACTGCAACAATTGTTGCAGTCTTTTTCTGCGTAATCTACTTCATGGATTTTGCGTAAATTCACATTCTTCTGAAAGTGGAAGATTGGGGCGGAGAAATCAGCGAGCAGAATGTGCCGGTGCTGATTCTCATGGAAGGGCTGACCATGTATCTGAACGCACCTCTGCGAGGGAGGTGCCCCGAAGGGGCGGAGGGAGAGAACCTTGCCATAGCCCGAAATATTTCGGGCAGCCGTACAGTTCTCTCCCCCACCGCCTGCGGGCGGAGCCCTTCGGGCCCAGGCCCCTCTGTCGCTTCGCGACATCTCCCCACGCTGTGGGGAGTCACCCTCGCAGAGGGGGCCAAGGGGTGAGCACACCTTTTTCGACAGGCTGGAAGGATGTCGTTTTTTGAAAACACCCGCAAGCCTACCGGCTTTGGTGGGAAAGTTATGGTGAATATGATGAATCTGTTCCATGTGCTATTCGCGGTGCTGGAACCCAAGGACACTGCGGTATATAAGCTCATCGCGACAAGCCGGGCGAGGCTGCATCAGAGGGATGATAGAATCACCAACGCCGCCCATTTTTCAAACAGCAATGTGTTCCGGTACAACTTTTCTGTAAGAAGCAAAAAATGAATTTATTTGATTTTATTCTGATTTTTGACTTGTTCATCGACGACTTATATGGTATAATATCTGCTATCAAGTTCATAAGCAAACCCGGCGCAAGCCGGCGACGCAAAGCTATAGGGGCCCATTGGGTCAGCCAGTTGCCAGAAAAAAATGTTGCTTTTTCTGCCATCAGTAGCTTTGTGTTCTTGTTTGAAAACAGAGGTTGACAAGGGTGAATGCAGAGCGATATACTGACCGCAGAGCAGCGCAGAGCAGAGCAACTATAATGCTCTGCCGTTTTCGGCTGCCCGCAAATATTGTTTTATAAGGTTAGATAACGCTTTCAGGTATGGGTTCGCCATACCTTGAAAGCGTTGTTTGCTTTTTTAGGCGTCATACATGTAAAGGTAGAGGGGATTGTACTATGAATCTTGTAAAGCGTGCCGGTGTTTACAGGGAGCTGGCCATTCTGACAGCGATGCTGATTTTAACGGCGCTGCTGTCTTTCCCGGCGCGTGCGGAAGAGGCGGAAAGCCAGCATGAGCACGTGCGCGTTGGCTTTTTTGCGATGGACGGCTATCACATGATGGATGAGGATGGAAACCGCAGCGGTTACGGCTATGATTTCCTCCGCCTGATGGCGCGCTATTGGGATGCAGACTATGAGTACATCGGCTATGACAAAAGCTGGGAGGATATGCAGCGGATGCTGCTGGACGGCGAGATCGACATGGTCACTTCTGCCCGCAAAACGCCTGACCGCGAAGAATTGTTTGATTTTTCCCGTCCCATCGGAACCAGCAACGGTATCCTGACGATCCGCGGCGATAATACTGCTATCGTTGAGGGGCAATACAGTACCTACAATGGGATGCGTGTTGCACTCCTGAACGGAAACTCCCGGAATGCTGAATTTGCAGAGTATGCACAGACCAAAGGCTTTACCTACACATCGGTTTATTTCGATTCGACGGAGAAGATGGCAGAGGCCCTTCAGAACGGAACGGTCGATGCCATTGTCACCAGTTCCCTGCGCAGGATAAACAACGAGCGCATCCTTGAAAAATTCGGCAGCAGTGATTTTTATGTGATCGTCAAAAAAGGAAATACCGAGCTTCTGAACCAGGTAAATTATGCAATCGATCAGATGAACGCCGCCGAGGGCAACTGGAAAACGACCCTCTATAACAAAAATTACGAAAGCACCGATGCCAAAAATCTGGAGTATACGGAAGAAGAAAAGCGCATCATCGCCCAATATTCCAAGGACAATCCTCTTCATATCCTGTGCGACCCGACCCGGTATCCCTATTCTTATACAGAAAATGGCAAGGTAAAGGGCATTCTCCCGGACTATTTCCGGAAGATAGCGGACTATGCCGGGCTTTCCTATGAATTTCTTGTCCCCGCAACCAGAGATGAATATATCGCGTATCAAAGCGCTAAGGGCACGGTAGACATCAGCATTGATGCACGATTGGATACGGACAATTACGCAGAAACCAAAGGATGGGGATTGACCGCACCCTATATCACGATGCGCATGGCAAGGGTGACGCGGAGAGATTTTGACGGGAACATCCATGTCGTCACCACGGTCGATCAGACCGCGGCCAAGTCGATCGAAGATGCAGTGGCACCCGGTGCGGAAAAACTGATGTGCAGTACCCGTCAGGAGATGATGGAAGCTGTCCGTGACGGCAAGGCGGATGCAGCGTTTGTCTACTATTATATGGCGCAGGCGTTTGTCAACGGCGACACGACAGGCACCTTGACCTACACGCCGCTGGAACAGCCCACCTTCAGCTACCGCATGGTGGTTTCCTCCACGGAAAATCACGCGCTGGCAGGTATCCTGACAAAGGCAATGTACGCGATGCCGGAGAATCTTGTCGGGGATCTTGCGGCGCAGTACACCACATATAAAGCGACCAATCTGACCTTTGCAGACATGATCCGCCTGCATCCGGCTGCGGCTTTGCTTATCATCGTATTTATCTCGTGTATGGCGGTCACGCTGATCATTATTATGAGCCGTTTGCAGACGCGCAGAGAATTACAGCTTGCCGCCCAGCAGAAAGCAGAAGAAATGACCACCCTTGCAGAGCAGGCGCAGGCCGCCAGCAAAGCAAAAAGTGTCTTCCTTTCCAATATGTCCCACGATATCCGTACCCCGATGAATGCCATCATCGGCTTTACGAATATCGCGCTGCATCAGGATTCTGTACCCGAAATCCACAACTGCCTGAAAAAAATCGAGGACAGCTCGGATCATCTGCTGTCCCTGTTGAATGATATACTGGATCTGAGCCGCATCGAAAGCGGAAAGGTGGTATTCTCCCCTGTTCCGGCGGATATCACCGCCGTTACGGATAGTGCAATTGAGATCATAAACGGTACCCTTCTGAACCGGAGCCTGAACTTTGAGGTACACCGTGAACCGATGGAAAATCCCTATGTCATGACGGAGCCTGTCCGCATCCGGGAGATTCTGGTCAACATCCTGAACAACGCCGTAAAATTCACCAATGACGGCGGTACGATCCGTCTGGATGTGAGCAACCGTCCGGGAGCCGATGCACAGCACAGGGTGGTTTGCTATCGAGTTCAGGATACCGGTGTCGGTATGAGCGAGGAATTCCTGACAAAGCTCTTTGACGAATTTGCGCAGGAGCAAAACGACGCAAGAACGCAGTATAAAGGCACAGGTCTGGGTATGCCCATCACAAAGGGATATGTAGAAATGATGGGCGGAACCATTGCGGTGGAAAGCAAAAAAGGAGTCGGCACGACCTTTACCGTGGAAATTCCCATGGAGCTGACAAGCTCTGAAAAGGTCGAAAAAACAAAGAAGCCGGCAAAGCGCAAAAGCCTGAAAGGGATCAAGGTGCTTCTGGCAGAGGATAACGATTTGAACGCCGAGCTTGCCACGATATTGTTAGAGGATTCGGAGATGATCGTAACCCATGCGGCGGACGGGCAGGAGGTTGTCGACCTGTTTGCCAATCACCCGGCGGGTACCTATGATATTATCCTGATGGACATTATGATGCCGAAAATGGACGGACTGCAGGCAGCAAAAGCCATCCGCGCCATGCAGGCGGAACGCCCGGATGCAGAAGAAATCCCCATCATTGCACTGTCGGCCAACGCTTTTGCGGAGGATGTGCAGACCTCTCTGGATGCGGGCATGAACGGTCATATTTCCAAGCCTCTTAATGTGGCAGAGGTAGCCAAAGCCATTGCGAGAAATCTGAATAAGTCATGACCGCTTTTTGCAAATCAAGACAGGTGGTTTCTGGTAAAGATATAGCAATTCGGGGCAGACTTCAAAGAACGCTGCGTGACAAATTGTTCTGTAGCCTCATGTAACCGGTGAAACAGTTTATTGGCGTTGTGTTTCTATAATCATAAAAGTAAAAGAGAACGGCAGGTACATTTGAGCTGTACCTGCCGTTCTCTGCTTGGCATTACTTTTTTTTCTCAGAATCCTTGGATTCCGGTTCATCCACTTTCTCAAGGAATGCATCCACGAAGGCCTTTTCCACCTTCTTATAACCGCCGACCACGGTATCTTCGACCTTATGGTAGGCTGCGGTTGCTTTTTCTGCCATGCCGCCGGTTTTCAGCGAACCATCTTCCTCCAGAAATTTGTCTGCGAACTTGTCCTCAATGCCCTGATATAAGGTTACGAGTAACCTTACCGGGGAATTGGAAAAGCAGTTGCCTTCGGTGGAAGATATTCAAAATAGAATTAAATGAGCCTTTTTGAAATTTGTTAAAAGTATTTTTACCGTATGTTCTTACAGAGTTTATTTGCATTTTGACCACTATTTGACCACTACTGTGCAGTTGCCCCTCAAAATGCCGAAAAAGCCTGTTGTGACAACCACCAACGGGCTTTTTCTTGTTTTGGCAGCAAATGTGCAGAGCCAATAAAGTTCACGTTTCATCGTCAGTCTATACCGCCTTGTCGTAGTTCTCCGACGCCAGGTGCCGGGGTTCGAATCCCTTCGGGCGCACTTAAAAAAGCGCATTGCCATGTACTTTTGCAATGCGCTTTTTGGTTTGATGTTATTTTGGCTTCAGAATCACTTCTCGCTTTCAGGGAAGATGATTTTGTTGACAAAGAAGAAAATGACCATAGACACGCCGCCGTTCAAAACCGTCGTGCCGATGTTATAAATAAAGTCCGGCACCAGCAGCCCGGCTACGGCAACCCATACGCAGTTGATGGAGTTGACGATGCAGGTGATGACGCAGAAAGCCAGCACATACCACGCGATCTGCTTGCCTAAATTGCCCTTGCTGCGGAACACGAAATTGCGCTGGATCGGGAAGTTGATGCACTCACCAATGACCATGGCGATCATATACGCGCAGAAGTACGGCAGACCGCCGTGGGCGGCATCGTAGCCGAGGATGTTCCACTTGAAGGTTTCCCCAAACAGGGTCACATCCACGCCGGGCCAGCCGAAATCCACCACCGGCAGACTGCTGAACGCAGCGGGCAGAAATTGCAGCAGCAGATACTTGAACACGGTGATCAGATTCGACACGATGACGAACAGACCGCCCTCGCGCACCCACTTGGCTGCGGCGGGGTGTTTTTCAACAAAATTATTCCAAAACTGCATAATGCAACCTCCATCAAGCGCCGCGCAGACGCTTTTCGATCTGCGCATTCAGCACCACATTCTTAATTGCTTCATAAATCACCCGCACAAGACCCAGGATCCAGAAGCCCTGCAATTCCATGACAATGCCGTCCACCATGCCCATGCTGATGGCGCCGTTCGTCATCTTTGCCAAGGCGCGAAGGGGCATATTGTACTGGAACAAGATGTTCAGGTCCGGCTTGCCGCGTTTATAGCTGACATCCAGCAGGATCGTCAGCACAAGCCAGACAAGCCAGCCCAGCGGGCTGCGTGCGTGGTTCAGTTCGCCCAAGGTCAGATTGCGGTCAATTTTGGTTTTGCCTTTCGGGATGGGATGCCCCAGCAGCTTTTCAAAGTCCGCATCGGAAACGTGCAGCACATCGCCCTTATAATAGCAATCCAAGTCCCTATCCTCATACGGATGCACGGTAGCCGTTCCATGCACGGAGATTTTCTCGCACAGCCGGATGTCCTCCACGCTTGCGCCGACAAGCAGCTCGTACTCGCCGCCCTCGATTTCCCAGCGGTTAGCCTTGACATTCCAGAAACGGAACGCCTTATCGTCGAGATCCACTCGTGACTGGAGTTCAGACGTGTGCTCTTCCGATCTCGATTTCCCAGCGGTTAGCCTTGACATTCCAGAAACGGAACGCCTTATCGTCCAGCGTGATGGTGATGCGCTGTTTCTCACCGGGGGCAAGCGTTACGCGGGCAAAGCCTTTCAGTTCCTTTGCAGGGCGGAAAAGCTCACTGTTCTTTTTAGCAACATACAGCTGCACAATTTCCGTTCCTGCCACACTGCCGGTGTTCGTTACGGTAAGGCTGACCCCCTGTTCATCGGCGACCAAATCGCTGTACGCAAACGTCGTGTAGCTCATGCCATAGCCAAACGGGAAGCGCACAGCTTTTTCCGCCGTGGTAAAGTAGCGGTAGCCGATGTACAGCCCCTCGCGGTACTCCACAGTCTTGCGGCGGGTGGCAAAGTCGGCGGCGCTGGGGACGTCGGCGTAGGCCAACGGCCATGTTTCTGCCAGCTTGCCGCAGGGATTGACCTTGCCGGTCAGTGCATCCCCAACGGCGCCCGCCCCCGCCTGACCGCCTAAGGCGGCGTACAACAGGGCTTGGCAGTTGTCCAGCCACGGCGTTTCGACTACGCTGCCGCTGTACAATACCACGACAATTTTCGGGTTGACAGCCGCCACAGCCTGCAGCAGATCCACCTGATTTTGCGCAAGGCGCAGATTGCTGCGGTCAAGACCCTCACTCTCAGCGATTTCATCCAGACCCATGCACAAAATAACTGTATCCGCCTGTGTCGCCAGTTCGCAGGCGGATTTCTGCAAAGCAGCATCCGGCTTACCGTGGCGGTCAAAGCCCTGCTGATACCCGATGACGTTCAACTCGGAGTCGATCAGCTTATCCAGCAGCACATCCACCTGTGTCGAGTTCACCATGCTGGAGCCTGCGCCCTGGTAGCGCGGATTTTTGGCAAAGTCGCCGATGACAGCCACCTTGGTACTCGCCGCCAACGGCAGCAAAGAGCCCTCGTTTTTCAGCAGCACAAGGCTTTCCTCGGCGGCGCGGCGGGCAAGCGCATGATGGGCTGCCGCATCAAACTCACGCGGGGCAGCGTCCAGCGCAGCCTTGGTATCAAACACCAGCGGCAGCAGCTCTGACAAGCGGGCGTCGATGTCGGATTCAGAGATTTTCCCGCTTTCCACCGCCGCCAACAGTTCGCGCACGCTGTCCCCGCCGGGCGCAGGCATTTCCAGCGTGGAGCCGTTTTTCACACCCAGCGCGTGGTCGTTGCTTCCGCCCCAGTCGGTGATGACCGCGCCGTCAAAGCCCCACTCACCGCGCAAAATCTCCATGAGCAGGTGCTTATTCTCGTTGGCGTACGTACCGTTCACAAGATTGTAGGACGACATAATGCTGCGGGGATGCCCCTCTTTGACGGCAATTTCAAACCCGGTCAGGTAAATTTCCCGCAGGGTGCGCTCGTCCACGATGGAATCCGAAGCCATACGCCGCGTTTCCTGGCTGTTGACGGCAAAGTGCTTCGGGCAGGCGGCTACGCCCTTGGACTGGATGCCGCGAATATATCCCGCCGCCAGCTTGCCCGCGAGATACGGGTCCTCGGAGAAATACTCAAAGCTGCGCCCGCACAGCGGGTTGCGCTTCATATTAAGCCCCGGGCCCAACACCACCGACACTTCCTGCGCGGCGGCTTCCTCGCCCAAGGCTGCGCCGATTTCCTCGCCCAGCGCGGCATCCCAGCTGTTGGCGATGGCGGATGCCGTGGGGAAGCAGGTGGCGGGCACGCTGGGATTCAGCCCCAAGTGGTCGCTCTCCCCCGCCTGCTTGCGCAAGCCGTGGGGACCGTCCGACAGCCAGATCTGCGGGATGCCGTGTTGGGGCATACCCCGCGTTTTGAAGGTTTCCGCGCCGGAAAGCAGCGCGCATTTTTCTTCCAAGGTCAATTCTTTCAGCAAAAGTTCTGTATTTTGCATATATTTTCCCTTCTCATAAGAAAAGCCGCATCCAACGCCTGCAAGCAGACATCAGACGCGGCTTTTATTCAGCAAATACCGTTGTTAGAGCAAAGAATGCTTACTCTGCCGCCAGCGTGACCACAGCCTCGTTGATGGAGTAGGTGTTGCTGTAGCCCCAGCCGGAAACGATTTCGTCGTGGGCGGGGATGGTCAGCTGCTTGCTGCCGTCCTCCCCCTCGGTGATGGGTACCGTCAGGGCATCGCTGCCGTTCAGGGTCATGGTAAGGGCATCGTCCTGCACATCCACCAGCGTGCCGGTGATGGATGCAGAGCCGTCGGCGGCAGTCAGCGTGCAGACCTTGTGGGAGTAATCCACCAGCAGCACGGCATCCGTTGCGGTGGGCGTTTCGCCCTGAACCAGCTCATAGCTGCCGGTGTACTGCTCGGTGACAAGATCCTCGACCTGCACTTCAAATGTAGCAGTTGCACCCAGGAAGGAAGCCGTCACGGTCTTGGTGCCTGCGGTGTCGCTGTCGTACCCGGTGAAGGTCAAGCGACCGCCCCAGATGGACTCCTCCGCATCGTTGGCGCGGGTAGCCGTCACAACCAGCTCGCCGGGGTTGAAGATGTCGCCCGTGTAGAAGGTGCGCAGGTTGGAGGCATCGATCGTCAAGCTCTTGGCAGGGGCATAGGGCTGACCGTAGATGTTGATGTTGCGGGTGAACGCACCGCCCATAACGCCATAGCTCAGGCTGGCTTCCATGCTGTATACGCCGTGGTCGGTGTCAAAGACGAAGATATCCGCATCTGCGCCGCCATCCACATCGGTGGGGCGCACGGTGCCGTCGGCGTCCTGATTGCCCAGCAGATGAATGACGAAGTTCTTCTCGCCGTTTTCATCGTAGTTGTACCAGTAGCCGTAAACATGGGAGATAGAGTCGCCGCCCACGGAGGTGCTGGGACCGCTGAAGGAACCCCACATCGAACCGTCGGTGTAGCAGTACATATCAAGACACGCCGGATCCACGATGGTGCTGAAGCCCTCGGTGTACTGACCCTCGAAGAAGTAGGCGACTTCCCCGTTCGGCTCCTTGGCTTCCCAGGTTTCCTGCGGGATGGCAACAAGGTCATCCAGCGTCTTGGAGGTGAACTCGTTGTCGTTGTAGTTCATAACGGGACCATCGGCAGAAGTCTGCGCCGCATCGGGGGCAACCTCCGCATCGCCGTTCGAGGGCAGGCTGCTGCTCTGCAGGGAGAAACCGCCCACGCAGACCGCAGCGACCACAACCACCGCACCGGCGGCAGCAAACTGTTTTCCGGTGGCTTTTGCCTCGCCGGTTTTCGTCTGCTTGCAGAAGCAGGCGATCACGCTGAGCAGGCAGGCAATGAAGGTGCCGACCATATAAAACACGCACAGGCCGGCGTTGCCGCCCGCAAAGGTGACATGGTTGATGACGTCGGCAAAGACGAAATACAACTGCACAACGACAAGATACAGGGCAATGTTATAAATGACCGCCTGAATCAGTGCGCTGAACGGAACGGAAACAAAGAAGAAAACGAGCGAAGCGGCAGCACCGACCAGCAGCACCACGCCGGCCATCGTGCCGGAGTGACCCAGAGGGGCAGCCGTGGCCTGTGTGAGCAGGAATACAATGCCGGTGATCAGCGCGACCAGCGCTGCGGCAAGGCAGAACCATCTGCCCAGCCCTTTATTTTTCAAGCCTTTATTCATCGGGTTCCACCTCCATCAATTCTTTTTGGCGGCACGATTTTTCCGCTTTTCCTCGGAGAAAACGTCCGTGTAGGTGTGCAGCACATACATCACGACAGCGGCAACGGCCAGTGCGCAGAACACAACATCGAGAGCGCGCAGGGTCGTCTGCCACCACGGGGCTGCGTCGGAAACGACAACGTCCTCCGCGCCGGAGCCGCCCATGGAGGACTGCAGCATGATGTAGTACAGATAATGGTTGGAGTCAATGACCTTCTGCAGCAGGTCGCCGTCATCGGTGCTGGTGATCAGCTTCTCGATTTCGTTCGGGCGGGCGGTATCCAGGCAGAAGATGTTGTTGCCTGCCATCAGCATTTCGGGGGCGGAGGAATACTCGGACGCAGTCAGCGCATCGTCGATGATGTAGCCGCCGTAGTTCCACTCGTCGCGCAGGATGTGCTGGATGCCCTGGTTGGCGGCAGCGTACATAACGCCGATACGGTTGTAAGCGGTCATAACGCCGAGAGAATCGCCCTCAGCCAGAGAACCCTCAAAGGCGCGCATATAGATCTCGCGGATGGACTGCTCGTTCGCAAAGGTGGAGATGCCCTGACGACCGGCTTCCTGCTCGTTCAGGAAGAAGTGCTTGACCGTGCCGATCAGACCCTTGTTGCGCATACCGTGGGAAACGGCCTTGGCAGCATAGTAGCTGAGAACGCCGTCCTCGGAGAAATACTCAGAGGTACGACCGGAGTAGGGAGAGCGCAGGGTGTCCGCGCCGGGCGCGTAGGCGATGGGGATGGACGCATACAGCGCATCCTCGCCGTACATCTCGCCAAAGCGGGTCTGCACATCGTGGTTCCAGGTTGCGCCGACGATAGGCAGCGTAGCCCAGCCGGTGCAGTTGCGGCGGTCACCGTACTTAAACTGACCGTTCATGCCCTCGGGACCATCGACGATGGTGCAGCCGGGCTTGTTGACAGCCTTGACAGCCTTGATGCCCTTGGAGTCGCCCATGTTGATGAGCAGATCGCTCAGCGTCAGCTGAGAAAGGAAGTCGTTCCACTTCGGGTCGTCGAAGGCGACGCCGATCATATCGCTGAAGTTGATCTTCTCATCCAGCTCCACGCCGAGGTTGAAGTCGGAAACGCTCTTGGCATCGGCTGCCTTGACGTAGGTCTGCATATTCAGACCGTTGTACAGCTTATCGTTGACCGTCAGGGTCTCCAGCGTGGTGGGGTAGGTCGTATCCCACGCGCTGCGGGACAGGTAGGTGATTTTTTCGTCGTCGTTCGCCCAGTAGTTCACATCAGCGTCGTCGAAGGTGTTCGTGACTTCCACATCGCTGTTGTAACGGGAGTTGCGGTACTTTTGGGTGTCGACCTCGGTGTTGGGGGCAGTCCAGGTGGCCACGGCGGCGGTGTTGCCGGTGACGACATTGCCGTCCTGATCGATCAGCTTGCCCGCAACGGCGTCACCGCACTTGGCGGCCAGCACATTGTTCAGTGCCTCGTGTGCGCCGTTGCCGACGGCGAAGTAGTAATCGCCCGCATCGAGGATGTAGCCCTTCGCGCCGTTGGCGTCATAGGACGCGAGGAAGTAGCCGGGCACATCGACCGTGACAGTCTCGGATGCACCTGCGGCCACGTCGATTTTGTCATAGCCCAGCAGCTGGATCGAGGACTTTTCGACGTTGTTCTGCTTGTCGTAGTCGGTGTAGGGGGTCTGTGCGTACAGCTCCACCGTAGCCTTGCCGTCCCTGTCGCCGGTATTGCTCACCGTGACAGTCGCCGTGAAGGTGTCGGTGTCGCTGTTGTAGTCCAGTTTGTCAAGGCTGTACTCATAGTTCGTGTAGGACAGACCGTAGCCGAAGGGGAAGCAGACCTCCTCGGCGTAGTTCCAGCCGTCGGTCGAGGCTTTGGTGCCAACCGTGGAATCGGCGTTGCCCTGACCGAGGATGGTGTCCTCGTAGCGGGTCTCGTAGTAGCGGTAGCCGACGTAGATGCCTTCGTTATAGCTGACAAAGCTGTCGCCTGCCGCGCGGGGCGTTTTGCTGCCGTAGTTGTAGGCGTGCAGACCGAAGTTTTCGGCGCTGGGCGCGGACAGGGAGTTGGCGGCAAAGGTGGCGGTGGTGTGACCGGAGGGGTTGACCTCACCGGTCACAACGCGGATGGCGCCGGGCATACCGTAGAAGCCGGGGTTGCCGACCCACAGCACGGCGTCAACATTGTACTCGTCCAGCCAGTCCATCTCCATCGCAAAGACGGAGTTCAGCAGGACGACGGTTTTCTTGAATTTGCCGGAGTCCTTGATTTTCTGGAAGATCGCCTTCTCGTTGTCGTCCAGCTCCAGCATACGCTTGCCCTCGTCGTTGACCATCGCAAGGTCGTTGCCCTCGGTGGCAAAGCGGGACAGCGTAACAAACGCGACATCGCCGTAGGACGCAAACGAGTCGGTGACGCTGCCGGTGAACAGCGCCGGGTCATATTCGCCCACGCTGGAAACGCTTCTTTCTTTCGGCGCGGCGGCGGAAGCGTAGGCGTCCAGCACGGTTTGGTTCACGTTGAAGCCGGCATCCTGCAGGGCGTCAACGGGGGTTTTCTGGTAATCCGGGTTCGTGGAGGAACCGCCTGCGGTGCTGCGGAACACCGGGTCGATGCTGCCGCGGCCAAAGACCGTGACGTTGCGCTCAGACTCGGAAAGCGGCAGGGCGTTGTTGCGGTTGTAGAGCAGCACGCTGCCCTCTTCCTCCTCCTGCTCACAGAACTGATAAGCGGCTTCGATGTACTTTGCGTAGCTTGCGTCAGACAGGGTGCCGTCAGCGGAGAACTCCGTGCCGCCGTAAGATGCGTCAGAGCCTTCGATGCCGAGTGCATGGTTGACTTCGCCTTCCTGCTGGAACGCAATGGTCGTTCCGGTCAGGACAAGGTTGGCCACCAGCACAGCCGCGCCGGACAAGCCCAGCCAACGGCGGGACTTGCTTGAGGTTTCCTTTTGTGCCATAGGTTTTTCTCCTTCCTAAACTGTCACAGATGAATGATCCGATGCGCTTGCTGCCAAGGGCTGCGCATTTCCCTTTTGCAGAAGCCTTTCGTATCTTTTTCACAAAGCTATCATAAAGGGAAGTGTTGACCGGGTCAATGCAGTTGGCGTAAACGTCAAAAAACGCGGCACAAATGACAAAGAAGAAAAGCGACCGCCTTTCGGCAGTCGCTTTTGGGTTATGCAGTTTCTTTTTGGCTTTTCCCGCAGGGGAAGGTGACAACTAAGTAAAAAATCGAGTCCTCCACAAAGCAGTCTGCCGTGCCGCCGTACAGCTCGGCAATGCTTTTGATGCTTTTTATGCCGTAGCCATGCTCCTCGGTATCCTGCTTGGTTGTGACGATAGCGCCGTCCCGCAGCGTCGGCGGTGCGGGGGTGTAGTTCTGCACGCGGATGACCGCCATGTCACGGCAGCGGCTGATGTCCAGTGTGATGACCCGCTTAGACGCATCGCTTACCTGCGTCAGACACTCAATGGCATTGTCCAGCGCATTGCCCAGCAGGGAGTAAATGTGGTAGTGCTTCATATTCTCCAGACAGCTGCCGTCTGCCGAGCAGACCAGTTGAATACCTGCCTGCCCGCAGAGTGCCGATTTTTGGGTCAGTGTGATGTCCAGCGCCTTATTCCCGGTGAAATAGCGCAGGTTCAGGTTGTTCATCTCTTCTTCCAGACGGGCGCGTTCCTCATCTGTGGCGCGGGAATACTGCTGTTTCAGGTCATGGTAGCGGATGTTGATTTTTTCCATGTCTTTTTTTGCCTGCTCATACTGCTGCTTGTCACATTCCAGCAGCTGCGCCAGCATTTCATTCTCGTGTTCCAGACTCTTGATGCTGCAATTTGAAAATTCCAGCGCCAGAATCGTGATGGCAAACAGGATGCAGAACGCATTCAGCGCCAGATAGGCGGTCGGGTAGGACTCTGCGCTGCTGTCCAGGACATCCTCCAGCACAACACTCAGGTAGACCGCGGCAATCAGGAAAAAGCCGGAGTAAAGCACGGTCTTGACATTGTCAAACAGCAGGCACCCGCGCCGGATGCGCAGGGTGAACAGCAGGTAGATGACCAGGCAGACCACAAGGTTGCTGAAAAGCAGAATGACAAAGTCAACGCGCCTGTCCGTGCGCCCATGCTGAATCAGCCAAAAAATGGGCATATAGGCCAGCTTACTGGCAATGTGCTGCACCGCGTAGGCACAGGTTGTATAAAACAGGGCGTGCAGCGGGCTGCAGTCAAAGCTGAACCATATCAGGTCAAACAGCAGCGTCGTATACAGCAGCAATTTTGCCCAAAGCGGCAGGAATGCCAGGGTGTCCGTCAGCGCAAGAAAGGCCCATACACCCGCCGCCAACCGCGGAACGAAGCAGCTGCGGCGCTGCCCCCACGGGACAAACAGGCAGGCGCACAGAATCATACCCAGCTGGATTTGCTGGTTCAGTATCCAATTTATGACCGGCACGGGTCTTCCCACTCCTTTTTTGCCATATATCGAGAGAATGCTTCGGTGAAGGCGTCCTTGTAGGTGCGCCCGATGGGCAGTGCCGCCCCGCCGATATAGACATTCATACGGCTTACCGCCGTGATACAGCGCAGGTTCACAAGATAACTGGCACTGCATCGTACAAAGCCGTAGGGCGTCAGCTGCGCCGCGATTTCCTGCATCGAACCGCGGTTTTTGATGATCTCGGTCTTACCGTCCCCGCCGCACAGGTTGTACAGCAGGTCGTGCTGGCGCACCTCCACATAGGCGATTTCCGTTGCATCCAGCAGCCGCGTCACGGTGCCGTCCTTGACGACAATGTGCGGCGGCGCAGTCTTTTGACCGGCGCGCTTTTGCAGCACCTTCAGCGCCCGCGTCAGATACATATGGAAGGAGTACCACTGTATCGGCTTTACAATAAAGCCCAGCGCCCCGACACTGTACCCGTTCAGCGCGAATTGCTGCAAATTCGTGCAAAAAATGAGGATGACGTCTTGATCTGTCTCCCGGATTTTTTCGGCCAGTTCCATGCCGGACATCTGCGGCATATCAATGTCCAGATATAAAATGTCAAAATCACGGTCTTGCGCCGCCAGATAGACTGCCGCACAGTCGAACTCCTGTACGTTCAGTTCTGTGCCGTTCTCCGCGCCAAACCGCGCCAGTGCCTGTTTCAGTTGGTCTCTTTCTTGTTTTTCATCGTCCACAATGCCGATTCGGATCATCGTGCGTTCCTCCCTCCGCGCAAGGATCTATACAAATATGATATACCCCCGAACGCAGCCGCGTCAACCTTTTACGAGCGAATCGTCCAATTTTTCCAAGATATTTCAGGTGGCAGTTGCCGCAGTTGCAGCCGCCGTAGATGGGTTCATTACCCGAGATCG